>Ga0164241_10006273_pt1 | contig 10886 bp, 8 predicted proteins | sample OricomyardsoilBY_FD_108780 | JGI IMG/M metagenome (GOLD analysis project Ga0164241, IMG submission 108780) | Backyard soil microbial communities from Emeryville, California, USA - Original compost - Back yard soil (BY) | ecosystem: Environmental > Terrestrial > Soil > Unclassified | place: USA... | reverse complement strand
TTAATCAGTTCCTGGTTTGTTTTTTTCATGTCCAGGATCAGCTTCGATGTAATCACATTATTCAATACCTGCTCTCTTGCCAGCACGCGGTGAAAACATTGCTGCCCCATTATTTTCTCGATATAACTATCAATCAATAAGTATACCCTTTCCATTGCTGAGAGCTCTGTGCGCCCGATGATGGTCTCGATCTTTACTTTGCTTGCATCGGCACGGTACAGAAACAAGGCTTCAAATAATTTATCTTTTGATCCAAAATAATATGATATCATCGCGAGGTTCACACCTGCTTTTTCTGCAATATCCCTGACGGAAGTACCATTAAAGCCTTTTTCTGCAAAAAGCATTTCTGCGGCTTCCATAATCTGCACCTGTTTTTCATTGTATGTCATATCGCATGGCTTGAATGCCGGAACAAAATTAAACAAATGTTTGATTTAAACAAACGTTTAATTAAAAAAATCAAAAACCGGTTTAAAGTTTGAAGTTTAAGGTTTGAGGTTCAACGAAAAACAAAAACTATAAAAATTTTTGTTGTCATCTGTATTACTACTATCATCGTCCCTTGCCACGCTCGCTTGTACTGTTGGAATTCTATTCGGCATTTATAGTTACTGGCCTATAATCAGTTTTTTGCCCGCAAAGAGGCAAAGGAGCAAAGCTGCAAAAGATCAACTTCGCATATGCAGAATAGAATTACAGAACGATGAAGAGTGCGACGCAACCAAAGTTGATCAGGGAACTGAAGCTGGCTAACAAATGAATTTCTTCAATCCAGCATCCAGTAACGAGTATTCAGGATCAACCTCAAACTTTAAACCTCAAACCTCAAATCTTCCTATCTCTGGCTTGCGATCAATAAATTCAAATCAGTGTACTTGAGGTTGAAGCGTTCGCTTAAATAAAAATTGGTGAGGCATCCTTTGAATAAATAGATACCGCTGCGGAGATGAACGCGGTGCCATACAAGGGTTTCGAAGCCGCCGTTGTCTCCTGCTTCTATCAATAACGGCATTAATACATTACTGATAGCATGCGAGGCTGTGCGGGCAAAACCGGAAGGAATATTCGGAACGCAATAATGAATCACGCCATACTTCATAAAGATGGGATGCTCATGTGATGTAATTTCTGATGTTTCGAAACAGCCGCCTCTATCGATGCTTACATCAATAATGACGGAACCCGGGCGCATATTACTCACCATTTCCTCTGTAACGACTAATGGAGTACGTCCGGTTTCTGAACCTAAAGCGCCTACGGCTACTTCACAGGTTTTTAATTGCTTGCCTAACATGCGTGGCTCTACCACGGATGTCCATAAACGATGGCCGATATTATTTTGTAATCTTTTTAAACGGTAAACGCTATTATCAAACACTTTTACAGAAGCGCCCAATGCGAGAGCGGCTCTCGCGGCATATTCCCCTACAATACCTGCACCGAGGATAATCACTTTTGTTGGGGCAATACCGGAAATACCACCGAGTAATACTCCTTTACCATGATTCGCCGAACTTAAATATTGGGCGGCAATCAACATAACAGCACTTCCTGCAATCTCACTCATGCTTCGCACAATGGGATACGAATCGCTATCGTCTTTGAGGTTTTCAAATGAAATGGCAGTAATTTTTTTTGCCATCATTTGTTCAAGTATGCCTGCTTTTAAAACTGAAAGATGAATAGGTGAAATAATGACCTGGTTCATCTGGAGTAAAGGCAGGTCTTCTTCTATTACCGGCGCACTTTTTACCAATACGGGTGCTTTAAACACTTCGGCACGATCGTAAACGATGCGCGCCCCTGCTTCGCTGTAATCTTTATCACGATAATGGGCAGCTTCGCCGGCATTGTGCTCAATCATTACTTCATGGCCATTGCTGATCAGCACACTCACAGCATCGGGTGTCAATGCAATACGGTTTTCCTGGAAAGCTATTTCTTTGGGAATACCTAAGGTCATTTTTGCGCCTTTGGGCTTTATATCAAGGGTTTCTTCGAGGGTCTCGTAGCTGAATGACGTGCTGATAATAGGTTTTTGCTGGCTCATTGTCTTTTACTGATTAAGTATGTGTAATGGCGAACACATGACTGATCAAGTATTGTTGCTATCACATATCAAATGTACTCAAACCCTTTGATTTTTTGATTGCTAATAATCAGACATCTGTTACTATAGAATGCACATTAACAGCGCAATACTGTTTAAAAAAATGTTTGCAATCAGATAAGTTCAGGATTGTTCTAAAATAGTATGCAATAAATCTGTACCTCAGCGATAAAAAAGCGTTGATATTTATTTGCAGTCAAAAAAAAAGAATCACCCACGCGAAAAGATAAGGCAGATAGAAAAAGTTTACTGTTTACTATTTACTGTCAATAGTAAACTTTTTTAAAATAAAATGCTTAAAATCAATATTTTATATAAATGATATCTTTCTTTTTCCTGACTCTAACAATTGAATTGTAATATGCACAGTCTCTTCCGGAAATAATCCCGGCGCTTTTTCCGGCCACTCTACCAGGCAGATATCGCCGCTGTAAATACAATCTTCCACACCGGCACGCATCGCTTCTTCTTCACTCTTTAAGCGATAGAGATCGATATGATAGATCCGTTTAAGCATTCCATCTTCATGATAATTGTATTCATTGATAATAGAAAAAGTAGGGCTGCTTACTACATCTTCTACCTGCTTCTGCTCACATAAAGCATGTATGAATGTTGTTTTGCCTGCGCCCATCTCGCCATGAAAGGCAAATACTTTCGCATCTTTTACTGCATCCCAAAACAGTTTAGCATTTTCTTCTATCTTATCTAAAGTGAAAGTCAAATCCATACGCAAATGTAAAACGGAATAGCAACCATGTTGCCAATATATTTCTGGCATACGGTTTTATGCAGGTAAAATGATGTGATAACTTTGTACAACAGAAATTCTTATCTATTTGTTATACTATTATGGCTACAGAAACTGAAAATATACAATGGAAGGTAGAAGGGATGGATTGTACCACCTGCGCCCTCAATATTCATAAATACCTTGATAAAAAAGGGATGCAGAATGTAAAAGTGAATTTTGCTACGGGTGATGTAAGCTTTGACCTGAAAGGAAATATTGAAACTGCGCAAATAGCGAAAGGCATTGAAGACCTGGGCTATAAAGTAGCAAATCCTGAACAACCACATACAGTTGAAAAAAAACCTTTTCTCTCCACTCACCTGCAACGCTTCTGGGTATGTTTACCTTTTACAGCGATTCTACTATTAACGCATCTTCCGGGATTGCATAATTATATGCATTGGGTAATGAACCCCTGGGTGCAACTCGCTTTAGCAACACCTGTGTATTTAGTTGGTATGAGTTTCTTTGGCAAAAGTGCTATCAAAAGCCTGCGCAATGGCATGCCGAATATGAATGTGCTGGTAGCATTAGGCAGTACGGCTGCGTTTTTTTATAGCTTATACGGTACGCTGTCCGGACAGGCTGAGAATTTTTTATTTTATGAAACCGCAGCTTCCATCATCACACTTGTTTTCTTTGGTAATTATCTTGAAGATGCATCCATTGAATCTACACAGAAAGAATTAAAAAAGCTGGTAAAATCGCAAAAGGTGATGGCGAATATGATCGCTTTTGATGATAAATACCAGGAACAGGTTTTCCCTGTAGAAAATACACAGCTACGTGTTGGGGATCTTATACTGATAAAAAGTGGCGAACAGGTTCCTATTGATTGTAAAATATTATGGGGCGAAGCGCATGTGAACGAAGCGATCGTAACGGGTGAGAGCAGCCCTGTCCATAAAAAAGCAAAAGATAAACTGATTGGTGGAAGTATTATTGATAACGGTACTATCAAAGCACAGGTAACAGCAGTAGGAAATGATACAGTTCTTTCCGGCATTATTAACCTGGTGAAACAAGCACAGGGAGAAAAACCTCCGGTACAGCAACTGGCGGATAAAATAAGTGGCATATTTATTCCGGTCGTATTAGGCATCGCCGCCATTACATTGATAGGCAACTGGATTATACTTTCAGAATTTTATCCTGCATTGTTACGAAGTATTGCTGTACTGGTGATTGCCTGCCCCTGTGCGATGGGATTAGCTACGCCTGCAGCCATTGCCGTAGGATTAGGAAGAGCCGCCCGTAACGGAATTTTATTTCGCAATGCAACAAGCCTCGAAGCTTTTAAAAATATTACGCAAGTAGTATTTGATAAAACAGGAACATTGACAACCGGGAAGTTTACAGTGAGCAATTGGCAGTTGGCAATGGGCAATGGACAGGTCTTGAACGAAGAAGAATTCAAACGCCTTGTGTATTCTTTAGAAAAATATTCTAACCATCCTATTGCCCGCTCTGTTACAGAAGAATGGAAAACCAAAGATGAAATACAATGGAAAAAGATTGAAGAAATAAAAGGCCTTGGTATGAAGGCAGAAGATAAAGACGGGAATATGTACATGGCTGCTTCCTACAAAGCTGCAAAAGAATTAACAGCCGAAGCTAATCACAATGTATATATCATCAAAAACAATCAACTACTTGGCTGGATAGATGTGAAAGATGAAATACGGGAAGAAGCAAAAACAGTTGTTGATTACTTACATACAAAAGGCATTAAAACTATTTTATTAAGCGGTGACCATTATGCAAAAGCAAAAGAACTGGCAGACCTTTTACATATTAAAGAAGTAATAGCCGAGCAAACGCCTGAACAAAAACTACAAAAGATAACAGAACTGAATGCGCAAACACCCACAGCAATGGTAGGCGATGGCATTAATGATGCGCCTGCTTTAGCCAAAGCAACAGTCGGAATATCTATGAGTGAAGCATCACAGATTGCAGTACAAAGTGCAGATGTGGTATTAATGAACCATGGTTTAAAAAATTTACCAATGGCATTGGGCCTTGGCAAACATACCTATATAACAATTAAAGAAAATCTCTTCTGGGCATTTGCTTATAATATAGTAGCTATACCCGTTGCTGCTTTTGGCTTACTCAGTCCTACGCTCGGTGCTTTAGTGATGGGATTAAGTGATGTAGTACTCGCTATCAATTCGGGAAGATTATTTGTGAAGAAAGTGAAATGATGTACGATTTATGATTTACGGTGTACGATGTGAGGGCAGTCATTAGTGCTGAACTTTCTAATCGTTACACGTGAGTGGTGAATCGTGAGCAAGAAACTCATTTTGCCATTTATTTACTTAGTTTCGGAAAAATCTAATTCTATGTTTTTAAATTTATCACATACAAAACTGGATGTGTTTTCCGTTTCCAAAACTTTGGTATTAAAATGTTATAATGAAACAAAAGGCTTTCCTTCTGATGAAAAGTTTGGTATAATATCTCAAATTCGAAGAGCTGCTTTGTCTGTACATCTAAATATTACAGAAGGTTGCTCCCGAAAATCCTTGCAGGAAAGAAAACGTTTTTATGAAATTGCCCGTGGCTCTTTGGTAGAAGTGGATGCTGCTTTAGATATAGCAATTCACCTTAATTATATTTCTGCCGAACAATTAATTGAGACGGGCAACCTAATCGTGCGTACATTTCAGCTTATTTCAAAAATGATCCGATAATGTCTCACGGCTCACCACTCACGATTCACAAAGTTCTCCAACAATACTGGGGCTATTCATCATTCCGCCCTTTGCAGGAAGACATTATCCTTTCTATCTTAGATAATAAAGATACGCTGGCACTTATGCCTACCGGTGGTGGTAAATCACTCTGCTACCAGGTACCTGCCATGGCGATGGAAGGAATGTGCCTTGTTATTTCTCCATTGATTGCATTAATGAAAGACCAGGTAGAAAATCTGCGCAAGAGAAATATTACTGCCTATGCTATCTACTCTGGTATGAGCCGCAAAGAAGTTATTAATATACTCCACACTGTTACAGAAAGTAATTGCAAATTTTTATACGTATCGCCTGAGCGGTTAGAGACTTTGTTGTTTAAAGAATATCTGCCGGGAATGTTTATCAACCTGATTGCCGTTGATGAAGCGCATTGTATTTCGCAATGGGGTTATGATTTTCGCCCACCGTATTTACGTATTGCTGCCTTGCGGGAAGAATTAGCTGATGTGCCTGTGCTCGCATTAACAGCATCAGCCACTGCAGATGTACAGAAAGATATTTGCGATAAATTATCTACCCCCCAACCCACTAAAGAGGGAGTAAGCAACTGGGAAATATTCCGGCAATCATTTGAGCGGCCTAATCTTTCTTATAGTGTATTTAAAGTAGATGCTAAAACACATAAAATAATAGAAATCTTACAAAAAGTAAGTGGTACTGCGATAGTGTATTGTAAAAGCAGGAAGCGTACAAAAGATATAAGCGAAGTATTACAACTTCATACTATTGCTGCCGATTATTATCATGCCGGCTTACCACAGGAAGAACGCAACAGAAAACAGGAAGAATGGATTCAGAATAAGATAAGAGTAATAGTTTGTACCAATGCATTTGGAATGGGCATTGACAAACCGGATGTACGTACTGTGATACACGCTGACGTACCCGAATGTCTGGAAAATTATTACCAGGAAGCAGGGCGGGCAGGAAGGGATGGTAAAAATTCTTATGCTGTGTTACTCTATGATGATAAAGAATTAGATGAGCTGCATAACTTACCTGCTGTACGTTTCCCTTCTATCCATGATATACGGCATGTGTACCAGTCAGCGATGAATTATTTACAAATACTTGCTGGTACAGAAGCAGGCAACTATTATGATTTTGATTTTACTGATTTTGTAAAAAAATTTCAGCTTAATTCACCGGCTGCTTTATATACTTTGAAAGCCCTGGAGCAGGATGGATGGATATCGTTTAATGAACAGGTTTTTATTCCTTCTACTTTACAATTTGCAGTTAATAAAAACCTGCTGTATGAATTTGAAAATGACCATGCTCAACTGGAGCCAATCATTAAAGTGCTATTGCGTGCCTACGAAGGAATTTTTGACTACCCAGTATTTATATCAGAAACATTACTTGTTAGCTTATTAAAGAAATCATTGGAAGAAGTTACGCAACAACTATTACAATTACATCATTATGGTGTAGTGAATTATAATCCCCGGAAAGACAAACCGCAACTATCATTACAGAGAAGCCGTATCAAAACAGAAGATTTAACTATCAACCAGGTCGATTATAATCTGCGGAAAGAAAAATTTACAAAAAGAGTAAAGCAGATTATCAGCTATGTACAGGAAGGATCTGAATGCCGCAGCCGTATCATTGGTAATTATTTTGGCGACGACAAAATGAAGGATTGTGGTATTTGTGATAACTGCTTACGGAAGAAAACAATCATGATCAGTAAAGAAGAATTCGATACGATTCATCAACGTATTCTTCATCTTGTAAAAAGTGAAGCCTTACAAAGCCGCGATCTGCTTAATAAGCTAAGCGATATTAAAAAAGAAAAAGCCTGGAAAGTGATTGAATTTCTCCAGGCTGAAAATAAAATTGAGCTGGATGCCAAAGGAATTGTGCGCTTAAAATAAACTTTTCTTCCTACTTCTGCCACCCAAACCTAATGCCCCTAATAAAGAACGTACAATAGTATTCCCTGCGGTACGCGTCATACTTTTTACAATAGGATCATCAAAAAAACCTTTCTCTTCTTTAGCAGGCTTGCTTCCTTTTTCGTCTTTCTGTTCTTTGGTTTTTTCTTCGGCTTCTTTTAATTTATCCGTCAATATTTCATAAGCACTTTCACTATCTACTACTTCATTATACTTGCCGGCGATCTTTGATTTATTAATAATAGCATCTATTTCCAGGTCCGTTAAAATATCCATGCGGCTACGTGGCGGGCACAATAATGTACGAACCAATGGAGCCGGAATCCCTTTTTCATTCAACACTGTTACAAATGCTTCACCAATGCCCAGCTTTGTCAGTTCATCTTCGGTTTTATAAAAATCAGAGAGTGGATAGTTTTCTGCCGTTTGCTTAATCGCTTTTCTATCAGCCGCTGTAAAAGCGCGCAAAGCATGTTGCACTTTTAATCCCAGTTGCGACAATACTGACGCAGGTACATCCATTGGGTTTTGTGTACAAAAGAAAATACCAATGCCTTTGGAGCGTATTAGTTTAATAACTGTTTCTATTTGCTGTAATAATACTTCTGTTGCTTCCTGGAAAATCAAATGCGCTTCATCAATAAATAATACCAGTTTGGGCTTATCCAGATCGCCTTCTTCGGGAGAAGTCGCATACAACTCTGCCAGCATCTGCAACATGAATGTGGAGAATAGCTTGGGTTTATCCTGCAAATCAGTAACACGTACAATAGAAATCATTCCCCTGCCATCATCGGAGATGCGCATAAGATCATCAATCTCAAAACTTTTTTCACCAAAAAAAACATCCGCACCTTGCTGTTGCAGCTCTATTACTTTGCGTAAAATAGTTCCTGTAGAAGTGGTTGATATTTTCCCATATTCTTTTTCTAATTCTCCCTTTCCTTCGTTGCTTACATATTGCAGTACTTTAATAAAATCTTTCAGGTCGAGTAAAGGCATTTTATTATCATCACAATATTTAAATATCATCGACACCACACCACCCTGCGTATCATTCAATCCCAGAATTTTTGATAACAATACCGGCCCAAACTCTGTAACTGTTGCCCGCAATCTTGTTCCTTTCTGATTGCTTAGCGTAAGTAATTCCACAGGAAAACCTGTTGGTTTGTATTCAATACCGATTTTCTGGCAGCGTTCATTTACTTTATCATTCACCGTGCCTGCAGCAGCAATACCACTCAGGTCACCTTTTATATCCATCAGCACTACCGGTATGCTTGCATCACTCAATGCTTCGCTAATGACTTGCAATGTTTTTGTCTTTCCTGTACCCGTAGCTCCGGCAATGAGGCCGTGGCGGTTTAATGTTTTCAATGGCAATTTTACTGTAGCGCCTTCAACGGCTTCATTATCCAGCATACCTGCGCCAAGAATAACTGATTCGCCTTTGAAACTATATCCTGTCTGTATCGATTGCAAAAAAGCAGTTGTATCTCCCATGTTTATCGTTTTATAAATTAAAGGTCTTCTTCTCTTTCGAGCATTAAGATAGCGGATTGTGGCACGATGAAATATTTTTCATTTTCATACATTACTTCAGTCGCGCCACTTAATAAAAATATGGCGAGGTCTCCTTCTTTAGCCTGCAGTGGCACATACTTTACTTTTTCATCATCTGCTTTCCAGGGTTCATCTTCCACAGGCATAGGGATGGCATAGCCGGGGCCAGTCTTAATTACATAGCCTTGCTGCACTTTTTCTTTTTCCTGTACACCTGGCGGAAGGTACAAGCCACTAACAGTGCGTTCATCTGGTTTCGAAGGTTTTATCAATAAGCGGTCACCGATTACAATTAGTTTTTTCAGGCGATTATCAGGTGTTATATGCATAGCCATTTCAGAAATATGTATTTTAAAGTTCAAATGTAGAAAAAGGGTGGCAAATCTTTTGCGTATAGACTCTTAACAAAATATTAGTCCCAAGCAGGTATCTTTGGCGTACGATTTACTTTTATTTGTCATCTGTAATGAAATAAACAAAATAATCATGGAAGGAAAAAAACCGAAAATATTATTGTGCGAAGATGATCCGAATTTAGGAAGTGTATTGAAGAATTACCTGGAGTTAAACGATTATGATGTAACACTGGAAAGAGATGGCCGTCTTGGCCTGGCTGCTTTTCAGCGTGAAAAATTTGAACTCTGCCTGCTCGATGTAATGATGCCGAATATGGATGGCTTTACATTGGCAGAAGAAATAAGAGATGTAGATCCGGAAATTCCCCTGTTCTTTCTGAGTGCAAAAACGATGAAAGAAGATATTATACAAGGCTATAAATTAGGCGCAGATGATTATATCACAAAGCCTTTTGATAGTGAAGTATTATTGCTGAAAATAAAAGCAATTCTGAAAAGGAATGATGAGATCAATAAAGAAAGTGAAAACAAAGAGTTTGATCTTGCTTCTTATCATTTCAATCCCAAGCTTCGCCAGCTGATTCATAATGGTGTAACACAAACATTATCTCCGAAGGAAAATGAACTGCTGAAAATGCTGGCAGAACACCTGAATGATTTATTACCAAGAGAACAGGCGTTGAAAAAAATATGGGGTAGTGACACTTACTTCAACGGACGTAGTATGGATGTATACATTGCCAAATTACGTAAGTACCTGAAAGATGATCCTAAAATTGAGATCGTGAACATTCACGGAAATGGTTTCAGGTTGGTGGTACAGTAAGGAATGTGGAGATGTGAGAATGTGAAAGTGTGGAGATGACGAGAGCATGATTACACGAATTAAAGCGAATTACACGAATTATGTTGCTGTATTAAGCAAGAGAATAATTAAGAACTAAATGTGTTGAGGCTGTCTGAAAGGACAGCCTTTTTGTTTTGGGGATCAGAGGGGTTCAAACAATGTTCCCGTCGTGCCGGGATTTTTCTTTCCTAAATGTTCATAGGCTTTCGCAGTTACTTCCCTTCCCCGGGGAGTGCGTTGTAAAAAACCTTCCTGTATCAAAAAAGGCTCATACACTTCTTCAATTGTTCCACCCTCTTCTCCTACTGCAGTAGCAATAGTGGTAATACCAACAGGGCCTCCTTTGAATTTATCAATGATGGTCAGTAAAATTTTATTATCCATATCATCGAGGCCGTATTCATCTACATTCAACGCTTTCAATGCATGTTGGGTAATACCAAGATCAATATCACCATCATTGAGTACCTGTGCAAAATCGCGAACCCTTCTTAATAATCCATTTGCAATACGTGGTGTAGCGCGGCTGCGACTTGCTATTTCTTTCG
>Ga0164241_10006272_pt1 | contig 10886 bp, 14 predicted proteins | sample OricomyardsoilBY_FD_108780 | JGI IMG/M metagenome (GOLD analysis project Ga0164241, IMG submission 108780) | Backyard soil microbial communities from Emeryville, California, USA - Original compost - Back yard soil (BY) | ecosystem: Environmental > Terrestrial > Soil > Unclassified | place: USA... | reverse complement strand
GCGCTCGCCTGCCTCCCACGCGCGGACCATCGGCGCGCAGCCCTCGGCCTGGACCGCGACCATGCGCGGGCGCTCGGGGCCGATCCAGCCGAGCTTCTCCAGCTCGTCGAACGCCTTCCACATGCCGATCAGGCCGGTGCCGCCGCCGGTGGGATAGAAGATCGCGTCGGGCAGCTTCCAGCCGAACTGCGCAGCGAGCTCCAGCCCCATCGTCTTCTTGCCCTCGATCCGGTACGGCTCCTTGAGCGTCGAGAAATCGAACCAGCGCCCTTCGGCGGCGCCCTTGGCGACGATCGCGCCGCAATCATCGATCAGCCCGTTGACGCGGTAGACGCGCGCGCCCTGCAGCGCGATCTCGCGCACGTTCACCTCGGGCGTGTCGTCGGGGCAGAAGATGATCGTCTCGATGCCCGTCCTGCTGGCATAAGCGGCGAGCGCGGCGCCGGCATTGCCGTTGGTCGGCATCGCGATCCGCGTGACGCCCAGCTCGCGCGCCATCGTCACCGCCATCACCAGCCCGCGCGCCTTAAACGATCCGGTGGGCAGCCGGCCCTCGTCCTTGACCAGCACGTTGGAGCAACCGGCCGATTTGGGAATCGGGATCAGCGGCGTCTCGATCTCGCCCAGGCTGACGATGCTTTCGGTGCGCCGCACCGGCAGCAATTCGCGCCAGCGCCAGAGATCGGTGTCGCGCGCCTCCAGCATCGCCTTGGGCAGATGAGCGCGTACCGCATCGAGATCGTAACGCACCAGCAGCGGCTTGCCCGCAGCGGAGAGGCCATGGAGCCGGTCCGCCTCGTAGCGCTCGCCGGTCAGCGAGCATTCGAGATGGGTGACGAAGGTCGGGCGGTCGGCGGTGAGGTTCGGGTTCATGGCGCCGATCTAACGGGAAACGACCCGTTTATCCATCAAAGTGCTCCTGCGAAAGCAGGAGCCCAGAGCCGCAACCGAGTCGCCCGTGATCCTGGACTCTCGCGTTCGCGGGAGAACTGGCAGGATATCACCCCGCCTTCGCCACGCCCACCAAAGCCGGGCGCAGCAGGCGATCCTTGATCATGTAGCCCGCCTGCATTTCCTGCACGATCGTGCCCGGCGCCTTGTCGCTCGGCACTTCGAGCATCGCCTGGTGCTTGTTGGGATCGAGCGTTTCGTCCATCGCGGAAATGCGCGTGATGCCGTGGCGCTGGAACACGCCGGCCAGCTCGCGCCCGGTCGCCTCCAGGCCGGCGACCAGCCCCTTGAACTTGTCGTCCTCGCGCAATTCGGCGGGGATCGCCGTCAGCGCGCGCTCGAGATTGTCGGCGACCGACAGGATATCGCGCGCGAAGCCGGTCGCGGCATAGGTGCGCGCATCGGCCGCTTCCTTCTCGGCGCGGCGGCGGACGTTCTGGATCTCCGCCTGCGCGTAAAGCGTCGCCTGCTTCGCCTCGGCCAGCTCGGCCTTCAGCTTCGTCAGCGCATCATGCTCGGCGACCTCGGGGGCTTCCGCCGCCGTTTCGTCGCGCAGGTCATTGGCCTCGGCGGTATCCGCGCCGTCGATCTTTTCGTCTTCGATCATTCCCGTTTCTCGTTGTCAGCCCATCAAGCGGGCGAGTGTTGCTGCTGTGAAATCCACCATGGGCACGACGCGCGCATAGTTCAACCGCGTCGGCCCGATAACCCCCACCACGCCCACCACGCGGCCGTCCGTCCCGCGAAATGGTTTGGCGATCACCGACGATCCCGAAAGCGCGAACAATTTGTTTTCCGCGCCGATGAAGATGCGTGTCGCATCGCCCGCCGCCGCGCTGTCGAGCAGGCGGGCGATCTCCTGCTTGCCTTCGAGATCGTCGAGCAGGTCGCGCACGCGCTCGAGGTCGGCGACGGCGGCGGCGTCGATCAGCCGCCCCTGGCCGCGCACGATCAGCACCGGGCGGCGATCGCCGTCCTCGCTCCAGATCGCCAGCCCGCGCTCGACCAGCGAGCGCGCCGCGCTGTCGATCGCGGCGCGGCCGGCGGCGAGTTCGCGTGCGATCCGCTGTCGCGCCGCCGCCAGCGTCTGCCCGGCAAGCAGCGCCGTCATGTAATTGCCCGCCTCGACCAGAGCCGAGGGCGTCATGCCCGGCGGCAGATCGATCACGCGATTCTCGACCGAACCGTCCTCACTGACCAGCACCGCCAGCGCCTTGTCGGGCGAAAGCTGGACGAAGCTCAGCTGGCGCAGCACCAGCTCGCGCTTGGGCACCATCACCAGTCCGGCGCAGGCCGACAGGCCGGAGAGCGCCGCGGTGGTCGCGGCCAGCGCCTCCTCGACCGGCCCCATCCGCCCGGCGCGCGCCTCGATCGCGGCGCGCTCTTCGGCCGATGGCTCCAGCGCGTGCATCATGCCGTCGACGAACAGGCGCAGCCCGCTCTCGGTCGGCATCCGCCCCGCGCTGGTATGCGGCGCGGCGAGCAGGCCCAGTTCCTCCAGATCCTGCATCACGCTGCGGATCGAGGCGGGCGAGAGGTTGAGCCCCGAGGCCAGCGCCAACGCCCTGGAGCCGACCGGCACCCCGGTTTCGATATAGCTTTCCACCACCAGCCGGAACACGTCGCGCGCGCGATCGGTGAGCTCGGTGATCGAAGCGGCGGTCATGACGCTCATCTAGGGCGCCGGCATGGCGCGCTCAATGCCGCGGTGCGATGATCGTGATGGGAGGCCCGGGCAAGCATCCCATTTGCGCGCACGAAACATTTTGCTACACTTGCTGGCCGACCAAAAGGGAACATCGTGATGGATATGCATTCGCAAGCTGCAGACGATCAGCGGAATGTCGAGGTCAAGCGTAGCTGGCAGGCGCCGCGCGTCATTCTCGGTGAGCTTGGCGATGCCGAAACGCAGATTCTGGCTGGCACCGAAATCATCATTTACGTATCCTGATCTCCGGATCAGGCATTCGCGCCGCTCGTTCGGCGCAGGAAGTGACCCAGCGAGACGGCGCGCATTAACGCGAGCCGATGGGCTTGGCTTGCCTTCTTGTCGGTAGGATCGATGTGCCAGTCGTGCTCGAGGCGGCGCAGGCGATCGAGGTCGATCGCGCGCGCCGCGAGCGGGAGTTGCTCCAGGCTGTCGAGCTCGGCGGCGATCGCCGCGCGCGAGGCGGTGATCCGCTCGGCCCAATCGGCACTCTGCAGGCCGCGCCGCCGCTCGGTCAGCGCTTCGGGCGCGAAGCGGGGTCCGAACGCGCGCCGCGCCAGCCCGCGCAACCGCCCGTCGACGACATGCGCCTCGCTCGGGATCGACAGGCAGAATTCGACCAGCTCGCGATCTGCGGTCGGATCGCGCCGGTCGATCCCCCAACCGCCCAGCACCGCCTTGATGAAGCTGCCGGGATCGGCGCGCAGCAGCCCCCAGACGCGCGATTCGAACCCATCGAGCCGCGGGCGGTAGCGCGTGTCGAGTCCGCGTGCGCGCGCGCGCCGCTCGATCTCCTCGGGCGTGAGCCGTGCCGGGTTGAGCGCGGAATAGTCCTGCAGCGCCATGATGTTGCGGCCGCGCAGCCGGTCGATCGTGCCGATCACGCGCGGCAGGCGCGCACGTCCCGCCTGCGCCAGCGTCGCGCGCCAGGTTCGCTCGCCCGATCGCGACAGCGCGCGCCCGAGCCGCGCCAGATCCGCCCAGCGGCCCGCCGCGGCGAGCTCGGCCGCCGCCGACTCGGCCGAATAGCTGACCGACATATTGCCCATCGCGCCGCTCAGCAGCAGGGTCACGCCGCGTGCCCGCGCCGTGTCCATGATCGAGAAGGCCCAGGCCGCCATGGGATTGAGCACCGGTTCGTCGGCCCAGGCGTAGAAGCGCTCGATGCAGTCGAGCGGGGTATGGCCGCTGCTCAGGCGGACATGATCGATATTGGGGTAAAGCGCGGCGGTGGCCGCCGCGATCGGGCCTTCGTCGGCGAGGCGCCGCTCGGGCACCGGCCCGGCAAAGCCCTGGGGCGGGACGCCGGTGAAGGCGGTCAGCCGCGCGCCGCGCTCGGCGAGCGCCAGCGCCGCTGCGGTGGTGACGGCGCCGCTGTCGAGGCCCGCGCTCAATTCGCTGCCGATTGCGTCCGCGTTGCTGCGCAATTGCCGCCGCACCGCGCGGTCGAGCTGCTCGCGCAGCGCCTCGGCATAATCGTCGGCGCTGCGTAGTCCCAGGTCACGGCGCACCGGGTGCCAGTGGCGACGAATCGTCACGCCGTCGCGATCGACGCGCGCGACATGGCCGGGCGGCAGCGTTTCGACGCCTTCGAAGAAGCTGCGCATCCCGCCGGCCGGCAGCAGGATCAGGAACTCGGCGGCGCGCTCCTCGTCGGGGCGGCGCGGCACCGCATCGAGCGCGTGCAGCCCGCGCGGCATCGTGGCGAAGGCGAACAGGCCTTCGCTGCGGTGAAAGACAAGCGGGCGCTTGCCGATGAAGTCGCGCGCGAGAAAGAAGCGCTGTTCCGCTGTGTCCCACAATGCGAAGGCGTAATCGCCGGTCAGGTGATCGACGCAATCCTCGCCCCAACGCTGCCACGCGCGCAGGATGAACGTGGCGTCGCACAGCCCCGCGGCATCGCCGCCGGTAATGCCGAGCCGGTCGGCCAGCGCATCGCGATTGTCGATCCGTGCGTCGGCGACGAGCAGGAAGCGCCCGTCCGCACTTCGCTGTGGCGCGGTATCGTGGCGATCCTCGGGCAGCAGACGATACAGCGCGCGGCCGATCGCCACCGCGCCGTCTTCGACGATCGCCGTGCCGTGCGGTCCATAAGGCGCAAGCGCGGTGAGCATCCGTGCGCAATCGTCGCGCGCGGCGAGCGCATCGCCGCGGTGCCATATTCCCGCCAGAGCGGTCACGCGCCGGTCCCCCTGTTCATGCGAAGACCGTCGTAGAGCGCGCGCGCCGCGCTGGCGAGGGGCGGTTCAGTCGCGGTCGGGTGCGCCGAGCGGGAAATAGTGGCGATAGGGCCGCGCATCGTCGACGCAGCGCGAAACCGAGGGCCGGGCGAGCAGGCGCGCGCGATAGGCCTTGAGATTGGCATGCGTGTCGGCGATCGGATGCGCCCAATCGGTATAGAAGAGTGAGGGCGCGGCCGCACAATCGGCAAGCGTGAAGGCGTCGCCGACCGCCCATTCGCGGCCCACGAGCTCACCGTCGAGCCACGCGTAGATTTTGTCGAGATTGCCTTTCGCCTGTTCGACGCCGAACGGATCGCGATGCTCTTCGGGGCGCATCGCATCGGCGACGAGCACGTGCGCGACGTTCATCACGTAATTGTCGAACACGCGATCGAGCATTCTGACTTGCACCGCTTCCCATGGATTGGCGGGGATCATCCGCACCGCGCCGGGATGGAAGGCATCGAGATAGTCGATGATCGCGGTCGTCTCGAAGACCTGCCGTTCGCCATCGACGAGCAGCGGAAACTTGCCGAGCGCCCAGCGCCGGGTGAGCTCGGCGTGATTGCCCGGCTCGCTCGGATCGACATTGCGGAAGGTGAAGGGCGTGTCGTTCTCGTAGAGCGGGATCAGCGTCTTCCACGTATAGGACGAGAAAGGATGTCCGAAGAGTTCCATCACCAATTGCCTTCCTTCATCCGCCGCTGGCGCTCCGCCTCGCGCGCGCTGGTGCTCGCTTCGGGGAAATGGCCCTCGGCCGGGATCGCGCCGCCGGGTTCGTAAGTGGCGATCACGGTGCCCTTGTCGGTCACCTTATGGTCGATCATCCGCAGCGTGACCGGCGGCGTGCCGTCGCCGAACAGGCGCTTGCCTTTGCCGATTGTCACCGGAAAGGTCATCAGGATCAGCCGGTCGATCAGTCCCGCGGCGAGCAAGGGCGGATAGAGCGTGCTCGATCCCTGGATGATCAGATCGGGGCCGTCGCTCCGCTTGAGCGCGGCGACATCTTCGACGCCGGTCAGGCGATGGCTGTTCTCCCAGTCGAGCGACGGATTGCCGCGCGTCAGCACGTGCTTGCCCGCGCGGGTGAAGGCCTTGCCCATCTCCGCACCCTCGCCTTCGACATAGGGCCAGTAGGACGCGAAGATGTCGTAGGTCCGCCGGCCGAGCAACAGGTCATAATCGCTGCCAAACAAGGCGCCGATCGTCGGAAAGATGCCGTCGTCGCCGAAGCGGAACAGCCAGCCGCCCTCGTCGAAGCCATTGGTGTAATCCTCGGTCGGCCCACCCGGCGCCTGCATCACGCCGTCGAGCGAGAGGAAGACTGCGCCCGTGATCTTACGCATCTTTCTTCTCCGTCAGTTGCTTTGCGACCGCTTCGAGCTGGTCGGCACAGATGCCCCAGCCTTGCTCGAAACCCATTTCGGCATGCGCCTTCAGGTCGGCTTCGTTCTTGTGCAGCGCGCTGGAGCGGAATTTGGTCTTGCCGTTCCCCGCATCGGCGAGGGCGAAGGTGCCGACGATCCCGACCGGCTGTGCATCCTGCGGGTTCCAGCCGTCGCCCAGCATGTTGGTAAAGACGAAGCGCTCGCCGGGCACGACATCGAGCAGCACGCCTTCGCTGGGATAGGCATTGCCCTCGTCGTCGTGCATCGTGATGTCGAAGCGCCCGCCGCTCTTCCAGTCGAGCGCGACGATTTTCGAAGTCCACGGACGCGGGCACCACCATTCGGGCAGATGGCCGGTGATCGCGCGCCAGACGGCCTCGACGGGCGCATCGAAGGTGCGCTCGATCGCGAGTTCGTGGGCGTAGCTCATGCCACCGCCTCCCCGCGCCGTGCCGCCTCGATCCTGGCGATGTCGATCTTCTTCATCGTCATCATCGCCTCGAAAGACCGCTTCGCCGCCGCCTTGTCGGGATCGCTGTTCGCGGCGAGGAGCGCGCGCGGGGTGATCTGCCACGAGAAGCCCCATTTGTCCTTGCACCAGCCGCACGCGCTTTCCTGGCCGCCATTATCGACGATCGCGTTCCAATAGCGATCGGTCTCTTCCTGGTCTTCGGTCAGCACCATGAAACTGACCGCTTCGTTGGGCTTGAACATGTCGCCGCCGTTCAGGCCGACGAACGCGCGGCCGAGCACTGTAAATTCGACCGTGATCTCATCGCCCGCGCCACCGGCGGGATAATCCGACGGCGCGGCCATCGGCTTGCCGACATGGCTGTCGGGGAAGGTGGCGGCGTAGAATTCCGCCGCCGCGCGGGCCTGGCCATGATCGAACCAAAGGCAGGTGGTCAGCTTCTCGGTCATCATCTCTCTCCCGAAATATCCGTTTACTTGTCGCCCGGACCGACCGCACCGAACACGACGCCCTGATGATCGGTCGCGACGATGATGCGATCGCCGCCCGGAACCTCCATCGGCCCCATCATGACGGTGCCGCCGGCTTCCTTGACCTTGGCGGCGGTCGCCTCGATATCGGGGGTGCGGAAATAGACGCGCCAGCCGGTCGGCGCGCTGTTCGACTGCTTCATCGTCGCGCCGATCGTCTGACCGGCCGCATCGATGAAGATATAATCGCCCATTTCTCCCATCGGCATCTTGTCGGGGTAGGTCCATCCCAACACGTCCGCGTAGAATGCGTTGCCCGCCGTCTGATCGGTGGTGGTCAGTTCGTTCCAGTTGCACTTGCCCATGCCCATCCGGTCGAACGCGGCGCTGTTCTCCGGGCTGTTGCCGCGCATGATGTAGAACGGGTTGCCCTGGGGATCGGTGACGAACGCTGCGCGCCCCGCGCCGGGAATGTCGAACGGCGCCATCAGCGATGTGCCGCCCGCCGCGAGAACCTTGGCGTGCGAGGCCCCGACGTCATCGACGCCGATATAGAACAGCCAGGTCGGCTTCGCGCCGCCCGCCTTCATCTCGTCGCTGAGCTTCATCACGCCGCCGACCATGGAGCCGTCAGCGGTCTGGATCATGCGATAATCCATCGCCCCGTCGGGCTTGCCGCCGAGCGTCCAGCCGATGACGTGATCGTAGAATGCCTTCGACGCGTCATGATCGTCGGTGAGCAGTTCGTACCAGATCGGGGTGCCTTCGGGATTGGGCATTTTCTCTCTCCTTGGCTCGGGTTCAATCGTGATCGGTATCGAGGATCGGCGTGAAGCCGCCGAAGATCGCGCGCTTCATGTCGAAGGCGGGCTTGATCGCCTGCATCTCCGGATCCTGCATCACCTTGGCGAAGGCGGCGTCGCGCGTCGCCTTGTCGGGCCATTCGATCCAGCCGAAGATCACGCTCTCGCTCGTTTCCGCAGCGACCGCGCGGCGGAAGTCGGTGACCTTGCCTTCGGGCACGTCCACGCCCCAGCCATCGACGACGCGCAAAGCGCCTTCGCGCAGGAAAAAGGCGTCGAGCTTGGCGGCGCTGTCGGAGAAAGCGTCTTTCCCGTCGCCCGGCGCGGGGCCGACGATGCCGTCGACATAGCCGAACGCGCCCTTGCTGCCGCTGTCGACCACCGGCTCGTAACCGCCATAGATCATGCGCTGCGGGTTGAACGGGTCGGCACCTTCGGGAAATTTCATGCGCTCGTCGGCCATGATCTTCGGGCCGGCGGCGTCGGCGGTTGCGCGGTCGGGCCACCAGACCCATGAGAAGACGATCGCCTCGCCCGGTTCGGCCTGCACGGCGCGCTTCATGTCGGTCACCTTGCCGTCGGGCACGTCGTCGGCCCAGCATTCGACCGCGCCGAGCCCGCCATAATCCCTGAACACCGCCGCGGCGGTCTTCGCCATGGCGAGATATTCGGCCTTCGCCTCGGCGCGCACCGGCACCAGAAAGCCCTGAAAATAGCTCATGCCTCTTCTCCCTGCTTCATCTTCTCGGCCCAGGCGGCGTACCATTCGGGCGGCTCGCCGGTGAACCCGGCCATCTGCGCATCGAGCGCGCGGCTGAAGGCGGGGCGATCGATGCCGCGATGCATGTAGGCGGTCAGGTTGGGATAGGTTTCGACATAGCCCTGATCGATCAGGATGCGCAGCACGCTGACCATCAACAGGTCGCCCGCAGTGAAGGTGTCGCCGTCGAGCCAGGTCTTGTCGCCGAGCCGCTTCGACAGATCGCTCAGGCGGCCGTGGATGCGCTCCTCGACGGCGCTCTTGCGCATCGCCGACCAAGGCTTGTCGCGCTCGAACAGGTTGACGAACGACAGATCCATGATGCTCGGCTCGACCGAGTTGAGCGCGGCGTACATCCATTCGATCGCGCGCGCCCGGGCGGAGGGATCGTCGGGCAGAAGCGTTCCGTAACGCTCGGCGACATGCTGCACGATCGCGCCGGATTCGAAGAGGGTCAGGCCGTCCTCCTCATAGGTCGGCACCTGGCCGAACGGCTGGCGCGCGCGGTGCTCGGCTTCCTTCTGCGCGCCCTGGCCGAGATAATGGACGTCATAGGGCTGGCCGGCTTCCTCCAGCGCCCAGCGGACGCGCAGGTCGCGCACCTGGCCCTGGGCGAAGGGCGGAACCCAATTGAACGCCGTGATCGTGGGACGGCTCATGGTCTCTCTCCTATTCCTGTTTCGTGACGATCAGGCGTCGCGGCGTATTAGCAGCGTCCGCACCCTGGCGTCGCGCAACCACAGCCCGCCCCAGACGAACAGGCCGAGATACACGCCGAACAGCGTGTTGCTGATCAGCGGCATCCCAGCGCGTCGGCCGTAAGCGCCAGCGCGGCCAGCCCGCTCAGGATACGCCCGGCCCAGATCGCGCGGCTCGCGCGCTCTGTATTCGTGTCTGCATAAGCCGTAGCCATGATCTGTCTCCCGGAAAATCCGTGCTTATTCGGCGATCGGCTGGTGCTCGGGCGGGCCGTTCTCGGCGGCGGCCGGATCCATCCAGAACGGGCCGTAGGCGTGGCCGTCGAGATCCTCGAACGCGCGGCTGTACATGAAGCCCATATCCTCCGGGCCGTGCAACTCCTTGCCCCCGGCGGCGACCGCGGCCTCGGAGATCGCATCGACGTCCGCGCGGCTGTCGAACGACAAGGCGAGGTGGCCGGTGGTGACCGTGTGGGCGTCCGCGATCCCCTTCTTGGTGAAGGTCGCGAAGAACGGCTTGGACAGCAACATCACGAAAATCGTGTCGGACCACACCATCGACGAGGCCTGCTCGTTGCTGAACTGGGCATTCTTCTCGAATCCTATCGCTTCGTAGAAGGCGGTCGCCTTGGCGACATCGGCGACGGGCAGGTTCACGAAGATCATCTTGGGCATCTCAAATCCTTCCTTTGCGAATCGGCACTTGCGATTCGTGCCCGACTCAGTTATAAAAAGCAACCATGAAGTTAGAAAAAATGACTCATATCGAAAATTCGACCGGAAAGCGTTGGTATGACGATGCCTGCGGCACCGCGCTGGGGCTCGAACTGGTCGGTGAGCGCTGGTCGCTCCTGATCGTGCGCGAGTTGATGTTCGGCGGGCGGCGCTTTTCGGAGCTGCGCCAGGGGCTCCCCGGCATCAGCGCCAACGTGCTGACGCAGCGGCTCGAGGGACTCGAGCGTGTGGGCATCGTGCAGCGCCGCAAGCTGCCGCCGCCCGCCTCGGTGCAGGTCTATGAGCTGACACCCTGGGGTCATGAGGCGGAGGTGGTGTTGCAGGAGCTCGGTCGCTGGGCGGTGCGCTCGCCGCTCCACGATCCGACTTTGCCGCTATCGGCGGCGTCGATCATGATGTCGTTCCGCACGATGTACGACCGCGAGCGCGCCGGCGACGAACGTGCGACGATCGGCTTCCGCTTCGGCAGCGAAGGCTTTCTGGTCGATTTCGGTCCAGAGGGGCTGGTCACGCGCCGCGCCGAGCCGGAGGGCGCGCTGTTGGTCGTGGAGACCAACCCGATGTCGCTCGCCTCGGTCGTCTATGGCGGCCGGCCGATTGCGGATGCGGAATCCGCCGGCGAGCTGACGCTGACCGGCGACCGCACCCTGTTCGCGCGCTTCGCGACCTGGTTCCCGCT
>Ga0164241_10006271_pt1 | contig 10887 bp, 5 predicted proteins | sample OricomyardsoilBY_FD_108780 | JGI IMG/M metagenome (GOLD analysis project Ga0164241, IMG submission 108780) | Backyard soil microbial communities from Emeryville, California, USA - Original compost - Back yard soil (BY) | ecosystem: Environmental > Terrestrial > Soil > Unclassified | place: USA... | reverse complement strand
TCGACGCCCAGAAGCCCGCGCCGCCGAGCACCAGCACGCTGACCACGACGAGCACGATCGGGTGGCGCATGATCGAGCGCAAGAGCGGCGCGTAGACGCGGTGCAGCAGGCGCACCACGAAGGGCTCCTTCTCCTCGGGCTTCTGTCGCAGGAACGTCGCGACCAGCACCGGCACGAACGTCAAGGACGCCACGAACGCGCCGCCGAGCGCGAACAGCACGGTGATGGCCATGGGCTTGAACATCTTGCCCTCGACGCCGGCCAGCGTGAGCAGCGGCACGTAGACGATGACGATGATGAGCGAGCCGAAGAACGCGGCGCGCTGCACCTCGAGGGTCGAGCCGAGCACCGCGCGGGCCGCCTCGCGATAGCTCATCACGCGCTGCCGACCGCGCGCGCGGGCCGCCAGGTCAACGACCGCGTTCTCGACGACGATGATCGACGCGTCGACCACGATGCCGAAGTCGATGGCCCCGAGGCTCATGAGGTTGCCGGAGAGCCCGACGGCCTTCATGCCGATGAACGCCACCAGCATCGAGAACGGGATCGCCAGCGCGACGATGATGCCGCCGCGCAGCGAGCCGAGCAGCACGAACAGCACCGCGACGACGAACAGCGCGCCCTCCGCGAGGTTCGTCGCGACCGTCACGATGGTGCGATCGACGAGGTGCGAGCGGTCGTAGAACACGTCGAGCGACACGCCCTCCGGCAGCGAGTCCGCCAGCGCGTCGATGCGCTCCTTGACCGCGCCGACGACCTCGCGCCCGTTCGCGCCGATGAGCATCATCACGATGCCGCACACGATCTCACCGCGCCCGTCGCGCGTGACCGCGCCCTGGCGCAAGAGCGGCGCGAAGTGCACGCGCGCGACGTCGCGGATACGCACCGCCACGCCCTCGTCGCGTGTCGTCACGAGCACCTCGCCGATGTCTTCGAGGGACCTGAGACGCCCCTCGCCGCGCACCAGCACCTGCTCGCCCGAGCGCACCAGGTAGCCGCCGCCGGTCGCGCCGTTGTTCTCTTCGAGCGCCGCAAAGACGTCGTTGAGCGAGATGCCGAAGGCCCGCAGGCGCTCGGGCAGGATCTCGACCTCGTAGGTCTTGAGCTCGCCGCCGAACGAGTTCACCTCGACGACGCCCGGCACGCTGCGGATCTGGAACGCCACGAACCAGTCGAGCAGCGAGCGCAGCTCCATGGGCGTGTGGCACTCTTCGGTGTCGGCGCCGCCGATCGGGCACGGCCGATCGGTGTGCACCTCGAACTGCAAGATCTCGCCGAGCCCGGAGCTCAGCGGGCCGAGCTCCGGCTCGCCATCGGTGATGCTGTCGCGCGCGGCCGCGAGGCGCTCGGCGACGAGGCGGCGCGCCTCCTGCAGATCGCGGCCCTCTTCGAAGACCACCGTCACCGCGGACAGGCCGAAGCGCGACACGCTGCGCACCTCCTCGAGCCCGGCGAGCCCGCTCATGGCCGCCTCGACGCGCGCCGTGATGCGGCTCTCGATGTCCAGTGGCCCGAGCGCGGGCGCGTTGGTGAGCACCTGGACCTGCACGTTGGTGATGTCGGGCACCGCGTCGATGGGCAGGTCGAGCGCGCTCTCGACGCCGAGACCCATGACCATCAGCAGCGCCACCAAGACGAGCAAGCGCCACTTCAGGACGAGCTGGAGGAAGGTCGCCATGGGCTCAGTCCTCCTCGGGGATCGCGCCCGCGGACAGCGCGCTCTTGAGGATGAAGCCACCGTGGGTGACCACCGCGGCGCCCTCGTCGAGCCCGTTGAGGACCTCGACCCAGCCGCCCGCGCGGCGCCCCAGGCGGACCGGCTGCGGTGTGAAGGAGCGCGGCGCGGCGCCCGGCACGAAGACTACGTCCTGACCCGCGAGCGTCGCGACGCCGTCGCTCGGCACGACGACCGGCTTGCCACCCGCGCGCATGAGCTCGATGACGACGAAGAGGCCGCTCTTGATGCGTGCGTCGAGCTGGTCGAGCTTCACGCGGATCGGCAGCGCGCGCGTCGACGGGTCGAGGCTCGGCGCCAGGTAGTCGATGTGGCCGGCGACGCTCAGGCCTTCGTAGGCGTGGAGCCGCACGATGACGGGCGCGTCGACCGCGACGCTGGCGAGCTCGAGCTCGGGCACGAAGCCGCGCACGAAGACCTTCGACGGGTCGGTGATGGTGAAGGCCGGCTCGTCGTTTGACGCCGACTCGCCGACGACGGCGTGCATGGCCACGATGGTGCCGGCGATGGGCGCGCGCAGCGCCAGCTCGCCGGAGGCCTCGGCGCCGCCGAAGACCTCCAGGCGCTTCTTCAGTCCGACCACCTCGGCGCGCAGCGTCGCCGCCGTGGCCTGCGCCTCCGACACCCCACGCTCGGGGCCGACGCCCTCCCTGACGACCTGCTGCGCTCGTCGCAGCGCCGCCTCCGCGCCGGACAGGCGTGCGCGTGCCTGCGCGAGCTGCCCCTCGAGGTCGGCGGTCTCGCTCGAGCGCACGCTGCCCAAGAGCTGGTCCTGGGCCACGACGTCACCGATCGCGACGGTCACGCTCACGAAGCGGCCGGGGCCGAGCGGCGCGACGTGCGCGGTGCCGCTGGGGTCGAAGACGACCTCGCCGGAGAGCGAGCCGCCGCCGCCGATGGAGCGCCGCTCGCTCTTGCCGACCTTGATCTCGGACACCTTCATGGCGTCCTCCGTCAGCGTGACGGCGCGCTCGGAGGCTTCACTGGCGGGCTCGCAGGTCGGGCTGGCCGGGGCGGGCTCGTGGCTCTCGCCGCATGCACAGACGAGCGCGAGGGCGAGCAAGACGAGGGTCGTGTGGGTGCACTTCAAGGCGCGTCCTCCAGGTGATGGGCGTCGAGGATGTCGATGCCGGACGCGCTCTCGAGCTCGGCCAGCGCGTCGTAGTAGTCGGCCCGCGCGCCGAGCCCGGACTCCTGGATGGCGAGGAAGCGCTCACGCGCCGAGCTGAGCGCGAGAAGGTCGATCTCGCCGAGCTGGAAGGCGCGCTTGAGCAGCTCGAGGTTCTCGCGGAAGCGCGGCAGCACGTCACTGCCGTAGCTCGCGAGCCGCGCACGGGCGGCGACGACATCGGCATGCGCGCGCCGCACGGCGTACCCGAGGCGCTGCTCGGCCTCGGCCAGCTCGGCCTCACGCACCGCGACCTCGGCGCGCGCGGCGCCGACGGCCGGCTCGTCCAGGCGGACGAGCGGCAGCGGCAGCGTGACGAAGCCGCTGACGATGTGGGCACCAGCGCCGCCTCCGGGCTGGCTCTCGTGGCTGTAGCTGATGCCGACCACGGGCTCGGGTGTGCCGGTCTTGCGGGCCACGCCAGCCTCGGCCCGCGCCTCGGCGACCGCCGCTTCGAGCACCGCGAAGCGCGGCTGTCTCTCTCGCGCGCGCGCGAGGACGTCTGCCAGCGCGGGCGCCGGCCGGAGATCGTCGAGGGTGCCAGCGGGCCACGGTGGCTCGGGGTCGGGCCAGCCGACGAGCTGCGCGAGCTCGAGGCGCGCCGCGACCGCCTGCTGCTCGGCGGCGGCGACGGCTTGACGCTTGCCGGCGACCTCCGCATCGGCGACACGCTGCGCCAGCGCGGCGACCTCGCCGGCGCGGCGCTGCTTGGCCGTGATGGCGCCGACCTCCTCTTGGAAGGCGAGCACGTCACGCGCCAGGTCGAGCCGCGCCTCGGCCGCGAGCGCACGATGAAAGGCCCCGTGCACCGCGGTGTGGAGATCCCACTGACGCGCGACGGCCTCGGCGTCGAGCCGCACCACGAGCGCGTCACCCGCGCGCCGTCGCGCGGCGCGCTCACCGCCGATGGCGAAGCGCTGCGACAGCGACACCTCGAAGTCGACGCCGGTCTCGGCGCCACTGATGCGCGGGCCGATGGCGAGGCCGAGCTCGGGGTTCTCGGGCAGGCTCGCGCCGGCGCGTGCCGACGCCGCGCGCGCGCGCGCCGGGTAGGCCTGGTCGAGCGCGAGCAGCGGCGAGTGGGCGTGAGCGATCGCCAGCAGCTCGGGCAGCGTGACGCGCCGCGGCTCGCTCGGCGGCGGCGCGGGGAGGGCAGGGTGGACAGGGGCGGGCGCGGCGTAGGCCGGCGTGAGCGACGCGAGCGCGAGCGCCAAGGAGAGGCGCAGACGACAGGAGAACATGAGGGCTCCGCTGGGGGCACGAGGGCGTAGCTCGCGCGCGCACGGACGTGCTCACGCGAGGCGGATCGACACGCCGGCTCGACGGGGTCGAGTCACTGGCGTGTGGAGATCAGCGCGCCGCCACCAGGCGGGGACGACGCGCGCTCAGGCGGTCGGAGGGCGGAACGGGGGCTCGGCGTGAGCCGGCTCGACGCGCCCGGAGATCGGCGCGTACCACGTCGCGCTGCGTATGACGGGGGGCCGCTCGAGCCGCGTGGATCCGCTCGCGGTGGCGAGCTGGACCGCGCCGCAGCGGCACGTGTGGAACATGCCGGTGGGGCAGCCCGCGTCGCAGGGCGCGTTGGCCTCGTCGAGCTCGTGCTGGTGCGCGCGCTCGACACCGACCGCGGCGTGCAGCGTGTACTCCGTGAGCTCGGCCAAGCCTGGCGTGCTGGTCAGCACGACCAGCCCGATCAGCAAACGCAGGACGAGGGAGCGAGAGCACATCGCCGGGTGGGGTAGCACATCGGTCACGGGCGTCGCAACGTGCACACCCGCGGCCGAGCTTCGTGCGCCACCGGCCGCACCTCCCCGCCGCATTCCTGGCGCCCCGCTCACACCACGTCGTCGGAGGCCTGCGTGCACGTGCGATCGGCGTCGAGCGGCTCGAGCTGCACGGTCGTGTGAGCGATGCCGAAGCGTCGCTCCAGCTCGTGATCGAGCTCCGCCAGGAACCCCGGCGGCTCGCTCGGCCAGGGCATGACGAGGTGCGTCGTCAGCGCCGCCTCGGTCGTGCTCATGGCCCAGATGTGCAGGTCGTGCACGTCACACACGGCGGGCAGCGTCAGCAGGAACGCGCGCACGGCCTCGGGGTCGATGCCCGCGGGCACCGCGTCGAGCGACGCGTCGAGCGCGTCGCGGAAGAGCGACCAGGTGCTGCGCAGGATCGCCAGCGACACCAAGATGCTCACCAGCGGATCGATCGGTCGCCAGCCGGTGACGACGATGATGACCCCGGCCAGCACGACCCCGAGCGACACCAGCGCGTCCGCCGCCAGGTGCAGGAACGCGCCGCGCAAGTTGGCGTCGCGCGACTTGCCGCGGAAGAAGAAGAGCGCCGAGACGCCGTTGACGGCGACCCCCAGCGCCGCCACGACGATGACCGTGACGCCCTCGACCGGGCCTGGGTGCGCGAGGCGCCCGACGGCCTCCCACACGACCCCGCCGACCGCGACCAGCAAGAGGATGGCGTTGGCCAGCGTCGCCAGGATGGTCGTGCGTCGGAGGCCATAGGTGCGACGCGCGGATGGCCGGCGCTTGGCGAGCGCCGTCGCTGCCCAGGCCAGCACCAGCCCGAGCACATCGCTGGTGTTGTGGGCCGCGTCGGCCACCAGCGCCACCGACTCGGAGGCCAGCCCGTAGCCGACCTCCACCACGACGAACACGACGTTCAGGCCGATGCCGATGGCGAAGGCCCGGCCTGGGGCCACGGCGTGCGTGTGGTCGTCGCTCATGCGCGCACTGTCGGCCCCGCGCGAGGCATTCGCAAGGCGCTCGCTGTCAGGGCGAGCCCATCAGGACGAACGGCGCCCAGTAGCCCGGGTGCTCCATGCCGTCCTGGTGGATGAGCGCGCGCTGCGTGGTGGCCAGCGCCTCGGCGTAGCTCTTGCCCGAGCGCACCTCTTGATAGAAGCGCGCCATCAGATCGGCGGTCGCGTTGTCGTCGACCTCCCACAGCGTCGCCAGCACCGAGTGCACACGACCGCGCTGGAACTGGTAGGCGAGGCCGGCGATCTCGAGGCCCGAGCCGCCCGACAGCACCGCCGTCTGGCACGCGCTCAACACCACCAGCTGTGTCCGCTTCGGGGCGAGCGTGGGGATGTCGCTGTACGACAGCGACTTGTCGGCCAAGACGATGCTGCTGAGCTCGGGGTTCTGCGCGTCGAGGCGGCCGTGCGTCGCGAAGTGCAAGATCTCGTAGCCCGGAACGCGCAGCTTGTGGCGCAGCGTCTCGCTGCTGGCGTCGGCGCCCTGGAAGATGTCGATATTGGCAAATACCTTCTTCACCTCGGCCAGCTCGACGCGCGCCGCGGGCAGCGTGCCGTCGGGATCGACCATGGCCATGATGGTGGTATCGGCGCTGCCGCGCGGCGCCGCGGTGGCGAACTTCTCGCGGTCGAGCGCGGTCACGTTGACCACGTCGCTCTGCTCGACCACCCACTGGCTGCCGTCATAGAGCGCCGCGAACGGCAGGTAGCGCAGCGATCCGGTGGGGCTCACGACCAGCGTCTTGGGTCGCCCGAACGCGTCGACGGCCGGCTTCAAGAGCAGCTGATAGAGGCGCTCCGCCTGCTGCTTGACGCGCGCGAGCGACGCCTTGCCCTTCACGCCCGCCGCGTTCTTCGGGTCGACCTCGCGCACGAAGGCGGTGACCATTTTGTCAATCTCGCCGGGCGCGACCGTGGTCGTGTAGTGGGTCAGCGCGTCCTTGGTCATGGCGAAGACGACCAGGCTGTCGTCGAGCACCACCGGCGCCACCACCAGCACGCCGTCGCCGAGGTACTGCTGCAGCTTCTCGAGCTGCAGCGGGCGCACCGCATAGCGATCGAAGAGCGCGTCGTTGCGGTCGATCGACTCCATGAACTCGGCGCGGCGCTTGCTCGCCTGATCGATGAGGCCATCGAGCTGACGCACCTTGGCGTCGTTCGGCTGCGCCTGCGCGAGCTCTTGATCGAGCAGGTGCTGGAGCTTCTTCGACTGCACGTCGAGCTCGATGGCCAGCGCGGTGTTCTGGTCCTCGCCGGCGCCCGCCTTCTGATCGATCTGACGCAGCTCGGCGACCTTGCTGCGCTCGAGGAACTGGAACGCGTCGTCGACCTGACCCTCGGCGAGCAAGAGCTTCACCAGCAGGCGGAAGACCTGCACCTTGTCGGTGTGGCTCTTGGCCTGCGAGTCCTGGCCGAGCACCGACTCGTCGGCCTCGATGGTCTGCACCGCCTCCTTCAAGAGGCCGATCGCCTCCTTTCTGCGCGCCTGCTTGGCGTCGAGCGCGGCCAGCTCGTAGAGCGCCTCCCAGGGCAGCCCGCCGCCCTGCTTACGCGCCGTCGCGATGGCCGTCTCGAGCGCCGCGCGCGCCTCGTCGTCCTTGCCGGCATGCGCCAAGACGCGCCCGAGCGTGGCCTCGCCATGATCGCTCTGGTCGCCGCGCTGGCCGTTGAGCGCCACCACCTCACGCGCCGCGGCGATGGCGTCGTCGTGCTTGCCGAGCTGCGAGAGCAGCCGCGCCAAGACCGCGAGCAGCCCGGGCACACGCTGCGGGATCGACTGGCGCGCCCGCGCGAGCGCGCCGCGCACGACCGGCTCGGCCTCCTTCAGCTTGCCCATCAGCACCAGCGCCTCGCCGCGCGCCGCCTGCAGCGCCACCGCCAGCTCCACGTCGATCGACTTGCCGCCCGCCTTCTCGGCCTCGTCGTAGCCGTCCAGCGCGCGCTGCAGGTCACGCAGGCGCGCGTAGATCAGCGCGCGGTTGAAGAGGATCGCCGCGAGGCCGTAGCGGTAGTTGACGCTACCCATGAGCACCAGCGCCTGGTTCAGCGTGTCGAGCTCGGCCTGCGTCTCGTTGAACGCGTTGTGCACCCGCGAGAGCGCGTTGAGCGTCCAGGCGTGCGCGTAGGGATCGTCGAGCTGCTCGACCATCTTCAGCGCTTCCAGCGCCGCGGCCTTGGCCTCGCTCAGCCGCCCCAGATCGGTGAGCGTCCACGCCATCTGCTGGAGCGCGTCGACCTCGGCCGGGCGGTTGCCGCTGTCCTGGGCCAAGGCGCGCGTGCGCTCCGACGTCGCGAGCTTCGCCTGATAATCGCCGAGCATGCCGTAGGCCGAACGATACAGCTCGAGCGCGCGCATGATGCGCCACACGTCGTGCTCACCTTCGGCGGCCTGCATCACCTGATCGGCGCGCTGCTTGGCCTCGGTCGGCAGGCCCTCGTGGATGTCCACGTCGCCCAGATCGATCATGACGTCGCACCACGACGCCACGTCGCTCTTGGGGTCCTTCGGCAGCAGCCGCTCGAGCAGCGCGCGTGCGCCCTTCACGTCGCCGACGTCCCGCAGGATGCGCGCGAGCCACAGCTCGGCGGCGAACGCGCCGAGCTTGTCGCCGGTCTTGGCGAGCAGCGCGATGGACGCGCGCACCAGCTTCTCGGCGCCGTCGTCGTCGCCCATCTGGCTCCGCGCCCTGGCCATCGACTGGAGCGTGCTGGCCTCGAGCGGCACCCGCTTGAGCTTCTTGTAGATGTCGCGCGCGACGGTGAGCTCGCGCTCCGCGTCGTCGGGGCGCTTCAGCTTCAGGTGCAGGTCGCCGAGGCTCACGTGCACTTCGGCCTCGCTGGCCTGCTCGCCGAGGTCTCGGTAGATGGTCAAGGCCCTTTCGTATGCCTTGCGCGCGGCCTCACGATCGCCGGTGTCGACCTGGATCTTGGCGACCTGCACGAGCTGCCAGGCGATGCCGCTCTTGTCGCCGGTCTGCTCGCGCAGCGTCATGGCGACCTCGTGACGCTGGAGCGCCTCGGCGTACTTGCCCATGCTCCACAACGACTGCCCCGACGCCGCCAGCGCCTTGGCCTCGGCCGCTGGCAGGTGCGCCTCGTGCGCGACGTCGGCCGAGCGCTTGAACGCCGCCTCCGCCTCGGCGTAGCGCGAGCTCGCGTGGAACATGTCGCCCACCGAGAACTGCACGGTCGCGCGCCGCTCCGCGTCGCCGAGCTCGACGGCACGCTTGTCGATGCGCGTGTAGATCGCCGCCGCTTGGTCGAGCTCACCGAGCTTGACCTGGGCGCGCGCGACGAGGTCCAGCAGATCCATCTCGCGGCCGCGTGCGCCGCGTGCCCCGGTCGCCGCCGCCCGCTCGGTGAGCGGCGTCAGCATGTCGATGGCGGCCTGGTATTGGCCGCGCGAGATGGCGATGCGCGCCGCCACCTGAGTCGGGAACAGCTCGGCCAGCGCCGCGTGCGACGCGTACATCGGGTCGGTGAACTTCGGCAGCTCGGCGGCGATGATCGTCTTCACCTCGGCCACCGTCGCGAGCGCCTCGTCGTCCTTCTCCATCGTCTCGAGCAGGCCAGCGGTGTTGCTGAGGCAGATGATGCCGTCGAGCTTCGCGTTCTGCGGCCCGGCCTCGAAGTAGGCCTTGGCCGCCGCGCGATAGGCGACGATGGCCTCGCCCCTGCGCTTCGTGTCGTCGTGCAAGAGGCGCGCGCGTAGCTGCGCCAGCTCGGCGCGTGCCAGCGCGGGCGCCTTGGCGCCGTACTTCTGCTTCACCACGTCCTCGAGCAGCGCCAGCGTGGTCATGCCCTCCGCGCGGCGCGCGCTCGGCACGTCGGTGAACTCCTGGCGGCGTCGCTCGAGCAGCGTCTGCAGGTCGGAGTCCTTCAGCGCGCGCACCAGCTCGGCCCGCGCCGCGCCGCGCAGCGCGACGAGCTCGGCCCACAGCTCGGTGTAGGACGGCGGCGCGAAGTTCACGAGCCAGGTCGCGTAGGTCTCGCTGATCTTCCACGTGCGCCCGATGTACTTGCCCGGGTAGTCCTGCACGAAGCGCAGGAACTCGAGGTAGTCGCGCTCGTCGTTGTGCTCCAGCACGTAGGCGACGGACTTGCCTTTCCAGCGCGTCCGCGTCTGGATCTCGGGCCGCTCGGTGGTGAACTGGATCACCTCGCGCCCCGCCTGCACCATGGCCGCCAGGGCCTGCTTCTCGACCGCGTCGCTGGTCGCGCTCAGCAGCTCGCGCGAGCCGACGAGCGGCTGGCGCGCGTTGTCGAGGAACTCGACACCGGTCACGTAGAGCTGGAAGAGGATGCCGCGGTAGACGTTCGCGGGCAGCAGCGCGCGCACCTCGAGCTGCGCGCCCGCCTTGACGCGCTCGAGGTCGACGACGCTGCCGGCGATGACCCGCGCCACCGCGTCGCCCGCGTGGACCTCGATGATCTCGGCGCGCGCCACGACACCGTCGATGCCGCTGCTGCCATCGACGTTGCCTGCATAGACGTCGCCGCGCGCGCCGACCACCACGCCCTCGTCGGCGCCGCGGGCAATCTTGATGATGCGCGGCTGCGTCGGGTTCGCGTCGGGCGCGACCTCGACGATCGGGCACATCAGGTCGACCTCGACCTTGGTCGCGTCGGCATGCGCGGCGCTCGCGAGCGCGACGAACAGGGCCACCACCACCAGGCGCAGCGAGTCGATCATGGAGGTCCTTCGATGGCCACGACGCGCGTGACGTGGCCGCTGGGCGCCGCGAAGACCACCGCGAGCGGCACGCCGAACGCGGGGCAGGCGGCCAGGTACACGCTGTCGCCCGTGTCGGAGACGCCCTGCAGCTCGACGCCGTCGCAGCTGCAGGCCCAGGCCGCGATGGCGTCGGCGCCCGCCGGGATGACGCGCTGATCGCCGAGCCGCAGGTCGGCCGCGTCGTAGTGCGGCTCGAGCGCCCCGGCGAGCTGCACGCGCGTGGCACGCGCGCCGTCCTTGGTGCAGGCGGTCACGCCGACGGTGGTCCCGGAGCGCACGATGGCCGCGCCGGGCGGCATGGTATATGACAAATTCCAGCCTGCGGGACACTGCCCGACGATGCCGCCGAACACGGGTGGGGCCTCGAGGTGGGCCGACGCCGCGGCCCCCTTGCAGCTGAGCGTCGTCGCCTGGACCTTGGCCTTGGCGGGCGCGGGGTAGGCGGCCAGCAGCTCGACGGCGCGCGCCAGCTCGTTGTGCGC
>Ga0164241_10006270_pt1 | contig 10887 bp, 6 predicted proteins | sample OricomyardsoilBY_FD_108780 | JGI IMG/M metagenome (GOLD analysis project Ga0164241, IMG submission 108780) | Backyard soil microbial communities from Emeryville, California, USA - Original compost - Back yard soil (BY) | ecosystem: Environmental > Terrestrial > Soil > Unclassified | place: USA... | reverse complement strand
GCGAACACGCGCGTGCTGAGCATCGTGGTGCAAGTCGGGCGCACCGGCGCTTTGACGCCCGTCGCGAACCTCGAGCCCACGCAGCTCGCGGGCACCGTGGTTTCACGCGCATCGCTGCACAACGCCGAGATCATCGAGCACTTGGACGTGCGCGTGGGCGACTTGGTGAGCATCGAAAAGGCGGGTGAAATCATCCCCCAGGTGATCGCCGTCGATCCGAGCGCGCGCTCCGGAAACGAAGTGCCGTGGCAGATGCCAGATGTCTGTCCGGCCTGTCAGACGCCCGTCGTGGCGAGCGAAGAAGAAGTCGCGATCCGCTGTCCGAACCGCACCTGCCCGGCCAAAGTGAAGGGCGCAATCTTGCACTTTTCGCGCCGTTTCGCGATGGACATCGATCACTTGGGCGAGTCGCTGATCGAGCAGCTGATCTCGACCGAGCTGATCGCGGATGTGTCGGATCTGTACGAGCTCACCGTGCCGCAAGTCGAAGCGCTCGAGCGCATGGGCAAGAAGAGCGCGGAGAACGTCGTTCAATCGATCGACAAGTCGCGCGCGCAGCCGCTCGATCGCTTGCTCACCGGCATCGGCATCGAACACGTAGGGCAAGTCGCAGCCAAGCAATTGGCCGAGGCCGCGGAGTCGCTCGAGCAAATGCTGGCTTGGGGTCCCGATCACGTGACCGAGCACGTGGCGCAGATCGCAGGCTTCGGGCCGAAGATGGTCGACAGCGTGCGCCGCTATTTGGAAGACCCGGAAAATCGGCGTTTGCTCGAGAAATTTGCACGCCTCGGCGTGTCTCGGCCGCAGCCCAAGGCGCGCGCGGCGGCAGAAGGTCCGCTCTCGGGTTCGTCGTTTTGCGTCACCGGCGTGCTCTCGCGCAAGCGCGAAGACGTGCACGACGCAATCCGCGCCGCCGGCGGTGAAGTGCACGACAAGGTGAAGAAGGGCACCACGTATCTGGTGATCGGCGAAAAGGTTGGCAAAGCCAAGACGGACTCGGCGAAGAAGTTCGGCGCGCGCGTGATCGACGAACTCACGCTCGAACGCCTGCTGCGCGGTGAAACGATTGAGAGCAATGACGGCGCCGAGGCTTGAGCGGCGCGCGTGGCGTGCGCTGAGCGCCGGCTTGCTGCTCGGCTCGGCGATCGCGTGTCGGCCGCACTCTGCCGCGCCTGGAAAACCTGCGCCGAGCGCGAGCTCGAGCGCGCCAGAGACGGCCAACGCGACGCCCGTGGTTGACAGCGCGCCGAGCCCAGCACTCGCGCCCTCTGCGAGCGCATGCGCGGCGGCCGCTTCGGGCTCTGCCTGGCCAAAGCCGGTCGAACTCTCGGCCATGAAGAGCGCGCCGCCCAGCGCCGCGCTGGTTCCGTTGCAAACCCAGCCCGGCTTGTGGCTGGCCGACGAAAGCAGCGCGCTGCTCGATGCCAGACCCGACCCCACGTGGGGCGAAGGCACCATCACCCTCGCGAGTGATCGCGCGAGCGCTACACGCAGCGTCACTCTTTCGCGCCTACCGAAATCGCTCCGCAGCTGGCTCGGCCGCCCCGTGAAGGTGCTAGGCGCGAGCGGTGCCGTGTGTGAAACGCGGCTGCAGCGCTTCGCGCTCCGCGCGCAAGTCACGCCCGACCCGCGCACGGCCGAGTATTGGGAGGGCTGTGCGGATGGCGCTGCGATGCCAGCCGAAACGATCGCCAAGGAAATTTGGCGGCTCTCGGCCGCCGGTGGGCGCACGTTGATCGCCGAGTTTTCGACGCCGTGCAAAGGCGCGTTGCTCGCTGTCGATCCGAACCTGCCCGCGCCGGAGATTGCTGCGCCCGAACCGGCATCGGCCGAAGTCGGCGCAGCCGTGATGACGGCGTTTCGTGCGCTGCCTGCGTATGCCGCAGTGCAAACGCGCTTTCGGGCCGAACATCCCGATCGAGAGGGCGCCTGGGACGACCGCGACGCGCGTCGCAGCATCTCCAAACTCGCGCTTCCCGGACGACCCGCGCTGCTCTTCGTCAGCGTGGAAACGGGCTCGGAATGCGCAGGGTTTTCGGCCAGCCTGAGCGCGATCTGGGAAGCGAGCCCGAGCGGCCCGGGCCGAGTGCTCACGGCGATCGACAATCGAAGGCTCAGTCCGAGCGCGGTCGTCGACCTCGACGGCAACGGTAGCTCGCTTTTGCTCGGTCCGGATGGCCCGTGGCGCGTGCGTTCCGTGCTGCGCCCTGGCTCACTGCAGCGCTCATTCCTGAGCAACGTGCCGTATTTCGCGGGACCGTGCTGATGTCGCGCGCGGTTTCACGATATCGTTCGCGGCCCTGACGTGCGCAAGATTCGACTCACACGCATCAACTACGCGGTGGCCTCGGCGATTGCAGCGTTGGCTTCGATCGCGATCAGCGTGCGCTTCGCGCAGTCGGAGCGCCGCGAACCCGCGCGCTGTCCGGCGGGCCTCGTCGTGCAAGATTCGCGCTGCTGCGGCGCGGGGCAATTGCTCACCTTGACGGCTCAATGTTCCGGCATCGCCAACGCTTGCGCGAGCGACATGCAGCGCGACGACTCCGGCGCGTGCGTGCTGCCCGATCGGCGCATCACCCTTCAGGGTGGTACGAGCCACTTCGGGACGCCCGATTGGGAAGGCCCAGAACAAGCGTTGCACGACGTCAGTGCGGCGCCGTTCGCGCTCGATCGCGCCGAAGTCACGGTGGCGCGTTTCCGGCCCTGCGCGGCCACGGGCGCGTGCCCAAAAATCGCCGATGATTCGGAGCCGGGCCGCCCCGTGCGCAACGTCAGTCCGAGTGAAGCCAGCGCCTTTTGCGCCTTCGTCGGAGGCCGGTTGCCGAGCGCCGATGAATGGCTGTTCGCAGCCGCGGGCAGCAACGCGCGTCGTTATCCGTGGGGCAACACGGGCCTCGTCTGTCGCCGCGCGAGCTTTGGCTTGGTGAGCGGCCCATGCGCGCGCGGTGGCACCGGTCCTGATTTCGCAGGCGCGCGCCCCGACGGCGCCACGCCCGACGGCATCCTCGATCTCGCCGGCAACGTCGCCGAGTGGACCATCGAGCGCGACGGCACTTTCGCCGCGCGCGGCGGCTCTTACCGCTCCGAACTCGCGGGCGACCTCAAATCCTGGTCGGTCGAACCGCGCCAGACTCGCGCGCCGCACGTGGGCTTCCGCTGCGCGTACGACGTCAGCGCTGCGAAGTAGCGCGGGTGAGCGTTCTGAGAGCTACGCGTCGCTGCGTGTCGTGCCGCGCCCGCTGACCAAACAAGAAGGGGGCGATCGAGATCCAGCAGCGCAACTCGCGCCGGCGCGCAGTTCCCGCCTCGGCCAGGCTTTCGCGCAATCGTGCGTACCGTACGCGACCGCGCGTGGTAAGCCTGCGGCGATGTCGGCCGCAATTCTGTGCATTGGAACCGAGCTCACCCGCGGTGAGCTTCAGAATACGAACTCGACGTGGCTGGCGGAAGCGCTGACCACGATCGGCTTCGAGGTGCAGGACATCGCCTGCGTGGACGACGACCGCGCGCGCATCGAGGCGACGCTCAGCCGGCTGACGCAAGCGCACGAGGTCGTGGTGTGCACCGGTGGACTCGGACCAACCACGGATGACCTCACCACCGAGTGCGCCGCGCGCTTGGCCGGCGTGGAGCTCGTGCGCGACGAACCGTCACTCGAGCTCATCCGCGAACGCCTCGCGCGCTTCGGCCGGCAGATGGCCGCCTCCAACGCGAAACAGGCTGATTTTCCGCGCGGCTCGCGGATCTTGCCGAACCCGAACGGCACGGCGCCGGGCTTCGAGCTGAAGTTGAACCGCGCGCTCGCTTACTTCATGCCGGGCGTGCCGTTCGAGATGAAGGCGATGTTCGAGTCGTTCATTCAGCCGGTGATCTCGCCGCTCGTGGGCGACCGGCATTTTCAGGTGCTGCTGCGAACCTTTGGCCTGGCAGAGAGTGAAGTGAATGATCGACTCGCCGGGATTGAAGCCGAGTTCCACGTGCTGATCGGCTATCGAGCCACGCTGCCGGAGATCGAAGTCAAAGTACTCGCCCGCGCAGACAGCGTGGAGCGCGCACAGGAGCGCGCGGAACGCGGCGCTCGCGCGGTTCGCGAGCGGCTCGGTGAAGAGGTGGTCTTCGCTGAAGGAAAGACGCGCTTTCCGGAAGCCGTTTCCATGCTGTTGCAAACCAAGGGAAAGACGTTAGCGCTTGCGGAGTCGTGCACGGGCGGCTTGGTTTCGGAGCTACTGACGGCGCACTCTGGCTCGAGCGCGGTATTCCGCGGCGGCGCCGTGACCTACTCGAACGAGTCGAAGATCGCGGTGCTCGGGGTGCCCGCAGTGCTGCTCGCGCGCTTCGGCGCCGTGAGCGCGGAGGTCGCGCGGGCCATGGCCGAAGGCGCACGCGACGCATTCAGCGCCGATTTCGCCCTCGCGCTGACCGGCATCGCGGGACCCACGGGTGGCTCAGCCGACAAACCCGTGGGACTCGTGCACTACGCCGTCGCGAGCGCGGCCGGCGTGAGCGACCGACGCGTCGTGTTCGCGGGCAACCGCGAACAGATCCGCCGACGCGCCGCCTTTGCCGGCCTCGGGCTCGTCCGACGCGTTGCCCAGTTCGGACCCGACCCGGGGTGAGGTCAGAAATGACCCACCCGCCAGCGGATCTGTCCGCGAGGCGGGAGGCACTGGCTGCTCATCGCCGACTAATATGGGGTGGGTCATTTCTGACCTCACCCCGGGTCGGGTCTCGCGCTTCAGTTCAATGCGGCGTTGGGTCGGCGACGCGGTTCCGGCGCGGGGTCGCCCTTCGGGCGACTCGTGAAGGTGAGCCCGGCATCGGGATCGTAGTCGACGTACACGATTTCACCCGATGAGAACGCGCCTTCCAGCACGCGCCGCGCGAGCGCATCTTCGACCAGTTTTTGGATCGCGCGCTTGAGTGGCCGCGCCCCGAATTGCGGATCCCAGCCGGATTCGGCCAAGAACTCCTTGGCTGCGTCGGTGATCTGGAAGCCCAGATCGCGCTTCGCCAAGCGATTCACCAGGTAGCCGAGCTGAATTTCGACGATGCGACCGAGCTCACTGCGATCGAGTCGGTGATAAACCACCACCTCATCGAGGCGATTCAAAAACTCCGGGCGGAAGTGGGCGTGGAGCGCGTCTTGGACGGCTTTTTGGCTCGCCTTCTCGCGCTCTTCGGCGGTCAGATCTCGTCGATCTTCGATCGCGGCGAGCTCTGAGGTGCCGATGTTGCTGGTCAAGATCACGACCGTGTTCTTGAAGTCCACCGTTCGACCCTGACCGTCGGTGAGGCGGCCGTCATCGAGCAATTGGAGCAGCGTGTTGAACACATCCGGGTGCGCCTTCTCGACTTCGTCGAACAGCACTACCGAGTACGGGCGACGGCGCACGGGTTCGGTCAATTGCCCGCCTTCGTCGTAGCCGACGTAGCCGGGGGGCGCGCCGATCAGGCGCGAGACCGCGTGGCGCTCCATGTATTCGCTCATGTCGATGCGAATCATCGCCCGTTCGTCGTCGAACAAGAACTCGGCCAGTGCCCGAGCTGTTTCGGTCTTGCCGACACCCGTGGGACCCAAAAACAAGAACGAACCGATGGGTCGCTTGTCGTCACCGAGGCCCGCGCGCGAGCGGCGCACCGCGTTGGACACCGCGACCAGCGCGGTTTCTTGGCCGATCACGCGCTGGCGCAGGCTCTCTTCCATGTGGATGAGCTTGTGCTTCTCGCCTTCCAGCATCTTCGACACGGGCACGCCGGTCCACTTGGAGACGATGGCCGCGATGTCTTCGTCGCTGACTTCTTCCTTCAGGTACGAACCGTTGGCCTGCACACGAGCGAGCTCAGCGCGGTCCTTTTCCGATTCTTTGTCGAGGTTCGGGATGCGGCCGTACTGAATCTCGGCGGCTTTCCCGAGGTCGCCCGCGCGACGCGCGGTTTCGGCTTGCTGGCGCAGCTCTTCGAGCTCGACCTGATTCTTGCGCAGGCGCTCGATGATCTCTTTTTCGCGCAACCATTGCGCGCGCATGGTGTCGCGCTGCTCGTTGAGCTCAGCCACTTCACGGCGGAGCTCGTCCAGGCGCGCTTTGCTGCCCTTGTCGCGCTCGCGGGTGAGCGCTTGTTCTTCGATGCGGAGCTGCAGCAATTTGCGCTGCACTTGATCGATCTCGAAGGGCAAGCTGTCGATCTCCATTTTGATCTTGCTCGCGGCTTCATCGACCAAGTCGATGGCCTTGTCCGGCAAAAAACGATCGGAAATGTAACGCTGGCTCAGCACCGCCGCCGCGACCAGCGCGGAATCGGTGATCTGAATGCCGTGGTGCACCTCGTAGCGCTCCTTCAAGCCGCGCAAGATGGCAATCGTGTCTTCGACGGTGGGTTCGCTGACCATCACCGGTTGGAAGCGCCGCTCGAGAGCCGCGTCCTTCTCGATGTGCTTGCGATATTCGTCGAGCGTGGTCGCACCGATTGCGCGCAGCTCGCCGCGAGCCAGCGCGGGTTTGAGCATATTTGCGGCGTCCATGGCGCCTTCGGCGGCGCCGGCACCGACTAGCGTGTGCAGCTCGTCGATGAACAGAATGATGTTGCCTCCGGAGGCTTCGACCTCTTTCAGCACCGCCTTCAGGCGATCCTCGAATTCACCGCGGAATTTCGAGCCGGCCACCATGCTGGCCAAGTCGAGCGCGAGGATGCGCTTGTCCTTCAAGGACTCGGGCACGTCACCCTTGGCGATGCGATGCGCGATGCCCTCGGCGATGGCCGTTTTACCGACGCCGGGTTCACCGATCAGCACGGGGTTGTTCTTCGTGCGGCGCGAGAGCACCTGCATCACACGGCGGATCTCTTCGTCGCGCCCGATGACGGGGTCGATCTTGCCGCGCTTGGCGAGACCGGTGAGGTCGCGCGTGTACTTCTCGAGCGCTTGGAATTTGCCCTCGGGGTTTTGGTCGGTGACGCGCTGTGAGCCGCGAATTTCAGCCATGGCGCGCACGAGCTTGTCGTACGAGAGCCCATGGCGATCAGCGACGGCCTGCACGTCCTTGTCGTGCTTCACGGCGGCGAGCAAGAAGTGCTCGACTGAAACGAAGTCGTCTTTGAGCCGCTTGGCCTCGTCTTCGGCTTGGTTCATCAGCGGCACGGTGCGGCGGCCGAAACTCGGCTCGGCGCCGCCGCTCACCTTCGGCAAGCCCTCCACGCGCGCACTCAAATCCTTGGCAAAAGCCGTAGGATCTGCGCCGGCGCGCTGGACCAACGCGGCACCGACTCCGCCCTCTTGTTCCAAAATTGCGACCAGCAGATGCTCTGGAATGAGCTCCGGGTTGCCGCGCCGAGATGCGTTCGCAGCGGCGCTCTGCAGTGCTTCCTGACTCTTGCTGGTCAAACGATCCATACGCATCGGCGTTGTCTCCGTTGTCCGCACCCGAAACTCGAAGTGCGATTGCAACGTAAGGCGCGCTTGCGTCGGATCAAGGGGCGCCGCGCGCGCCCCTGTTTTACGACAAAACTGCCGCGAATTTAGCCGCTGGTGCCGCCGGCGCCGGCGTCATTGGACGCGCCAGCGACGCTGCTCGAATCTCCAGCCGCACCGCTGCTGTCACCGCCGGCGCCCGCCGCGCCTTGCTCTCCGCAGCTCGGGGGCGCCCCGCCTTCACCGAACTGGCCCGCATCGACGCAGCCCAACCCGAGTTTGACCACACCACCGATGGTGTCCAAATCATAGCCGCAGGTGTGGTCTGGACGGCAACAGCCGGGCAGCTCGACGTTGAGTCCGGTGTTCGGCACCGGCACCTTCGGGCTCTTGGGGCAGCTCTCGTCCACGGTGCCCGGCTGATCGAGGGGCTGACACGCGTCGGCGAAAGTCATCATGCCCGACGTGTCGAGCGCGGAAGAGTCGAGCCCGCAGTGGCTGGTCTTTGCGTCGGCACAGCAGCCGGGGATCGGCACGTTGACGAACGGCAGCACCACACCCTCACACTCGGTGTTGCCACAGCTGACCGGTGTGGGAGCAGGTACGGCGCCGCCTGTGCCGGCAATACTCGCTGCACCCGCGCGACTGCTGGCACCTCCGTTCGCCGTACCCGCAGCGGCGCCGCCGCCGACTCCAACGTTGCCCGCTGAAGCGTGTGTCTCGGTAGAGCTTCCGCCGCACGCCGGGGCACCGACCGCAATCAAGACACTACAGGCCGTGAAGAAACGAAGAATTCGCCAAGTCATCTAGCGTGGAGTGTTCCACGCGGGGCGACTGGATGCGAGCCCTTCCGGCGGCCGCACATGCGCCGCCGGAGCACGAACTACGGCTACAGTGAACAAGGCCGACGCCGTTGGCGCCTGGCGTTCTTCAAGCCCGCGCTTTCTTACGCCCGCCGACGCTGCCGCCGCGGGTGCGTATTGGTGCGCCGAGCAGGTGCACGACCTCATCCCACAATTCAGGGCTCTTCATGAGTGCCCCGAACAGTGGCGGATGCAGGTGCCCCGCAGCGGCGAACCATTTGTAGCGCTCGACGCCGCTCACGTGAAGGAACGAGGCAATCTCCTCGAGCCGACCGATGCCAATGCCTTTGCATAGCCCGGACTCGAGCATTCCCACGTAGCTCCCAGAGCGAACTCCGAGCTTTTTGGCCAAATCCTTCTGCGTCAGCCCGCGATGCATGCGTGCTGAGCGAATGAGCCGACCGACCTTTTTTGTAGTGCCTTTCTCCGCCATCGGAATCCCGCGCTACCCGGCGGATGCACCCGGTGCGAGGGGCACCTTTGGCTTGCGCTGGGCAGCCCCTCCTTTCTGACCGCAGTGACTAGAAACGCTATGCCCGAAACCCCTAGGCACGCCTAGAAGCTTCGAAAGCAAACCCTCGTGGGCAACAGGATAAACCGGGGGAGCTAAGGTTCGCAATGCCTGCGTGAACAAAGCGACTGATTCTATCCGTCGCGCTCGCCGTCACGCTTGGCTCAGTTCGCCAGTCTGCGCAGTCGGAATTCGACCCCCGAGCGCGCTGCTCGCTCACCCTCCGGGGTTTCCGGCGCGAAACGTGCGTGCGCGAAGATTTGCCGAAAATGGTGAAAGATTCGTGTCCGCTCGGATGCGACGAGAGACTTCGAGTTGAGGCAAGTGTCAGACTCTTTGCCTCGAGCCCTCAAAGGCGAGGTGCGGAATCCGACAACAGCTTGTTTGCCACGTGCAAAGTCGCACTCATGGGCGTTGCAAAGATGTACCAGTGGCACGCGCGTAAGTGCCCTTTCGGGGTCGAAATGACCGCGATCGCTGCGCACCCACAGCAAAATGCGCGTGTCACCACAGCCCATGAGAGCAATGGCAACGCGCGTTTGCGTAATGTCCGGCTCTATTAGATGTCGAGATTGCGAACGTTCAACGCATTGTCTTCGATGAACTTGCGTCGCGGTTCGACTTGGTCGCCCATGAGCACGCTGAAGAGTTCGTCAGCGCGCACGGGATCGTTCACTTTGACCTGGAGCAGCGTGCGCGCGTCCGGGCTCATGGTCGTATCCCAGAGTTGGTCGGCGTTCATTTCACCCAAGCCTTTGTAGCGAGTGATCTGTAGCCCCTTTTTGCCACGTTCGGAGATAAACGCCTCGAGTGCCTCGGGATCCGGCAGGGTGCGCGGCTCGCCGTCATTCACCCTGACGGTATACGGCATCGGACCGATCGAGCGGATGTCCTCCTCGATTGAGAGCAGCTCTTGGTACTCCGCGGATTCCGCCAGCTCCCAGTCCGCGATGGCGGGACGCGCCGAAGCACCGGGACGGAACTTGACGCTCATACGGCCCGCGTCGTGAGCCTTTTCCCACTCCACGCTGACGGTGAGGGGGGTGAGGTCAGGGTAGCGCTCTTCCAGGTATTTTTGCAGGGTTTGAGCGGCGGCCTCCACCGTTTGGTGATCGCGAAAATCAGCCAGGGTCATGGCTTTGGCGCGGAGCAAGGCCGCGACCACACGCGCGTCACAACGGCGATCGATTTTGGCCAGGATGTTGCGCATCGAGCGCAAGCGGGAGGCCAAGTTGAACAACGGCAAACCGGATAGCGCGGGGCCAGTCGCGGCCTGGACGGTGAGATCCTCGATGCCGCTCTCCATCAGGAAGCGATCGAGTGCAGCTTGATCCTTGAGGTACTGGTACTTCTTGCCCTTGCGCACGCCGAACAACGGCGGCTGCGCGATGAACAAGTAGCCCTTCTCGATGACGTCCCTCATCTGTCGATAGAAGAAGGTGAGAAGCAAGGTGCGAATGTGGCTGCCGTCGACGTCGGCATCCGTCATCAAGATGATCTTTTGGTAGCGGAGCTTGGAAATGTCGAAGCCGCCGTTGTCACCGATGCCGCAGCCGAGCGCGGAGATCAGCGTGGCCACTTCTTGCGAGGCGAGCATGCGGTCCAAACGCGCGCGCTCGACGTTCAAGATCTTGCCTTTCAGCGGCAAAATGGCTTGAAAATGCCGATCACGGCCTTGCTTCGCGCTGCCGCCTGCGCTCTCACCCTCGACGATGTAGATTTCGGAGATGCTCGGGTCTTTGCTCTGACAGTCGGCGAGCTTGCCGGACAGTGAGGAGCCGTCGAGCACGCCCTTGCGCACGACCTCGCGTGCTTTGCGCGCCGCCTCACGCGCCTTGGCCGCCATCACGGCCTTTTCCAAGATCTTGCGTGCGACTTGCGGGTGCTCCTCGAAGTAGACGCCGAGGTGCTCGGTGACCGCGTTCTCGACGATGCCTTTCACGTCACTCGAGACCAACTTCGACTTCGTTTGCGAGTCGAAGCTGGCGTCCGGGTGTTTGACGTGGATCACGCAGATCACGCCTTCACGGGTGTCATCACCGGTAAGGCCGGTCTTGGCCTCTTTGAAGAGGTTGTTGGCGGTGCCGTAGTTGTTCAGCGAGCGAGTC
>Ga0164241_10006269_pt1 | contig 10889 bp, 10 predicted proteins | sample OricomyardsoilBY_FD_108780 | JGI IMG/M metagenome (GOLD analysis project Ga0164241, IMG submission 108780) | Backyard soil microbial communities from Emeryville, California, USA - Original compost - Back yard soil (BY) | ecosystem: Environmental > Terrestrial > Soil > Unclassified | place: USA... | reverse complement strand
GATGAAACTTCTGTCTAGAAGAATGCGCTTAAACAACTGGGTGGTAAATATGAACAGCTCATTCATTACCCGATAGATCCGCAACTGAATTAAGAAAAATTTATAAAAATAAAAATCGCACAGGCCGTAATACAATTACACTGTGCGATCTTTTTTGATATATAAGGATTATACCTTTTTCTTAACCGGTTTAGGCGCAAAAATGGCCAGCATTCTTTTGCCTTCCATTTTCGGCATGCCTTCCAAAACGCCAACTTCACTAAGGCGTTCAGCAAATTTCAACAGTAAAAGTTCCCCGCGTTCTTTAAACATAATAGCGCGGCCTTTAAACTGAACATAAGCTTTCACCTTATCACCTTCTTTCAAAAACCTTTCGGCATGCTTTGTTTTAAATTCAAAGTCGTGATCGTCTGTACCTGGCGTAAAGCGAATTTCTTTTACTTCACTTTGCTTGGCATTGGCCTTCATTTCTTTTTCCTTACGCTTTTTCTCGTAAAGAAATTTCTTGTAATCTATCACTTTACAGACCGGGGGGTCTGCGTTTGGTGATATTTCAACCAGGTCAAGTTCCTGCTGTTGTGCAATGCGCAATGCGTCCTGTGTAGGATAAATACCAACGGTTACGTTATCGCCAACCAAACGTACCTGCGATACCCTTATTCTTTCGTTAATACGATGTTCAGGCTCGGGTTGCCTGTTAAAACGAGGATTAAATCTGCCTCTCTGAGGTAAAGCCATTAACTGTTTTTTCGTGAAAAATACTAATAATTAGTTTTTAAATGTATTGAATTTTTAAAAATAGCCTGCAAAAATAGTTTATTTTCTTTCCGTAATTTCTTCTTTCAATAAATTAATAAAATCTTCGACTAATTGTGGCTCTGGTTCTGTTTTATTGTTTTTGCGGATAGCGAGGTTCCTTTCCACCATTTCCCTTTCGCCTATTACCAGCATATACGGCACTTTACTCATCTCCGCATCGCGGATCTTTTTACCAACTTTTTCGCTGCGTTCATCGGTTTCTACACGAATGCCTGCCTTTTTAAGCTGGGTATAAACCTCTTTTGCATAAGGGAGGAATTTATCGCTGATTGGCAAAAGTTTTACCTGTACAGGGGAAAGCCATAAGGGTAACCTGCCGGCGTAATGCTCCAGTAAAAATCCTATAAAACGCTCATGCGTGCCTAATGGCGCCCGGTGAATGATCAACGGTGTTTCTGAAGTATTATCAGGCGTTGTATATTCCAGTTTAAAGCTGCGGCCCTGTGAAAAATCAACCTGGTTGGTTGCCAAAGTAAATTCACGGCCAATAACACTGTATATCTGCACATCTATTTTAGGGCCGTAAAAAGCGGCTTCATCCGCTACTTCAACAAAAGGAATTTCAGACTCGGTCAACACTTTACGCACCATTTCCTCTGTTTCCAGCCAGAGCTCCGGTTCGTTCACATATTTAACGCCGAGTTTTTCTTTGGAGTGCAGCGATAAGCGCATTACATATTTGTCAACACCAAATATCTTGAAGTATTTCAGGTACATGTTATTTACAGCACGAAACTCATCTGCAAACTGTTCTTTGCTGCAGTAGATATGTGCATCGTTCATGTGTAAACAACGTACACGCATCAATCCAAATAACTCACCGCTTTGCTCATAACGGTAAACAGTACCATATTCTGCAATACGATACGGCAGATCGCGGTAGCTTTTTGGTTCTGCCGCAAATATTTTGTGGTGATGCGGGCAGTTCATTGATTTGAGATAATATTTCTCTCCATCCAACTCCATGGGCGGGTACATACTATCAGCATAATAAGGCAAATGCCCGCTGGTTAAATACATGCTTTCCTTCGCAATATGCGGTGTAACCACACGCTTATAGCCGCCGTCCTCTTCTGTTTCTTTTGCCAATTTCTCCAGTTCTTCTATTATAACGGTACCGTTGGGCATCCACATGATCAATCCCTGGCCAACATCATCATCCATGGTATAAATGCCCAATTCTTTTCCAAGCTTGCGGTGGTCGCGCTTCTTCGCTTCTTCCAGCATCGCCAAATATTCATCCAGTTCTTTTTGGGAAGGGAATGATACGCCGTACAAACGGGTAAGCTGTTTATTCTTCTCATCGCCTTTCCAGTAAGCGCCGGCAATATTGGTAAGCTTGATGGCCTTTATAAAACCGGTTGAAGGAATATGAGGACCGCGGCAGAGATCAGTAAAATTGCCCTGGGTATAAAAAGTAATATTACCATCTTCCAGGTTCTGCAACAGGTCGAGTTTGTATTCATCGCCTTTCTGCGTAAAATATTCAATCGCTTCCGCCTTTGGGGTTTCTTTTCTTATATATTGATTGTTCTGCTTCGCAAGTTCATTCATCTTTTTTTCAAGCGAATGCAGGTCTTCTTCAGATATCTTTTTATCGCCCAGGTCCATATCGTAATAAAACCCGTTATCTACGGGCGGGCCAACCCAGAATTTTACGCCCGGAAACATGCTTTCAACAGCTTCCGCCATTACATGCGCGGTAGAATGCCAGAAGGTTGATTTACCTTCCGCATCATTCCAGGTAAGTAATTTTAATGTTGCATCTTCATTGATTGGGCGTGTTGCATCCCAGGTTTTTCCATTTACATTGGCGGCAATTATTTTTCTTGCCAGGCCTTCACTGATAGATTTTGCTATATCCAAGGCTGTAACACCATTTTCATACTGTCGCACAGCACCATCCGGAAACGTAATATTTATCATAATTAAAAAGTCAAAAGTAAAAGTTCAAAACGGGTTGCAAAAGTATGGAATGATTTGTATAGCCACGTCCCGTTAAATTATGGCGGGCTATTAAAACTATCAACTAACAATTATCTTTACCGCCTTTCTATGCAACTTGCAACATTTTTAGCCAGGCGTATCGCTTCCAATAAACAATATTCTTTTTCAAGGTTTATCATCCGTTTGGCAACGGCCGCTACTGCCTTAAGCGTTGCCGCCATGATTATAACATTAGCATTTGTAAACGGGTTTCAGTTTGCAGTGAGTAATAAAATATTCAACTTCTGGGGCCATTTGCGTGTGCAGGGATTTGAGCCTGATAAAGCAATGATAGCGGAAGAAACGCCCTGGCTGCCTAACGATACCACATTGAAGATCCTGCATATTTTTCCACAGGTAAAACAAGTACAGGCATTTGCCACAAAATCTGCTGTAATTGAAAAGAATAAAGAAATCGAAGGCGTTTTATTTAAAGGCGTTGAAAGCAATTACGATTTTAATAACCTGCAATCATTTTTAAAACAGGGACGTTTTCCAAAATTCAATGATACTGCATACAGTAAAGATGTTTTGATATCTGAACCAATTGCTAATGAGTTGCAGATAAAATTGAACGATACCATAAATGTTTATTTTATCAACCAGCAGGAAGGCCGGGCTTCGGTGCGTAACCTGCATGTATGCGGCATTTTTAAAACCGGTATTGAAGAATATGATAAAACTTTTGCCATAGGCGATTTACGTTTGTTGCGACAGGTATATAATTGGCAGCAGGGCGAAATTGGCGGCTATGAGGTTTTTTTGAATGATTATAAGCAAATGGATAGCATAAATTACATGCTGTACGATATGCTGCCACAGGGCTGGATAAGCCGTACGATAAAGGAGATATACCCTAACATTTTTGACTGGCTGCAGATACAGGATGTAAACCGTAATGTGATCTTTACGGTAATGGCAATTGTGGCTATCATAAACCTTGTAACCTGTTTGCTTATTTTAATATTAGAGCGTACCAAAATGACAGGGATTTTAAAAGCGCTTGGCGCAAGGGATTGGGTGATACAAAAAATATTTCTCTATCACGCAAACATGATCGCGATACGTGGAATTATTATCGGGCTTTTCTTTGGCGTTGGCATTTGCATTTTGCAACAGCAAACCGGGTTTATTAAAATGGATGAAGCCGCCTACTATGTTTCGGAAGCGCCGGTATATATTATATGGTGGCAGGTAGCCGCTGTTTGCATTGTAACCTTGCTGGTTTGTTTGTTGGCGCTTTTATTGCCTACCTGGCTTGTAAAAACCATACGGCCTGTAAAAGCTATACAATTTCGCTAAAATGATTATTTAGAGTTGACTATTGATTATTTAAACCGGGAATCGATATTTCATACCTGGATGCAGTGAAACAAATCTCTACAATGAAAAAGCTCCTGAAAATTCAGAAGCTTTTAAAGTATTATCGGGTAATTGTAAAGTTGAAATAATCAACATTCAATAATCAATATTCAATGCTCATTTTATTATGGCGAAACCAGCCTGAAGCCGTTGCCATGGATATTTACAATTTCAATGTCTTCATCATCTTTTAAATACTTGCGTAGCTTAGCAATATATACGTCCATACTGCGGCCATTAAAATAAGTATCGCTGCCCCATATTTTTTTCAATGCTCTTTCACGCGGCAACAGGTCATTCTTATGTTCAGCAAGCATTTTTAATAGCTCATTCTCTTTTGGAGAAAGCGTTTGTGTTTTACCATCGTGTGCCAGTTCCCGTAGTTTGGGGTTAAAATGATAACGACCTAAGTCGAATTCAATGTTCTCGCTTTCTCTGTTTAGTTCCTCATTACGTTTCGTGATTGCTTTTATCTTAAGCAATAACACTTCGCTGTCAAAAGGTTTGGTTATATAATCATCAGCGCCAAGTTTGTAGCCCTGTATAATATCTTCCTTCATGGTTTTGGCACTTAAAAAGAACAGCGGTATATCAGGATCTATATCTCTTATTTCTTCGGCCAGTGTAAAGCCATCCATATTAGGCATCATTACATCAAGCAGGCAGATGTCATATTTCTCACGTTGAAACGCAGCCAGCCCAAGCCTTCCATCTCTCTCAAGCGTTACATCATAATCATTTAGTTCAAGATAATTTTTTAAGACCATTCCAAGATTTGTATCGTCTTCACACAATAAAATCTTGTATTTTTTTCCTTCCATAGTGTTTATTTTTAAATAAAGTTAATATCAATAAAAATGCCTTATTCAAATTCAATTGGCAATTAAAGATAAGAATGATTGAAAGAAATCTAATATGTGAATTCAGTTTAACGGATGTTTATACTTTTATACCAATATAAATTGATGTATATGATGTTGGTACAGGATAACAAACTTAAAAAACTGGTTATTATCGGGGACAGGGTGTTGATACGTGTTACAAAGCCAAATGAACGTACCTCTTCCGGTTTATACCTTCCGCCGGGCGTACAGGAAAAAGAAAAAGTACAACAAGGTTATATAATTAAAACCGGCCCTGGTTATGCAATTCCTTTGCCTGTTGAAAATGAACCCTGGCAAAACGAAGAAGACCAGGTTAAGTATATTCCGTTGCAGGCAAAGGAAGGCGACCTTGCTATATTTTTATTAAGCGGCGCTACGGAAGTTATGTACGAAGGAGAAAAATATTTTATAGTACCGCAAAGCGCCATCTTGATGCTGGAAAGAGATGAAGAGCTTTAACGCCTGTCCCTGCTGTTTGAATAAATTAAAATATACTGCAATAAGGTTGCCACTGAAGCCAGTGCCGCAACAACATACGTAAGTGCAGCCCAATGCAAGGCGTCTTTCGCTTTATCATGTTCCTGCGGTAGTGTTACATTGCTTCTTTCAAGCCAGGCTAGCGCACGGTTACTGGCATCAAACTCAACGGGTAAAGTTACCAGTGCGAAAATTGTTGTTAATGCAAACAGCACAATGCCGGCCAGCAATAAGCCCGGAAATGCATTGATCAATATAATACCTGCCAGCAAAACCCATTGAACAATGTTACTGCTGAACTGAACAAAAGGTACCAACCTGCTTCTCAACATAAGCCAGGAATAGGCCGTAGCATGTTGCACAGCGTGTCCGCATTCGTGGGCGGCAACTGCCGCCGAAGCTACACTGCGGCCATTATATACATCAGGGCTTAAGTTCACTGTTTTCTTAAAAGGATCATAATGATCTGATAAATAACCATTTACTGAAATTACCTGGACATCGTAAATACCATTTTCACGTAGCATTTTTTCCGCTATTTCTTTACCGCTAAGCCCTTTCGCAAGCGCCATTTTGCTATATTTAGCAAACTTCCCTTTTAAAGTTGACGACACCAGGAAGCTGATTCCCAAAAAAATAAGCGCAACTAAAAATATAGAGTTCATTTAAAGTTTTTTAAAACAACTCAAATTTGTAACCAGTTCAAAATCAAAGAAAAATTGAATTCAAGGCTAAGTCGATTTCTGTCAATTTGGCCTAAAATTTCAAAAAACAGGCTTATTTCAGCCAAAATGCCCCTTGTGAAATTATAAAAGCGCTCTAAAAGTTTTCAACAACAGCAAAAAATTATTTTGTAATGTAGCCCATTATTGTAATTTAGTGGCTGAATTTAATGGGTTAGTAAGTAAAAAAGAGGTCGGTATTTACCGGCCTTTTTTTATGCCTGTATAAATAAAACCTGCTTGTCATCATTAAGTGTATGCAATTATCTTTATAAGATGAGTAAAGTTAAAACTGCTTTTTTTTGTTCTAACTGCGGATATGAAAGTGCAAAGTGGCTGGGTAAATGTCCATCATGTAATCAATGGAATACATTTATTGAAGAAGTAGTTGAAAGAAATACAAAAGAGAAAAATTTATGGAAAGATATTTCTGGCGAACGGCAAACCTCAAAAGCAAAACTGCTTACTTCCATTGAAAATAAAAAAGAAGAAAGGCTTATTACAACCGATACTGAATTAAACCGTGCATTGGGGGGCGGTATCGTAACAGGCAGCATTACTTTATTGGCAGGTGAACCAGGCATTGGTAAAAGCACATTGCTGTTGCAGGATGCTTTACAGCTTAACACCGCAACCATATTATATGTAAGTGGTGAAGAAAGTGAGCAGCAAATAAAGATGCGTGCCAACAGGCTCAATATAAGCAACGAAAATTTTTATATTCTGACCGAGACATCGCTTACTGTAATTTTCACCGAGATAAAAAAACTGCAGCCATCACTTTTAATTGTTGATTCAATTCAAACACTGCAATCGGATAATATTGATGCAGCACCGGGCAGCATAGCACAGGTACGCGAGTGTGCAGCAGCATTGCAGCGTTTTGCAAAAGAAACATCAATACCTGTTTTTATAATCGGCCATATAACAAAGGATGGAAGTATTGCAGGGCCGAAAATATTAGAGCATATGGTTGATACAGTGCTGCAGTTTGAAGGAGACCAGCATTATGCTTACCGAATTTTGCGCACGTTGAAGAACCGCTTCGGCAGCACATCAGAATTAGGTATTTATGAAATGACGGGCACCGGTATGCGTACTGTTAGTAATCCTTCCGAGATCCTTATCAACCAAAAAGAAGAAGTGCTGAGCGGTAGTGCAATTGCTGCAGGCATGGAAGGCCTGAGGCCATTGTTGATTGAAACGCAGGCATTGGTTACACAAAGTGTGTATGGCACACCGCAACGTACTGTAAGTGGTTTAGATGCAAGACGATTACAACTCTTACTGGCAGTATTGGAAAAGCGCGGCGGTTTTCATTTTGGTATGAAAGATGTTTTTGTAAATATTGCGGGTGGCTTGCGTATTGAAGACCCTTCTACAGACCTTGCCATTATATGTGCTTTGCTTTCGTCATATGATGATACTCCGCTTTCACCCAACGTATGTTTTGCGGGTGAAGTAGGATTGAATGGTGAAATAAGAGCCGTTAACCGTGTAGAGCAACGCATAGCCGAAGCCGAGAAATTAGGATTTGAGAAAATATTTATTTCGCCTTTTAATAAAAAAGGACTCAATAAAGGCCAGGATAAAATTGAAGTGATAGCGGCAGGAAAAGTTGATGAGCTATATCGTTTATTATTTTAAATTACATGCATGTTGCAGGTAAAAACATATATAGACGATGTTTTACATTTATTCTTTCCGCATGTATGTATAGGCTGCAATACAGATGTATTGAATGCAAATGATACCCTTTGCGCCCAATGCCTTAGTAAACTGCCTGTTACTGGCTTTATAGCTGTTGAGGATAACCTTGTTGAAAAAATATTTTATGGCCGCTTGCCTGTTGCACATGCCGGCAGCGCTTTTTATTTTAATAAAGATTCGGTAATTCAACGCACGATCATTCAACTTAAATACGGGAATAACCAGGCTACAGGAAATTTTTTAGGCAGGTTGCTTGGCCGGCAGATTGCAGCAGCTAAAAGATTTGACGATGTTGATATGATTATTCCTTTGCCTTTGAACGATAAAAAACTTTTCAGGCGCGGTTATAACCAGGCTTCTGTAATCGCAAATGGCATAGCTTCAGTATGGAACAGGCCTGTAACAGAAAATGCGGTTGAAAGAATTTTATTTACAGAAACGCAAACCCACAAAGACCGTATTGCAAGATGGAAGACCATGGAAGGTGTTTTTACGGTAACACAACCTGCATTAATAAAAAATAAACATATTTTATTGGTAGATGATATAGTTACTACCGGCGCCACGCTTGAAGCCTGTGGCGAGGCCGTTTTAAAAGTTCCGGGTGTAAAACTCAGCATAGCGACTATTGCCTATACAATATAGCGGTTGAAAAAGTATAGGTAGATTTAATTTCAGAATAACAATAACTTTGGTTTCTTAATATCAAAAAAATATTTGTATGCGATTATTGCTTTCAATTGTAACTGTTGCAATGTTATTTTCCTTTCATCCCGGGCCAAAATCGATTTATGATTTTAAAATAAAAGGTGTTGATGGCCAAACAATAGATTTTTCAAAGTATAAGGGGAAGAAAATTCTTATTGTAAACACCGCATCCAAATGCGGCTATACGCCACAATACGAAGGGCTTGAAAAACTATATGAAGAAAATAAAGGCAAACTTGTGATCATCGGGTTCCCCTCAGACAATTTTGCCGGCCAGGAATTTCATAACGATGATTCAATCAGCAGTTTCTGCAAAAAAAATTATGGCGTTACTTTCCCGCTTACAACAAGGGTTGATGTAAAGGGTGAAAATATCACTCCTGTATATAAGTATTTGTGCAATAAAAGCCAGAACGGTGTTTTAGATGCAACCATTTCCTGGAATTTCAATAAATTCCTTATTGATGAAAATGGAAAACTGCTGCAGCATTTTGACAGCAAGATAACGCCGGATAGCCCGGAATTTTTGAAATATATTAATTAATACGGAGTGATGTAATCTGTCTTCAACTCACATTGTAGAAAAATATAAAGGCCTTATCAGTTTTGGTAAGGCTTTTCTTTTGCCGTGCGGTAATAATGTTTAGGAATATAGAATTTAAGGTTTATCTGCGCATAGCTAAGCCAGCTTGTATTGGCTGTGGTTTCTCCACCCGGGAAAATATTTTTTAGCCCAAAACGGTATGTGCCGGTTAGCTCCACTGCCCTGCCAAAATTTAAACCAGCACCCAAAACAAAACCCATATTTGCATTTGCCAAATCAAAAAAAGCGTTCTTGTTAGAGGTTCTGCCATACATTATTTTGCGGGAAATGGTAGTTTCTTTTATCAAACTACCTGTTGAATCATAAAATAAAGAGTGTTGAGATACTTTTCCACCTATTCCAAACTGAACATCCATGCCTCCATATAATTTTAGGCCCAGGTTATTAGAAAGATCAAACTGGTAAGCGGCACCAAAAGGCAACGAAACAAATAGTGGCTTATACTCATAATGTGACAACTGGCTGTTAAAGTCAGAAGAACCTGTTGAATCGCGTTGGAAATTTTCGTAAGCTAGCTGTGCTCCCAGGTACAAAAAGAAATTGAAATGTGTATAATATTCAACCCCTCCGCCTAACTGCCCGCCAAAACCACCCTTGCCTGTTTGTTTACCCTCTCCGTTAATACCTATATTAGAGTAGTTCCCCCCTCCTTGCAAGTAGTAACCAAATTGAGCATGTGAAGCAGCAGCAAGAAAAAGTCCCAAAGCAATTAGCAAAAACTTCATAAGCTGGATGTTTTTGCAAATAAAAGACATTTGCGCCTTCTTAGCGTATTCTCTACACAACTTTAATAAAATGCTAATTAGTAAGGCAAAAAATTATTTTAAGCTTTAACATTTCCGAAAGGCTTCGTAATTAATAAATCGCTTTATATTTGAATTACTAAAATCTTCGTAGATAAAAAACCAGCATTATGAATACTTTATTCAAACAATCTTTCCTTTTAGCAGCAGCTTCCTGCATTATTCCTGTTTTGCATGCACCAAAGGCACCTTCACCGGACAACTCAGTAACCCCAAACATCATCATTCGCAAAAAAGATTCAACAAAACAAAAAGTGACTGTAGTTATTGATGGCAATAAAGTAACGGTAAATGGTAAGCCGGTTGATGATTTTGAAAGTGATGATGTAGATATCATCAGTCAACAGTTAGATAATGACCACGATGTTTTCTTTTATGGGCACGGCAGCAATTTGGCTATGACAGCTCCGGCTCCACCACCTGCTCAAATGCGCACATTTAGCAGGGATATGACGCGCAGCATAAAAACAAACGGTGCATTTCTTGGTGTAATGTCTGAAAAAACTGAACAAGGCGCAAAGATCACTGAAGTGACAGAAAGCAGTGCTGCGGAAAAAGCCGGGTTAAAAGAAGAAGATATTATTACCAAAGTTGGCGAGGATAAAATTACTGGTCCTGATGATCTGTATAAAGCAGTAGGAAAGCATAGGCCCGAAGAAAAGGTTGTAATAACTTATTTAAGAGGCGGAAAACAATCAACTGCAAACGCAACTTTGGGCAAGTCGGAGCAGGTAAGAGTCTATTCATGGAATGCACCGAACGGTTATAATGATGCTTATGGAGGAAATTTTAATCATGATTTTTCATTTTCATG
>Ga0164241_10006268_pt1 | contig 10890 bp, 7 predicted proteins | sample OricomyardsoilBY_FD_108780 | JGI IMG/M metagenome (GOLD analysis project Ga0164241, IMG submission 108780) | Backyard soil microbial communities from Emeryville, California, USA - Original compost - Back yard soil (BY) | ecosystem: Environmental > Terrestrial > Soil > Unclassified | place: USA... | reverse complement strand
GGTATATCGGCTAACACTTTATTCACATATTGGGTAACCATGTAAGGCAACATCAACCGCACAATAATTAATACTGCAACAATCCCGGCAAGAATCCACCCAATCTTCTTTTTTCTATGGCGAGTTAATGTTGTCATTTTTCAAATCCTACTGATTTAAAAAATATTTTGAGCGATAGGATTGCCAGCTTCTGTTCGCTACCGAACTATATTATTGCTACTTGCTTGATAATATTACGGGCATTAATTTTAGGAGAGAATCTATGCAACCCTCGACCACATCTCACAACCGTGACCTGGCGTTATCACACAAGTCTGCTGAATCAGGTGGACCAATTGATTATTCTGTTGGCGGCGAAGAAGATCCCGGCGCAGGCTTGGAAAGCCTGGTGGAAGTGCTAGGAAAAGGCCCCGAAACTATGCAGACCGACTCATTAACGGCAGATATCATAACTTCAGAAATTGATTGAACATTTGGGCATTTTCATATGCCCCACCAATCGTGTTATTAAAATAAATATAAATATTGCTAACAGTATTTTTCCATTGCTGAACTTGTTCAGCGCGCGATTTAATAAAATCAGGGCTATAACAACCATCATAGTTTCCCGTTGGGCCATGAAATCGCAAATAAAGTAGATTCGTAATGGGTACTTGTAGCGGAGTAGTCGACCCAGGCATATCATGTAACACCACAGCGGCTTTATATTTTTCAAAGACCGCGTAAGCAGCATCGCAATACCAACTCATATGCCGTAATTCTATGGCCAGTCGCCATTGTTGATTAGTATCGTTATAGGTAATACGTTCAAGAATTTTTTCTACTTTTTTCAGGTAACTGACATTAATACTGGGAGGAAATTGAATGAGTAAACAGCCAGCTTTTGATCCTACTGTTGCTATAGTTGCCATGAACACATCAATATCGGCATCTGTTATTTCAAGATGTTTAGCATGAGTAATGCCCCGCCAGCATTTAACCGTGAATGTGAAATTTTCAGGAACTTCTTCAGACCATTTTTTAAATGTTTTAGCTAAGGGAATTTTGTAAAAAGAACTGTTGATTTCCAGAGTGTTAAACAACGAACCATAATAATGTAAACGACTCCCACTTTTAAATTCCTCCGGAAACGTGACTTTTGTTCCAGGAACCACTATCCCACTTGTACCGACTCTTACTATTTCTTGTGCCTTGGAATGCATTGATGACCTCGACTTAATAGATCAGTTATTCATAACTCATGAAATAGATTTTTATTTTCTGCTCAAAGTTTTAACTCTACACCAGCCAAAATTTTCATCGAGACTGACTGGATTCCTCTGCTCAAACTTGATCTTCAAATTTACCAAGATAATTCAAAAGCGTTTTCCTTATCAATAAAAAAAGTAACCTATAAAAAATAAAACCGAAACCAGTCCAAAGCCAAATCCTCTTTTAATAACTGAAATTTCAGGAAAGAAAGGTAGATAATATGCTGTTGTTATTTTATATGATCCAAAAGACTCTAAATGAATATTGATTGGCATATAAAACCCTATAAATTTTTTTGAGTAAAGCTCCTGATCCAATGTGTAGTGATAATCAACACTAACATAATTACAAACACCAGATTTAATCTGCTGCACTCCTGGACGCGCAACGTTTGAATACCCACCTATACAAACATTCTTTTCATTGTAGTAAGAAACTTGAGCATTAATAGGTTTCCATAAATATGTACTCAATCCGAATAAAATTATTACAACTGCGCAGATAATTAAGAAGTATCCTGAATATTTTAAATTATTCATAGCCTCCCCCTTACCATATGCCAATTCCAACCATGTTGGATGGGTGTTGCAATTTCATGCCAGGCAGACACATCATTTGCGATAACTTTAAAAAAACAAAACCCCGATCAATGACCGGGTTTAGCTAAGGTTTTTTTCAATTAAAAAAATAGTTCATTTACTTTTTAATAACCAATCGAGACTGACCCTATGGATTGTTGAGTTAGCTTTCAAAATATGGCTCACCTGTAATCCAAAAAAAATCATATTTAGAACTTAAACGCTTAAGAATAGGTTCTACATTAGATGCCAAATTCACTGCTTGCAATGAATCAGTGCCGAAAACTTCAAAACTATTTTCATCCAATCCATCCAATTGAACATAACAAACTGCCATTGCTTCATCTACAGGAAACTTAACCGTACTCTGATCAACTGCCTGTGGCGTAGAAACTCTAATTACTAAATTCCGTTTATGTGTACTTTGCTTTTCTGTAAAAAAAAGATGCCGCTCTGCAATATAAGTTTTCATATTATTTTCCTCGTTCCTGATAACACTGATCTCTATTAATTCTAGCAGCCTCAAAACATGCCATTCTTTTTCGTCCGGTCAGCGATGCACATGTAGCAAGAGTACTCTGATATAGAGCTTCGCAGCTATCATCATCTTCTTCATCAGAAGAACTCAAAGCATCAAAACATTGTTTTACAACTTCTCTAGCAGCCTGACACGATGGGTGACTGGGGTTCATCGTACAATACAAATAACCTGCACCTAATCCAACCCCTAGATACATAGTTCCCGTACCTAGCGCACCTGCTGCAGGATTTTCTCCTGTTGGATCAGAATATTTCAATGGATTATTTAATACGTAAGCATAAGTATTAATTCCACCCTCAAGCCCAATCGGATCACTCTCAATATACCGCCCAATACTCGGATCATAATCTCGAAAGTAGTTGTAGTAGAGATTCGTTTCAGCATCAAAATACTGCCCCGGAAATCTCGAAAATACCTCAATAGAGTTCGATTGATTCACTGCGAGTTTTCCAAAAGGTTCATAGTTGCCCATCCACACTACTTGCTGTGATTGATTTGTCACAACCTGCGGCGTATTCAAATGATCGGTGTGCGCGTAATAAATATTTCCGTTCATCACAACACTGATCAGTTGATTGCCCCAATAAATATATTCACGAATGGTTGTACCAGTGCCGTCAGTAACCGAGATTAATTGGCCTGCTTCGTCGTAGTGATAAATTTCTTTTGCGCCATTCGCCAGCGTTTTCATAACACGTTGACCTAATGGGTTGTAAGTGTAGGTGGCGGCGAGTGTGCCATCGACATTTACGCTGCTTAAACGGTTGGCGTTGTTGAAGGTGTTGTTGTGCGTTTTATTATCGTCACTGGTGCGTTGGGTTGGATTGCCGGCGGCGTCGTAAGTGAAATTGCGGTTGCCGTTGTTGCGGGTGATACTGTTTAAACGATTGCTGGTAGCAGGGTAAATGTAGGTGTCCGCAATGCCATTGCGGGTTTCACTTAAACGATTGCCGACGGCATCATAACTGTATGCTAAATTGCCATAATCACCCAGGGCGGTTGTTAAACGATTTAATGCATCGTAACTGTAAGTTTGTGATTGCAGGTTATTAACATTATTGGCGATGCCGGTAATATTATTGACCGCATCGTAAACGTAGGCGCGATCATATATTCCACCGACTTGTATTCCGGTTAACTGATAATTTAAATCGAAACTCAGTGTGCGAGTTAACCCATTTCCGAACGTAAATGAATTTGCTGGACCAAAAGGCAAGTAATTTATGTTTGATACTATTGTGGTCTCAGTCGCCGTTGAATTGACTTTGGTTCGAATGGCACTGATAGCACCTGAAGTGTTGTACTCATACATGACTTCCCGGCTTGACGGATAAATAATTTTTGTCAATCGACCTGCGGGATTGTACGTATATTCGGTGTTATTGGTTAAACCGGAAACCTGTACACGTTTTTTATTAATAAAACCTTGTGCATTATAAATAAAATCCAGACGCATATTGGCGGTCACTACACTGGTCAGTCGACCTTTTGCATATTGTGTGTCAGCAGCAGATAAACCGGCGCCATCATAATGGTAAGTCACGTTTTCAGATGCAGTCGGATAAATAATTTGCGTTAATCGGCCCGCCACATCATAAGTGTAATTGGTGCTGATATTGCGCGCATCCGTACTACTGACACGATTACCAGCAGCATCGTAAGCAAAAGTAGTTTTGCCCGTATCAGGACTGGCTTGTTCAACAAGATCACCAAAAGAATTGTATTTGTAATGAGTGCTGTTGTTACGAGGATCTTTTACCTGGGTCAGATTTCCCTGTGCATCATAGGTGTAATTAATTTTTCCACTTAATGCATCAGTGCGTTGTTTAAATTGATCAAGACTATCGTAGGTTTGACTGGTAGTTTGATTTTTTGCATCAATCTCACTGGTCATATTCCCTGATGCATCGTACTTCAATGTGGTGGAGTTATTATTACCATCAATAATATTTTGCACACGTGAAAGCGCATCATAAACTCGAGCTTGTTGATAGCGTAGAGCATCCGCATTGTCTGAATATTTTATTGCCTTGATGTTGCTGGCCTTATCCAGAGTGTAATCAATTTTATTACCAATCTGGTCACGGATACGGATCAAACGACTGGCATTGTCATAATCATATTCAAGATAGACGCCATCGGGCTGAGTTACGCGAATTAAATTACCAACAGGATCATAAGCGTATTGCGTTGTGGCATTGGCTTGTGTTGCTGTTAGTAATCGCCCACGCAAATCATAAGTAAATTGGGATACCAGACCATTTGCATCCACCATTTCCAGCAAACGACCATTGGCATCATAACGGGTGTATTGGGTGGTATGCCCCAGCGCATTGCTGATTTGTTTTAAATCGCCTTTGCGCCAATCACTGGAATCGTAACTGTAATACTCATAAACAGTTTCAGTAGTGTTATTCAACAAGCTCTGTGGTGTAGATACCGTTAAAGGTTTACCCAATTCATTGTAGGTGTAACGCCATTCACGTGCAGCCAAACTGGTATCCCATGTTGCAGCAAAACCACTGGCTCCATTCACATCTGTTGTTGCTTGTTCAACTTTTTTACACAACAAAGGTGCAGTCACTGTTGCAGGGGCGCAACTTAATATTTGATTTGAATTAAATGGATCAGGTTGATTGTTGTAAATGTTAGTGGTGATTTTTTGAGGTTCCGCAATACGGGTTTTGACTCGCCAATCGGGGTGCCATTCGGTTGAGATTTTGCGTCGACCATCGGGTAATGTCGCACCAGAAACTAGATACGGTAAAGAATCATAGTCAGATAAATATGTTGCTGTAGTGTAAACACCTTCAACACGCACATTTTCCAATTTATTGGTGTTGTACCCATATTGAGTGACATTGCCATTAAACTCTTTTCGTTGAGAAATAAGGCCGTTGGAGTTGTATGAAAGATATTGGGAGGTTGCATTACATCCGCTGCCTGCTGGTTGAGATATAGAACGCAAAAGGGATGTTCCGTCACTTAATTGGGTAAAATTTGCATTTACGATTGAACCCAAGGGTGTTATGAATCCATCCGATATGCCAGGCCGCACATATCTTCCGTACTTATTTACACCATCCGCTTGTTCTGTAGAGATAGAGAAATTTTGAAATTTATCAACATATTTATAGGTACCATTACGTATACCTCTTTCATCAATTTTTCCAGTTAAATATAACGCAGTCACGCCATAATCAACTGAGACCAATCCGGATTCGTTATACAAATACTGTTTATTCGTTCCATCGGGAAAGGTTACACGAGTGACGTTATTGTAACTGTCATAATCATACTTAATCGTATTGTCGTCGGGTAAGGTGACACTATTAATACGTCCTGCATCATCATAATGTAATGAAATTTGACGTCCCAAGTCATCAGCCATGCTGGTGAGCCTTGACCCTGCATATTGATAAAAAATTTCCCGACCTGTTACTAATTTTCTCTTAATTAATAAGCCCTGATTTGAGTAATAGTCTTGAGAGTTGTCATGTTGTGTGTGAACCCAAGTGTTATCCGTTAACTTAACTAATGTCCCCGTGTATGAATTTGTTCCTATCAGACTTCCATTTGCATTTTTGTTGAAAGTATAAAGATTATTTTTACCGGTTTTGATTAACACTTGTTGTTGAGATGAAACAGGATTTGGTTTGTACTCAAAGCAATGAGTCCTGCTTTCAGTACTAAGTCGATAAGTAGCGGAATAGCATGAACCTGGTCTCGACTGCCCTTCGCTTGGGGATAAATCAATTAACTGACTCGGTACCGCAAACTGCCAGCCCTGAAATTGGTTGACATAAAAACGCTCAAGTTTCAGCACGCCATCTGCTGTTGAATAATCAATTTCATGTTCGCGTTTTTGAGATGTCGCTGCATCAATAGGATTACCAAATTTTAAAGGGCATGATTGAGGCGGCGAACTTAATAGTGCAATCCTTTTAATGCAATAAGCACCAGTCATGACGGAATAATCAGGTGCCCGGTATTTATAATCCAAGGTGAAACCATCTGGGCAATATAAATGATGAGAAAAAGATGCGTCCGTAAAATTTATATCTGTTTCCGGTCTATCTCTCTGATCTGTCACAGAATAAATACGATCGGCTCTAAAATAGGTGATATCGTAAACTCCATCACGAAGCGAGCCTTTGTTATACCAAACGGGTTTTTTTGCCACTGCATAAGCGCAAAAACTACCATTAACTGCTACGCACCTATTATATGAATCTTTTTGTTTTTGATTATAAAACTCAATGGCAGCGTCCAATGTAGAAAAATATTCGTATACCGTATACTGATCAGTGAAATAATGTGCGCTGAACAGACCAATGGGTTCCGTGACAATATCTACAGCAAAGCTTTTTAAAGGTATTAGGAATGAAATGAACAAGAAAAGAGAAATTAGAAACATACGAGGCAGGTGCATAACCAACTCCTTGGATTAAGGGGAAAAATATAAAGCATGTGATTTTAAAAAGACGAACTGATTAAAACAGGTTTTTCAGGGTACAGCAAGATCAGATAGAATGAAGCTGATCACGTTATCCAACCTTCTTGAATAATTTTATTATCCCGAGTTAAACCATTTAATAGCAGCTCTGTATCAGCATATCGAACTTATGAACTTATTCGATCTTTAATACGATAGAGCCAATATAACCAGCGGGACTTTATTAAATAAACTGTGGCTAATTCTTGTTTGTTATTGGCAAACGCTGCTTTGTAATCTGAATTCTTTCCCTGGCCTGCCATAAAATCATAATAGTTAATGAGGGGATTGGAAAAAGCGGCTTCAATTTCATAACCTAAATGCAAACTGCCCAATGCAATGTTGTTGGAAAATTTTTCAATAAATCCCGCCTGAAAATTGTAAACCCTTCCTTGATATTCAACATCCAGTAATACTGAAATAACTTGATCATCCAATGTCATTAGCGATAATTTAACCTTGCCGCCTTCATTACTAATTGCCTGAAGAAAACCTTTAACAAATTCAAGATTGCTACCCTCATAACAAAGTTTACCCCAACGCTGAAGATGAAACTGATTCAGCAACTCTATAAATCTATCGACATCCGGCCAAATATTTTCTATGACCAATTTGCCCATTTGTTCCAATTTTTTTCGTTTATTGAATATTCTGGCTCGCGCACTTTGGCTAAGCTGTGACAGGTATTCAGAAAAATTTTGGTTTTGTGTCACTATTCCATACGCAATAGCCACCGATCGCTGCAATAAAAAATATCCCCGGTTAGAGGAAAACATTTTTAGTTTAAAAAAATCGGGCGTATTCGTTTCAATATCAGGGACAATTAATTGTTGCCAATCGCTACTGATAAGTAGCTTGGAAACGTCATCCCAATCTTGTTGCAATTGAAAATATTCACTACGGATAGAGTTCAACTTAACTGATCCACAACCACAAGGAATTGCAGTAACTATTTTAAATCGCCCTATGGGTAGAGGAATGTTGTAAAAATATTGGTCGAATGGAATTTTATATTCTTGCAGATGTCGCCCCCAGGTACTATGCCAGGAAGAAAGCCAAGCAGTAGTACGAAAAATACTGGGGAAATTGGATAGTGAACTATTCGATGCTGGTAGCTTGCTGGATGACATCCAGATGCTCCTTTATTGTCATATTATCGGGCGCCAATTGCGCAGCTTCTTGAGTAATTACCAAAGCCTTATCTATTTTTTCATTTTTATATAATACCCATCCATAAGTATCAACAACATCCGCTTGCTTGGGAGCCAGCTGATACGCAGCAGAGGCTAATTTTTCAGCGGCTGTAGGTTGAGAATCAAGAAGTAACCAGGCCAAATTATTCATAGCAACGACATTATTGTGCTGAATACTTAATAATTTTTCATAGCTGGCGATTGCTTCTGTGGTTTTTGATTGCTCTTGTTGCAACATGGCATTTAATAATAAGGCTTGCGGATTTTGCGGCAGACGCTTGCTCCAATCCGTTATTAGTTGAGCCAAGGCTGTTTTATCTTGATTGGTTTGGTAAATGGCATAAAGTTTTTCAGCGTAAAGATCAAAGGCTTCCATTTCCCAAGCAGTACGGAAATTCTTTAAGGCGTCAGACATATTTTGTTCTTTTTCATTAATTAAACCTTGTAGAAACCAATGAATCGCCAATGTTTTATTTTTATCGACTGGTTCCAGGATTTTTTTTGCTTGCGCCAATTGATCGTTTTTCAATGCAATTTGTACATAATAATAAAGTGCAGTTCTATCCTGCGGATCAATCGCTAATGATTTTAAAAAAGCTTGTTGCGATCGAGCCAGTTCATTTGATTGGAATAATTGAAAACCATGCGCATTGTATAAATTAATGATTTGTTGTCGGATATTATCTTGTGGATTTTTTTGCAAGACTAGAGCCAATGACTGATCCACCTGATCCCACTGCTGCATTCTTGCTTGCAATAGTGCAAGGTAAAAATGAGGTTGCCAGGCGGTCTCATCCAGTTGTTGCAGCTCTTGTAAAAAGACAATGGCGGTGGTTGTTTTGCTTTCCGCCAAACCCATCCAAACTGGATAAATAGCAGTAGCCTGCGGCGCCGCACGCAAATAATCTTCCATCACTTTTTGCGCAGAATCCTTTTTGTTTTGCAACATATAAAGATCGGACAGCAATAACCAGGAATCCATCTTTTCTTGCACAGAAACATTATGTAATGTTGCCAGTAATTTCTTTTCTGCCTCGGCATACTGTTTTTGTTTAATCAGCCACCAGGATTCAATCAGAGTGACCTGATGCTCATGCGGATATTTTTCTTTAAGCTGCGCAATTTCGTCTATTACTGCTTTTACGCCAATATCCTTCGCCAATTGATTAAAATAGGTTTGTTCAATGACTTTATCCAAAGGTAAATTTCTAAAGGCAGTTTCCAGTTGCGCAAGGCCTTGCTCTTGTTCATCCAATCGATAATGTCTTTCGGCCAGCGCCAATCTCAGCCTTTGTTGCGAGGAATCCATCGCGATACTTTTTTCCAAAGCAATCGCACCTTCTTTATCGGTAGGATCTTTTTGTAACAGTGCCAGCCCATAAGTAGCCAGTAGCGATGCATTTCGTGGCTGGGCTTTAATCGAGGCTTTCAACAATTCTATCGCCTCATCAATTTTATTATTGCGCGCTTTTAATAAACTACTGGCTTGAATTAATCCGGGAGTCGCTGTTTCAGGATCTATGACCTCTGACAAATAACGCTCGGCTTCCTCATCATTTCCTGATTGAAATGCAATCATCCCCAACAAGGTCGTAACATTCGAGTTATTGGGAAAACTTTGATGCAATGCAACCAGCGTATTTTTGGCTCGCTCAACATCGCCGTCTGCATAAAACCCAACCGCCTCATCAAAACGACTTCTCATTAAATCCAATTGTGGATTAGCGTTGGCTAATATTTTTTGGTATGTGTAGGCCTCACCCGATCGACCGGCCTGCACCAACATTTGTACCAGCATGGTTAATATTTTTGCTTTTTCAACCGTTAAACTGTCGGCATTAAGAGTAAGCGATAAAGCATCGGTTAATTTTTTTTCAGCATAATCAAATTGCGACTGCTCAATATAAATTTCTGACAAGGTTATCAGTGCATCCGTATAGCGTGCCGACGAAGGCGTTATTTGCAATAATAATTTCTCTGCATTTTCCCATTCACGATTCATCTGTGCGGCTTTTGCCTGGGCAAATAATTGATAGCCATCACTTTCTGAAAAGGCAGCTATTTTTCTGACTTCCATATCAAATTCATTGGTTTCACCTAGCTGTAAATGACAAAACGATTTTAATAAACGAAAATCCTGATCCTGTTGTACTCCTGATACCGTTAGTGCATCCAAGGCAGATCGAAATTTTTTTCGTTGATAATAAGCAACTGCTAATTCGTAACTTAACTCAGGCATTAACGCCAGTTTATTCGCGAGCAGTTTTTCTACTTCCGAGTAATAACCAATCTGATTATAAATTTTTGCTATTTGCAAATAACCTTGCGCAGAATCAGGGGCAATTTGAATAACATTTTTTGCCTGGACCAAAGCCGCACGTAATTGACCCTGCTGACTCAGTTGTTCCGCTGATTTAAGATATTGATTTGCTTGATGACTAATATCTTCCTGATTTTTTTCGCATGCAGCCAACAAGCCGCACAATAAAAAGATTGCCCAACAGTGTGTTAATGTAGTCACGATATTTACTCGAAATGATAGCCAAGTGCGAGGCCTGTATAATTTTCCTGATAATCCAGTGTTCCTTTATCAGAAGATCGCTTTTCTGTTTCACGAAAAAGTTCGAAGCTGCAATTTTTCAAAAATTGATATCGAAAAGAAATTCGTGAAAATATCTGGCGATAGTCATCTGCCAACCCGGTTACAGGCTCTTGATCGCTCCGGCTATGACTCAATAACAAAATGGATCGAGGAGAAAAACTGTATCGAAATGTGAGTGATGCACCGCGTTGTGTTGACTCGGATTCCGAATCAACATAATCATCCTCAGC
>Ga0164241_10006267_pt1 | contig 10895 bp, 8 predicted proteins | sample OricomyardsoilBY_FD_108780 | JGI IMG/M metagenome (GOLD analysis project Ga0164241, IMG submission 108780) | Backyard soil microbial communities from Emeryville, California, USA - Original compost - Back yard soil (BY) | ecosystem: Environmental > Terrestrial > Soil > Unclassified | place: USA... | reverse complement strand
TGGAATCGATCGGTTACATCAGGGCTATCACACAGGATCGTGACGGCTTTCTGTGGTTTGGCGGCGCCAATGGTCTGGCGAAATACGACGGTTACTCACTGACGTTTTATAAACACCAGGAGGATCTGCCCGGCTCGCTCAGCAACAGCTACATCAACCATCTGCGCGTAACCCGCGATGGTGCACTTTGGGTGGCCACGCAGGGCGGCTTGAATCTCTATGACCCCGACACGGATTCCTTCCGTGTGTATCGCCACGAGTCCGACTCGCCCTACGGCCTGAGCGTCGACGATGTGCGCTTCATTCTGGAGGACAGCCAAAAACGTCTCTGGCTGGGAACGCGCGGCGGTTTCAACCGGTTTTTCCCGGACACAAAAACCTTCACCCGCTATTTTTATGAGCCCTATCCCCAGGAGGACGGCGACAGTATGGTATGGGCGCTGGCGGAGGACCACGACGGCAGAATCTGGATTGGCAACCACACGGGCGGTTTGACCCGTTTCGATCCCGCAGACAACAGTTTTCACCACTATCGCCACCAGCCGGACAGCGAAACCAGTCTCAGCCACAACGATGTGCGCGCATTGTTCGTCGATTCCCGCAACGATCTATGGATCGGCACCTACGCCGGTGGACTTAACCGTTTGCCGGCCGATGCCGAGGACTTTGAGCGTTTCCCGTTTGATACCCGTAATAAAAGCGACATTGTCTGGAGCATTCTCGAAGATCGACGCGGCCAGATTTGGGTGGGTGATGGCGGCGCAGTGAATCTGCTCGACCCGGCCACGGGCGCCCGGCACAGGTTCAGCTATGTCGAAAGCGATCCCGACAGCCCTGGCAACCATGTGGTGAACGCTTTATTTGAAGACCGTGCGGGCGATATGTGGCTGGGGTTTTTTCCATCGGGCGTGGACCGGGTGGACCTGCAGGCTTCTGTTTTCCACAATTTTCTTCACAATCCGAATGACACCAATTCCATACCCAATGGCGGCATTCTGGCGACCTATGAGGACGAGCAGCAAAATTTGTGGATTGGCGCTGGGTTTGGTTTGAGCTATTTCGACCGACAGACGCAAAAATTCACGCGGTTTCGCCACGATCCCGCCAATCCCAAGGGTTTGTTGGGCGATACGATACTCAGCCTTGAGGGTGATGTTTCCGGGGATCTCTGGATCGGCGTCTGGGGGGCAGGATTACACCGCTTCAATCCGCGTACCGGCGAATTCCGCGTGTATTCACCGCTGGCGAAGGACGCGCGCAGTCTGCGGGGGCGCGAGCCTTGGGCACTGCTGACGGATCGTGCCGGCGTATTGTGGGTCGCCACGGAATCCGGCGTAAACCGCTACAACCGCCAGACGGATGATTTCACGCATTTCATGCCCCATGCCACGCAGATGGATGGCGATACCGCGTTTTACACAAGCGCGCTTTATGAAGATTCGCACGGCAATTTCTGGGTGGGATCCATTCGCGGTTTGTATTTATTGGATCGTCGTACGGGCGACTTCGAGCGTCTGCGTCACCGCGCTGGCGCCAATAGCCTCAGCGCGGATTATGTTAAAGCCATTTATGAGGACCGGCATGGCGCACTCTGGATCGGCACGCATGGTGGCGGCCTTAACCGGGTTGAACTGCCGTCCCGTCGCTTTACCACTTACGGTGTGGCCCAAGGGCTGCCGGATGAAGTGGTGACCGGTATTGTCGAGGACAAGCAGGGGAAAATATGGGTGAGCACCCATAAAGGAATCGCGCGATTGGACCCGGATTCCGGAGCATTCCGCGCGTATGACAAGCGCCATGGTTTACCCGGCAATTTATTCAACCGCAATACCGTCACCCGCACCGCTCGCGGCGAATTGGTTTTTGGCAGCAGCAAAGGTCTGACGTTATTTAATCCGGACGAGCTCTGGGACAACGAATATGTGCCACCCGTAGCCATTACGGATTTCCAGATTTTCAATAAGCCGGTTGTTGTGTCACCGGACTCCGCGCTCACCAAGGCACCGGGACGCGTGGACGCGATTCATCTGAGCCATGATCAGTCAGTATTTTCGTTTGCTTATGCGGCATTGAATTATCGTTCCCCGGAAGAAAACCAGTACGCGTATCAATTGGAGGGCTTTGATAAAACCTGGAATATGGTCGGAAAAAAACGCACGGCCACTTATACCAACCTGGATCCCGGCACCTATTATTTCCATGTGCGCGGCTCCAATAATGAAGGCCGCTGGAACCAGGAAGGTGCCAGGGTAAGGGTAGTGGTCTTTCCGCCGCTCTGGCGCAGCTGGTGGGCGTACGGCATTTATTTAGGTGCCGCCCTGGGCCTGATGCTTTTTATTTTGCGTTTCCAATTAAAAAAACAGGCATTCGAACGGGAGCGCATGCTCAATCACCGATTGCAGGAATTGGATAGATTAAAAGACGAGTTTCTTGCCAACACTTCCCATGAACTGCGCACCCCCCTCAATGGCATCATCGGCCTGTCGGAATCATTGCTGGACGGCGCCGCTGGTCCCGTGCCGGATCCCATGCGCAAGCATCTGGAAATGATCGCTTACAGTGGCAAACGCCTGGCGAATCTCGTCAACGATATCCTGGATTTTTCCAAACTTAAAAATCACACGCTGCAACTTAATAAACGGCCCCTCAACTTGCACGCGGCGGTGCAAATGCTGCTGAAAATAACCCTGCCCTTGGTGGATACCAAACCGATTGAATTAATCAATGCCGTGCCGGAAACCCTGCCGCGCGTAATGGCGGATGAAGCGCGCTTGCAGCAAATTCTTTACAACCTCGTGGGCAACGCTGTGAAGTTTACTGATCAGGGTTCCATCACGGTCAGCGCCAAACAGGACGGCGGAATGCTGGTGATCGATGTGGTGGATACCGGAATCGGAATTCCCAGGGATCAAATTGAAAAAATATTCGAATCATTTGAGCAGGTCGATGGCGCCCAAAACCGGCAACACGGCGGCACAGGCCTCGGTCTTGCTATTACCCGACGTCTGGTGGAATTGCATGGTGGCAGCATCAGCGCCAGCTCCACCTATGGTGTAGGCTCTCGGTTTCGCGTGCGGCTGCCTGTGGCATGAATCGTAAACCTGACAAAACTGTAACTTTACTCAACCCCTGCACAAACCTAAGCTGAATTCCATTGTTGTTTACGGATGGGATTCAGTCATGAACAAATTCTTATGGTGTATTCCCGCGATGCTCGCTGGTCTTGGCGCTGTGCCTGCGATTGCGCAGGACCTGGTGACCTTCAAAGGCATGTGCGATGCATCCGGAGCCGTACCCCTGGATGCCAATCGTTTTATGGTGGCGGACGACGAAGACAATGTATTGCGCGTTTACGATGCTGTGAAAGGTGGGGAAGCCGTTGATACTTTTGTTCTGACAGCCGCGGAATTGGGTTTTACCCAGCTGAATAAGATCCATCCCAAAACCGGGAAATTGCGCAATTTCGAGTTGGATATCGAAGCCGCCACTCATATCGGCAGCACATCTTTTTGGATCACTTCCCACGCTCGTAACAGCAAGCGCAAGCAGAAGTCCGAGCGCTTCCAATTTATTGGTTTGCGCCGTGATGCCGCCCGGCAGAGCTGGGAATTTATTGGCAAGCCCTACGATGGTCTTTTGCCGGCCATGATCGCGGATTCACGATTTGCCGCTTATGATCTTGAGCAGGCGGCGATGAAAGGCGCGGAAGAAATCAACGGGCTGAATATCGAAGGTATGACAGCGCGGGCACAAGGTGGCGTTTATATTGGATTTCGCAATCCGGTGCCACAGGGGCACGCGCTCCTGGTGGCGTTGTTGAATCCTGAAAAAGTCATTCTCGGAGAAAAGCCAGAATTTTTGGCGCCGCTGGAACTTGATTTGAAAGGCCTTGGTGTGCGAGGTTTGACTTCCTGGCGCGGCGACTATTTGATTGCCGCGGGCGGCGCCACTGAACAACGCGATGCTGTGCTTTATCGCTGGGCAGGCGAGCGTGAAAAACCCGTGCCCTTGTCGCTGCCAATACCGGCGGATTTTAATCCCGAAGCGTTTTTTACTCCGGAAGATCGCGGTCGTTTCATGGTGCTCAGCGATGACGGCGCGCGAGAACAGAGTGGAGTCGCCTGCAAAAAAATAAAAGATCCGCGGCAGAAATCCTTTCGCGGTATGTGGTTGACTGGTTCCACCAACTCCACACCATTAACATCAATTAACAAGGCGGTTTCCCGATGAAAACCCGCATATTCAGTTCCGCAATTTTAGCTATCTCCTTGTTGGTCGCGCCTCCTTTTGCTCTGGCCAGCGAAAAGTTGGCAAAGAAATTGGCGACAGCCACAGTGCGTCTCCAGGACGCCATTAATGCCGCCGAGCAGGCCACGGGCGGCCGGGCGTACGAAGCAAAGCTTGAAAAAAACAGTTTTGGCGTAGAGTATGAAGTGGAAGTGCTGGCGGACGGGCAGAAGCTCGAAGTATCCGTGGATGCGCAAACTGCCAAGGTTTTGGGTATACGCAAAGACGACTGAAAACACCCTTTATGAAAATACTTTTGCTGGAGGACGATCCGGACCTCCAGGTTTTTCTCGCCGATAAATTGCGCCATCAGGGATGTGACGTGTACGCCATGGCCACCTGTGCCGAAGCCCTGTCTTTGGTGCAGAGCCAGGGTTTCGATATCTATATCATCGACCGCATGCTGCCGGATGGTGACGGCCAGGATTGGCTGGAACGTGTGCGCCTTGAAGGTGATGTTACCCCTGCGTTATTTCTGACAGCGCTAGGCTCGGTCGTGGACAAAGTGAGCGGGTTGCGTTTGGCCGACGATTATCTGGTCAAGCCGTTTGATTTTGCCGAGCTGTGGGCGCGCCTGCAGTCGATAGCACGACGACTGGACAATGTCCGCACCAACCAGATAGCGCTTGGCGATTTATCCATTGACCGGGTGACCCACGAAGTGAGAAAGAACGGTGCGGTCATTTCGCTCAAACCCATGGAATACAAACTGCTGGACTGCTTCCTCTCGCACAGCGGACAAATCGTGACCCGAAAAATGTTGCTGGAGCAGGTGTGGGGATTTCATTTCGACCCGGCCACCAACATTGTGGAAACCTATATCAGTCGCCTGCGCGCAAAAATCGACGATCATGGCAGCGCTTCATTGATCGAAACCGTTCGCGGTGAAGGGTATCGTTTTGTCCCCCGGTCATAACAATGGCTTTTCCCGCCGTATCTGGGTTCGTTTCACAGCTCTGAATACCGTTATTTTTGCGACCTCCATGATGCTGGTGTTGATATTGACGCAAGTGATTGGCAAAAAACACCTGACGGACCAAATTCGCGCACAAATACAAACGGAAATTCAATTCCTGCAATATGAATTCCGCGAGGATGGGCTGGGGGAATTGCTGGAGGAAACGGAAGAGCGCATCGAAAAAAATCCAGTGGGCCGTCGCCTGCAATATGTGGTGCAAAATGCCGCTGGCGACGTCCTCTTTGATGAGTTTCCCGCGGAGCGTGATCAAACGGGTTGGCAAAATGTCGAGCGCCAAGTCGACGGAAAAGCCGTGCATTATTTGTTTTTTTATCAAACCCTCAGCGATGATTACACGCTGGGAGTCGGTTCCACTTTGGCCAGTGTTGAGCAATTCCAGGCCGCGATAGGCAAGACCTTTTTATTCACTCTCTTGAGTGCGCTTGCCATAGGCGTCGCCTCCGGCTTTGGCGTCGGTGTTTGGATGTCCCGCCGTTTGAACAAAGTCCTACAGGCGCTGCGGCAGGTTGCCGCGGGAAAATGGCAGACGCGTTTACCAGAAAATGCCGGCGGATATGAATTTGAGGAATTGGCGCTCGAGTTGAACCGCATGTTTGCCCACCTTGAGCAGTCCATCGCCAATCTGAAATACATCAGCGCCGGTATCTCCCATGATTTACGCACACCGATCACACGCTTGCGTAATCGCGTGGCAGCGTTGCAAACCGGTGAAGTCGGCCGCGCGGCGCTTTTGTTGGAGCTGGAAAAAGCGCAACAGGAGCTGGATGGGCTGCTAAGTTATTTTGATTCGGCGCTGCTGATCAACGAGCTGCAGTCGGGCGACTTGGTGCGGAATTTCATCGGTCTCGATTTTTCCGAATTGTTGGAAAAAATGTTGGAACATTACAATCCGCTTTTTGAAGACGCGGATTTGCGCGTTGAAATCAATATTCAACAGGGAATTCGTGTGTACGGCATGCCGAGCCTGCTGCAACGGTTGATTGCCAATTTATTGGATAACGTCTTGATACATGGAGCGGGTGGATCGGCACTTCTAGTATCGTTGAAAATGGATTCCGCCAATGCCTGCCTTACAGTCGCAAATCACGCAACTGCGGATCCGTCTGTGTCCGTTGGATCCTACGAGCTTCCGGCGGGATTGGAGCGCAAAAAAATGGGGCAGAAAATCATCCATGCCATAACTGCCGCCCACGGGGGCAAATGCGATATTTCGCGCGATGCCCAGCATCATCAATGCCGGATCCTCCTGCCCTTGGCAACCGGTTAAAGCCGCCAATCGTAATATTTCTGTTCCCCCTCAACGCGTGGCCTTCCCTGCCCAGCGGTAAAGCTCAAATTCATTTCGAATTGTAATAAAGGCCATATTTCGGGGATTTATACCCATATCCGGTATCTCGTAATGTGAATTCCATAACGTCAGGACAAGCTTTGAATCGTCTAACATAAGTCGATTGAAGTAACCAAGATCAAAAATCAAATCATCTGATCATAAAAATTTCCGATCATAGAGAGTTACGAACGGCTCAGGCGTGCATCCGCACTGAGTCCCCAATGGAGACCCAGCATGCTACTCCGCCGGTTTTTTTTCAAACCCATTTTTTTTATTTTCCTTGCGAGCGTTTTTTCCGGATGTGGCGGCGATGGAGGTCCGGACGGATCCTCGGCATCGAGTTCCAGTTCTTCCAGTTCGAATTCCAGCTCCAGCAGCGGCGCCTTGTCCTGTTCAGCCACCGAATTGCCGGTTACACCTTTGCGCCGTCTCACGCGGTTTGAATACGAAAATTCCGTGCGCGACCTGCTCAAGGTGGATACGTCAATAGTGCGTGATATTCCGGCCGATACCTCCCAGGGTTTTGACAACAACGCTGCGTTGCAGGTGGCACCGGATTTTTTGGTGGAAAAATACGTGGTGGTGTCGGAAGCACTGGCTGCACTGGCGGTGCAGAACCTGCCGGCGCTGACGGGCTGCGGTGCCGCTGCCGGTGAAACCTGCGCGGGGCAATTCGCCGAAACTTTTGGCCGGCGTGCATTCCGCAGGCCCATCACCGCTCAGGATAAAGCCCAATTCCTGGCTGCCTACCGCGCTGGTGCAACCGGTGGCAGCCACGCCGAGGGCATTGAGGTCATGGTGCGTTTTGCGCTGCAATCACCCAATTTCCTCTATCGCCTTGAAATTTCTCCGGTACCCAACCCCAACCAGAAACGGGTGCCGCTGAGCAGCTTCGAGATGGCCGCGCGCTTGTCCTATTTCATTTGGGGTACATGTCCGGATGATGCGCTGCTCGATGTTGCGGCGGCTGGCCAACTCACCACCCAGGCGCAAGTGGCGGCCAAAGCGAGGGAAATGCTGGCATCACCCAAGGCGCGTGTATCTTTAGGCAATTTCCTGGAGCAGTGGTCCGGTTTGCGCAAGCTCGAAACAATGACCAAAAATACCGAATTGTTTCCAAATTTTTCCAATTCGGTGCGCGATGCCATGAAGCGTGAGCTGCCTGCGTTCTTGGATTATATGTTCGCTGCAGATGATGTGAGTCTGCGCAATTTATTTACGGCCAATGTGGCATTTGTCAGCGGCCCCCTCGCGGAAATTTACGGAGTGCCAGCGCCGGCGGACAGCACCATCACACCGAGAATGGTGACACTGCCGCAAAGCCAGCAGCGCGCAGGTCTTTTGACACAGGCGGGATTTATGGCAGTGCAGGGCCATCCGGATCAGACCTCGGCGGTTCTGCGCGGCAAATTTGTGCGGGCGAATTTGTTGTGCAATCCACCGCCACCGCCGCCCGACGATGTGGATATCTCCGTTCCGGAATTGACGGAAGGTACCACTGCGCGTGACCGCGCCGCTGTTCATACCTCGGCGGGTGGCAATTGCGCAGGTTGCCACATACTTATGGATCCCATAGGTTTGGCGTTTGAAAATTTCGATGCAGTAGGACAATTCCGCGAGTACGAAGGCGGCAGTGCAATCGATGTTTCCGGCGAAATATTTTTAGCTCAGGATCCCGCACTTGAAGGCGCATTCGAAGGCGTGCGCGAACTCGCGGGCAAACTCGCGGAAAGCGAACTCGTGCGCAATTGTGTGGCGAATAACATGTTCCGTTTTGCATCTGGACGTTACGAGGCACCCGGTGATGACTGCTCTGTCGCGCACCTGCACGATACCTTCAATCTGGCCGACGGTGATCTGGTGGAATTGATGGTGGCCATGACGCAAACCGATGCGTTTTTGTTTCGCAACCAGGGAGCACAATAATGAAAACGCGCAATTCCCGACACGGCAGCAGCACGAAACCGCTCAGCTACTCGCGTAGAAATCTGTTGCGCGGCGCACTGGCCAGCACGGCGATTTTTCCTTTGCTCGATGCCAGCCGCGCTTTCAGTCAGTCGGCTGTTCCCACGCGGTTCCTGGTGTTTTTTACACCCAATGGCACACGTAACCGGTTGTTCTGGCCCACAGGAACTGAGTCCAATTTCCAGCTGAATACCATCACCGCACCCTTGGAACCCTTTAAAAATCGCCTGACTTTTTTGAAGGGAATCAAACTCAATAATTCTTTGCAAAATGGCGCGCTGGGTGGCACCTTGGGGTCGGAGCACGCCCGTGGCACGGGCGGCATGTTGACTGCGCGTCCGCTCAATCCCGGTACGCAATTTAAGAGTTTCGGTAATACCACTTCCGGTTGGGGCAGTGGCCAGTCCATCGACCAATACCTGGCTGATCGCTTTGGTAACCAGACCACCTTCAAAAGCTTGCAGCTTGGTGTGCACGTGCGGGATACAGAGGTGCGCTCACGCATTTCCTATCGCGCGTCGAATCAGCCCAATCCTCCGCGGGAAAATCCTGCGGATGTGTTTAACACTTTATTTGGCGAAGCCGCTACCAGCCGTTTGGCCGCCCAGCGCAAGAGTGTATTTGATCTCACCGGCAGTGAAATTAATCGGGTAATGAACCTGGTGGGGCAGGAGGACCGCTTGAAACTTGAAGCGCATCTGACATCCATGCGCGATGTGGAGGAGCGCCTCGTTCAGCTGCAAAATGCCGGAAGCTGCCAGGCGCCCGCCATGCAGGCGGCGGACCTGCGGGATGACGGTCAGTACGCCCAAGCCGGTCGTTTGCAAATGGATTTAGCGGCCGCGGCATTAGCGTGCGATATGACACGTTTCATCACGTTGCAATGGTCCTATGCGGAGAGCGAACATCTGTTTCAGTTCCTCAATATCAACGGCAACCACCACAATATTTCCCACGATTTTTCCCAGAGCGGCCCGGGTTACGAGGCCTATAACAAAATCCAGACCTGGTACACGGACCAGCTGCGTTACATGCTGGAAAAACTGGATTCCTACAAGGAAGGGACGGGTACTTTGCTCGACAACACCTTGGTGTTGTGGGCAACCGAAATCGGCGAATCCACCACCCACGCATTGACGACCATGCCCTATGTGTTCGCCGGTGGTGCCGGAGGGCGTATTCGCACCGGCAGACTTATTGACTACGGCACAGGTTCGCGCGAGCGCGATAACAACCAGATGCTGGTGTCCATCGCCCACGCCATGGGGGCGGAGGATCTGACTCAATTTGGCGATCCATCGGGTGCCACCGGACCTTTGCCGAATTTGACCTGATAGGCTGACTTGTCGAGTCGTTTTGGCGTCACGACGACTGCCATGCAAAAGCGGATTCCCTTGTTAACGAGTGCTTCAGGAGCGCCCGTCACGCAGCAAAATTGCCTGACTCCAGAGCTGCTTCGCATGCGCGCTGAATGTTGAGAATGGCGGCGTCCTGACGAGTGAAATCTGCAGTGAACGTGTCTGGGTCTTTGTGATATTCCTCGCGGGCGCGCGCCACGCAGCGTTCTATGGTGGCGGCTTTATTGAGCAATACATCATCGACCATAGATTTTCCCTCGCTTTTGAATATCGTCTATTAGAGGTGCTCGCGCCGCATCAAGAGCGGTTTTTTCACTCAATATAGCTGCTTCAAAAATGGATACTTGTGTATCCCGGTACCACCAACGCTCACCCCCTGTGATGATTTGGTATTGCATGACCGTAGAAGCGGCGCGCATGTCGAGCAGGTCGACCGGACAGTGCGTGATATCCGCTAGCTCCCCAGCCAAATTAAATAAGAGTATCGGGTCGGCGTAACCCGCTACCAGAACGGCCAGATCCAGATCACTGGTTTCCGTGGCGGTGCCCTGTACACGGCTGCCGAAGGCATATACCGCCAACAGATCCGGCAATCGCTCTCTCAGGGTTTGTGTAATGCGATCCGGGTTCATAACGTTGCGCCTATGACTGGTGAAGGAACCTATTCTGGATTGTCAGGCTTGAAATTGCTTCCGGGCATATTACCAACGGTGCACAAGACGCAGCCAGGGTTGCCATGAATAGAATTTCTGCAGACGCCTTCGCCCGTTATAATGCGACGCCCTGCACACAGCCCCATTGCCATGAGTTTTCTCGCCCAGCTTCGCCAACAACACCCTCCCGCGGAAGCCGCCTTTTGCCTGTGTTATTTCCTTCGGACGGAAGCGGGGAAGTTGCATTTAAATCTGCGTTTGGCGGAAATGGCGCACGGCGCTTTGCGGGAGGTCACTCAGCCGTATCGTCTGCAGCGCCAGCA
>Ga0164241_10006266_pt1 | contig 10895 bp, 10 predicted proteins | sample OricomyardsoilBY_FD_108780 | JGI IMG/M metagenome (GOLD analysis project Ga0164241, IMG submission 108780) | Backyard soil microbial communities from Emeryville, California, USA - Original compost - Back yard soil (BY) | ecosystem: Environmental > Terrestrial > Soil > Unclassified | place: USA... | reverse complement strand
TGGCCAACGCAGCCATGCTCTGCGGGTTTCACCACACCCTGATCCATCTGGGCGACTGGCAGATCCGGATGGCGAAAGACGGCCACCCCGAGATCATCCCACCCGCCTGGATCGACCCCGACCAACAACCCCGCCGCAACCACCTCCACCGGCTCCGACTATGACGGGGTACCGACGCTCCTTCGCGTGGCGTCGGCCCCGGTCAACGACTCGCCGTTCTCCCCGGGCTCCCGCCGCCCGGTGGTCGGGAGTGGCTGGGAGGGCCGAGCGTGCTTGGTGCGCCCGGACGGCGGCGCGAGTGACCGTCCTGGACGACCTGGGCCTGCATCTCCCCGTCCTGGCCGCGCCGATGGCTGGCGGACCCACCACGCCCGCACTCGTCATCGCTGCCGCGAGGGCGGGATCGCTCGGTTTCCTGGCCGGGGGTTACCAAAACACCGACCGCGCTGGCCGAGCAGATCGTCACCGTTCAGGCTGCCACGAGCAGGTTCGGTGTGAACCTGTTCGCGCCGAACCCGGTGCCGGTCGACCCGACCGAATATCGGCGTTACCGGGACGAGATCCGGCCGGAGGCCGAGCGGTTCGGCGTGGTCCTGCCCGAGGATCCGGTCGAGGACGACGACCACTGGGGCGACAAGGTCGACGTGCTGCTCGACCGGCCCGTCCCGGTCGTGACCTTCACCTTCGGCCTGCCCGACGCCGGCGTCGTCACCGCGCTGCATCGCGTCGGCAGCATCCTCGGGAGACCGTCACGTCCGCCGTCGAAGCCATGCGCGCGGCCGATGCCGGCGTCGACGCCCTCATCGTGCAGGGTTCGGCGGCCGGGGGTCACTCGGGCACACTCACCCCCGACCGGCCGTTGCCCGACCTCGTCACCGAGATCCACTATGCGGTCCGACTTCCCATCATTGCCGCGGGCGGCCTCGTCGACCCTGCGGACGTCGCAGCCGTCATCGCGCACGGCGCCCGAACGGTCGCGGTCGGCACGGCGCTGCTGCTCGCCCCGGAGGCCGGCACGTCCGCCGCACACCGCCAGGGCCTACTGGACGACGCCGCGGCGGCACCATCGTCACCCGCGCGTTCACCGGACGACCGGCGCGAGCGATCCCGAACGGGTTCACCGACGCCCACCACGACCGGGCTCCGGCCGGTTACCCCGCCCTGCACCACCTGACCCGCCCCTTGCGCCGGGCCGCCGCCGACGCAGGCGCCTCGGACTGCGTCAATCTTTGGCCGGGACGGGTTTCCGGGCCGTCCGCGCACAGCCGATCGGCACGACGATCACGGGCCTGGCCGTCGGTCTATGAACGGCGAGTCCCCGATGCCAAACCGCGGGCGACGGCAATACAGTCGAATGATGCGGCTCGTGGCGATCGGGGACAGCTTCACCGAGGGCGTCGGCGACGAACGGGCGGACGGCACCGTTCGCGGCTGGGCGGACCGGGTCGCCGAAGGACTGGCGACGGCGACCGGCGATCCGGTGGAGTATGCCAACCTGGCCATCCGGGGGCGCAAGCTCGGCCCGATCGTGGACGAGCAGCTCGAGGCGGCCCTCGCGCTGGAACCGACCCTGATGACCTACAACGGCGGCGGCAACGACATCATGCGCCGGCGGGTGGACATGCCCCGGCTGATGAAGTTGTCCCGGCACGTCGCCGACCGGTGCCGGGAGGCGGGCGTGCGGCTGGTCGCGCTCGCCGGGCCCGACCCGACGTCACGGATTCCACTCGGCCGGGTGGTGCACCGGCGTGGCGAGCTGCTGACCGCCGACATCGTGCAGCTCACCGAGGAGTTCGAGCTCACGTTCGTCGACATGTGGCACGACCGGGAGATCCGGCGACCCGCCTACTGGGGAGCCGACCGGATCCACCTGAACTCCGACGGGCACCGGCGGGTCGCCGGCCAGGTGCTGACCGCACTCGGCCATCCGGCGCCGCCCGCACCCAGTCGGGTCGAGAACCCCAAACGGAGCCTCTCGGACAACCTGGTGTTCTACCAGGAACACGTCGGGCCGTGGGTGCGCCGGCGCGTCCAGGGTCGGTCATCCGGCGACCACCGCAGCGCGAAGCACCCGACCTACGTGACGGTCTCACCGGCGATGATGGGTGGAGGCGGCTGATCCACCGGTGCGGCGGGTGAGCGGGGCGGCGCCCGGTCGCCCACGGTTGTGAGCAGCAGGGCCTCCAGCCTGTCGATCTTGTCCGCCAATCCTTGGACATGGGCAGCGGTCGCCGCCTGACCGGCCTCCTCGGCGGACGCGACCCGCTCGACCAGCCAGGAGGCGATGGTCGCGGTCACCGTGCCGAGCAGGGCGATACCGCACACCATCATCGCGACCGCGATACAACGACCCTCGAAGGTCACCGGGTAGAGATCGCCATAGCCGACCGTGGTGATGGTGACGCACGCCCACCAGACGGCGTCACCGTAGGTGGTGATGTCCGCGCCCGGCGCGTATCGCTCGGCGTCGTACACCGCCAGCGACGCGACGAAGATCAGCAGCGTCGTCGTGGCGGCCGCGAAGGTCACCACCCGCCCACGCAGCGCGGTGCCGGCGGCCCGCTGGAAAACGGTGAACAGCGTGAGCAGGCGCACCAGCCGAAGGGGCCGCAGGATCGGCAGGGCCACCACGAGCAGCGCCAGCAGGTTGCGGAAGAACCATCGCCGACGGTCCATGGCCAGCCTGAGCCGGACCACGTAGTCGACCGCAAACACCAGCCAGCAGGCCAGACTCACCACTTGGCTGGCGATCAGGGCCGCTCCCTGCGGTTGGGCCAGCACCTGGAACGCATAGGTGACCCCGAACAGCACGGCCACGCCCATCAACGGCCATTCCATCGAGCGGGTCCAGGCCTGGAATGCCGGGGTCTGCACCTCGGGGTCGGTCGTCACCATCGACGCAGGATCGCACGGCCGACGCCCGCGCCGAACCGGACACTCGTCAAGCCAACGGGCCGAAGATCCGATCCGGGGGGAATCCGACCAGGTCGAGGCTGTCCAGCACACCCAGCAGCCGCCTCTCCTCGTACCGGAAGTGAGTCGTCATGACGGCCTCGATCCCGTCGAGATGACGCAACAGCGCCGCCGGCGGGTCGCCGGCGGACATCGAGTGGCGGAGTCCGCCGAGAAGGTGTCCGATCATCCGGTGGTCTCGTACAAGGTTGTCGACCACCTCGGCCAGTTCCGGCCGTTGTCGGATCAGTCGGGGGAACAGCGCCGTGTCCTCACCGTCGTGGTGGCCGTCCAGCCCGGCGCAGAACGCCCAGCAGTAGGTCAGCGGATCAAGCGAGGGCGGGGCCGCTTGAGCGAGGCTTGCCGAGCGAATCATCAACACCATGCGGGCGCTCCGCGAGGAACGAGCGGAGAGCCCGCATGACCCGACTCGATCGATTCCCGGGCGATGACCAGCGCATCGGCCAGGCGTTGGTGCACCCGCCGCATCTCCGCGCTCCACGCGACGATCCGGGCTCGCTCCATCGCGCCAGACCCTACCCGCGAACACCCGGATATATCCGATCCAGGTTCAACAAACTGTTGACACCACTAGCAAGGCGAGGGTAACTTTCACTTCAAGAGATTTGCCTTCCACTTAGCGGAAGAAGACCGGCAGCGTTGCCGACCTGACAGGAGCGTCTCGACGATGAGCCTTTCCACCCATGTGCTGGACGCCAGCCTGGGTCGCCCCGCTCAGGGCGTGCCGATCGAACTCAAGCGCGGCGGCGACGGCACCGCCGACAACAACCCCATCTTCACCGCCCGCACCGACCCCGACGGCCGCTACCGCCACCAGGAAAACGGAAAGGATGTCCCACTCGCGGCCGGAATCTACGAACTGACCTTCGACACGGCGGCCTACTTTGCCGCATCCGGTCAGGCCGGGTTTTACCCGAGGGTCACGGTGACGTTCGAGATCACCGACGCCACCGCGCATCACCACGTCCCACTATTGCTGTCCCCGTTCGCATTCTCAACCTACCGAGGGAGCTAGGTTTCAATGAGTGTCACGCTCGGTCACAACCAGTACGGCAAGGCGGAGACCCGCGTCGTCCGCGTCTACCGGGACTCCGATCCCCACGAGATCGTCGACTACAACGTCAGTGTCGCACTGTCCGGCGACTTCGAGGACATCCACCGCACCGGTGACAACAGCAACTGCCTGACCACCGACGCCACCAAGAATACGGTCAACGCATTCGCCAAGGAGTACGGCGAGGCCGCCCGCCAGCCGGAATCGTTCGGCATCGCCCTGGCCAAGCATTTCGTGGACGACACCGCGCCGGTCTCCCGGGCCCGGATCAAGCTCGAGATGTACCCGTGGAAGCGCCTGTCGCACGACGGCACGCCACACCCGCACGCCTTCGCCCGGGACGGCGGGTACGTGCGCACGGCCACCGTCACCTACGACGGCACCAACCTGTGGGTGACCTCCGGGGTGACCGACTACGTGGTGCTCAAGACCACCGACTCGGAGTTCTGGGGCTACCTGCAGGACCGCTACACCACGCTCAAGCCCACCCACGACCGGGTCATGGCCAGTTCGGTGACCGGGCAGTGGTGGCACACCAACAACGATTCCGACTGGAGCAAGTCCTTCGACTCGGCCGTGTCGACCATGAGCAGCGTGTTCGCCGGCCACCACAGCCTGGCCCTGCAGCAGACCATGTTCGCCATGGGCGAGGCGATGATCGCCGAGCAGCCGGAGATCGGCGAGGTCCGCTTCTCCCTGCCGAACAAGCACCACTTCGTCATCGACCTGAGCCCCTACGGCCTGGAAAACCCGAACGAGGTGTTCCACGCGGACGACCGCCCGTACGGCTTCATCGAGGGCACCATCCACAACGACGACGCCCCTGCGCCGGGCCTCGCGTTCGATCCCGGTCAGGGCTGGTAGTCGGCAAATGGCCCACCAAGCAGAGTTCGAGGGGCAGCAGGGTGTCGCCCTGCTGCCGGACGGGACCCATCCCGTCGACGAAGTACTCAAGCCCGCGCCGATGCTGATCTACGGCCTGCAGCACGTGATGAGCATGTATGCGGGCGTCGTCGCCGTCCCGTTCATCGTGGGTAGCGCGCTGAAGCTGTCGTTTGCCGATCTGTCCTACCTGCTGGCCGCGACGCTGCTGGTGTCCGGGCTGGCCACCCTGCTGCAGACCCTGGGCGTGAAGTGGATCGGCGCGAAACTGCCTATCGTGCAGGGTACCTCATTCGCCGCGGTGGCCTCGATGATCGCGGTCGGGGCCTCTGCCGGCGGCGGCGTGGACGGCCTGCGGGCCATCTTCGGCTCCGTGCTGATCGCCGGCCTGGCCGGCTTCCTGCTCTCCGGGGTGTTCGCCCGGCTGCTGCACTTCTTCCCGCCGGTGGTGACCGGCTCGGTGATCACCGTCATCGGCATCTCCCTGCTCCCGGTGGCCATGCGGTGGGCCGGCGGTGGTGCGGGCTCCGCCGACTTCGGCTCGATCTCCAACGTCGCATTGGCTGCGATCACGCTCGGCATCATCCTGGTGATCTACCGGTTCCTGCCCGGCTTCTTCTCCCGGATCGCGATCATCGTCGGCCTGGTCGCCGGCGCCGTCGTCGCCGGTGTGATGGGCAAGCTGGACTTCTCCAAGGTCGGCCAGGCCGACGCGTTCGCCATCTCCACCCCGTTCCATTTCGGTGCACCCACGTTCCAGGCCGCGGCGATCATCTCGATGGTCATCGTGATGCTGGTGATCATGACCGAGACCACCGCCGACCTGCTGGCGATCGGCGTCGTGGTCGGCCGCCCCGCCGATCGCAAGACCGTCGCCAACGGCCTTCGGGCCGACTGCATCTCGACGGCGGCGTCCGGCGGGCTGCTCAACGGGTTCCCGGTCAGCGCGTTCGCGCAGAACGTCGGCCTGGTCGCGCTGACGGGCATCCGCAGCCGCTTCGTGGTCGCCGTCAGCGGGGTGATCCTGCTGGTGCTCGGCCTGTTCCCGAAGGTGGGCGCGGTGGTGGCGGCCCTGCCGCTGCCGGTGCTCGGCGGGGCCGGCCTGGCTCTGTTCGGCACGGTCGCGGCCAGCGGCATCCGCAGCCTGGCCGCCGTGAAGTACGACGGGAACTCGAACCTGGTGATCGTCGCCCTGGCCATCGCCGCCGGTCTGGTGCCGATCGCGGTACCGGACTTCTACCACGCCTTCCCTGACTGGTTCCAGACGATCTTCGACTCCGGCATCAGCGCGTCGGCGGTCACCGCGGTCACCCTGAACATCTTCTTCAACGTCATCGGACGCAAGGACGACGCGGCCCCGATCTTCGCCGAGTCGCCGGCCATCGGCGTGACGCCGGAGGATCACCCCGACGGTCGGGTGCCCCACGAGCCGACCAAGAACTCGGGCGGGCAGCCGTGACCGTCACCGTCATCGGCCCCGAGATCCGACGCGGTGACGAGATTCTCACCCCCGCCGCGCTGAACTTCGTGGCCGGACTGCACCGCCGGTTCACCGGACGCCGGGACGAGCTGCTCGCGGCCCGTTCCCGGCGCCGGGAAGCCGCGGCAGCGACCGGGCGGCTGGACTTCCTGCCCGAGACGGCGGACATCCGGGCGGCGGACTGGACGGTGGCGGCAGCGCCGCCGGATCTGGTGGACCGGCGGGTGGAGATCACCGGCCCCCCCGAGCCGAAGATGGCCATCAACGCGTTGAACTCGGGCGCGCGGGTGTGGCTGGCCGACCTGGAGGACGCCAACACCCCGCACTGGCGCAACGTCGTCGGCGGCCAACTCGTCCTGTTCGACGCGATCCGGGGCACGCTCACCCACGACTCCCCGGAGGGCAGGCGATACCGGCTGGCCACCGACCGGCGGCTGGCGACGATCGTCGCGCGGCCGCGCGGCTGGCACTTCGACGAGCGCGACCTGCTGGTCGACGGCTCGCCGGCGGTCGGTGCGCTGGTCGACTTCGGCCTCTACTTCTTCCACAACGCGAAGGAGCTGCTGGCTCGCGGCAGCGGACCGTACTTCTACCTGCCGAAGTTGGAGAGCCATCTGGAGGCGCGGCTGTGGAACGACGTGTTCGCGGTGGCGCAGGCCGAGCTCGGCATCGAGCACGGCACGATCCGGGCCACGGTGCTGATCGAGACCATCCCGGCGGCGTTCGAGATGGACGAAATCCTTTACGAACTCCGCGATCACGCGTCCGGCCTGAACGCCGGCCGGTGGGACTACCTGTTCAGCGTGATCAAGTACTTCCGGGACGCGGGTCCGTCATTCGTGCTGCCCGACCGGGGCGCCGTGACGATGACGGCGCCGATGATGCGGGCGTACACCGACCTGCTGGTGGCCACCTGTCACCGGCGGGGCGCGTTCGCGATGGGCGGCATGGCCGCGTTCATCCCGAGTCGCCGCGACCCCGAGGTCAACCGGGTCGCGCTGGCGAAGGTGCGGGCCGACAAGGAGCGCGAGGCCGGCGATGGCTTCGACGGCTCCTGGGTGGCGCATCCTGATCTGGTCCCGGTCTGCGCCGAGGTGTTCGACGCGGTGCTCGGCGACCGGCCGAACCAGTTGGACCGGCACCGCAACGACGTCACGGTCGCGGCCGAGCAACTCCTGGACGTGGCCTCGGTGCCGGGCTCGATCACCGAGGCCGGGCTGCGCGGCAACATCGACGTTGCCCTGCGGTACCTGGAGGCCTGGCTGGGCGGCAACGGTGCGGTCGGCATCCACAACCTGATGGAGGACGCGGCCACCGCCGAGATCTCCCGATCCCAGGTGTGGCAATGGGTTCACAATGGCGTGACCCTGGACACCGGCCGCACCGTGACCGCCGACCTCGTGCGCGCCATCGCCGACGAGGAGCTGTCCGCGATCGCCGCCGAACTGGGCGACACGGCGTTCGTCGCCAGTCGCTATCGCTTGGCGCGCAACATCTTCGAGCAGGTGGCACTGGCCGACGAGTTCGCCGACTTCCTCACCCTGCCGGCGTACTCGGCCGCTCATGAAGCGGAACTGGCGACGGCCGGGAAGGCTTGACCCGGCCGGTCCGGACGGCGCGGACCCACCGAGATGTCCGGCGACGGGACCACGCACCTTGACGCCAAGGGTATCGAGCGGCTAGATTTTCTACATCGTGAACTACTACTTCCACTATCCGAAAGAACGAGGCCGACGATGAGCGCCGACGGGACATCCCCGACCCACGCTCCGCCGAGCCTGAGTTCCGGATTTCTGGACGAGTTGGATCACGACCTGGCCGACGCCGACGCGTTGCTGGCGGATCGCTACCCCGGTGACCCCGGGACCCGCCAGCCGGTGCACACCGTCTACGTCAACGCCGACCTGGCCGATTCCGGGCTGATCGACCGGTGGGCGGCCGGCGCCCGCGAGGTGCTGGCCGTCGCCGCTCCGGACCCGGCGGCCGCCGCTGCGGTCCTGCCGTCAGCGGGCGATGTGGATCTCCGCACTGTGCTGTCTTTGGTGCGGGCCAAGCTGGACACCGAACCCATCGAGGATCTGCGCCTGGACTTCGAGGACGGCTACGGCAGCCGGCCCGACGACGAGGAGGACCGCGACGCGGCCCGCATCGCGACCCTCCTGCCCATCCTGCTGGCCGGCCCGCACGGGCCGGCAATGGCCGGCATCCGGTTCAAGTCGCTCGAGCGGCCGACCCGCCGCCGCGGCCTGCGAACCCTGGATCTGGTCGTCCGCGGCCTGCTGGCCGCCGGCCCGCTGCCGGCGGGCTTCGTGGTGACCCTGCCCAAGGTCACCTCGGTCGACCAGGTCTCGGCCATGGTCAAGGTGTGCGAGGAACTGGAGCGGGTGCACGCACTGCCCGCCGGGGCCCTGCGGTTCGAGATCCAGGTCGAGACCACCCAGGCCATCCTGGGCGCCGACGGCGACGCCGCCGTGGCGGGAATGATCGGTGCCGCCGGCCCGAGATGCGTTGCCCTGCACTACGGCACGTTCGACTACAGCGCCGCCTGCGGGGTCGCCGCGTCCGAGCAAAGCCTGGCCCACCCGGTCGCCGACCACGCCAAGGCGGTCATGCAGGTCGCCGCGGCCGGCACCGGGGTCCGGTTGTCGGACGGCTCCACCAACGTCATGCCCATCGGCTCGCCCGACGAGATCCGGGCCGCCGTGGCGCTGCACGCGGGACTGGTCACCCGGTCCCTGCGGGCGGCCTACTACCAGGGCTGGGACATGCACCCCGGCCACCTGGTGAGCCGGTACCTGGCCACCTACGCCTTCTACCGGCAGGGCCTGCCGGCCGCCGCCGCCCGGCTGCTCGCCTACCTGAACAAGCAGTCCGGCGGGGTGGTCGACGAGCCGGCCACCGCGCAGGCGCTGGCCGCATTCCTGATGCGCGGCGTGCACTGCGGCGCCATCGATGTGGCCGAGGTGCTCGACCAGGCCGGCGTCCGCCGGGCCACGCTCGACGCGATGGCCCGCCGCATGCCGGTTCCGGCCACCTGACGCCCGCCACCCACCCCCTCACCGAAGGATTCCCCCGTGACCAGCGATTCCCCGCGCTATGCGGTCAACCTGTCCCTGCTGTTCACCGAGCTGCCGCTGCTGCAGCGTCCGGCCGCGGTCAAGGAGGCCGGCTTCGACGCGGTGGAGTTCTGGTGGCCGTTCGCCACCGCTGTTCCCGCGGACGCCGAGGTGGACGAGTTCGTCGGCGCCATCGACGACGCCGGGGTGCAGCTGATCGGGCTGAACTTCTTCGCCGGCGACATGCCCGGTGGCGACCGGGGTCTGGTGTCCTGGCCGGCCCGCTCCGGCGAGTTCACCGACAACATCGACGTCACCGTCGGGATCGGGGATCGCCTGGGCTGCCGGGCATTCAACGCCTTGTACGGCAACAGGGTGGACGACTCGACGCCGGTCGCGCAGGACGAGCTGGCCGCCGAGAACCTCACCCTGGCCGCCCGGGCCGCCGCGCGGATCGACGGCGTGGTGCTGGTCGAGCCGGTCAGCGGCGCCCCGCGCTACCCGCTGCTCACCGCTGCCGACGTCGTCCGGGTCATCGACCGGGTGCAGGCGCAGTCGGACGTGAAGAACGTGAAGCTTCTTTGCGACCTGTACCACCTGGACGTCAACGGCGACAACGTCGCCGCGGCCATCGAGGACAACTTCGATCGGATCGGTCACGTGCAGATCGCCGACAGCCCCGGCCGCGGCGAGCCGGGCACCGGCGCGCTCGACATCGCCGGCCACCTGGCCGCGCTGACGGCCAAGGGCTACCGCGGCTACGTCGCGCTGGAGTACAAGCCGACCGTCGGCTCCCGGGACAGCCTGGCCTGGCTCCCGCTGGCCGACCGATCCTCCACCACCCGCGTCTGACACCACACACCCCGATCCTTCCGAAGGAGATATCAATGACCACCGTTGCTTTCATCGGCCTGGGCATCATGGGCGGCCCGATGGCCGGCCACCTGGTGAACGCCGGGTTCGACGTCGTCGCCTACAACCGCAGCCAGCCCAGGATCGACGAGCTGGTCGCGGCCGGCGGGAAGGGCGCCACCTCGATCGCCGACGCGGTCCGCGAGGCGGACGTGGTCGCCGTGATGGTGCCCGACTCCCCCGACGTCCGCGCGGTGCTGGCGGGCGAGGGCGGGGTGTTCGAGAACGCCAAGCCGGGCACCCTGGTCATCGACTTCTCGTCGATCCGCCCGGATGTCACCACCGAGTTGGCCGCCCAGGCCAACGAGCGTGGATTCCGGCTGCTGGACGCCCCGGTGTCCGGCGGCGAGGCCGGCGCGAAGGCGGCCAGCCTGTCCATCATGGTCGGCGGCGCGGCCGAGGACTTCGACGCCGCGGCGGAAGTTTTCAACGCGGTCGGCAAGACGATCGTGCACGTCGGGCCGTCCGGCGCCGGGCAGACGGTGAAGGCGGCCAACCAGCTGATCGTGGCCGGCAACATCCAACTGCTCGCCGAGGC
>Ga0164241_10006265_pt1 | contig 10895 bp, 11 predicted proteins | sample OricomyardsoilBY_FD_108780 | JGI IMG/M metagenome (GOLD analysis project Ga0164241, IMG submission 108780) | Backyard soil microbial communities from Emeryville, California, USA - Original compost - Back yard soil (BY) | ecosystem: Environmental > Terrestrial > Soil > Unclassified | place: USA... | reverse complement strand
CAGGTCGTCTTCGGTCAGGTGGCGATCGAACACCGCGTACACCTGCATGTCAAGCCCGTCACGTCCTCCACGATTTTCGTTGTAGACCTGGGCGATGATGTTCCGCGCCTCCGCCAGCGCGGAGTCGGGCAGCAGGGAATCCCCGGGCGAAACGTCCGGCGCTTCGGGATTTTCGATGCGGATCTTTTGGGCGCGCGCGGCAACCTTGGCATTGATCATGGCCTGGATTTTTTGGTCCAGTTTCATCGCGGCCATCGACTGCCGGATCAATTCCAGCTTCCGCGGGGGGATGTCGGCATGGTTAGGGAGCGCCAGTAGTCCGAAGAAAACCGCAAACCCTCCCAGCATCCTTCCGAATGAGCGTGTCATGGCTTATAAGACGGCGCTCGCTCGGCCACGAGCATTTCGTAAGACTGAATCGCCTTGAGGTCGCGGCTTTCCGAGGCCATCGCCGTTTTCAGATCCCAGCGCAGTTGCAGGTTCATCCAGAAGTCCGCTGACATTCCAAAAAATTTCGCCAAGCGAAGCGCGGTGGCAGCGGTGATTCCGCGACGTCCATTGACGATCTCGTTGATACGCTGATAGGACACATGAATGGCGTTGGCCAGATCACGCTGGGTCAGTCCGGCCGGAATCAGAAATTCTTCCAGAAGCATTTCGCCCGGATGAATCGCCGGCCTGTTTGCGGGCACACGTACCATGCTCCAATTTTAGCAAATAGCATGGCATCCATGCTACGATCTCCAACAGAAATTACATGGAACAAACCATTCTAAAAATTCCACATACATGTCCATTTTTCAAGATCACGATAGGCATCTCGTTCCATTGGAATATGCCCTTGAAACCGTAGGGAAGCTGGACTTCCTGACAGGTCTACAATGCTTGCCATCGAAGCAATGGGCACAGGGATCGCAGTAAGCTCGAACCCGTATTCGTCATAAAAATTTATTGTTAACTCCGAACCATATTTTTCACGCGCTGCCGCAAGCCGGCCTTTGTATGGTGAAGCGGAAACCCTATAGTACAGGTTCCCATCCTTCCAACGCGTGAACAACATGACTTCTATGTTATCGGGATAGGCAATTTTGAGTGTATCCCACTCTTTTTTGGATGTGGCCTTCTTTATTTCCTCTTCAGGAACGGGACTTAAAACGTCTCCACTAACTCGGAAAATATCTCCATTAGCCTTATTTATGCGATACAGACCTATGTCCGATTTGACCAATTCATATTTATCACCCAGACATCCAGTCAGAAACAAGCCCGCTAACACGGACAAAACCAAAATTAACCGATTCATTAATACTCCTTTGTAATAGTCGTTACTAATTGGAAAATAATAGTTCTAAGTCGCTTACCCAGGCTTTCCTTCTGGTACTCGCAGAATCGGATAAAACGCGCTAATTTTGCTCTAAAATTCCCCGATTTCTACTTTAACGGACATGGAAAAGCTTGAATTAGAGCGGTTATCGCATTTCTCCGGCAATGTCCGTCCGCCCGGCTCGAAAAGCATCGCCAACCGTGCCTTGCCCTTGGCCGCGCTGGCCGGTGCGCCTCTGGTCACCAACCTGCCCGACGGTGAGGATGTCACCCTCATGCGTGAAGCCATGGAGCGTCTCGGTGATCCGGTGACCGGATCCGGCATGCCCGAGTACATCATGAACGAGGGCTACTTCACTGCCCCGGGCGGCGAGATCGCATTGCACCTCGGCAACTCGGGCACTGCGACGCGCATCCTCACCGCGCTGCTGGCGGCCGGCAAGGGAACTTTCCACATCGACGGCGTGCCGCGCATGCGCGAACGCCCCATCGGCGACCTGGTCGAGGCCCTCCGCCCCCTGTTCGGCCAAACCGGCACCGACATCCTGTACGCCGGAAAGCCCGGCTTCCCGCCGTTGACGATCAAAGCGAACGGACTTGAGGGCGGCTCGACGAAGATCCGCGGCAATCTCTCCAGCCAGTTCGTGACGGGCATTCTGATGGCCATGCCCCTCTGCAAAGGCCCCGTCGAAGTAGAGATCGAGGGAGTTTTGGTCTCCGCACCCTACGTGGATCTGACGCTAGAGCTCATGAAGGATTTCGGAGCATTGGTGAACCGCGACGGCTATCGCAGGTTCTGGATGGAAAGCCCGGCGGGTTACAAGCGTAAGGAGGCTTATGCAGTAGAGCCGGATGCTTCTTCGGCCTCCTACTTCCTAGCGGCGGCGGCGATCACCGGCGATACAATTACTGTCGAAGGTATCGGTACCAAATCATTCCAAGGCGAAGCCGAGTTTGCAACGAAGCTAAGAGAGATGGGAGCCCGGCTAGAAGAGTCCAATATGCTCCCGCATCGTTTTATTTCCGTATCTGGCAGAAAACTGAAGGGCATCGAAGCCGACATGGACTTGATGTCGGACACGGGGATGACGCTGGCGATGACGGCCCTCTTCGCCGAGCCCACACCGGAGAACCCCACGGCGACGACCACGATCCGCAACGTCGGCAACTGGCGGCTGAAGGAGACCGATCGCCTGCGCGCGATGGCGACCGAGCTGCGCAAGGTCGGCGCGACCGTCGAGGAAGGCCCCGACTGGATCGCGATCACTCCTCCGAAAAAACTCACGCCGAACGCGGTGATCGAAACTTACGACGATCATCGCATGGCGATGTGCTTCTCGCTCGTCACGCTCGGCCCCAAGGGCGTCCCCGTCACGATCCTCGATCCCGGTTGCGTGCGCAAGACCTATCCGGGGTACTGGGAAGATTTCAGGAAGTTGGCGGGAGTATGAACGATTCGGGTCGCACGAATCTCTTACCGTGTACTCTTCAAGTACTTAGTACCCAGTACCCAGTACCCGGAAAAACAAAAAGACGGCCGTCGAGATTTCGTTTCGCGCGGTACTTGGTACTCGGTACTTGGTACTGTTTCTCATGCCTCGGAACCGGGCACGCCGAGAAGCCCGGAATAGCCCCCCTGTTACCGGCGTCCTCCCCATCCGGACGAACGGCCTCAGGCCTCAGACCTCAGGTGCCCCCCTACGGCACTCCCACCCCCCTGCTGCTGCAGGACCTGAAGGACTTCGCCGACCGCTCGGGCGTCGGCGGAGATCTCGGCTTCGCGATCTACTCCGTGAGGCATCAGCGCTTCGAAGCCGTGTGGAACGACACGGGATTCCTCACGCCCGCCTCGTGCCTCAAACTCGTGGTCACCGCCGCCGCGCTCGACACGTTCCCGGTCAACACCTACCCCGCCACCACGCTGGAGGTCTCGGGATCGCAGCGCGGCCGCACGCTGCGCGGCTCCCTGCGCGTGAACGGCGGCGGCGACCCCAACATCTCGGACCGCTTCTTCCCCGACGCCGTCACCCCGCTGCGCGCCTGGGCCGACTCGCTGAAGGCGATGGGCATCGACACGGTGCGCGGGCAGGTGACGGTGTCGGACACGTTCTTCAACGGCCCGCACCGTCCCACCGCCTGGCCGGCGCGTCACTTCAACACGTGGTACGGGGCTGAAGTCTCGGCGCTGTCGTTCAACGACAACACCTACGAGGTGTACGTGATGCCCGGCGAGCGCGCCGGAGATCCCGCGCGTGTGCGCATCGAGCCTGATGTCGGTTATGTGAACGTGATCAACGAGGCCGTCACGCGCGCGGGCGGCGCGAACGCCGTGTCGCTCGTCCAGAGGCCCGAGGAATCCACCGTGGTGCTCACGGGTTCCATCGGCGCGCGCGCCGGCGCCCGCCGATGGGTCGTGCCGGTCCGCAATCCTCCCGCCTACTTCCGCAGCGGCTTCCTCAAGGCCCTCGCCGACGGCGGCATTGTGTTCATCGAGGAGCGCGCCGCCGTCGCCTCCTCTGCGAACGCGACGCCCCTGCGCCGCTTCCGCCTGACCACCGCGCCTCTCTCCTCGATGCTGGACGAGATCAACCAGCGCAGCCAGAACCTGCACGCCGAGATGCTGCTCCGCCACCTCGGCAAGCGCGTCGAGGGCGACGGCAGCACCGAGGGCGGCATCGCCGCGGAGAAGCGCTTCCTGGCCTCCCTCGGCCTCGACAGCGCGGCCTTCGACCTCCATGACGGCTGCGGCCTGTCGGCCCAGAACTCCGTCAAGACCCGGGAGATGGCCCTGCTGATGGCGAAGATGGCGCGCCACCGCTTCGCCCGCGACTACATCGCCACGCTCGCCAGCCCGGGACTCGACGGCGCCACCGGCAAGCGCCTGCGCGACTATGCCGACGAGGGGCTCGTGCGCTACAAGACCGGATCCCTGAGCGGCGTGGCGGGACTGGCCGGGTATGTCTTTGCCGACGACGGCGACACCCTGGCCGCGGTCTTTTTGCTGAATCGTTACACGACTCCATCCCTGCAAGCCTCGGGCATGCTCGACTCCCTGATGATCCACACCGCGCTGTGGGTCAACAAGGAGCGTCCCGCCGCCGCCGCGGCCTACAAGCTGCTCGCGGCCGCGCGGTATCAGCCCGGCGTGCAGCCGGGCACCCTTCCCGGCGCGCCGCTCGACTTCACCGAACGCATCCGCTTCTTCTCCAAGGCCCTCGAAGGCACGCCGTACTTCCTCGGCCCCACCGGCGAAGGCCGCTACGGCGCCGTGGATCCGAATCCCATCGCGGACTTCACGCGCTTCGACTGCGTCACCTTCATGGAATCCGTCCTGGGCCTGGCGCTTTCGCGCCACGCGCCCGAGGTGCTGCCGAACATCGAGTCCATCCGCTATCACGGCGACACCATCGGATACGCCAACCGGAACCATTACTTCACCGGCGAGTGGATCCCCAACAATCCCGCCCGCTTTCGCGTACTGCAAATACCCGGTGACACGACCATCGTGAAGACCCTGGACCGGCGCAAGCTGCTGGCCGCGAAGGGCCTCGACGGAGCGGACATCCGGGCGAAAATCCGCTACATGCCCTACGAAAAAGCCCTGAAACTGGCGCAGAACTGGAACCTGGGAAACCGCATCCTGGGCGTCGCGTTCATGACCGCCAAGGACGGGATCGATGCCACCCATACGGGCTTCGTCGACATCCGCGGCGATCTGAACAACGGAAGGCCCGTGCTTCGGCATGCCAGCCAGCTTCAGGGCCGCGTGGCCGAGCAGGATTTCGCGGAATACCTCGAATCACGGCGCGGAAAATGCTCCGGCGTACTTTTCTTCGAGTTCCTGCCTCCCGCTTCCGGGGGATGATTTTACCTTATCCCCCGTGCATCCGAACACCAAAGAATCCCTCGCGACCGCCCAGGCCCGCTACGCGGAGTTCCTGAAGCGCAACAAGATGTTCCTCACCAAGGAGCGTCAGGCTTTGCTGGATTTCATCTTCGTGCAGAAGGGGCATTTCAGCGCCGACGAGCTTCTGTTCGAGATGCAGAAGACCGGGCTGAAGGCCTCCCGGGCCACGTTGTACCGCACCCTGAGCCAACTGGTGGAAGCCAACGTGCTGGCGGAGTCCGACTTCGGGCACGGCCATACCCACTACGAGATCGAACTGGGCAACCGTCCCCACGTGCACCTCGTCTCGCTCGACAGCGACGAGGTGAAAGAGGTGACCAGCGCCAAGCTCGAAGCCGCCTTCGCCGAGATCCTCAAGAAGGAAGGCTTCTCCGTCAAGCGCTTCAACATCCAGGTGTTCGGGAACTTCGCGGCCAAGACCAAGAAGGCCTGATCAGGGCGTTCCCTCGGGGTCTCCTGCCAGGAACCCCGATTCCTGAATGCAGGTTTTGAACGCCTGCTGCGAGGCGTCGTTCTGCGCCTCTTCGGCGCAAGTCTCTTCGGGTCCCGAAACCTTGGTGCACGTTTTTCCCGCGAAGGAAAACGAAACTTCCTGATGACGCGGCTCGTCCTGCACGTACCGGCTCGTGAACACCGCCTTGGCCCCGGTGTTTCCGTTCACCAGCGTCACGCTGGAACAATTCATGTTTTCCAGGCGGCTTTCCTTGCCGGGGATGAACAGGAAGGTCGCCTCCAGCTCCGCCGTGCAGATTTCCCCGTAAAAGAACGTCGTGAGCTTTTCCGAAGAAATCTCGAAGCGGGCCTCGAGGTTCCGGCTGGCGCTCTTCGCGATCTCCGCCAGGCCCGAACCGTCGGAAGGCGGCTGGCACTTCGCGGGACGACTGTCGAGAGGCACCGAGTCGGGCCACCCCACCTCGGAGGAGGTCCAGGTTCCCAGCAGCGTGGGAGAAGACCCCTGCGCGTGGAACTGGGTGAGGCATTCGCCCTCGACCCACGTTTGAAGAACTCCCCCGGCGATGCGATAGCGGAAGTGCGTGAGAACCGTGTCCTGCGCGCCCGGAGGCGCGGCCGTGTCGCATCGGGGGTGAATTTCGCGCGTGGTATAGGTGGCCTTCTCGAGATCGAGATCCTGGATCGAGGTCTCGGTCTTCGCGAAAGGCGTATCGCTTTCCGGCCCGTTGGAACTTCCCTGGCAGCCCGCGAGGATCGCGGCCAGCGCCGCCCACATCAGGAGGAATCCCTTTCGGCCTTGTCCGCTCATTTTTTGCCCCCCGCGTGATTCCTTGACCGGGTCCTGCACAAACAGCCCCCTCTCAAAAAAATCTACGCGGATGGATTATCGAAGCACACAAAAAAAAGCCCGGTTTGCACCGGGCTTTTTTTAAGGTCGATTTCCAGCCTTTTCTAGAAAGGCCCCCGGAAGGACGATTTGACGGCCTTGGACATCGACTTGCCCAGCGCCGCGCGCTTTTCAGCCGAAATGTCCCCGAAGAAGCCGCTTTGCGCCACGCAGGTTCCATAAGCCGTCAAGGAAGTTCCATCGGTGTCATCCTCGGAACAGCTGGTGGGAGCCTCGAGCCCGAGAGAGTAGGATCCGGTGCACACCTTGTTGCCGTAGGTGAAGGTGACGGTTGCCGAATCGTTCCGGTAATCCGAGGTGATCGTCGCCGTCTTGTTGGAAGGATTACGAAGCTTCAATTGCGTGCATCCTTCCGAGGTCACCGTATAGCCCGCATCGCTGAACGTGCTGTCGTGATAGCTGTCGGCGAAGGTGCCGGCGAAGCAGACCTTTCCGCTGAGCTTGCCCGTGATCTTCGAACTGGAGACCTGGTACTCCACGGAGAAATTCTCGAAGAATCCGGAGGTGTCGACCTCCTCATCATCTCCCGAGCACATCGAGGGACGGAAGGCCGCGGGAACGGAGTCGGTGAAGGCCAGCGAAGCGCCCTTCCAGGTTCCGATGATCGTGGTGGACGTTCCCGTGAGCTTGGTGGCGAGACAATCCCCTTGCGTCCACAAATAGAGGTTTCCGCCCGTCACGATGTATTTGGACGTGTCGGTGGTGGTATCCCGCACCAAGTCGCCGGCGTCGCAATACGCGTCGACCGAGCGGGTGACGATGGTTCCCGCAGCCGAGCCCGAGGGCGCCGTGATGCTCTGAACGTCGGTCTCGAAGGAGGTCGAGAAGTTGCCTCCCGACCCCGATCCGGAGCTGTCCGTCGTGCATCCGGTGAAGTTGCCGACCAAGGCCAGTCCGACGACGATCGATGAAAGCAGGGCAAGTCCCTTGAATGAATGGGGCATGAGGAAATCTCCGTTAAAATGTTCTCTGTAAAGTTACAGCAAAAACATCTTTTACACCCGTATATTTCGCAAAAGCCTTAATCCGGGTTTAGGGACTCGAGACATGCGGCGCATGGCCTGAAAACAAAAAAACCCCGGCGAAGGCCGGGGTTTTTTGGGCGAGAATCCGGGTTTCGGATCAGCGCGAGTAGTATTCAACCACGTGCTGCTCGGAGAGCTTCACGGGGATCTGGTCACGCAGGGGCTTCGCGATGAGCTTGCCTTCCATCTTGACCTTGTTCACTTCGTAGTACTCGGGAACCACGACGCTACCGGAGTGCGTCAGGGCGTCCACGATCTGCGGGTGACCCTTGGACTTCTCATTGATGCCGATCACGTCGCCGACCTTGATCGGGTGGCTGGCGGTATAGATGCGGCGGCCGTTGATGTGGAAGTGACCGTGGGCCACGTACTGACGGGCGGCGTAGATCGTGCGGGCGAAGCCCATGCGATACAGGGCGGCGTCGGCGCGGGTCTCGAGCAGGCCGAGAAGGGCCGTGCCGGTGGATTCGTGCGAGGCGGCGGCGCGCTCGTAGTAGTGACGAAGCTGCACTTCGGGCACGTCATACATGGCCTTGAGGCGCTGCTTCTCGAGAAGCTGCATCTTGTAGGTGGACGGGCTCTTCTTGCGCGCCAGACCGTGCTGTCCGGGCGGGAACGAGCGACGCTCCATCACGCGAGCGGCTTTAGGCGTCAGGGCAATGCCGAGAGCGCGGGAAATTTTGACTTTGGGACCTGCTGCCATGTATAATCCTCTGTATTCGGCTAGTTTCCTCGAAACCCATCGACCTGGTTCGATGTGGAGTCGATCGCGGGAGTTTCCCGGGACCCTAAATTGGGGGGCTATAAAAGCTAAGTCCCATGCCCCCGGATTTCAACGACTTACGCCTTTTGCCGGAAAACGGCAATCCGTCAGAAATCCGTCAAAATCGGGATATGCGCGGCCCCAAACTGTCCAAAACCCTGCTTATATTTCAAATTCAGCTGCGGAGGAAGGCCGCCAACAGAGGAAACCGAATGATGGAAGACGAAATCTCCGCCCTTGAACTCAGCGAGATCCTGGAGAAAAACCCGGATACCGCCCTGATCGACGTCCGGGAACAAGAAGAATTCGACGAAGTGAACCTGAAGGGCACCTTGATCCCCCTCAGCGAATTCGAGTCGCGCTGGTCCGAGGTCCCCAAGGACAAGCCCGTCTACATCTACTGCCGCTCCGGCCGCCGCTCGCGCACCGCGCTCGAGTACCTCAAGAAGCAGGGCTATACCAACGGGTTCAACGTCACCGGCGGGATCCTGGCCTGGCTCAACGAGATCAATCCGAACGGGCGATAGCGGGCGAAGCCCGCGTACCGAGTACCAAGTACTAAGTACCCAGTAGAATACAAACGAAAAGGCAGTCCATGAGGGCTGCTTTTTTACTGGGTACTGGGTACTCTGCGCCCGATATCAGGTATTCAGCCCCAGGCTTCTCCAAACACCCCCGCGTCCAACCCCACCGTGCTTTTCTTCCCGTCCGTCACAAGGGGGCGCTTGATCAGGCGACCATTGCCGGCCAGCAGGTCGAAGGCTTGCGCGTCGGACATCGTGGCGACCTTGTCCTTGATCCCCAGCAGCTTGTATTGCTCCCCGCTCGTGTTGAACAACTTCTTGAGCGGCAAACCCGACTGCGCCTGGATCTTCTTCAACTCCGCCGCGGACGGCGGCGTCTCGGTGATGTCCACGAACGCGTACTTCTTGCCCGCCGCCTCCAAAGCCTTCTCGGCATTCCGGCACGTCGAACATTTCTTGTAACCGTAAAAGGTGATCATGGGGGGAAAGATACTTCGGAGAAAAACGAGTACCCCGTACAAAGTACCCAGTAAGATGAAATGCCCACACAAGTCTTGTTCTCATCACCGATACTGGGTACTGGGTACTTAGTACTTTGTACCCTTTCCACCTACCCCCTCCTACCCTATGCAGCTCACAGGCCTTCTCGACAAAATGCCCACGACGCACGCAGAGACGGTGCAGTATGCGCTGCCGGTCGGCGAGGCGCGGATTCCGCTGAACGAGCGGCTGGGGCAAAGGATTTCGCTGCGGTTCACGGGGAAGATCTTCTGCCTCGCGTGCGGCGACCGCACGCGCACGAGCTTCGGCCAGGGCCATTGCTGGAAGTGCTTCCAGTCGCTCGCGAGCCTCGACAACTGCATCGTGCGCCCGCACACCTGCCACCATCATCTCGGCACCTGCCGCGAGCCCGCGTGGGGCGAGGCGCACTGCTTCATCCCGCACACGGTGTACCTCGCGAACTCATCGGGCCTCAAGGTCGGCATCACGCGCAGCCACACCGTGCGCACGCGCTGGATGGACCAGGGAGCCGTGGAGGCCCTGCCGATCGCCTCGACGCGCAACCGCCTGGACTGCGGCCTGATCGAGCACGCGCTGAGCGTGCACGTCGCCGACAAGACGCACTGGCGCAAGATGCTCAGCGGCATCGAGGCGCCCGTCGACCTGCGCGCCGCGCGCGACCGCCTGTTTTCGATGTGGGGCGCCGACTTCCCCGGCGAACGCGTGACCGACGCCGAGCCCGTCCGCTTCCGGTATCCCGTCCTGAAGTATCCGGAGAAGGCCGTGTCGCTGAGCGCCGCCAAGAATCCCGACATCACGGGGACGTTGCTCGGCATCAAGGGCCAATACCTCATCCTCGACGTGGGTGTGATCAACATCCGCACCCATTCGGGATACGAGGCCGGGATTACGCTGGATTAACCGCCGGATTCTTTTCCGGGCAAAAAAATTCTTGGGGTGCTGTGGAGCGCCCGCTGGTGCGTCCTCATTGATCCAGACCGCACCGCGGCCGCGCGGCTCGCGAAAACGTGTGACCGTCGTCACGATGCGCTCGCCGGGTTTTCACTACGATGAGGCCCATGACTACCTCATCCCTTTTCCCGCATACGAACTTCCTTGACATTCCCGACAGCTCCCTCGTCGCCTCCCCGTCGCCTGTGGCGCTGAAGGACCTGGATCCTTCGCAATGGCCCCGCGAGCGGCTCGCGCGCGAAGGCGCGCGGGCCCTGAGCAACGAGGAACTCCTCGCCGTCCTGTTCGGCCGCGGGCAGCGCGGCAAGGACGTGCTGGCCCTCGCCCGCGAGGTCACGCTCCGGCTCGAGTCCATTTCCGAGCGGCCCACGCTCGACCAACTGTGCGCGATCCACGGCGTGGGCGAAGGCAAGGCCTGCCAGATCCTCGCGGCTCTCGAGCTCTCCCAACGCTTCCTCACGCGCCGGCGCCGCGTGCGCATCCGCAAGCCTTCCGACGCGCTCCCCTACCTCGGGTCGCT
>Ga0164241_10006264_pt1 | contig 10897 bp, 6 predicted proteins | sample OricomyardsoilBY_FD_108780 | JGI IMG/M metagenome (GOLD analysis project Ga0164241, IMG submission 108780) | Backyard soil microbial communities from Emeryville, California, USA - Original compost - Back yard soil (BY) | ecosystem: Environmental > Terrestrial > Soil > Unclassified | place: USA... | reverse complement strand
GGCCTTGAAAATTTCAAGAATTTCTACGCACCCAAGGTCGACCTATGGGCGATGTACGACAATTCAGGTGAGATGCCTCTGCTGCTGGATTGGAATCAACGATGAATCCGAAACCAATTTCACAAGCCCGTTCAGCGTCCTTGCGCGGCTCTTGGCCTGCATTGCAGCGCGCAGCCCATCGGGCCCGTGAACTCGCGGCGCGGACCGGTACGGCACTGGTAGTCACTCGTCAGGGCGTGATCGAGCACATCCAGTTTCAACCCGCCACGGCGCCGCTCAGCGTTCAAGAAGAGGCACTGCCTTACGGCAATGATCGGGGCATGGCCTAAGCGCCTCATCGCGCTGACATTGCCATACTGCGAAGCATGCAAAACAAGCTGCTCCGCCTCCTTCCGCTCCTGTGCATCGCATTCGGCTCTGCTCACGCCGCCGAGTCGCTGCTCATCCACAACGCCAAAGGCCTAACGCTCGATGCACAGGGACATGTTCTTCGCTTCGATGCCCTGCTGATCGACGCTGAAGGCCGCGTCAAGGCCACCGGCAAGCTGAGCCAGTTGCAGGGACAGGCCAAGGGGGCACACCGCATTGACGCCCAAGGCAAGGTGCTCATGCCCGGCCTGATCGACGCGCACGGCCACATCTCCGACCTGGGCCTGACCCGTCGCCAACTCGAACTGCGCGAAACGCCCGACCTCGCCGCGGCCCTGGCCGCTGTGAAGGCCTATGCCGCACAACGCCCCGATGCGGCCTGGCTGCTGGGCAGCGGCTGGAACCAGGCGATTTGGAAGTTAGGCCGTTTCCCCACCGCGCAGGAACTTGACAGCGCCGAGAGCCAGCGGCCGGTCTGGCTCACCCGCGTGGACGGCCACGCAGGCTGGGCCAACAGCCGCGCGCTGCATTTGGCCGGCATCACCCGCGACACACCGGACCCCGCAGGCGGGCGCATCGAGCGCCTGCCGAACGGTGAGCCCAGTGGCGTGCTGGTGGATGCCGCCACCGATCTGATGGATCGCCATGTCCCCCCGCCTTCAGCGCTTGAACTCAGCGCCGCGCTGGCGCAGGCACAGCAGGAGTTGCTGAGCCTGGGCCTCACCAGCGTGACCGACGCGGGCATCAACAACGCCGACGACCTGCTCCTGCGCGAGATGGCGCAGAGTGGCCGACTCCAGCTGCGCATCGACGGCATGGCCCGCATCACCGATGAAGCGCTGATGAAGCGCTTGCGGGCCAGCGGTCCCGTCCAGCCCATGGCCGACGGCCTTTACAGCTTGCGCGCCATCAAGGTCTTCGCCGACGGGGCCCTGGGCAGCCGCGGCGCCGCCCTGCTCGCGCCCTACAGCGATGCGCCCGAGTCGCGCGGCCTGCTGTTCCAGAGCGAGGCCGAGCTGACGGCGCAGATCCGCCCTTTCGTGGAGCAGGGCTTCCAGATCAACGTCCACGCGATTGGCGATGCAGCCAACCACCAGGTGCTCGGGGCCTTCGAGGCCATGACGCGGGTGTTCGGAGCCAAGAGCCGGGCCTTGCGCCATCGCATCGAGCATGCGCAGGTCATCGCGCTGAGTGACATTCCGCGCTTTGCCAAGGCCGGCGTCATCGCTTCCGTGCAACCCGTGCATGCCACCTCCGACATGAACATGGCCGAAGACCGCGTGGGCAAGGTTCGCATTCAGGGCGCCTATGCCTGGCAAGGCCTGCTCAAGAGTGGCGCCAGGATCGCCTGCGGCTCCGACTTCCCCGTCGAGGAACCCACGCCATGGGCCGGCCTCTACGCCGCCATCACGCGCCAGGACGCCGCCGGCCAACCGCCGGGCGGCTGGTATGGCAATCAGGTGATGACGCGTGTCGAGGCCCTGGCCTGCTTTACCACCTGGGCCGCCTACGCCGCCCACCGCGAAGACGACACCGGCAGCCTCACGCCCGGCCACCGTGCCGACTTCATCCTGGTGGATCGGGATCCGTTGACCGTGCCGGCCCAAGACATCCTCGGAACGAAAGTGGTGCAGACCTGGGTAGGTGGGCGACTGGTGTACGCCGCTGAAGCAGGGCGTTAGCGGCGCATCACGGCTTCACGACGCCACCACCGCCTGCCCCACCGGCACCTCGGCCAACCTCTTCCACGGCACGGCCTTGATCACCCCTTCCGCCTGCGCCGCTGGCAGGGCCTTGGACCACAGCCAGCCCTGCCCCACCTGCACGCCCAGTTGCAGCAGCAGGCGGGCCTGGGTCTCGTCTTCAACGCCTTCGGCCAGGGTCTGCTTGTTCAGCGCATCGGCCAGGCCGACGATGGTGCGAACGATCTCCTGTGCTTCGCGGCCGGCGGCGAGGCGCATGACGAAGCTGCGGTCAATCTTGAGCGTGTCGAAGGGGAAGCGGTGCAGATAGGCCAGGCTGGAGTAGCCGGTGCCGAAGTCGTCGATGGAGATCTTGAAGCCCATGGCGGCCAGTTCCTGCAGCAGGTCGGCGCAGCGCTGCGGGTTGCTCATGGCCATGCTCTCGGTCACTTCCAGCTTGAGCTGATGGGCGGGCACGGGGCCCAGTGCCTCCTTCACGGCGCGCGCGTCGGCCAGCAGTTGCAGATCGTTTTCAAGCTGCACGCCGGAGACGTTGACGGCGATCTCGCCGTTGAAGCCGATGTCGCGCCAGCGGCGCAGTTGTGCGGCCGCTTCAAACAGGGTCCAGCGGCCGATGGCGGCGATCTGGCCGCTGGCTTCGGCCACGGGGATGAAGTCGCCGGGCATGATCAGGCCCTTGGTCGGATGGGTCCAGCGGATCAGCGCTTCGAAGCCGAGCAGGCTGCGATCAGTGAGTTTCACAAAGGGCTGGTAGTGAAGCTGAAACTGGCCGGGCGAATTCAGCGCCAGGTCGATTTGATCGATCATCCAGCGGCGCGATTGCTCCACCAGTTGCTCGGCCGCATCGAAGCGATGCGAATGGCCCGGCCCCTGGCTCTTGGCTCGGGCCAGGGCGGCTTCGGCGGCGCCGATGAGATCGTCGGGCGCGACCAGGCCCTCGCTGGCATGGGCCAGGCCCAGGCTGGCGCTGACTCGCACGGACAGGCCGCCCAGCTGCAGCGGCTCGGCGAAGCAGGCCATCAGGGGCGCCACCAGAGACATCTCGCCGGCCCGCATGGTGGCGGCCAGCGCGAATTCGTCGGGGCCGATGCGCGCGGCCTGCACCGCCACGCCATCGATGCGGCGCAGGCGCCGCGCCACTTCGATCAGCGCCGCGTCGCCCTGGATCACGCCATGGGTTTCGTTGAAGGCGCGCATGCCGTCCATGCCCAGCAGCAGCACGCCCACGCTGCCCTGCGGGTTGCCGGCCATCAGTTGCTCCAGTTGGGCGCGGAACAGGCTGCGGTTGCCCAGGCCGGTGAGGCGGTCGTACAGCGCGTCGTGGCTCAGTTGCTGCTGCAGGCGGTGCAACTCGCTCACGTCGGTCAGGGAGCCGGCCATTCGCGCGGGCTTGCCATCTTCGAGCGTGGCCATGCCGCGCGCGAGCAGCCAGCGCGCCTGGCCACCCTGGGTGAATTCAAGCAGGTGATGGAACTGCTGGCTGCGGCCTTGCAGGTGCGTTTGAAGCGCCTGCTCGAAGGCCGCGTGCTGCTGGGGATTCAAGGGCTTGGTCCAGGCCGACATGGTCGTGGCATCCGCCTCATCCACACCCATCAAAGCGCACCAGCGGGGCGAGAAATGCACGGCAGCGGCGGCAATGTCCCAGTCCCACAGGCCGTCGTTCGCACCCTGGGCGGCCAGCGCGTAGCGCCGCTCGCTGGCCAGCAAGGCCGCCAGCGCCACCAGGCGCGCGGCGCGTTCGGTGGCGCCGCGCAGCACCAGCGCCCCGGCACTGGCAAGGATCAAGGCCAGGAAGGGGAAGAAGGGGGCGAGGAATTCGCGATGCTGCACGAAGCGCATCTGCAGCAGGCCCAGCAGCAGGACGGCCAGCAGCGCCAGCCCCGTGATCGAACGGCGCAGCGACCAGGCCGAGATGGCGGTGACGGCGATCAGGGGCAGCAGCAGCATCGCCGCCACTTCGGCCGCGCCGGCCCAGACCGGGCGCTGCAGCACGCGGTTGCTGAGCAGGTTGTCCACCACCGTGGCGAGACGCTCCACCCCGGGCAGGCCGGCGTCGAAGGGTGTGGGGAAGTTGTCGCCGCTGCCCAGGGCCGCTGCGCCGGCAATGACGATGCGCCCGGCGATTCTTTCGCGCGGCACCCGGCCCGCCAGCAGGTCTTCGATGCGGATCTGCTCGAAGCGGCCGGCCGGGCCGTAGTAGTTGATCCATTGGCGCGAGAGCGCGTCCAGCGCCAGCAGGCTGCCGGGGCCGGTGCCCGCGCCCAGATGCAGGCCGGTGCCAAAGTCGATGCCCACATCGGCCCAAGGCAGGCCGCGGGCCGCTGCGGCAACGCGCAGCGCCAGTGAAGGGTAGGCCTCGCCATCGAAGACCAGGCCGGGCAGATCGAAGCGCACGGCGCCATCCACGCCCCGCTTGGCCGTCACATGACCCAGGCCGGCCGCTGCGGCGGCGAACTCGGGCCGCGGCTCCATCAGGCGCGTTGGCACCAGAGGCACGAGGGGCACGGCGGGCTCGCCGCCCCAGCGCAGGAAGGCGCTGTCCAGCACCTTGCGCGACGGCGCTGCTGCGGCGGCAGTTCCCCCCGAGGATTCGGACGGCATCGCAAATGGAATGAACACCCGGCCGGAGCGCGCCATGGCCTTGGCCAGGGCACCATCGGAGGCCGGCGAGGCGGGTTCGACAAGCAGCAGATCGAGTGCGATGACCTTGGCACCGCCCTGGCTGAGCTTGTCAATGGCCTCGGCCATGTCGCGCCGATCCACACCGCCGAGGCCCTGCAGGCTCGCGTCGTCAATCACCAGCAGGCTGACGGGCGCTTCGGGCTGGAGCCGGCCACGCCACTGCAACTGCGCGTCCAGCGTCATGCGGTCGATGCCTTCCAGCAGACCGACTTCGGCCCGCTTGGCCCAAAGCGCCAGCGCCATCGCTGCTGCCAGCAGCGCCACGAACAGGGCCGCGAGGCGCGCACGCTGATGAGTCATCTCAGCTTTCCATGCCTGAACGCAGGCGATCTGAATGCATAGGACGGCTCAGTCCGAGCGGAAGCCATGGAACCGGCTCTGCCGGGCCATCGGCTTCGCCCCCTTGAGGGGGAGGCGCGAAGCGCTTCGGCGGGGAGCCATCAGAGGGCGAGCCTGTCCTGCAGGGCGCGAACGCGGGTGGCCGACCAATTGGCCGCAACGGCACAGCCGGCGCCGGGCGTGCAGCTGGTGCCGTCGGACTTCTTGTCAAGGCGGATGACCGGGCGTGGGGCAATGCCGCGGGTCCGGGCCGAGGCCTCGACAGCCACCTCGCCCTCCTTCACGTGGACGGCCGTGGCCTGCTCGTTGGAGACTTCGACGAAGAATTCGGTGCCGCGCACGGCCGTCACGGCGCTGGGCGTGCGCACTTCCCAACTGCCGCCGGGCGCCACCTTCTGGCCCATCACGCCGAGCGTGAGCAGGAGAGAAGCCGAGCGCGGCTGCTCAGGTGTGGCGAGACGGAAGTCGGAAATCCTGAGTGCCGTGGCGTCGCCGAGCACGATGCTGGATCCGTCCACGCATCGCAGCCGCAATCGGCCCTTGGCCCCGGTGCGGATTTCAGCGCCGACTTCGAGCTTGTCGCCCACCGCCAGTGCTTTCGCCCCGCTCTTGGCCTCGCCCGTCAGGGCCGCCACGTCGCACACAGCTTCTGCCGCACAGGGCAGGGCCACCAACATCATTGAAGCAAGGAGGAATGTACGCATGACCCGATGCTATGGCGGAGTGCATGCCGCTTCAATAGCTGATTACTTCAGCGGATCCCCGAAAAGGGCGTAGCCAGCCCAAAAGTATGGGTGTACCCAACGCCCTTTCCCCACCCGTCCGTCGGCCAGGGCAAGCTGCGCCTGGCGCAGAGCCTCGGCCCGGGAAGTGCCCGCCACGCCCGGAGAAAGCGCCACCGGCACCAGGGCCGCGGCCGCCGCGGAGTCCACCGCCCAGTGGGTGGCGAGCACCGAACGGGCACCGGCAAAGAAGAAGCCGCGCACCAGGCCGGTCATGGCCGCGCCGCCCTGTTCACCGGCCGCGGTATTGCAGGCAGACAACAACACCCACTGCGCATTGAGCTTGAGCGCCAACACGTCATCAAGTTCGAGTAGAGGCGATTCGCCCTCGATGCCGGTGGCAGCCATGGCCAGGGCAGGTTTGGAGACGCCGGGCAATTCGCCCGGCATCAGTCCATGCGTTGCAAAGGCCACGACGCGCTGGTCTTGCAGCGGCGCTGCGAGCACGGCCGCGCGGGTGGCCTGGTCGCCAAAGCGCAGATCGCCGCCGCCCAGTTGCCGGGCCAGGGCTTGCAGTTCGCTGCGGGTGTCGGGCAGCGGCGGGATGTCGGCATAACGGAATCCCCAAGCGGCGTCGTAGCGGGTCGCGGCAGCCTTCAGTTGCCGGCTGCCTTTGCCAGCCGAGGCCGGGCCGCCAACGCGAAAGCTCGGGTCGCCAAAACCGATCAGCGGCTTGGACGCCGGCGCGGGCGGCGCGCTGCGGCGCAGGCTTTGCAGCGAGCCCGCCGCCGGCAGTTGCGTGATGGCCAGCTTGCGTGCCAGCCAGCGCCCGCCGCCGGGCTCGGTGACCAGCGCCGCGAGTGGCAGGCTGGCAAGCGCGCCGCTGCTGGCCACGATCAGCGAGCGGGTCTTTGCAAAGTCAGGCGCCACCGGCGCGATCAGCTCTCGATACAGGGCCAGCAGCGGCGCTTCATCGAGCTTGGCGCGAGCGCCGCCCTCGCTCAGGTCCAGCATGCGCCGCAGCGCCGCCACGCGGCTGGCCAGTTGCGCCTCGCCGAGGGGCAGCACATGAAAGGCCGGCGCCTCCTGACCCGGCGCGATCAGCCAGACCAGTGTGGCCTGGTCCAGGCTCTGCACGAGCAGCAGGGCCTCATCGGGCGCCAGCAGCGCACGCAGCTGTGTCGCCGTGGGCGTGGGTGGCATGACGAGATCGCCATAGGCCGGAAAGCCCTTGGACACCCGCTCGCGCTGGGCCGCGAGTTCGGCGCGGGCCTGCGCGACGCCGGCCTGCCCCTGCCTGATGCGTTCGCGCAGGGCCTTGAGCTGGGCGACGGCCGCCTTGCGTTCGGCCGCGGGCCGCGCCTTGAAGCTCTCGGCGCCGATCTCCTTGCGCTGGTGGTCTTCCTCGTTGAGCAGATCGGCCAGGCCGCGCGCCCGCTCGGCATGGTCGCGGCGCAGGCGCTGCTCTTCCTCCAGCAGGGCAGCCAATTGGGGCGTGGCGGCGCGCAGGCGCGCGGCGCTGTCCACCAGGGCGCGCTGGGTGCTGGACAGGCGCATGCGGTCGGCCAGCTGCAGTGCCCGCTCGATCATGCGGGGATCCAGCGGCTGGCCCGCGAGCGAGCGTTGCGCCACCACGTCCAGGAACTGGTCGAAGGCCAGGCCCAGCGCATGGCCGCGCGCGCCGCGCAGCTCCAGATCGAGCCAGCCTCCGGGGGTGTCCAGCAGCGCAACGAAGAGCTGCTCGTAGTCACTGAGCGCGCCGCTCAGGTCGCCCCGCAGGAGCTTGACGAGGCCGCGCACGCCGGCCGATTCCTGCGTCTGTGGATGCGACTCGCCATACAGCCGCATGCGGAAGCGGTGAATGCGCTCGACGTCCTTCAGCGCTTCATCCAGGCGCCCGTTCTCGGCGGCCAGCAGCACGCGCAGACGCCAGTCCGAGGCGCGGTCACTGGCCAGGGCGTCGTCGCTGATGGCCGCCAGGTAACGCTGGTACAGCCCATCGGCCTCGGCCCATTGTTTGAGGCCCATCAGGCCGCGCAGCATCTCCAGCTGTGCCAGCAGACGCGTGTGGCTGGACAGGCCGGCGCCGGCACGGGCCAGCAGGGCGTCGGACTCGCGCGCCGCTGCCAGGCCGGCTGTGTAGCGCTGCGCCGCGTTCATCGAATGGGCTTGCCGGTACAGCCAGCGCGCGCCCTGCCCACTCGTCAGCTGGCCGGCCCGCCAACGGGCCACATAGTCGTCGGCCACGGCGATGGCCTCTGGCGCCCGGCCGTTGCGCACGAGGGCGTAGCACAGCATGCCGAGCGAGCCGTCGAGCAGCCCTTGCGCCTGCTGCTTCAGCGCCGCGTCCGGGCCGGCTGCCGCCATCATGCGCTCGGCCGTGCGCGCCGCTTCGCGCAGCGACGCGGTGGCGGCACCCCGGTCGCCGCCCCAGCGCTCGGACTCGGAACGGATCTGCAGACGGTCGACCTCCAGACCGAGACCGCTGACGCTATCCGGCCCCAGCAGCTGGATCTGCTCCCGGGCCATGCCGTCCGCCAGCGAGGCGGCACGCGCCGCCATCGCGCGGTCCGACCCCTGCGCCGCATACCAGGCCAGGCGCAGCGACACGCCGGCGCGCAGGAACGCCGAGTAGCGCTTGTCCGCCATCACCGCCTCGCCCGCCGTGCGGGCTAGGGCCTGGTTGCCCCAGGTGAATTCGGCAAACAGATAAGCGCGCACCCAGCGCTCAAGCTCGGGCCGCCCGGCACCGAGCTTGAGCAGTTCGGCCAGCAGAGCGATCTGGCGCGGCCGGTCTTCGAGCGTCTGGGCAGCCGGCACCTGCGCCTCCAGCAGGGCGAGGCGTTCGGGCAGGCTGGCGGGCAGGGCCTGGGCAAGCAGCGCCCGCGCCTGCGCGGGGTCGAGCGTGGGCGCCTCGGTCTCCAGCAGGGCCTCGGGCGGATCGTCGTCGGTCTGCGCCAGCGCAGGACCTGGCAACATCACGGACAGAAGCAAAGCCAGGGCGATCACGCGCATCGCGTTTTCCGGAAACGAGGAGGTGCCCGATGCTACGACCGACTAACGAGTTACTTCAACGTCCACACGCACAATGCGCAACTTGACTGGAGCCATGAAGATGAACGAGTACATCCTGTTGATGCACGGCGACGCCGTCGATCAGCAAGCCGCCGACGATGCCGAGGCCTGGGGCCACTACCTGTCGGGCCTGCGCGCGACCGGCGGCTTCGATGGCGGCAGTTCGATCAGCGGCGGCGAGCGCCTGCGCAAGGGCCTGGCTCCGCAAGCTGCGGCGCAGCACATCACAGGATTCATGCGCGTGCGGGCCGAGAGCCTGGATGCCGCCAAGCGCTTCCTGCAGGGCAACCCCGTTTACGAGGCGGGCGGCACGGTGGAAATTCGGGAGTTGCCCAGGGATTGAAGGCGAACAGGGGCGGCGCCACGCTAGTGCCCGCCGCCCAGATAGGCCGCCTTCACCGCCGGATCGTTGCGCAGTTTCTCGGCCGGGCCATGCAATGAGATGCGGCCGTTCTCCAGCACGTAGGCTTCATCAGCCACAGCCAATGCGGCGGCGGCGAACTGCTCGACGAGCAGCATGGTCACGCCCTCGCTCTTGAGTCGGGCGATGATCTTGAAGACTTCCTCGACGAGGATGGGCGCCAGGCCCATGGAAGGTTCGTCGAGCAGCACGACCTCGGGGTTGAGCATCACGGCGCGGGCCATGGCGAGCATCTGCTGTTCGCCGCCGGACAGCGTGCCGGCCAGCTGTTCGCGGCGCTCCTTCAGGCGCGGGAACAGCTCCATCGCGCGCTCCAGATCGGCTGCCACGTCGCCCTTCGGACGAGCACCCGTGTAGCGCGGGAAGGCACCCAGGCGCAGGTTGTCGGTCACGCTCATGGTGGCAAAAACGCGCCGGCCTTCGGGGGAGTGGGCCAGGCCCAGACGAGCTATTGTGTAACTCTCCAGGCCGTCCACCCGCTTGCCATTGAGCGTGATCTCGCCGGCCGTGGGCTGGATCATGCCGCTGATGGCCCGCATGGTCGTGGTCTTGCCGGCGCCGTTGGAGCCGATCAGGGTCACGACCTTGCCCTTGGGTACTTCGATGTCGATGCCGTGCAGGACTTGCACCTTGCCGTAACCGGCGCTCAGGTTCTTGATCGTCAACATAACTGGTTATCCAAACGTCAAGCGGGCTGGCCGCCAAGATAGGCTTCGATCACTTTTTCATCGGCCTGCACCGCAGCCGGCGCGCCCTCGGCAATCTTCTGGCCGAAGTCCAGCACCGAAACGGTGTCGCACAGGCTCATCACCACGTCCATGTGGTGCTCGATGAGGATGACGGTCACGCCCTGCTCGCGGATCTTCTTGATGATCTTGAGCAGCTCTTCGATGTCGGGCGCGGTCAGGCCGGCGGCGGGCTCATCCAGCAGCAACAGTTCGGGATCGAGCGCCAGGGCGCGGGCGATTTCCAGCAAACGCTGGCGGCCATAGGGCAGGTTGCGCGCCTCCTCGCCGGCCATGTCGGCCAGGCCCACAAAGTCGAGCAGGGCCAGGGCGCGGGCGGCGTTGGCGCGGCGTTCGCGCTGGAAGCTGGGCAGGTGCAGGGCAATCTGGATCAGGTTGCTGCGATAGGCGTGGTGCAGGCCCACCTGCACGTTCTGCAGCGCCGTCATCTCGCCGAAGAGCTGCACGTTCTGGAAGGTGCGCGCGATGCCCGAGAGGGCGATCTGCGCGGAGCTGCGGCCGTTCACGGCCTTGCCCTTGAACGCGATCGTGCCAGCCGTGGGCACGTAAATGCCGGTGAGCACATTCATCATCGTGCTCTTGCCCGAACCATTGGGGCCGATCAGGCCGTGGATGGTGCCGCGCTGGACGTGCAGATCCACATCGTTGAGCGCCTTCAGGCCGCCGAACTGCATCAGCACCTGCCTGGCGTCGAGCAGGGTTTCGCCGCTGCCGGCGGCCTGCGTGGTCAGGGCATGGGCCTGCATGCCATCGGCGGCAGCCTGGCGCACTTCCTCGGCCATGGCAGCGGCGCCAGTCTTGAGGTTGAGCGCGCTGCGGATGAAACCGACGATGCCGTCC
>Ga0164241_10006263_pt1 | contig 10897 bp, 3 predicted proteins | sample OricomyardsoilBY_FD_108780 | JGI IMG/M metagenome (GOLD analysis project Ga0164241, IMG submission 108780) | Backyard soil microbial communities from Emeryville, California, USA - Original compost - Back yard soil (BY) | ecosystem: Environmental > Terrestrial > Soil > Unclassified | place: USA... | reverse complement strand
GCCGCGTGTTTCTCCCACTGGTGCGCAATCTTCTCGACCTTCTTCTTCATCAGGGCGCTGCCGTCGAGAAAGCGGCAGCGCACCACGCTGCCGGGCGTCCATTTCTTGGACACCACGATCGCCATGCGCGCGCGGCCGGCCACGTCGCTGGGGTCGAGCACGCCGCGCGGCGTATCGGCCGGGTCGAGGTGCTCGCGCAGTTCGCGCCGCACCAGGCGCTCCGGGTCCAGCGCGTCGGGAATGATGCGCTCGAAGCAGATCTTCACCTGCGTCGGCGGCGCCGCCTGCGGGGCCTCGCGCGCCGCCTTCGGCCGGGGTTTCTTGGCAGCAGCCATCGTCTCTCTCCTGTTGCTCAGATCGAATTCACGCGCATCGAACGCACCGCGACCGCCGGGTTGTTCAGCGCCAGGTCCTGCAAGGTGGCCGGGGCCAGCGCGACATCGGTGCCGGCGCGGATCACCGCCACCAGCAGCACCACCGTGTTGCCCGGCAGGCCGCTCAGGTCCAGCTCGAAGGTGGCCACGCCGGCATGCGCCGCGTCCAGCGTCTGGCCGGCCAGGTTCACGCGCCGCGTGGCGTCGGTCGTGCCGACGAAGGCCCAGCCGCCGGAGAAGGCCTGCGCCGTCGTTCCGCCGGCCGAGTTGAGCACCTCGTTGACGGCCGCCGTCCACGGCACGTTCGCGCTGAACCACGTGGCCGCGTCGTTCCAGTTGGCCGAATCGGCACCGCTGGTCGGGTCGATCCAGCGCAGCAGCGTGACGCGCACGTCGGCGCCGTCGCGCGGCGTCAGCCCGCGGTGATGCACCACGATGTCGACGCGCGCGGCTTGCGGCGCCAGCGTGCACGAGGTGCTGGTGGCGTCGCCCTCGGCCAGCGGCGGCGCCAGCTCGTACAGGTCGGCTTCGGTCGGCGGGCCCGGCGCCCACGGCTCCGCGGTGGCGGCGGCGCCGAGCATGTGGGCGTTCCAGAAGGTGGCGTCGATGCCGATCAGGTTCGGCGCCTGCGGCGGTGCGCCCAGGAACAGCAGCACCTGCTCGAAGTAGGCATCCCACTCGCCGGTGGCGCGGATGCGCGTGTCGCCGGTGGTGCTGCGCAGGGCGGCCTGGAAGCGCCGCAGCGCCTCGGTCTCGAGGATGAAGGAGATGCGCGTCCACGGCAGCGATGCCGGCGCCGGCAGCGCCGCCGGCGCGATGCGCGGGCGCAGGTCGGGGCTGCCATGCCACGAGCGGGGCGTGCTGCCGTCGCGCTGCAGCGCCGCCGCCGGCGCGCGGTGGCGCAGGTCGTCGTCGTGGGCGCGCAGGTAGGTCAGCGGCTGCAGGTCGGCAACGTCGAGCCGCATCTCCCACGCGCCGCGCCCGGCGATGCCGGCGCGCAGCAGGCGCAACCCGCCGCTGCTGAAGATCGTCAGCGAGGCCACCGGCGCTTCGGGCAACCCGTTCAGCCGTGCATGCCAGGTCCAGGCCGGCGCCACGTCGCCGATCTGCGTGCGCACGCCTTTCCAGACGCCGACGGTGGTACCGACGAACACCTCTTCCGGCAACGCCGGATCGCACGCGATGGCCGTCACCGGCGCGCCCGATACGTCGGCGCGCAGCGCGGTCGGATACCAGGTGTTGGTGCCGTCGAACCACCACAAGGTGTCGACTTCCGTGTTGTCCGGATGGCCGCTGGTGCCCAGGTACAGCGCGCCCTTGGTGCCGTGCATGGCGGGCGGCTGGCCGGGCGCCGGCGGCGCGTCCAGGTTGACGGCGATGGCGGTCCACGCCGCGGCCTTGCGCACCGGCCCCTGGGTCGACACGTCGTCCTTCTTCGGCTTGACGGTGCGGCGCATGTTCAGCTCGCGCGTCCAGCTGCCGGGGCCGGCCGTGGCATCCGAGTCGGCGTTGCGGGCGTAGCGCATGACGCGGCTCTCGCCGAGCACCCAGGCCACGTCGGCGCCCTGCCAGGCGCAGGCCGTGATCGGTTCCTCGAAATCGTCCTGCGTCAGGTTGCCGGGCAGCGGGTCGGTGCCGGTCGGCAGCGTGACCCAGCTGTGGCCGAAGTTCTCCGAATACCAGGGCCGCCGCGTGCCGAGCAGCAGTTGGCCGACGTTGAGCGTGGCCGGTGCCGGCGTGCCGCGGCGCTTGGCGATGACGGCCGGCAACGAATAGCGGGCACTGCCGGTCTGCTCGGTGCGGGCCAGCGCCGCGCCGCGCGTGAGCCACTCGTCGCCGGTCAGCTGCCCGTCGGACGTGGCCCAGCGGCCCGGGCCGCGCTGCACGATGTAGTCCTTGGGAAACAGCGGATCGAAGGCGATGCCGCCGCCGCCGGCTTCCTCGCCCAGGCGCCAGGCGCCGCTCGCCAGCCGCTCGGCCACCGCGTCGCCGCGCAGGCTGGCGACCAGCCGTCCTTCGCACAGCGGATGGCTGGCCAGTTGCAGCACCTGGGCGGCGCCGATGCCTTCGTTGCACGCATGGAAGCCCTCCGGCCGCGCCGGATGGTCGGAGCGAAACACGCCGCCGTCGGTCGCCGCCCACAGCCGCGTGCCGTTGTTGCTCAAGCGCAGGTCGTGCACCTGCGGCGGCACGCCCAGGCCGACCTGGGTGAAGCTGCGCGCCGGCCCGCCGAACTGCAGTTCCGTCGGCACCGCCGCGACGTCGGCGAACAGCAGGGCCGCGTCGCCGCTGACGGCCACGCCGCTGGCCGTGGTCATCGGCATGCTGCTGCCGCCCAGGTACACCCGCTCCGGAATGCTCGGCGATACCGCCAGGGCAATGGCGTCGAAGCCCTGGCGCGCGAGCACATCGGGCACGCCCACCGCCACGCGCGCCACCGGCGTCGCCGCGCCCGCCGCCTGCACCCGGAACAGCAGGGGCCGCTGCAGCGTCGGGTAGATCGCGCGGATGGTGGCGATGTCGCCGGCCGACAGCCGCTCGGCCTGGCCGATCGTCTGGCCGCCCAGCGGCACCACCGTGTCCTCGCCGTTCTTGCTGAAGAACTTGCGCCCGTAATGCATGATCGACGCGTAGTCGTAGGCGCCGATGTCGTCCCCGGTGTCGATCTCCTGGTTGAAGTTGTGCTCCTTGCCCGGCTTGACGTTCTGCAGCTGGATGCGCACGTAGGCATCGCGGTCCTCGCGGCTCTGCTCGTGCCACAGGCCCAGCGCATGGCCCAGCTCGTGCACGGCTTCCATCACCCCGCATTCATCGGCCAGCTCCAGCACCTGCGCGCCGCCGCCCTGCATGCCGACCGCCGACGAGCAACCGCCGCCCGCCTGGAACGACACCCAGTTGGGATAGTTCGCCTGGTTGGCCGGCGTGCGCTCGACGAAGCTCACGCGCGCGTGCTGCTCCCAATGCGCGATGGCGCCGAGCGCACGCGTGCGCAGCGCCGGCTGCGTGTCCCACGGCACCAGGCCGCCGGGCCAGCGGAACGCGTCGCCGGTGACGGCAATGCCGCGCAGCACGCCGGGCGGCGCACCCGGCGTGCTGCGCGCGGCCGCCAGCCGCTTGCGCACCTGCGCGCTGAAGGCCGCCACCTTCTTGGCCGGGCCGAGGTTGATGTCGCCCTCGAAGATGGCCTTGCCGTCGACGACGCAGTAGGTCACCGGCCTGACCTGCGCCCCGCCGTGCAACGGCATGAAGCCCTCGCGCACGTCGTCCGAGGTGTTCTCGCAGCCGTGGCCGCCGGCCGGCGCCGCGTGCGCCGATGCGGCCGACATCGCCGCCCGCGCCACGGCGCTGGCGTTGCGCGCGGCGGTCGGCCCGATGGTGGTGTCGTCGGGCTGGTCGGCCAGGACCCACACCTGGTCGGCCGGCGTGGCCGCCGCCAGCACCGCGCGGCGCCCGCGCGAGCCGGGGCATTCGATGTGCGCGAAGTCGGCCTGGCCGACCGCGCGCACCCACAGGCCGGCGTTGCGGCCGCCCTGCACCCACACCCACAGCCGGGCCGGGCGCGCACCGGCCGGCTCGGTCCACAGCACGTCGGTGCATTCGTCGTCCAGGTCCGCGAAAGGCGCGCCGCCGGTGCGCTCCCAGGCGACATCGGCGCCGCTCGCCGCAGGCCGCTGCCACAGGCCGGTGAGCGTGGCCGCCACGGCGCCGGTGCCGCCGGGTTCGAGCACGATGCGGTAGACGCCGCTGCCGATCAGGTTGTTGGCCTCGCGCACCCAGGTGACGGGCGAGCCGGCGGCCTGCGCATGCTCGCCGCGCAGGATGCCGATGCCGCCGACGCCCTGGCCCGGCCGACCGGTCAGCCAGTCCTTCGAGCGTACGCCGTAGGGGTGCGTCACCTCGCCGGTGCCCACGTAGACCACGTCCGGGTCGCTGCCGCTGCCGAACGCCACCGCGACCGCGCTGCAGGCATTGCGCGAGACCGCACTGGCCAGGCCGGCGAGCGGCGTGGTGTCGCTGCCGCCGAGCGATTCCCAATGCGCGCCGCCGTCGGCCGAATACCAGACGCCGCCGCCGGCCGAGGCGGCATAGATGCGCTCGCCGTCGGGATGCACGCACAGCGCGTTGATGCGGCCCGTCACGCGCGGCTTGCCGGTGGCGTGCCCGCCCAGGATCGCGGTCGGGCCGAGCGGCTGCCACAGGTTGGCCAGGCCGCTCGCCGCCGCGCGCGGCGCCGGGCGGTTCATGGCGTGCCTCCGGCGGGCGCGGTGGGCGCCACGCGGATCCAGCCCTCGCGCAGTTCGGCCGGCGTGTCCGGCAGCAGCGCGGTCTGCGTCGCCGCCAGGATCGCGTCGGTGCGCCAGGTGGCTGGCGTGTCGCGCCACAGGAAATTCTGGTCCTTGCCGAACACCGACACCTTCGGCAGCCGCACTTGGCCTTCGGTGTCGAGATCGGTTTCGACGAGCACCGGCCCGGTGCGCAGCGACGGCGCGATGGCGGCCAGCCCGGGCCCGACCCAGTCGCGCGCCAGCGCCAGCGCCTTGCGCGGCAGCACGCCGGAAGTCAGCGAGGCCTTGCCGGCAGGGTGCATGAAGATCGTCAGCGTGACGGTCTGGCCGATGTGCAGCTCCAGCGTATCGGCGTCGTCGGTGCCGGCGATGTAGGGGTGGGCGATTGCCGTCGTCGGCGGCATGCCGGTGACCGTGGAGTACAGGCCCAGCTGGCCGCGGCTGCGCCCCGCATCGGTGGCCGATCCGGCAATCGCCTTGTCGACCAGCCGGAAGTGCGCGTAGTCGTCGTCGACGAAGAAGCCCAGCACGCCGTCGTCGCTGCGCGTGAGTTCGCCGATGCGCACCGGGAACGCATGGCGCGCGGCTTCGCGTTCCGCGTCCGCCCATTCCTGCGCGCGTTGCGGGTCCGACAGGTCGACGTCGTCCGGCGGCTTGAACTCCAGCCGCAATTGCGCGCGCACCACCGCTACCGGGCGGCCCACCAGGCCGGCCACGTGCTCGCTGCCGAGCGAGGCGAAGGTGTCGACCGTCCACAGCGTGGTGTCGATCGCGCGCAGCAGCGCCGACAGGGCCGACTCCGGGTCGACGTCGGGCACCAGCGGGGTGCCGGCCCGCGCCGCCGCGTCGGCCGCCACCAGCCCCGCGGCGAAGCGGCCGAGCGCCAGCTGCCCGTCGGCCAGGCCGTACAGCGGGCCGGCATCGGCCGGGCCTTCGCGGCCGGCCGCAATCTCCCACATCACGCCGCCGCTGACCGCCTCGTGCAGCAGCTCGCCGATCGGCGCGCCGTCCACACCGAACACTTCCAGGCTCTCGTCGAGGTGGTCCGGCATCACGAAACCGGCCACCGGGTTCACCTGCAGCGAGGCCTCCACCTGGTCGACGCGCGCCTCCACCCCTTCGCTGCCGACCGGCGTCTTGGCATCGACCAGGCGGAACTGCCAGCGCGACGGACGCAGCAGGCGCGGCGCCACTTCCAGCGCGTTGGGCCGTCCGTCCAGCGTGCTGCGCATCGGCGTGGCCACGCTGCCCACCGGCACCTCCAGCGTGCGCCCGAAGATGTCGAGCAGGCGCGCGCGCACCAGCGTGATGGCGCCGGCCACCAGCATCCGCGGCGCGGCGCCGGGCGCCGGCCGGCCGACCGTGCTGCCGTCGTTCGGGCGGCGCAGGCCATCGCTCACCGGGAAGCCGAGCAGTTGCGTGCGCACGCCGTCCAGCGCGGCGCTCACCACGTCGAGGTTCCTGATCGCCTCGTCGAGCGTGCGGAAAGCTTGTTCGGTGGCCTCGTCGACCAAGCCCGCCGGGTCGGCCAGGTTGTCGAGCGCGTCTTCGCGCTTGAGCCAGTCGGTGATGGCGTCGTGCAGCGTGCCGGCCGCGCCGGTGGTCAGCTGGGCACGTCCGCGCAAGGTGGCGCTGTCGCCCTCGAAACTGGTGGCGGCGGTCGCCAGGTCGACCTCGGCCAGCTGCCACGCCGCCAGCGTCGGCGGGTCGAGCCCCTCGACCTGGATCTCCCATTCCAGCCACATCGGCACCCACGGCTGGGCCCAGGTGGTGACGCCGACCAGGTCCGGATCGACACCGCGGTACAGCGAGAACTTGCGCACCTCGTCGGCCACCATTGCCTGCTGCTGGCGCAGGCCGGGGCGGAGCGGTGAATTGCCGGCCGCGGCGGCCTGCGCGCGGCGCGGCGTGGCCGAGGCCGCTGCGCCGGTGAACGCCACCGTGGTGCCGTCGTAGGTGCCGTCGGCGCCGAAGCGCAGCACCGACTCGGCCTTGAGCCGGTTGAAGATGCCGCTGCGGGCGGCCTTGCTCGGCGTCACCGCGTCGGCGATCCAGTCGTCGTGGTAGGGGTCGTGCAGCACCGCCTCGCGCGCCACCGACAGCAGCTCCGGCGGCACTGAGCCGTTGCCCAGCGAGCGGACGAAGCGGTCCTTGGCGATCACGCCGCTGATCTCCTGGATGACGTGCGTCGGCCAGCGGCAGGTCAGCTTGCCGTCCTCCGAGCCCCGCCCGTCGTGCCCGTGGCGCAGGCTGCGCCCGGCGCCGCGGATGGCGACCATCGGCTCGTCCGGGAAGGCGAAGCGCGCCGCCGGCCGGTCCACCACCCGCGCCTCGGTCGGCGCCAGCACATCGCCCACGCGCGAGCGCGCAATGGCGTTGATCTGCATCTCGCTGGCCTTGATGAGCGACGGCTTGGCGCTGCTGGCGAACACCATCGCGCTGTCGACCAACTGCTGCTGGCCCGGCGCCTGGGCAGCCGCGGCACGCGCCGCGCCGGGATGCGTGTCGAAGGCGGTCTTCGCCACGTCGAGGGCCACCGTGCCGGCGAGGCGCTTGCGGCCGATGTTCAAGCCGCCCACGCCGCCGGTCTGCACGCGCTGCACGAAGCGGTCGGTGCCGGCCAGGCCGCCGGGCAGCGACGAGAACGCGGCGGCGTGGTCGTGCTCTTCCAGTTCGACCAGCCCGTCGGCGGCGGCCAGGCGGTCGATCTTCTGCGCCGTGAAGGCGGTCAGCAGCCGCTCGGACGCGCGCCGCTGTTGCGGCGTGGCCTGCGGCGCCGCCGACAGCGCCGCCAGCATCTCGTCCTCGTGGTTGCCGAGCGCCACCGCCAGCGCGCCGGCCGCGGGGCGGCGGTCCAGCGTCGACTTGCCGGCCACCGGCACGCCGTACACCGCGCCATGCAGCATCGACGAGCGCAGCTGCCAGGCCGGCGCGACGAAGCGCCGCGAGGCCTCGCTGGCAAAGGCCGAGGTGGCCGTGAGCCGCTGGGCTTCCATGAAGGTCGTGTCGACCGGCATGTAGGGCTTGGCGGACGCCGCCGCGGCACGGGCCACCGGCGTGCGTGCGGCCGGCGGGATGTTCGGCGGGCGCTTGCTCATCCAGCGGTCGTCGGTGGTCAGGCCCAGCGCCTTGCGCAGGTCGAACTCGGCCTTCTGCTGCTGCAGCGCCCATTGCTCGTCGCCCCATTCGGCCAGCAGGCGCCAGCGCAGGCCTTCGAGCATCTCGTGCAGGCTGGCGTTGCTGCGGGCCTTGTCGAGCGGATCGTGCCCGGGCTCGCTCCACCAGCCGGCCACCACGTAGGCGGCGCAGTCCTGGTCGACGCCCTTGGGCGCCAGCGCGGCCACGTCGTCCAGCGGGTCGTGGAAGGCGAAGCGGTTGAGCACCGCGTCGTACACGCCCGACCAGCTGACGGCGCCGCCCACCGTGCCGGTGAGCTGCGCCTTGTCGAGCGCCACGCCCGCCGGCACGGCGCCGGCGTTGGCACCTTCGGTCCAGGCGCCGAGCGGCACGGCGATGGCGCGGTCGGCCTCCAGCACCCAGCCGCTCAGCACGGCGTCGGTGCCGCCCACCGGCAGCAGGATGCGCAGCACCACCCAGCGGTCGGGCAGCAGCGGCAGCGCCAGCCGGTTCGCGGCGCCGCTGTCGCGTTGGGCCAGCGTGCCGCGCAGCAGCGCGTCCGGCATGGCCCAGTGCAGATGCACGCCGGCCTCGCGCGGCGTGCCTTCGTCGATGGGCTCGGGCATGCTATCCTCCGGGTTGCGCACGCCGCTGCCGTTGGCGCCGGCCAGCAGCATCGGCAGGCGCACCATCTTCTCGCTGCTGCCGGGCGCCACGTACAGGGCCTGCACGTCGACCGGCACCAGCAGGCGGCGCTCGCGCAGCAGGTACTTGTCCCAGGTCGAGATCTCGCCGATGTCGAGCTGCGCCCGATCGGCCGCCAGGAAGCGCTTGCCATACGTGAGCGCGCGCGCCTCGGCGCTGCTGAAGGCGGTGCGCGCGATCATGGTCCCACCGCCTTGTCGAGGTTGACCTGCACGGTGTCCTTCCAGGCGACCAGCGACACCGTGGCCTTGAACCGGTCGATGGCGTAGAACTTCTGGCCCTCCAGGTTCTTCGGGTCGCCGAACACCTGGCGATACGGAAAGCGCAGCATCTCCAGCGCGTATTCGTTGGGCTCGAGCGCGCCGCCCGACTGGGTCTTCGGGTTGGCTGCCAGCCGCTTGCGCAGTTCGCCGAGGTTGATCACCCCCGATGCGTTGCGGCGAAACGGCACGTCCACCGAATTGGCCGGCGTGATGTCGTCCACCGGCGCCACCGGATTGCCGTTGGTGCAGTCGCGCATGTGGACCTTGGCCGTGCGCTGGGCCGGCGGCGCGTCGGTGTCGACCCGCACGCCGAACTGGATGCCCTGGCGCGGCTCCTCGATGTGCACCACCGCCGGCTCGCCGTCGATCAGCACCAGCAGCACCGCCGGCGCCAGCCGCTCCATGCGCAGGATCTTGAGGCGGCTCGGGTCGGACTCGGCCACCGTGGTCAGCGCGTCGTCGGCCAGCAGGTCGCGGTCGTAGGCGCGCACGTGCAGGTTGGGCCAGCCCGAGACGGCGCGCGAGCGCAGCAGCAGGCCGGTGATGGTGCCGCCCGCGCCCTTGAGCAGCTTCTCGCCGCGGGGCTTGCGCACGGTGCGCTCGGTCTCGTCGATCTCGGCGCGGATGTGCGGGTACACGGCCTCGAGCTGGGCGCGGTCGGCGCTGGTGATGGTGCCCACGCTCAGCGCACCCTGCACCATCGCGTCGGTCCATTGGCGATCGACGTAGAAGAAGCGGATCGACTCGATCGGCAGCAGCTGCGCATCGGGCACCAGGTAGTTGAAGGGCACGCCGTGCAACAGGCGCAGGCGCGCCATGAAGCGGCGCAGCTCGCCGGGCACCACGTGGTCGCCGTCGTCGGGGTCGTGGTCGGTCAGGTAGTCGGCGTAGTTCAGCGCGGCGGCCTGCGCCACCTGCAGCGCCGCACTGGCCGTCATGTAGTTCTTCATGGAGCGTCCTCCTCGTCACTGTCGACCTGGGCCTCGGCGCCTTCGATGAGCGTGTCGAGCGCATCGCGCGCCGCCGGCGGCGCTGCGGCGCGCGCGCCGCCGACCGGGCCGACCACCGGCCGGCCGGGCGTGACCGGCGTCACCGGCCGGGCCGCCACCGGCGCGGCCACGCCGAGCGCATGCGCCAGCTCGCCGCGCAGGGCGTCGCGCAGGCCGGCCACGGCGTTGTCGTCGATCTTGAGCACGCCGCCGGGGCTGGCGATCGGCACGCTGGCCTGCGCCAGCGCGGCAACCAGGCCGATCCGGTCGCTGTTCTTGCGGATCGCGGCCAGGTCGAAGCCCAGGCCGGCGGCAATCACTTCGTCGAGCGCGCCCTTGACCACGACCGGCCGCCCCGGGTCCGCCACCGGCCGGCGCGGACCGATGATCTTGTCGGGGTTCTTCGCCATCTCGCCCATCGCCTGCAGCGCCACGTAGCGGCCGAAGTCCACGTAGCCGGCATCGAGGCCGGGCAGCGCATAGGGCAGCGCCTGCGCCAGGATCTCGCGCACCCGCCCGGCGCCGAACTGCTCGTTGCGAAAGCGCATCAGCGCCGACACCACCGAGAGTTGCGACAGGCCCAGCAGCCGCCCGATCTCGAAACCGGACGCCAGCGACAGGTCCTCGCGCCCGTCCGGCACCACGCGGCGCAGCTGGTCGGCGGCGTGCGCCAGCGGCGGCATGCCCGAGCTGCCGGCGGCGTCGCGGCTGGTGGGGAAGGGCACGCACGGCCCGCGGTACCAGGCGCGCACCGGGTCGCCGCGGCGCGTACGGTTGCCCAGGCCGATGTGGCCGGTCTCGACCACTTCCGGGCCGGGCCCGGGTTGCGGCGGCGCGTCGGCCGGCCGATCGACCGGCATGGTGCCGAGCAGGCCCACGTCCAGGTCCTGCATCAGGCTCTCGAAGGTGGCGCCTTCGTTGGTGGTGAACGACCAGTGCGCCAGCACCGGGAAGCGCAGCACCTTCTCGATGGCGAAGGCCTCGATCGGATAGCGGAAGCCCGAGGCCATGCTGTCGCGCACCAGCTTCTTCGCGTCCGGGTCGAGCGCCACCGCGTTGACGGCGGCGGTGGCGCTGGCCCATTGCGTGCCGGCGGCGGCCTGCTGCATCGTCCTGGCGCCGTCGAGCGCAACGCCGGCCCGTGCCGAGGCCGCCTGCGCGGC
>Ga0164241_10006262_pt1 | contig 10898 bp, 4 predicted proteins | sample OricomyardsoilBY_FD_108780 | JGI IMG/M metagenome (GOLD analysis project Ga0164241, IMG submission 108780) | Backyard soil microbial communities from Emeryville, California, USA - Original compost - Back yard soil (BY) | ecosystem: Environmental > Terrestrial > Soil > Unclassified | place: USA... | reverse complement strand
CGCGCCTTCACAGCTTGACTTGTTTGACTATAAACCAAAGCTCCAGGAAATGTTTGGGCAGGATTTACCTGCGTCTATTCGCCAGGGGCAGCGGCTTACAGGCATGACGGCTGATCAGAAAAAATTTCCATTGGCGGGTACTACTTTTAAATTCAATCAATACGGTGAAGCAGGCGCCTGGATGAGCGAACTATTACCACATAGCTCCAAAGTTGTAGACGATTTGTGTATCATAAGAAGCATGTACACTGAGGCGATCAATCACGATCCGGCGCTTACCTTTTTTCAAACAGGCGCCCAGGTAGGTAATCGCCCAAGCATGGGCTCATGGCTGAGTTACGGATTGGGAAGTGAAAATAAAAACCTTCCGGCATTTTGTGTATTACTCTCAAAAGGAAAAGGAAATGGCCAGGGTGTATATTCAAAATTATGGAGCAATGGTTTCTTAGATTCTGTGCACCAGGGCGTGCAATTCAGCAGCGGTGAAAATCCGGTGTTATACCTCAATAACCATGATGGCATCGACAAAGCGGACAGGAGAAAAATGCTTGATGTGGTTTCTCAATTGAATGAAGAATCTTTTAAAGAAACCAACGACCCGGAAATAACAGCAAAAGTACAGCAATATGAACTGGCCTACCGGATGCAAACTGCAGTGCCCGAAGTAACTGATATCAGCAAGGAACCGGAAGATATTATTAAAATGTATGGGCCGGATTGCCTGATACCCGGAACCTATGCAGCTAACTGTTTACTTGCAAGAAAACTTTCGGAAAATGGGGTACGCTTTGTTCAGCTTTATCACCAGGGTTGGGATGGCCACAACAATTTACCTTTTGAAATAAAAGGCCAGTGCATGGATACTGACCGGGCTTCTGCAGCATTGATAACCGATTTAAAACAACGCGGCTTATTAGATGAAACGCTGGTGATATGGGGCGGTGAATTTGGAAGAACCAATTATTGCCAGGGTAAACTTGCAAAAGATAATTATGGCCGCGACCATCATCCACGCTGCTTTACAATATGGATGGCTGGCGGTGGTGTAAAGCCAGGCGTTTATGGCGAAACCGATGAGTTTGGATATAACATTCTTAAAGATCCCGTGCATGTCCACGACTTTCATGCCACGGCTTTAAACCTGATGGGCATTGACCATGAAAAACTCACTTACAAATTTTTAGGACGTCGCTACCGCTTAACAGATGTAGCGGGGCAAGTGGTGAAAGGGATTATTGCGTGAGTAGCTTGTTGATTGGAAGAAAAAGAATCCCACAAAGACACGAAGAACACGGAGGAATTATAGTTCGCAAGAGGCAAATGAGTGAATTTTTGAAACCTAAAATTAGGTTTCGAAGACAAAATACCTGTTTTGCTTTTAAACAATTTTTAGAATTGGTATCTTATAAAATTATTTCGAAGAAATAAACACTTTGTGGTCTTTGCGTCTTAGTCGGAAGAAAAAGAGTCCCAAATGGAAATTCACATTAAAAGATAGTTTACTGTAATTGTTACTACCTTTTGATCCAATAAACAAATTACCTAATAAACAAATTAACCAGTATGCAACGAAGAAACTTTATCAAAAACTCATCATTAACAATGGCCGCATTAATGGTAAAACCAAATTTTCCTTTTACACAAGATACCATTCTCGGGCAGGGAAATAAGCGATACAAAATTGACACGAAGTGGAGCCAGGCGGATGTTGCCAAATATCCTGTGAACGATTGTCACGAGATGATCCAGGACAAGAAAGGAAGGATTTTACTTCTTACAAATGAGACGCACAACAATGTGCTCATTTATGACAAGAAAGGAAAAATATTAGATTCATGGGGACATGAATACCCCGGCGCACACGGGCTAACATTATTCGATGAAAACGGTACGGAGGTTTTATTTATTTGTGATAATAAGCGCCACCAGGTTATTAAAACAACGATTGACGGGCGTGTATTAATGGTATTGGATTATCCAAAAGAAACCGGCCAATACACCCAAGCGGAAGAATACATTCCTACCGAAACTGCGATTACGCCTAACGGTGATATTTATGTGGCTGATGGTTATGGAAAAGATTTTATTATGCATTATGATGCGTCAGGAAAACTTATCAATTATTTTGGCGGAAGAGGCACCGAAGAAAAACATTTGTTGAATGCACATGGCGTTTGTCTTGATTATAGGAACGGTGGTGAACCGGTTTTAATCGTTACTTCGCGGCAGCAAAATGCATTTAAAAGATATAACCTTGCAGGCGAATTTATTAATACCATTTCCTTGCCTGGCGCATGGGTTTGCAGGCCTGTAATCAAAGGCGATTATTTGTATTCAGCGGTATTGCAATCTAACTCAAGGCTGTGGCAACATTCCGGCTTTGTAACCATTCTTGATAAAAATTATAAAGTAGTTTCCAACCTTGCCGGCTCTGAACCAAATTATATTGATGGCAAACCAGATGAAATGTATCAAACCATCAAATGCTTTTCCTATCCTCATGATGTATGCATAGACGATGAAGAAAATTTATACATTGCTCAATGGAATTCCGATAAAGTATATCCTTACAAATTAATTCCTGTTGTTTGATGAAGAAATTTCTGTTGACAATTCCGGCTTTTTTGTTCTTTTACTATTGCAATGCCCAACAAACATTTCAGTTAGCGCCACCAATGCTGAAATATCATTCGGTATTTTTTAAAACATCTGAAATGGTTTTGATGCAATTTGCTCAGCCTGCAACAAACATATTTTTTACATTAAACGGCAAAGAGCCTACGCAAAATGATTCTCATTATAATAAACCAATAGAAATACGAAAATCCTTTACCACTTTAAAAGCAAAAGTTTTTGGAGATGGTTTTCTTCCTTCCGAAACAGTAACAGTAACATTTATAAAAGATGGATTAAAAATAAAATCAGTAGAAGCCACGCAGCCCAATGAAAAATATCCGGGTAACGGTCCGCAAACTTTATTTGATAACGAAGGCGGCATGTCAAACAATCAAAGCAAAAATTTCATGGGGTATCAAACCGATTCTGTGGTCATCAATGTTTCACTTGAAAAGAAACAAAAAATAACTGCTGTGCTTTTAGATTTTCTTCGTGATCATGGAAGCTGGATATTTTTACCGCAATCTATCCGGGTCTATTATTTCGATGATACAAAAAATGAATTTCAATTTTTAACCGGGAAAGAAATCAATCCGGATTCAAGCCAACAAAGCAGCGCAACCGTTTTTGAAAAATTAAATACGGATAAAAAAGTGGTGAGCGATAAAATAAAAATCGTGCTGAAGCCATTGTCTTCCATTCCCGCATGGCACCCTGGCAAAGAACAACACGGGTGGATGTTCATTGATGAAATAAAAATTTATTAACAGATGCACCGTTGGAAAAAAATTGTTTTTGATAGTACGCTGGCGCTTAATATCCTGTTGCTGTTTCTTTTTATTTTCGACAACAGGCTGCAGGTGCCGCCCTGGCTCCAGGTGTTAGGAAGGATGCATACGTTGTTCTTGCATTTCCCCATCGTAATGCTGGCCTTATGTATTTTTTGGGAATTGTTTTCAGGCTATAAAAAATCTTATGTAGATGTGAAGTCAGAAATAGGTGATGACCTATTATTGGCTGCCGCTTTTACTTCAGTAGTTACGGCTTTAATGGGATTGTTTCTTTCAAGAGAACCCGGCTATACGCCCAATCTTTTGGTTTGGCACAAATGGGGCGGCATATTCATTTCGTTCCTCTCATTAGTTTGGTATATGTTTCGCGCCAAAGTAAGGCAAGCGCGGCCGGCATTGCTCATCACTTCATTTGGAGCAATGGTGATGATCATCATTACCGGGCATCTCGGGGGTAATATCACACACGGGCAGGATTTTATTTTCGAACCGGTGAATCCGGCGAAGCAGGCTGTTCCTGTAATGTTTGAAGATGCTTTCGTCTATGCAAACATGGTACAGCCAATCTTGGAAGCAAAATGTATCAGTTGCCACAGCGCCCAAAAAGCTAAAGGAGAATTGGTAATGGAAACAAAAGAATTGTTGATGAAGGGGGGCAAAGATGGAAAGCTCTGGGATACCACCCAAACCGATCTTGGCCTGTTGATGCAGCGTATTCATCTTCCGTTAGAAAGCCGCAAACACATGCCGCCACAAGGTAAGCCGCAATTGACCGATGATGAAATAGCCATTTTATACCACTGGATAAAAAGCGGTACCAGCTTTACCGCCAAAGTGGACTCACTTCCACAGAAAGATAGTTTACGGCTATTAGCCATGCCATTATTTCAAACCATAGAAACAGATGACTACACCTTTGATCCGCCAGATGAAAAAAAGGTGCAATCATTAAACAACAACTATCGCGTAGTAAAACCTCTTGCTACCGGTTCACCTGCTTTGAGCGTTGAATTTTTCAGCAAAGAACAATATAAGTCTGCGCAGCTGAATGATTTGTTGGATGTAAAAAATCAGATTGTTACACTTAATCTAAATAAGATGCCGGTAACGGATAACGACTTAAAAACAATCGGACAATTTACCAATCTGCGGAAATTAAATTTGTCTTTTACAGATATTACAGGCGCTACTTTACAGGAATTGAGTAAACTCAAAGAATTGAAAATCCTGACGCTCTCGGGTACTCAAATAACAGCCGCTAACCTGCAGTCACTATCGGGCATGAAGAAACTTAGCCATTTGATTGTTTGGGATGTTACACTTAGTGCTGCCGAATTAAATACATTGCAACAACGCCTGAAAACTACAACGATAGAAACCGGTTTCAGAGGCGATACGGTTTTGATAAAATTAAATCCACCTATAATAGAAAATGAAGAGCAGGTGATAACAAGCACCCAACCCCTTCAATTAAAACACTATATAACAGGTGTTACGATTCGCTACACGACTGATGGTACCGTACCTGACAGTGTTTCTTCGCCAATATATGCGCCCGGCGTAATGCTGGATAAGAAAGAAATAATTAAAGCGAGAGCATTTAAATCAGGCTGGATTGGAAGCGATGTGGTAGAAAAAAGATTTTACAAAGCCGGTGTGTCGCCTGACTCCGTGCAGTTACTGACAGCCGCTGATCCGCAGTATACAGGCGACGGCGCATTGACACTGCATGACGGTAAACTGGGTAGCAATAATATTAAAGACGGCAAATGGCTTGCGACCCACGGCGTACCTATGGAAGTATTATTTTATTTTAAAAATCCAACTGCTATTTCTTCCGTTAACATTAGCAGCATAGTTGATATCAACGGCTACGTTATGCCGCCGCAGGAAATCGAAGTATGGGGCGGTGAAACTATTTCTTCGCTACGATTGCTGAAGAGCGTTCATCCTGAGCAGCCATCAAAAGCAGCCCCACTCTACACCACAGGCTATGACGTTGACTTCCAAAAATCAACGGTACATATTTTGAAATTGATTGTGAAATCCGTGAGCAAGTTACCGGCCTGGCATAGGGGTAAAGGCGATAAAGGTTGGTTTTTTACCGATGAAGTATTTTTGAATTGAAAAGATGATAATCATCTTTGTCAGAAATAAATAACGAATTCCGCTCAATGACCACCTTTTCAGAAGGTGGGTTGGAAGAATCAGGCGCAGCCCACTTTACTAAAATGTTATAAGTGATCTTTTCAAACTCCGTCGGCCACATTTGCCTAATTGCAATAAGCTCATACAAAAAAGAATATCGCCACAAATGCACGAAGACACAAAGGATTTTTTCTTCGAAAAAATAAGGAAAACGAAGTTTTTCGTTTTCCCCTGTCTGCCGACAAGGCAGGTTCGTGCCTTTGAGCCTTTGTGGCAAAAAAATTCAGGTAAAGCCCACACAACATTGCCACCGCCAAAGGCGGTGGCTTTCTAAGGTGGAGTAAAACAGGCTCATTGATCAAATTTCATGAAGCACTTTTTGGAACAAAACAACCACACTTTTCCTATTTGTTAGCCTGAACTTTTTCTATCCCATCCAAAAGCTTGATCGTTATTTTTACGTTGATATCAGCACCTTCTGAAAATGTACAATCGAACAATAAATGATGACTGCCTTCCGCCAGTTCGGGTAGCGGTTGGGGTAATGTCACTTTCTTAATAAATTTCCCTTTCTGATTGTAAAGGCTTGCAGAATCGGAATGATCAATAACCAGGCTTTGTCCTGCTTGTAAGGTTACGGGCAACTGTACACGTAAAGAATTATCCAACTCAATAACAGGATTGCTGATTTCGCCTGTGTTGCCGGCAGCAAGGAGCACCAATTGTGCATTTTGCTTACCGGTACTATTTTCAAAAGTCCATTCAGATGATGTAGGTTGACCCGGCTGTAATACCTGGGGAGCGTGTTCAAAAACAATCTTTTTATAGCGGTACATTTTCCATGCGTTTTCTCCATCTCTCTCCAGGTGAACATCATGTTCCGGAAGCATCAGCCACTGTTTTTGAGCTGGTGAAAATGCATTTTTTTGTTGCGCTTCCGTCCAGCTATTGACCTGGTCCACAATTTCATTAATAAAAGGATTGTTTTTTACGGCATCGTACCGCACTACCAATGCATATCCTGCATGATAACCCGCTGCCCTCGCCAGCATCCAGTCCACATCGTCTGGTTTTGTTTGGCCTGTAATTAAAAACCAACCCAACATGTTTGGCAGGTAATTATCTTTATAAAACTTCTGGTTGTCAATACGGTAATCCGACTGGCTTTCCCGGAAGCCACCATACCATGGCTCGCCCCAGTTAAGATAATCATTCATGTGCCAAAAATAATGTGCGGCTCTGCTTGATCCAAAAACAACAGGATGCTTTAATGCCTTATATACATCTTCCGCAAAACCCGAGAGGGACATATTGCCCATTCCCGTAGCGTAGGTTCCTTCATGCCCGTCAAAATCCATTTGATCTGCGCCGGTTTCATTTATGAAGTTTGCGATATTGGCGGCAATCTCTTTTTGCAATATCCAGTCAGGAAAAAAAACTTTATACGGATGATCCATCAGCCTGTTGACGGTCACGCCCTTTGCGTGGCTGGACTTTTTTGTACCAAAGGCTCCCCGCACACAATCCAGCAATTGATACGGGGCACTTTTAGAGACTTCCCTGAAACGGATAATTTCATCGTCAATGCGGATACTGTTCAGATCACTTGCCATTTCAAAATATTCCGGCGACTGAACGGTTATTACCGTAGCATCCTGATCGATAGCTTCCGGCAAAACACTGCTTCCCGCAGTTGCCAGGTGCGGATTAGGTTTAGGGGTTACGTATGCATCGTTTGTGGTAATAAAATTCGAAAGCGTGTGAAACCCAAGCCGCAGGCCCATCGCATGCGCCTTATTCACACATGCAGTGAAGCCTTTTATTCCGTTAGGAAATAGCTTTTTATCCAGTTCGAAGTGGCCCCATGTGCTAAAAGGGCCTTCATGATATACACCTGCCAGTCCCATCCTTTTGGCGTAGCTCAGCAGCGTATCAATATTCTCTTCAGAAAAAGAAGTGATCATATAAGGCCGTCCCGTGTATGCCGATTGCTTGATCCATTCTTTTTTCCAAACAGGGTGAGGTAATCTTTCTGATTGTTCAATGGTGGAGATGACCGGAAGCACTTCTGAAGGTTTGCAACCAAAAACTGCAATGGCCGATCCTTCCAGGCTGCCTTCCGGTATTCCTTTCACGGGTACGTTTTTCCATCTATCCCATACCGTCACATCACGATTGCGGGAACGATCAACGCTAAACGCCTGCAATGCTGAGCCAAAACTCTTTTTAACAGCGGTAGTGCCACGTTCATATACAGCGCCTTCTTCATTAACCAGTTCGCCCCCGGTAGTTTTTATGTTAAGCGCCATCATACCAACGGCAAATTCCGGAGAACGAACAACGCCAATTGTATTGCCAATTGTATCTCCAAGAGCGGTATTCAAGGGTCCCCATATTATGGCATTGACCTCCTTGCTTATTTCCATTAGTTCGAAGCGGAGATAGGTATTCTTAGCAGATACCCTGACCCTGGCTGTTTGCCCATTTGGATAATGTAGCACAATGGTATTTTTATCAAATGTCGCAGATTCGGGTTTATACCATTTTCCATCTGTTACCACTTGCAATAATACTCCGGTACTATCTGTTGCTACCAGGTTTTTGCCAGCAGGCAGCACTTCCAATGCGGTAATATTTCCCTGGCCATCTATAGAAAGAGAAAATGTTTTAGACAAAAATTTTTGCTGCGCAAACAGGATGTTTCCGCTAATGAGCAACAAACCCGAAATAATTATTTTTTTTACGTTCATCATTATTTATTCAATTGTTGTTATAAAGCATTAAATGAAATAGTCCCATTTCAACAGCTAAATACAAATTCACATTAAAAGCCTGCCTTGCCGGTAGGCAGGTTAGTTTGCTGAATTTAAATATTTTAAAAATTAAAACGCGTGTAAGATAAAAATAGCTGCTCAAACTTTCTAAGATTCTTCAATAAACGAATTAGCCGTAATCCAATTCACCTTGGCTTTAATAGCCCGAAACCCTCCTATTTTACTCATTTAGAGATTTTCCGATTTTTTCCGGTTCTCCTGGTATCTTAAAGTCAAATACTAATTCCGGTGCCTGTTCTCCTGAGAATTCACTTTGCACCTGGATGCTATTTATACCCTTATCAAGTTTAGGAATGTTACCAGGAAGTTCTTTTATCTTTTGCCACGTACTGTTGCAAAGCCATAAAGCTTTACCATCACAGACAATTCTGTCGCCTGCTTTCAATGAAACATCAATAGCAAGTGTCTGATACCCATTGATCTCCAACTTAAGCTGTGTTACTGAATCTGTCGTATTATTTCCCGTTGCTTTTGTAACGAAATAAAATTGAACGGGTTGTTCATTAAACGAATTTTCTAACTTAAACTGGCTGTGTACCGGTTCTCCGGTTTGAGTTAACCTGTACTGATGTACAAATCCCCTAACGAAGTCTACCGGAATCAAGTTCCAGCTACTATCGCTTAACGGTTCCAAATGGAATTCTTTTTTAGGGTCTTGCAGTCTGATTTTCTGAGATTGGGTAAAGGCATTTTCATTCCTGGCTTTTTGCCATTGTTTAATTAATGAGAACAACTGATCTTTAAACCCGCTCTGGTCGATATGATCATCTATTCTAAGAAGATAACCTGCGTTAAATCCTGCGCTTCTCGCCTGTATCCACTCGATTTCTTCGGGGCGATAATCAGTTTGAAGCGAGAACCAGCCCAGCATGTGCGGCATCAGGTTCCTTTCAAAATAGCGCTGGTTCTCTATCCTGTAGTTCACCTGGCTTTCCCGCAAAGAATTGTACCATGGTTCACCCCAATTCATAAAAGAATAAATATGCCAATAATAATGAAAGGTGCCTGCGCCGCAAGTAAGCACATAATGATCCAGAGTTTTATACCAGAGATCAATAAATTTAGCAGCGCCGTAACAACCTTGTCCTGTGGGCGAACCTCCGCCAAAACCATCAAAGTCCATTAACCCGATTCCCGTTTCATTGCATACTTCGGCCAGCCTTCTGGCATAGTTATCCTGAAGATCGATGTCGGGATAAAAACCGTTATAATCATTGTTCACCAGCTTATCAACAGCAGTCCCTACATTGTGCGATGAGGACCTGGTATTGTATTGCCCTCTCGCGCAATCTATAAGCCGCCATGGCTGATCGTTCGAAACGCTCCTGTAATTCACCAATTCTTCGCCAATTTTAATTGTATGAGTCTTATCAGGATTTTGAAAAAAGGTAGGATCCTTGATATAGATTACTTTATCTTTTTCACCGGCCTGGCGCGATAAGTTAGTACTTCCGGTTTTACAAAGACTATCGCTGGGTATGGGCGAAACATACGAATCATTGACGCCGGTAAACATGGTAAGTGTATGCACTCCCAATGAGATGCCTCCATCGTGTGCCTTACCTGCTATTGCTCTAATACTTTCCACTCCATTTGGAAAGCGCGATGTTTTAAGCCCAAAATGTCCCCATGTTTGAAATACATCTCCAAGATGGATCAGCTTAAAACCGCACAGCCTGGCATATTCCATCCCCTTAGCCGGATCTTTTCCTTCGTACAATAAATAAGATTCTCCGGGGATTGTTGACCTTTTTATCCACTTGCCATTAAGCATGGGATGGGGAAGTCCTTCACCCAATTCTATTTTTTCGATAACATCAAGCGTTTCTGATGCCGGACACCCAAACATCGCAATCGCGCTCCCCACAAAATCTACGTTTATGGGTGCAACGTACTGGACTTTATCTGCGCCCTTTATAACACGCGCTATTCTGCGATCTCTTGAAAAGAGCTGCAACTGGCTCCCAAATGATTTTTTTACTGCTGCACTTCCCCTATACATTCTTACATAATCCGGCATATCACCGGTAATATTTACATTTACCGGCACACGATCTCCGATTTTATCCTTCAACGAATCAGGAAGTTTCTGCCCGGGAAGTGGGTCTATAAAAGAACCTCCCCCGGCATCATCTCCATTGGCAGGAACGCCTTCGATAGTATTAATATTTAAAGCCTGCAAGCCAATAGCAAACCTGCTGTCTCTTACAACGCACACAGTTTCACCAACTGACTGGCTTATTGTAGTAGAATAAGGGCCCCATATTACTGCCTCAACACCGTTACGAGGTTCCAGCGACAACAGTTCGAACCTTAGGTAATCCTTTTTATCGTCAACACGAATTACTCCTTTACTACCATTGGAATATTGAAGAACAATCTCATTTTTGTCCGTGTCGTATTTTGCGCTAACCGGATCAATATAAGCCGAATCTTTAAAAAGAGACAGGAGTGCGGAAGTCTGTCCATGGGGAAAATAATCTGTACTTGTTTTTTTATCTTTTAAGCT
>Ga0164241_10006261_pt1 | contig 10898 bp, 11 predicted proteins | sample OricomyardsoilBY_FD_108780 | JGI IMG/M metagenome (GOLD analysis project Ga0164241, IMG submission 108780) | Backyard soil microbial communities from Emeryville, California, USA - Original compost - Back yard soil (BY) | ecosystem: Environmental > Terrestrial > Soil > Unclassified | place: USA... | reverse complement strand
TGATCGACAGGATCCACCAGATTGGCAGGCAGCTTCCCAGCCTTCTTGAGATCCCCAATCGTGCGCCCGAAAGGCTTCGACAGAGCGTCATCCAGTAGCGCGTTTCCGGCGGCCTCTCCCATGGCTGGTGTTGCACGGGCGGACATAACCAAGTAAGTCGCAACGACACCTTCCAGCTCCTGAAGCTGCCAGAGCGCGAACCCTACGCGCTGAGATACAAGGTCCAGCCTTCTTGCGTCGGATAGGAGCTTGAGCTGACTCATGCGACCTAACGACCTAGTTGAGCGGCCGCGCGCCAACGCAAATGACAGGGCACTTTATCGTTCACGGCCGCTCCAACGACGGGTTAGGCACACGTGCGATGACCATACCGTCATCCGCCCTCATGACCAAGGAAGATAGCGACCACCGATAGCAGCATGCCTGACACCGCGCAGCTCAGGGCCCACGTGAGCGCCCTAGCGGCGACCGGAGCAAACGGTGCGTCTGTGCCGCCAGGACGGCGGCGACCGCTGAAGAACGTACCGATAGTCGCGCCGGCAACCAGAAAGCGCAGCGGTACCCACAGAAACAAAATTCCCATAATCATCCAGTACGTGCCCAACAGCTGAGGTGGTTCGATACGAGCAGTGCCCACCCAAATGTCGAAAGGCACGAACCCTGCAGCTGTCCAAAACCCACCCGCCGCCGCCAATCCGTGAGATGGCTTAGGTGACATGTCTGGTGCCTAACTTGTTTTAGAAGTGCGATACATGACGAATAACCTGCCCCCTATCCGGATAACCTGCATATCACTTCGCTCCTCCTCCCTTCACATTCAGGAACTTACTTCAACCTGACGTGAATGGCACCGGTATAACCGGCTGAACAGCCGTTGTACTTTCAACGCCGCTGTTCCCGCAGCCAGAAGCAAAAAAGCCCGCCTCTCTCGAGACGGGCCTTTTGAATAGCTTCGCGGCTTCCTGCCACGCCCACGATCAGCCTTGTGCTAACCGCATTTTGAATCCCCACAGTTGAGGCAGGTCATGCACCCATCCATCATGACCACCGCCGCCGTGCTGCACTTGCTGCACAACTGCGCCCCTTCCGGAAAATGCGTCTTCGAGAATGCGTCGGTCTGCTTCGTCTTGGCCTCGAACTCCGCCCGCTTCTCTGCCACCAGCTTCTTCTGATGCTCGTCGAGCTCCGGCTTGCGCATCAGCCCGATGGTCTGCAGATGCTTCTCGATCACATACCCTAGCTCGGCGATGATTGAAGGCATGAACCGCCCGCCCGGCTGCCAATAGCCACCGCGCGGATCGAACACAGCCTTCAACTCTTCAACCAGGAAGGCCACGTCGCCGCCCTTGCGGAACACGGCCGAGATGACGCGCGTCAGCGCCACGATCCACTGGTAGTGGTCGAGGTTCTTCGAGTTGATGAAGATCTCGAACGGCCGACGCTGCTCGTACTCGGTACCCTCGTTGATGACGATGTCGTTGACGGTCACGTACATGGCGTGATCGGAGACCGGCGTCTTGATCTTGTACGTGGAGCCGATGAGCATCTCGGGGCGCTGCAGCTCCTCGGTCATGCGGATGACCTTGGCGTTCTCCTTCACCGGCAGCTTGGCCACTTCAGCGACCGGCTTCTCGTCCGGCTTGCGCACCCGGTACTTGACGATCTTCTTGTCGATTTTCATGCCGTTCATCTCAGTGCGTCTCGGACGAGGTGGTCTGGTACTTGCCGTAATAGCCTTCTTTCAGCGCGTCGTAGAGATTGGCGGCGGAGTGTTTCTCGCCGTCGTATTCGATCTCTTCGTCGCCGGCCACTTCCACTTCGCTGCCGTCGTCGAGTGTGAACACATACTTGGTGTTCTTCAGGTCTTCTTCCTTCACCAGCACACCCTGGAAGGCTTCGGGGTTGAAGCGGAATGTGGTGCAGCCCTTCAGGCCCTTGGCGTGGGCGTAGGTGTAGATATCCTTGAACTTCTCGTACTGGTAATCCGTGGGAACGTTGGCGGTTTTCGATATCGAGGAGTCGACCCACAATTGGGCGGCTGCCTGGATATCCACGTGCTGCGCGGGCGTGACGTCATCCGCCACCGAGAAATATTCCGGCAGCTTCTTTTTCTCGTCCGTGGCGTTGGGCAGGGCGTCGTGGTTCACCAGCTCGCGATAGGCGAGCAGCTCGAACGAGAACACGTCCACCTTCTCTTTGGTCTTGCGGCCCTCGCGGATCACATTGCGGAAGTAGTGATGCGCGAAGCTGGGCTCTATGCCATTGGACGCGTTGTTCGCGAGCGACAGCGAGATTGTGCCGGTTGGAGCGATCGATGTGTGGTGTGTGAAACGCGCCCCAACCTGCGCAAGATCGTCAACCAGTTGTGGCGCCACCCCAGCGACACGCTGCATGTACCGACTGTAGCGGGCATGCAGGAGGCGACCCGGTATGTGTGCTCCGACTTTCCAGCCATCTTTTTTCATCTCCGGCCGCTTGCGCAGCATTTCGGCAGTGACTTCGAATTCCTCGTTCATGATCGGCGCCGGTCCTTTTTCGCGCGCCAGATCGAGGCCAGCCTCCCAGCCGGCCACTGCCATCTCCCTGGACACATCCTCGGCGAATTTCACCGACTCCTGACTGCCGTACTTCATGCCCAGCAGTGCAAACGTGGAACCCAGCCCGAGGAAGCCCATGCCATGCCGGCGTTTGCGCATGATCTCGTTGCGCTGGCCTTCGAGCGGCAGGCCGTTCACTTCCACGACGTTGTCGAGCATGCGCGTGAACACACGCACCACTTCCTTGTATTCGTCCCAGTCGAAACGCGCGCTGCCGGTGAACGGATCGACCACGAAGCGCGTGAGATTCACCGAGCCGAGCAGGCACGAACCATAGGGCGGAAGCGGCTGCTCGCCGCAGGGGTTGGTGGCGCGGATGTTTTCGCAGAACCAGTTGTTGTTCATCTCATTGACGCGGTCGATGAGGATGAACCCGGGCTCGGCGAAGTCGTAGGTGGAAGTCATGATGACATCCCACATGCGGCGCGCGGGCACGGTCTTGTAAACCTTGCAGGCCACCAGGCCTTCATCGTTGGCGATGTAGCCCTCGTGCGTGGGCCACTCGCGCCAGATGTATTTGGTGGGATCTTTCAGCGCGGCCGCGTCGCCGTCGAATTCTTTCTCGCGCACCGGGAAGGCCAGCTTCCAGTCGGTGTTGTCGCGCACGGCGTGCATGAACTCGTCGGTGATGAGCAGGCTCAGATTGAACTGGCGCAGCCGGCCGTTCTCGCGCTTGGCGCGGATGAACTCCATGACATCGGGATGCCCCACGTCGAAGGTGGCCATCTGCGCGCCGCGGCGGCCGCCGGCCGAGGACACGGTGAAGCACATCTTGTCGTAGATATCCATGAACGACAGCGGGCCCGAGGTGTAGGCGCCGGCGCCGGAGACATACGCGCCGCGCGGCCGCAGCGTGGAGAATTCATAGCCGATGCCGCAGCCGGCCTTCAGCGTGAGGCCCGCCTCGTGCACCTTGTTGAGGATGTCATCCATGGAATCGCGGATGAGGCCCGACACGGTGCAGTTGATGGTGGAGGTGGCGGGCTTGTGCTCCCAGGCGCCGGCGTTGCTGGTGATGCGGCCGGCGGGAATGGCGCCCTTGCGCAGGGCCCACAGAAAGCGCTCGTACCACTGCTCGCGCACGGCGGGGCGCTCGACATCGGCCAGGCAGCGGGCGACACGTTTGTAGGTGTCGTCCATGCTCTTGTCGACAGGCGCGCCTTCCTTGGAAGTCAGCCGGTACTTCTTGTCCCAGATGTCCAGCGACGCTTCTTGGTAAGGGATGCTGTCTACGTATTTAGGTTCGATCTTCACGACAGTATTCATGGACCGACGGAAACCTCATTAAAACCGGAATCTTGTTTTAGGCCCCCTGGGCACAAGATCTTGTGCCCGGCGAAAGAGCGTATTTAAGACATATGGCAGCGTCAAGCTGGCTGCCCAAGTCAGTTACGACCACATTATCTCAAACAATTCAATGACTTGCGTAATTCGCTCGGCCAATAATTTTTTGCAAGTGCCAGAGTGATCTATGTGGGGCCGGCGGTGCACGGAATCAACCTATTGTGTAACTCATGAACAGCCGCTGCACAGATTATCCACAGGTTGTGAGCGGCCAAAACGGCCGTCCGCTGATCGAAATCCCCTGTTAATTTAGGGCCATAAGCACGATTTCTTTGGGGAGGGAGCATGAACGGAATCAGGCTCGTAGGACTGGCCACACTCGGCGCGCTGAGTGTGGTGGCGGCCGCACAGCAATCAGCCGCGCCGGGCGCGGCACCCGATGACGCGATCCGGTTCGGCACGCAGGAAGTGGCGTATTCGGTGGCGTTGTCCGCGGACGGCTCGAAGCTGGCGTTCGTCGGACCCGATGCCAATGCCGGCACGGTGGCGCTGGTCACGGATCTGAAGACCGCGCAAATCAGCTCGGTGGGCCGGGCCGACGGCAAACCGCTGAACCTGCGCGCCTGCGACTGGTCGGGAACCAACCGCCTGGTGTGCACGATGACCGGCGTCACCAAGTTCAACGGCGTGCGCGTGCCGGTGTCGCGCATGCTGGCGGTGGACGCCAGCGGCGGCAATGTGCTGCAGCTCGGGCAAGGCGGCGATCAGGCGCGGCCTCGCCAGTTCGATGGCGACATCGTCGACTGGCAGAACGGCGTCGACGGCATGGTGCTGATGTCGCGGCACTACATCCCCGTGGTCGGCGGCAGGGCCACGGCGCGCACGACCGAAGGCTTCGGCGTGGATCGCATGGATACCACCACGGGCAAGGCTACCGAGGTGGAAAAGCCCGATACCGCGGCGGTGCGTTACATCTCCGATGGCCTGGGCACCATCCGCATCAAGACGCTGACCGAGAAGAGCAGCGACGGCAGGTTGCGCGGGGTGAACCGGCACTTCTATCGCAAGGTGGGCGAGCGCGAGTGGCAGCCACTGGGCGTGGACCACAACGAGGGCGTGCGCATGGTGCCGCTGGCGGTGGATCCCACCATCGACGCCGCCTATGTGGTGCAGACGCTGGATGGGCGGCTGGCGCTGTATCGCATCGCACTGGATGGCTCGATGAAGACCGAGCTGGTGTTCGCGTCGAAAACCGTGGACGTGGCCTCTGTGGTGCGCGTGGGACGAGCCGGACGCGTGATTGGCTTCAGCTACGTCACCGACCGGCGCATGACGCAGTACTTCGACCCGGCTTACAAGGCGATTGCGCGTGGCCTGGCGCAGGCGCTGCCCGATCTGCCGCTGATGCATTTCGTCAGCGCCAGCGCGGACGAGCACCTCGTGCTGGTGCGCGCCGCCAGCGATTCGGATCCCGGGCGCTACTACCTGTTCGATCGCGACCGTAAATCGCTGACCTCGCTGCTGCAGGCGCGACCGCCACTGAAAGGCGTGAAGTTGTCGCAGGTGCGCACCGTGGATTACGCCGCGGCGGATGGCACGCGCATTCCGGCGTATCTCACGCTGCCGCCCGGCGTGACGGATGCGAAAGGGCTGCCGGCGATCGTCATGCCGCATGGCGGTCCGGAGGCGCGCGATGAATGGGGATTCGACTGGCTGGCGCAGTTTTACGCGCAGCGCGGCTTCGCGGTGCTGCAGCCGAATTTCCGCGGTTCGGCGGGCTATGGCGACGCCTGGTTTGCGCAGAATGGATTTCATGGCTGGAAGCAGTCCATTGGCGATGTGTGCGACGGCGCGCGCTGGCTGGTGAAGCAGGGCATCGCCGATCCGGCGAAACTGGCGGCGGTGGGCTGGTCGTATGGCGGCTATGCCGTGCTGCAGGCCAATGTGCTGGACGCCGACCTGTTCAAGGCGGTGATCGCCATCGCGCCGGTCACGGATCTGGCGATGCTGAAGGCGCAGGCCTACCACTTCACCAGCTACGACCTCGTGGCGGATTCCATCGGCAGTGGCCCGCATGTGCGCGAGGGCTCACCGGCGCAGCAGGCCGACAAGTTCAAGGCTCCGGTGCTGATGTTTCATGGCACGGAAGACGTCAACGTGGATATCCAGCAATCGCAGAAGATGGACCGGGCGCTGCACGCCGCGGGCAAATCCAGCGAGCTGGTGACCTATCAGGACCTGGATCACGGCCTGCGCAGCAGCACGGCGCGCACGGACATGCTGCGCAGGTCCGACGCCTTCCTGCGCGAGCACTTGAAGCTCCAGGCTGCATCCCCAGCGCCGCCATGATGCGGCGCGAAAGGGATTTTCCGGCGTTTTGCGGCTCTTGAAACCGCTCCGGCCATCCTTACATCTGGCTCGTCCTGGAATTTTCCTGCTGGAGGATGAGCTGACATGAACATCGCAATTCGTGAACCCTGGGGCCTGCTGAATCGTCTGAACCGCGAGCTGGACGGCTTTGTGGGCACACCCGCTGGCACCGTGGCTTTCATTCCGGCCGTGGACGTGCACGAAGAGAAGGATCGCTTCGTGGTGAAGGCCGATCTGCCGGGCGTGAAGCCCGAAGACATCGAAGTGACGGCTGAAAAAGGCATTCTGACGCTGCGCGGCGAGCGCAAGTCTGAAAAGCCGGAGAACACCGAGGGCTACGAGCGCCTCGAGCGGGTATCCGGCAGCTTCACCCGCCGTTTCGCCCTGCCCGAGAACGTGCAGGCGGATGCCATCAAGGCCCGTTTCGTGAACGGTGTGCTGGAAGTGGCCATCCCGAAACAGCCGCAGGTGGCGGCCCGCCGGGTGACTGTGGAAGCCGCGTAAGGAATTTTCCGCGGCGGGTACTGTCATACCCGTATCTTCGATTGAGTTGACGACTCCCCCATTGGCCCCGACCTGGTCGGGGCCTTCTTTTTTGGGGGCCGGCTCGCCGCTACTTCATTCGCGCGGCTTTTCTGCCCTGTTTCGCCAGCGTGAGCTTGCCCATGGAGCGGGCGAAACTGTTGTCCGCCACGCTCGCTTTCTTCGCCGCTTCCAGAAGGCGGGCGGATTGGGATTTGGTGGACTTCGTCTTTTTGGCTGCCATATCAGGTATTAGGCCTCTTTCCGGTTCGCTGGGCAATCTCCTGCTTCACCCTGGCATACAGGCAGGGCAGGTAATCCCCGCACTCGTTCTTCAGGATGGCTTCGAAACGCGGCACCTGATCGTAGTAGGTGGCCACGGAAGCCAACTGCGCATTGTTCAGCCCCTGCTCGATCCAGCCGCCGTAGCCGGATGCGCGTCCCTCGCGCTTCTCGATGGCGCGGATGTCATCGGCGAGCCGCGCCAGGCGCTCGGCCTTGCGCGCACGCATGGCCTCGGGCGCGATGCGCGTGCGATACAGCCGCGACAGATCCGCGCGCGCGGTGATGATGAGCCCGGTGACTTCGATGCGCAGCTTTCGTCTTTGCTGCCAGCGCGTGAGCACCACGGGGTCTTCGAGCTGCGCGGCATAACGCGCCACGCCCGCCTCTTCCACCGCCGTGGCGAATGCTTCGTTGAACGCGGAGTCGCCCGGCAGATAGGCCACCTGGTGCGCCAGCTCATGGAAGATCAACGCGGCCAGATCCAGTTCGCCATAGCCGATGACGGTATTCAGCAGCGGATCGGCGATATGGCCCAGCGTGGAATAGGCCGTGACGCCACCGACGATGACATCATCGCCCTGCGCTTTCAGCCTGGCGGCGAAGCGATTGGCGGCGGCCTCGCTGAAATAGCCGCGATAGGCCACGCAGCCGGCAATGGGGAAGCACCATTGGCGCGGCTCGACGGCGAACTCCGGCGTGGCCACCACATTCCACACCACGTAACGGCGGCCGATGTCGGCATAGCTGCGGTAGGCGGCGTTGTCGGGCAGGCCCAGTTCATTCGACGCGAACTCGCGGATCTGACGCGCGCGGATGAGCTGGCTCTTCAGCGTATCGGTGGTGGCGGGCCTGGCAATGACCTTGTCGATGGGCTGGCGGGCACGCATCACCGCGAACTGCCCGCGCGCGGCCTGCATGATGTAGCAGCCGCTGGCGAACAGCGAAGTAATGGCGACCAGCGTCGCGCGCAGTGGATTCTTGGGTACCATCGTGATCATGCAAGTCTATCTGGTGGGCGGCGCGGTTCGGGATGCATTGCTGGGCCGCGAGGTCCGCGAGCGCGACTACGTGGTGGTGGGCGGCACGGCCGAGCAACTGCTCGATGCCGGTTACCAGCCTGTGGGGCGGGATTTTCCCGTCTTCCTGCACCCCGAAACGCATGCCGAGCACGCACTGGCACGGCGCGAGCGCAAGACCGCGCCCGGTTACCGCGGCTTCGTCACCGAGTTCTCGCCTGACATCACGCTGGAAGAAGACCTGCTGCGGCGCGACCTGACCATCAATGCCATCGCGCAGCGCGAGGACGGCACGCTGGTCGACCCGTACGGTGGGCAGAAGGATCTGGCCGCGCGCCTGCTGCGGCATGTATCGCCGGCGTTCAGCGAGGATCCCGTGCGCATCCTGCGGGTGGCGCGTTTCGCGGCGCGCTTTGCCTCGCTGGGCTTCACGGTGCACGAGAGCACCAATGCCCTGATGCGGCAGATGGTCGACGCCGGCGAAGTCGCGGCACTGGTTCCCGAGCGCGTCTGGCAGGAAACCGAGCGCGCGCTGGGCGAATCGCGACCGGACGTATTCTTTCAGGTACTGCGCGACTGCGGCGCACTGCAGGCGATCTTTCCGGAAGTGGATCGGCTGTTCGGCGTGCCGCAACCGGAGAAGTGGCATCCGGAAATCGACACGGGCCTGCATGTGATGCTGTGCCTGAAGCGCGCCGCGGAACTGGGCGCGACGGTGACCGTGCGCTTCGCGGTGCTGGCGCACGATCTGGGCAAAGGGGTCACGCCACAGGATCAATGGCCCAAACACATCATGCACGAATCGCGCGGGCTGCCGCTGGTGGATGCCTTGTGCGCGCGGCTGAAAGTGCCCACGGCGCATCGCGAACTGGCGCACATGAACTGCAAGCAGCATACGAATGTGCACCGCGCGCTCGAGCTGCGGCCCGAGACGGTATTGAAACTGCTCGAGGAGTGCGATGCGTTCCGCCGGCCGGAGCGATTCAGCGAATTGCTGCTGGCCTGCCAGTGCGATGCACAGGGGCGCACGGGGCTGGAAGAACAACCGTACCGGCAGCGCGCTTATCTCGAAAGTGCCCGCATCCTTGCGGCATCTGCACAGCTTCCGCAGGAAGAAATGACCGGCCTGACAGGCCCGGCCATCGCGCGCGCGCTGCGCGAACGGCGTCTACTGGCACTGGGAGCGCTGCGAGCCAATACGAGCGGCGCGAACTGATCACGGCTGCGGGCGTCCCCCAACTTGCGATTCATGTCGCCACTAACCGACAGTGCGCCTGCCGTGGCGCAGATCCATTCGTACGCTAGCGGGCCGGTGTCCAGCGACGTACAGTTGCGCCCCATGTCGGCGCCCTGGAACAGCAAGACCTACCCCTGGAATCACGACACCATCGTCGCCAGCGCGCCGAGCATGTCGGGCGTCTATGCCATCTGGAGCCACAGTCAGTGCGTCTACGTGGGCGAAACGCAGGATCTGCAGCGGCGCCTGCTTGCTCATCTGCAGGGGGATAACCCCTGCATCGCCAGGTCACAACCCACGGCATTCAGCTTCGAGGCTGTGCCCGCGGGACTCAGGGGTACTCGGCAGAGCGCCCTGATTTTTCAGCTGCGACCTGTCTGCTCCTAGGCTTCTGCCCATAGCTGAGGCCGTCGATACGACCGGAGAGCCGGTCGAAATAGATGTCCACATTGTTCACGGAAATGACCGTGTAGGCCCGGCCCAATCGCACGCGCACCGTGATGCGGGCGTCCGCCGACTGGTAGTCGGACGCCCGCACGAACCCGGGGATGCCCAGGATGTTCAGCATGCCGGCCAGCCATTTTCCTGCTGCGTTCATTGACTGAAATGCTGCCGCGATGTGCAGGCATCGCTCTGTAGGCCGCTGCCACGCACCATCGGTAGGGAGTGGTTGGCAAAGAAGGTAGGTTCATGCCTACTTGAACGACAGATAGAAGCTGTCTATTGAAGTAATACAGACAATCGACGTCGTCCTCCAAGGGTCGGGCGGCTCACACGGATCGGGAATACAAGTCTGTGCCGGCCCGGGCCATTTTGCTAAAACGCCGTCCCTCGGCCCGAAGGCCAACGGAGGCGTCATGACGCAGACAGACCGGAGCATGCGGAATGTGGGCAGCGTTCTTCTGCTCAGTGGAGCACCAGGCTCGGGCAAGAGCACCATAGCGAAAGCGTTGACAGAAACCGGCGATCGATCCGCGGTGCACCTGCTCACCGACGGCTTCTACACCGCGATCAGGAAGGGCTTCGTGCTGCCGTTCATGCCCGCGGCCGCGCGGCAGAACGAAGTGGTGTTGCAGGCCATCGTGGCCAGCATGGTGGCTTACGCGCAGGGCGGTTACGACGTGGTGGTCGATGGCATCATCGGACCGTGGTCGCTGCAACCGTTCAGGGATGCCGCGCACAGAACCGGGCTGAAGCTTTCACTCATCGTGCTACGCCCTGATCTGCCCACCGCACTGGCCCGCGCATCGGGACGCGAAGGACGGGAGCTGAAATCCGTCGATGCGATCAAGGGACTGTATGGCGCGTTCGCGAATCTGGGCGCGCTGGAGCCGCATGTCATCGACAACACCGGTGACATGCTCGATGAAAGCGTCACGCGGATTCGCGACGCGTGGAATTCAGCAGGCTTTGAACTCGCGTGATAGAACCGCTTCGGAACAAACGATAGCCAATTGCTGAGGACCTGTCGCAATCTCTGCAGAGAACGGAGGCTGCGACATGATCCAGCAAGTCTGGACCAGCGACTGACGAGTCAGCGCGGCAAACCTGCGGCATCCGCCAGCAGCTCATAAGACCGCACGCGCG
>Ga0164241_10006260_pt1 | contig 10899 bp, 8 predicted proteins | sample OricomyardsoilBY_FD_108780 | JGI IMG/M metagenome (GOLD analysis project Ga0164241, IMG submission 108780) | Backyard soil microbial communities from Emeryville, California, USA - Original compost - Back yard soil (BY) | ecosystem: Environmental > Terrestrial > Soil > Unclassified | place: USA... | reverse complement strand
TGACGCTGCTCGAGGCGCAGCTCGTCCGGCCCGGCCGCTCCGGCGTCACCTACCGCTTCTGGGACTGGAACCGCGGCCGCCCGCTGCACCGCGAGCGCGCCATGGCGGTCGCGACGTTCGCGCCTGCACACGACGCGCTCGTGCCGCGATCGGCGCCCGCCCCGGGCGTCAGCGCGGTGCTGGCCTTCGCCGGCATGCACGTCGAGCGCGTGCGCGGGCCCGGCCGCGCGGTCGTGGGGCCGCGTCATGTGCTGCAGGCGGTGGTCGCGCTCGCCGACCTGACCGTCAACGGCGTGCCCGTCCCGCGTGGGCAGACGCTGGCCATCCCGGCGGCCACGGGCGCGCTGACGTTCGAGCTCGGGCCCGACGCCGAGGCATGGCTGGTCCGGGTCGAGTAGCCGAACGGCCGAGAACCTGATACCTCGCTGAGTCGCGTGAGCGAGGCGATGAAGAAGGATCTGGCGATCGATCTGCTCGACATGGCGCTCGCCCGAAAGGACGAGCCGGTCGCGCTGGCGACAGCGCTGATCGCGCTCGACCGCCTCACGCAGACCAAGCCCGACCACGCCAACGCGCACTACGCGGCCGGCCGTGTGCTGATGCTGATGCGCCAGCACCAGCTCGCCATGGGCGCGTTCCGCGTGGCGCTGCAGCACGACGCGCGCCACGTCGACGCGCACTATTACGAAGGCGTCTGCCACTTCCAGCTCGGCAAGGACGAGGACGCGCTGCGCAAGATCGCCGAGGCGCGCACGCTCGACCCGAGGCACTTCGACGCCTGGTACGACGAGGGCCAGATCCTCTTCGAGCGCGGCGAGGATCGCGGCGCGCTCATCGCGTTCGAGCGCGCTCGCGCGCTGCGCCCCGATGACTTCGGCGTGCTGCGCAAGTGCTTGCAGCAGACCATCCGGCTGGGCCGCTGGGAGGCCGCCGCCGAGCTGCACGCGGAGCTCCGGCAGCGCTGGCGCCAGTCCACCGACATCGCCGTGCGCCGCGTGCAGAGCGTCGTCATCGACCAGTTCGAGGTCGGCGACCTGGACGTGCTCGCGGTCGAGACGATGGCGCCGCGCGGCGACCCCGAGATCCTCATGAGCTTCCCGGCCACGCTCGTCGGCCGCCTGCAGTTCACCGTCACGCTCGAGTCGTCGGTCGCGCTGCGCTCCGGCGGCTATCGCGCGCTGCTCGCGGTGCAGACCGCGGACGGCCGCATCACCACCGATCACGCCTACATCTCGCGCCCCGGCTACCACCTCCTGCGCGACGACGTGGCCGCGGTGATCCGCCGCCTGGTGAGCACCGAAGCCCCGCCCGAAGCCTGAATGGACCGGCTGACGAGCGCCTGCTAGATTCGCGCCGTGTCCAAGATCTCCCCCCAGCGTTTCGGCAAGTACATCCTGCTCCGGCGCATCGCGCTCGGCGGCATGGCGGAGATCTTCAAGGCCAAGGTGGCGGGTGCCGAGGGGTTCGAGAAAGAGCTCGTCATCAAGCGCATCCTGTCGCACTTCAGCGAGGATGAGTCGTTCATCCAGATGTTCATCGACGAGGCGCGGCTCACCGCCAAGCTGACGCACCCGAACATCGTGCAGATCTTCGACTTCGACGTCGTCGAGGGCAGCTACTACATCGCCATGGAGTACATCGAGGGCAAGGACCTCAAGGATGTGCTCGAGCAGGCGATCAAGCAGAAGGACCCACTCTCGGTCGCGCAGTGCGTGTGGCTCGCGATGGAGATCGCAAAGGGCCTTTACTATGCGCACACCAAGGACGACAAGGGCCAGCCGCTGAACATCGTGCACCGCGACGTCACGCCCTCGAACGTGATGATCAGCTACCGCGGTGACGTCAAGCTGATGGACTTCGGCATCGCCAAGGCCGCGCAGCGCTCGACCAAGACGCAGGCCGGCGCGGTCAAGGGCAAGGTCGCCTACATGTCGCCCGAGCAGGCGCGCGGCAAGCCGCTCGATGGTCGCAGCGACCTGTTCGCGCTCGGCGTGATGGTCTGGGAGATGCTCACCGGGCGCCGCCTGTTCCTCGCCGAGAGCGACTTCGAGACGCTCAACAACGTGCTCAAGCTGGAGCCGCCCGCGCCCTCGTCGCTGAACCCCGACGTGCCGAGCGACCTCGACCCGATCATCCTCAAGTGCCTCGAGAAGGACCCGAACAAGCGCTACCCGAACGTCGACGCCTTCGGGCGCGAGCTCACGCGCTGGTTCTACTCGAACGTCGTCGACCTGGAGAAAGAGAAGCTCAAGCCGCTCATGTACCGCCTCTTCAAGCGGGACATCGACGCCAACGAGCGTATGGCCAACGACGACGAGCAGCTCGCGCCGAGCGGCCAGAGCTTCAACGCCGAGTCGACGAACATGATGGAGGTCGGCACCGGCACCGGCTCGGGCGGCCCCGTCAGCGAGCAGTCGACGCGCATGGACATGAAGGCCGCCGAGCACTACGGGCGGGACCAGATCGGCGGCACCGAGGGGGCCGGACGGCGCGTCGCGACCGGCACCGTGCAGCGCCCGCGCGCGGGCACCCGCACCGGCAGCGTGGCCTACACCGGGCCCGTGCCGGCGCGTAAGAAGGGCTCGCTGCTGCCCTGGCTGTTGCTCATCCTGGTGCTCATCGGCGCCGGCACGACCGTCGCGATCCTGATGATGCAGAAGGGCTCGACCGGCCCCACGAGCGAGCCGGACACGGCCGTCGTGACCTCGGACACGGGCGCCAGCGCGCACGTCACGAGCCCTGCCGAGGCCGACGCGGGCGCGGTCACGCCCCCGAAGGAGACGGCCAAGCTGCTCATCACCGTCACGCCGCACACCGCCAAGGTGACGGTCGAGGGCGAGCCGGTCGATCAGGAGAAGGACGGCCTCGAGCTCGGCGCCTATGTCCGCGTCGTGGCCGAGTCACCCGAGTACAAGCGCTTCGAGAAGATCATCGAGATCAAGGAGAAGACGCAGGTCGTCGACATCGTGCTCGAGAAGGAGGGCGTGCCCACGCGCGTCGTGATCAAGCCCGCCGACGACAAGGGCGAGGTGTTCGTCGACGACAAGCGCCTCGGCCTCGGGGTGCAGTCGTTCGAGGGGATCGTCGGCCAGTCGATCACCATCAAGGTCGTGCCGAGCGCGGGCGGCGACGCCATCACCAAGACGGTCGTGCTCGACGGCACCACCACGCTCGTCAACGTCGCGACCCCGGGCGAGACGCTCATCGCGCTCGATCCGCCGAGCGCCACCCTCAAGGCCACCCCGGGCGTGGTCGAGGTGCGCAACCCGGGCCTGGTCGCGGTGAAGGGCGTCGACATCGGCGCGAGCTTCGACATCGTGGTCAGCGCACCCGGCTACAAGACGCTCGAGCAGAAGGTCGATCAGGCGCAGGGCCAGGGCACGCTCGCGCTCAAGCTCGAGAAGGAAGGCGGCGCTGCGACCGTCACGCCGCCGTGCACCGGCCCCGACTGCAAGAAGCCGCCGGTCAGCGGCAAGGGCTCGCTGGCCGTCAACGCGCGCCCCTGGGCCCAGGTCACAGTCAACGGCAAGGCCTACGGCACGACGCCCGTGAACCTCAAGGATCTGCCGGCTGGCAAGTACACGATCATCTTCACGAAGGGTGCCCAGAAGGCGACCCGCACGGTGAGCGTCGGCGGCGGCAAGCAGACCGCCATCAGCGTGGACTTCACTACCTTATAGCGCCGCCGCCTGGCCCCCTGTCTTCGCTCCGGCGCCGGTCCGCCTGTGCTCCAGACAGGGGACGGCGTCGTCGCTTCGCGCTCCCCGCTGCGCGGCCGAGGCGGCCGCTTGCTCCAGGGCGCTCGGCCTTTCCGCTTCCCCACACCCGCGCGCTCACGTCCACCTCCACGACCCCGCTCTCACGCGCGTCCACCTCCACGTTCACCCCACCGCACCGGTGACATCAATCCTGCTTGCCCAGCCCAAACCTGCATGCTAGAGGCGCCGTCCGCGTTCGGAACCCAGGCTGAAGGCACAAGAGAACCATGTCGCGATATACCGGTCCCCGTCTCAAGAAGATGCGCGCCCTCGGGCTCGACCTCCCGGGCCTGTCCCGTAAGTCGATCGAGCGCCGCCCGTATCCCCCCGGCCAGCACGGCCCCAAGATCCGCCGCAAGCTCTCGGACTTCGCCAAGCAGCTGATGGAGAAGCAGAAGCTTCGCCTCAACTACGGCCTCGGCGAGCGCCAGATGCGCCGCTACATGGTCGAGGCCCGTCGCTCGAAGATGGCCTCGGGCGACAAGCTCGTGCAGCTCCTCGAGCGCCGCCTCGACAACGTCGTGTTCCGCAGCGGCTTCGCCCCGACGATCCCGGCCGCGCGCCAGCTCGTCGCCCACGGTCACCTGACCGTCAACGGCAAGCGCGTCGACATCCCGAGCTACTCGCTCAAGATCGGCGACACCGTGACGCTCCACGAGAAGAGCCGCGACCTCAAGGTCGTCGCCGAGTCGTTCGACGCGCAGGCCATCGCCCGCCCCGAGTGGATCGACGTCGCCCGCGAGCAGAAGGCGGCCAAGATCCGCGATCTGCCGACGCGTGAGTCGGTGCCCTTCCAGGTCGACCTGCAGCAGGTCGTCGAGTACTACGCGAAGCGCCTGTAGCCCCTAGCCTGTAGCTTCCGAACGCGATCGAACGGCGCGCTCCCTCACGGGAGTCGCGCCGTTCGTGTTTGTGGCGTGCGCTCGCGGCGTGGCGTCTTGCTGATCGTCCAGCTGGTGCCGAGCCTGCCGGTACGCGACGGGTCGCACCCGCCTGCCGCGTATCTCTTCCGCAGAGGCCTCGTGCGCGAGAGGCCGCCCGCGCCACAGCAGGACACACACGCATGATCGCCAGAGCCGTCGCGCTCAGCCTCGCCCTCTCGCTCTGCGCCGAGGCGCACGCCGCCCCACCCGCGCCCGCACCCGCCACGTCGCGGGTGCACCCCGACATGCAGGCGCTGCTCGATCGCTTCGACACGCTGCACGCCACCCCGATCGAGACGCTCACGCCCGAGCAAGCGCGCCTCCAGCCGACCATGGCGGACGCCGCCAAGCAGCTCGCCGACGAGCGCCCGCGCAAGAAGAAGGCAAAGCCCACGAAGCCGCGCGTCGAGTCCGAGGATCGGATGTTCCCGGGCGCGGGCGGCATGGTGCCGGCGCGCGTCTTCACGCCGACCAAGAAGATCAAGGGGCTGCGCCCGATCATCGTGTGGTTCCACGGCGGCGGCTTCGTGCTCGCCAGCCTCGACGCCTACGATCCCGCGCCGCGCCGGATCGCCGCGAAGACCGGGGCGATCGTGGTCGCCGCGAGCTATCGCCAGGCCCCCGAGTTCAAGTTCCCAGCCGCCCACGACGACGCGTTCGCGGCCTGGCAGTGGACCATCGAGAACGCCCGATCGCTCGGCGGCGACCCCGATCGTATGGCCGTCGCGGGTGAGGGCGTGGGCGGCAACCTGGCGATCAACGTCGCGCTGCGCGCGCGCGCCGAGAAGGTCATCACGCCGCGCCACATGCTGCTCGTCTACCCGATGTGTGGCGGTCGCATGACCACCGACAGCTACCTCGCGAACGCCACGGCGCGCCCGCTCGGCAAGGCCACCATGGAGTGGTACGCGCGCTACACCTTCGAGAAGCCCGACGACCTGCTCGACCCGCGCATCGACATCGTCAGCCGTGACGACCTGGCCGGGCTGCCGTCCGCGACCATCATCACCGCCGAGCTCGACCCGCTGCGCAGCGAGGGTCACGCGCTCGCCGACCTGCTCGTGAAGGCCGGCGTGAAGGTCGACTACGGCGACTACCTCGGCGTGACCCACAACTTCTTCGGCATGTCGGCCGTGCTCGCCGACGCCAAAGCCGCGCAGGATCGCGCCGTCAAGAACCTCACCGCCGCCCTCGAATAGTTGGGATCCCAATCATTGTCCGCACACCAGAGAGACACTCGATGAAGTCGACGAAGACCACCCACGCCACCGGACCCGCTGGCGAGCTACACCAGACCACCACCGATCCCGATCAGTCCCTCAAGACCAACCAGGGCGTGACCATCGCGGACCACCAGAGCTCGCTCAAGGCCGGCGCGCGCGGCCCGGCGCTGCTCGAGGACTTCGTGCTGCGCGAGAAGATCACCCACTTCGATCACGAGCGCATCCCCGAGCGCGTCGTGCACGCGCGCGGCTCGGGCGCGCATGGCGTGTTCGTGTGCAGCGAGAGCTGCGCCGACGTCACCAGCGCCGCGTTCCTGCAGCAGGTCGGCAGCGAGACCGAGGCCTTCGTGCGCATCTCGACGGTGGCGGGCGGCGCCGGCTCGGTCGACATGCCGCGCGACGTGCGAGGGTTCGCCATCAAGCTCTACACGAGCGAGGGCAACCTCGACATCGTCGGCAACGACATCCCCGTGTTCTTCATCCAGGACGCCATGAAGTTCCCGGACCTCGTGCACAGCGTGAAGATGGAGCCCGATCGCGGCTTCCCGCAGGCGGCCTCGGCGCACGACACGTTCTGGGACTTCATCTCGCTGACCCCCGAGTCGCTGCACATGATCATGTGGGTCATGAGCGACCGCGGCATCCCGCGCTCGCTGCGTATGGTCGAGGGCTTCGGCGTCAACACGTTCCGCCTCGTCGACGCCCAGGGCACGAGCCGCTTCGTCAAGTTCCACTGGCGGCCGACCATCGGCGCCGAGTCGGTGGTATGGGACGAGGCGCTGAAGCTCAACGCCGCCGACCCCGACTTCCACCGCCGCGACCTGTGGTCGGCCATCGATCGGGGCGACTTCCCCTCGTGGGAGCTCGCGCTGCAGGTCATCGACGACGCCACCGCCGCGTCGCTGCCGTTCGACGTGCTCGACGCGACCAAGCTCGTGCCCGAGGAGCTGGTGCCGCTGCGGGTCGTCGGCACGCTCACGCTCAACCGCAACCCCGACAACTTCTTCGCCGAGACCGAGCAGGTCGCGTTCTGCCCGGCCAACGTCGTCCCGGGCATCGACGTCAGCGAGGACCCGCTGCTGCAGGGCCGCCTCTTCTCCTACCTCGACACGCAGCTGAGCCGCCTGGGTGGCCCGAATCACCACCAGATCCCGATCAACGCGCCGCGCTGCCCGATGCGCAACCTGCAGCGCGACGGTCATATGCAAACGCGCGTTCATAAATCGCGCGTCTCGTACGAGCCGCAGTCGCTCGACCCGAGCACGCCACGCGAGAACCCGACGCGCGGCTTCCAGCCGGCGCGTGTCGGCTTCGAGGGCGAGAAGACGCGACTGCGCCCCGAGAGCTTCGCCGACCACTACAGCCAGGCGCGCCTCTTCTATCGCTCGCTCACGCCGATCGAGCAGAAGCACGTCGTCGCCGCCATCGCCTTCGAGCTCGGCAAGGTAGAGACCATGGCGGTGCGCACGCGTATGCTCGGCCACCTCGTCCACATCGACGACACGCTGTCGGCGGGTGTGCAGGCCGCGCTCGGCATGGAGGGCATGGCCGACAAGATCACGCCGGCGCGTGAGCCGTTCGACATGGCGCCGTCGCCCGCGCTGAGCATGGTCACGAAGTTCCAGCCGACCTTCAAGGGCCGCAAGCTCGGCGTGCTCGTGAGCGACGGCTGCGACGCCGCGCTGCTCGCGCGCCTGCACGCGGCGATCGTCGCCGAGGGCGGCGCGGTCGAGGTCATCGCGCCCAAGATCGGCGGCGCGGTCGCCGCGGACGGCAGCATCATCCAGGCCGACCACGCGCTCGCCGCTGGACCGTCGGTGCTGTTCGACGCGGTGGCGGTGGTGACGGGCGACGACGGCGGCATGCTCGCGAAGCACGCCGCCGCGGTCGACTTCGTGCGCGACGCCTTCGGTCACCTCAAGGTGATGGGCCTCGCGGGCGCTCAGAAGCTGGCCGCCAAGGCCCACGTCGAGGTCGACCCCGGCATCGTCGACCTGCACGGCAAGGACGCGGTGGCGCTCTTCGTGGAGGCGTGCAAGCGCGGTCGTGTGTGGGACCGCGAGCCCAAGGTCCGCCCCGACTGAGTCAGGGCAGCCGTCGTGGCGCCGCTATTTCTTCTTCGGCGGCACGGCGGCCGGCTTGGGCGCGACCTTGCTCTTGGCGGCCTGCGTGCCCTGCTTGATCTTGTTGTTGATGGCGCCGGACGCCTTGGTCTGCGCCTTGACCTGCGCGCTCATGACCTTCGACTTGGCGGTCGCCTGAACGCTGTTGACCTTCTGGCGGAAGATCCGGGTGAAGAAGCCGACGATCTCGTCGATGATGTTCATGCTTGCTCCGCGTGCGGCTCGACCGCGCTCGATGTGGGAGGGTCAGATACCACCGGACCCATGTCCTCGGCCAGTCGTTCGAGGGCTCGTGCCGCTTCGAGCCCGACGAGGTTCGCGCTCTGCGCGAGGCCGTGCTTCCAACGCTTGGCACCGGGCAGGCCATGGTACAGCTCGAGGATGTTGCGCCCGAGCGCGTGCAGCTTGATCCCCTGGTCGGCCACGTAGCGCGCCGCCGCGCGTACCGCGTCCGCGCGTGTCGCGCACGGGTCCTCGGCGCGGCCGAACATGCGGGTGTCGGCGCGCGCGAACACCCACGGCATCTCGTACGCGGAGCGCCCGATCATCACCGCGTCGACATGCGGCAGCTCGTCCTGCGCGGCCGACAGCGTCTTGATGCCGCCGTTGAGCTCGATGGCCAGCTCCGGTCGCTCGCGCTTGAGGCGGTGCACGTCGCCATAACGCAGCGGCGGGATGGTGCGGTTCTCCTTGGGCGAGAGGCCCTTCAGCCACGCCGCGCGCGCGTGCACCGAGAAACGATCGGCGCCCGCCTGCGAGACGACATCGACGAACGCGAGCATGTCCTCGTAGCGATCGGTCTTGTCGATGCCGATGCGATGCTTGACCGTGATGGGGATCGGCACGGCCGCGCGCATGGCGGCGACGCCCTCTGCGACGACCTCGGGCGCGGCCATCAGGCAGGCGCCGAAGCGGCCCTTCAGGACCTTGTCCGAGGGGCAGCCGACGTTGATGTTCACCTCGTCGTAGCCGAGCTCGTAGGCGATCTTGGCGCACGCCGCGAGCTCACGCGGGTCGTCGCCGCCGAGCTGCAGCGCCAGCGGACGCTCGGCCGGATCGTAGGCCAGGAAGTCGAAGCGGCGACCCTTCACGATGGCCCCGGTCACGACCATCTCGGTGTACAGCAACGTCTCGCGCGTGAGCTGGCGCAAGAACCAGCGCAGGTGTCGATCGGTCCGATCCATCATCGGCGCGACCGACAGCACACGCGTCACACCACGGCGCTCGTGGGTCGACGCGCTCAGAGGATGCCTCCCGCGAAGCGCCAGCCGTCGCCGCGCCGCACCCACAAGAGCGGCCGCACCAGTACTTCGCCGGCCTTGGTCCCGCTGCGCCGGAGCAGCGTGCGCACGATCTCGCCCTCGGCCGCGCGCTCGGGCTCGCCCTCGGTGCTGTCGAGCGTGAAGCCCCCCGAGCTCTGCCAGGCCTGGCGCATCTGCTCGAACGCCATGCGGCGATCGGCCCTGGCGAGCGCGTCGTCGCACAGGAGCTCGAAGGCCTTCCAGTGGTTGCTCCGCAGGATGGCCGGCAGCGCCGCCACCAGCCGCTCGGGGCGCGCGTCGCCGGGCACCACGATGGTCGGCAGCAGCGCCTGCAGCCGCGCCTGGGCCGCCTCGAGCCCGGGCACCTCGCTGTCGAGCATGAGCTGTCCGGGCACGTAGATCTGCCGCAGCACGAGCTCGTGCTCACGCGTCGGCGCGCCCTCGACGGGCGGCTCGGACTGCTCCAGCTCGCGGGTCTCGACGATGTCCGCGACCACGTTCCAGGCGGTCTCGCGGGCGATCGGCCAGCCGAAGGTGATCTGCAGATCACGCAGCTCGCTGATGCGCTTGGCGAGCTTCTTGTCGAGCGGGAAGAGGAAGCGCTCGTCACCGTGCCGCAGCACGATCGAGCGTCCCGCGCGGTGGTGCTCGAGCTGCAGCGTCGGGTCGAGGCCGACGAAGACGAGCCGCGCGCCTGGCCCGTGGACGCGCGGAGGGCGCGCACGCAGATCCTGCTCGACCGCATCCCAGGCGGCTTTGGAGGCATCGGCGAGCGACTGTTGGGCGGCTGCGAGCGGGTGCGTCATCGCCGTGTGATGTCACAGCCCGTCGGCAGGCTGCAACGTCAGGAAGACGGACGCCTTCGTCTTCGGGCCCAACGTGGCCAGCGCGGCCTTGAAGCCAGGCTTGGCGACGCGCACCGCCACGGGCCTGCCGACCTCGTCCCACTCGATGTAGATCGGCGTGGCCCCGACCGCGCGCCCGTCGACCATGACGCTCGCCCCGGCGGGCTCGCTGTCGACCAGCACGCGGCGCACGACCGGCACCGCTGCGCCCGCGTGGCCCGCGGTCGGATCTTCGAGGTCAGCAAACGGGTCCTTCGGCTTGGGCGCGACCTTCTCGACCTTCTCGACCTTCTCGACCTTCTTCGCGGGCGCGCCCTTCTCGACCGTGTCCTTGGTTGGCTCGACCGAGGCGATCAGCGGCTTGTCGACCGGCACCGGGGCGATCGCTGGCACGTCGCTCGGCACCGTCTTCACTGGCTCGGCCGGCTTGGCCTCGACCAGCTTGGCGGGCTCGCTCGGCGCGGGTGCGCTCGGCGCGGTCGCCTCGCTGCCCACGCTGGCACGGGTCGCCGGCTCGGATGTCGGCGCAGGCGCGGTCGGCGGCGTCGAGTGAGCGCTCTCACGGACGACCGGGTTGGTGTTCGACGAGAGCAGCGCGATGACCACCCCGACGGCCGCCGCGAACAGCAGCGCCAGGACCCAGATGCCCCAGTGCGAGCGCGCCGGCGGCTCGAACGCCTCGGCGACGGTGCGCTCCTCGCTCGGCAGCCGCTGCGTCGGCACGGCGGCGGTCGCGACGGTCTTCACGACCACGGGGATGGTGGC
>Ga0164241_10006259_pt1 | contig 10901 bp, 5 predicted proteins | sample OricomyardsoilBY_FD_108780 | JGI IMG/M metagenome (GOLD analysis project Ga0164241, IMG submission 108780) | Backyard soil microbial communities from Emeryville, California, USA - Original compost - Back yard soil (BY) | ecosystem: Environmental > Terrestrial > Soil > Unclassified | place: USA... | reverse complement strand
GAGCAACGGCCGGCTGCGCTTCACGTGGCGCGAGAGCAGGCCGAAGAACGGGATCACGAAGTGCCCGAAGACCAGCGTCCAGGAGACGTTGCCCCAGCCGCCCGCGAAGCGCTGCTTGAACCACGCGGTCTCCTCCGGAATGTTCGCGTACCAGATCAGCATGAACTGGGAAAACGCGATGTACGCCCAGAAGATGGTGAAGGCGAACAGCATCTTGCCGAGATCGTGATAGTGCTCCGCGGTGACGCTCTTCGCGAGGCGTCCCTTCTTCTGCACCCACATCAGCGCGACGATGAGCGTCACGTGCACCGAGAGCACGCAGCTCGCGAAGTAGTAGACGCCGAACATCGTGCTGAACCAGCGCGCCTGCACCGACATCAGGAGGTCAACGGCGCAGAAGGTCAGGGTCAACGCGAAGAAAATCATCGCAGGACCCGAGACGCGGCTCATCGACGGACCGATTTCCGAGCCGCCCGTTTCGTCCTGGCGGCGCGACGCGCCCAGGTAGTAGCGCGCGAGCAGCGTCCAGAAGCCGAAGTAGACGAGCATCCGCACCAAGAAGAAGCCGGGGTTCAGGTAGGCGGACTTGTGGTGCAGCGCGTGATCGGCCGCTGCCTGCGCCTTGTCGGCCCACTCGTAGACGAGCGGGTTGCCGCTCATCACGGGGAGCACGAGCGGGAGCGACAGCACGCCGACGAGCGGCATGTTCGCCGCGAAGACCTCTGCGACGCGTCGGGCGACGATGCTCCAGCGCGCGTTGACGAGGTGCTGCAGCGCGACCCAGAACAGCGACCCCGCGGTCACAGACAGGATCACCCCGTACGCCGCCAAGTAGCCGTGTGACCAGCGCTTGAAGCCGTCGCCGGCGCTAGCGCCGAGCGCGGCAGACGCTCCGAGGCAAACGATGGCGAGGCCTGCCGCCTTGGCGAAGAGCGCGCTCGACTCGCTGCCGAGCCGGATACTGTCGGAAAAACCCGCGATTTCGACGCGCGCGGCAGCGTCGTCCGGAACGGACGCCGCCTTCCGCGCGGGGGTCTCGGGCTTCGACTCCGGGGCGGGGCTCTTCTCGGAGGAGGGCTTCTTCGTGGGACCTTTTTTAGCGGTTGCCATCGTCGTGTCCTAGAGGCCGGTACGTTCGGCGGGTTCGAGGTCGGCCACCGTGGCGCTGTGGCCGCGCTCGAGCGCGCGGAGGTAGAGGATGATCGCCCAGCGGTCGCTCGTCGGGATCTGCGGGCCGTAGGGCGGCATGTTGCGGACGCCGTTGGTGATCGTGTTGAACAGCTCGCCGACCGCCATGTTGCGGATGCGCGCTTCCGTGAGGTTCGTGGGCGGCGTCCAGGTGCCTTGCGCGAGCTCCTCGGCGCGTTTGGAGACCATGCCGTTGCCCTCGCCGCCGAAGCCGTGACACGGCGTGCAATAGATGCCGAAGCGCTCCTGTCCGCGCTGCATCGCGAGTTCGTCCGCGCGGAATCCGGGCGGGAACGTCCGAGCCCAGTTGTCGCCGTCCTTGCCGCGGAAGAAGTGGTCGTCTTCGTGCAGCTCGCCGACGGCGACCGTCTCCGCTTCGGCGATGCGCGTCGCGCGCCCGTCGGGAAACACGGGGTTACCGCGTTGAGCCTTGTATTTCGGCTGCGCATCCATGTCCTGGATGATGTGGATGCGCGGCGTCCTGGACAGCGTGTAGCGCGCCTTCGCGGCGAGCGCGAAGGGGACAGCCGAGGCGACCGTGAGGATCACGAGGACGTAGATGATGCCCGTGGGCAGGGTGTCCGGCGTCGAGCGGTCCTCGAGCACGCTTTCGATGGCGTGCGGGTGCGTCGAGTCGAGCAGGGCCTTCGTGGCGGCTTCGTCGAACTTGGGATCGGCGGCTTCGACGAACAGGAAGAAGTGGTCGTCCGTCGAGCGCGCGAAGCGACGAACGGAGTCGAGCGGGTGCGACGGGAACGGCAAGTTGTTGAGCACGAGCATCGCGATCAGCGCCGTGAGGCCGCTGAAGAGCACCGTCAGCTCGAACATGATCGGCACGTTCGCCGGAATGCTCCACATGGGCTTACCGCTGATGAGCCACGGGTAGTCGTAGGAGTTCGTCCACCACTGCAGCAGGATCGCGGTCGTGAGGCCCGTGAGGCCGGCGCCCAGCACGATCCAGGGCAGGATCGTCATGCGAATGCCCATGGCCTTGTCGATGCCGTGGACCGGGAAGGGCGTGTACGTGTCCCAGCGCGAAAATCCCGCGTCGCGCACCTTGCGGGACGCGGCGATGATCTCCGCCGGGGTGGTGTACTCCGCGAGGAGGCCGTGGAGCGGCGCCGGGCCAGTGTCCTTCGGGGGCTCGTGGGGATGGCTCATCAGTGATGCTCCGGATGCGCGTGCGCCGCCGGGTGGAACGCTTTGACCTCGGATATCGCGACCATGGGTAGGTAGCGACAGAACAAGAGGAACAGGGTGAAGAACAGTCCGAAGCTGCCGCCGAGCGTCATGTAGTCGAACGGCGTCGGCACGAAGTAGCCCCAGCTCGACGGGAGGAAATCACGAGCGAGCGAGGTGCAGATGATGACGAAGCGCTCGAACCACATGCCGACGTTGATCACCATGCCGATGAGCAGCGTCGCCATCGGGCTCGTCCGGATTTTCTTGAACCAGTGGAGCTGCGGCGAGAGCACGTTGCACGTGATCATCGTCCAGTAGGCCCAGGCGTATTGGCCGAAGGCGCGGTTCACGAAGGTGAAGCCCTCGTAGCTGTCGTCCGAGTACCAGGCGACGAAGAACTCCATGCCGTACGCGTAGCCGACCATCAGGCCGGTCGCGATCAGCACCTTGTTCATGAGCTCGAGGTGCTTGATCGTGATGATGCGCTTGAGCCCGAAGAACTGGCGCGCGGGGACGGCGAGCGTCACGACCATCGCGAAGCCGCCGAAGATGGCGCCGGCGACGAAGTAAGTCGGGAAGAGCGTCGTGTGCCAACCGGGCAGCTGCGCCGTCGCGAAGTCGAAGGAGACGACGGAGTGCACCGAGAGCACGAGTGGCGTCGCGAGCGCCGCGAGCAGGAGATACGCGCGTTCGTAGCGGTGCCATTGCCGCGACGAGCCGCGCCAACCCATGGCGACGACGCCGTAGGCGAGGCGCCGCCAGAACGTCGTCGCGCGATCGCGGAACGTCGCAAAATCCGGGATCATGCCCATGTACCAGAACACGATCGAGATCGTCGCGTAGGTGCTGACCGCGAAGATGTCCCACTCGAGCGGGCTCCGGAACTGCGGCCACATGTCCATCTGATTCGGGATGGGCATCATGTAGTAGGGCAGCCAGGGGCGACCGATGTGGATGCCGGGGAAGACACCGGCGCAGATGACCGCGAAGATCGTCATCGCTTCGGCGAAGCGATTGATCGCGGTGCGCCAGCTCTGCCGGAGCAAGAACAGAATCGCGCTGATCAGCGTGCCGGCGTGGCCGATGCCGATCCAGAAGACGAAGTTGACGATCGGGAAGCCCCACGCGACGGGCATCATGTTGCCCCACGTGCCGATGCCGTTCCAAACCGCCCAGGTGATGCTGCCCAGGAAGAAGGTGAGCATCACGAGCGCGGCGGCGAACGCGATGTACCAGGCACGCGGTGGACGCTCCGTCTCCGCGATACGAGCAACGTTGTCGGTGATACGCGCGAACGCGTTGTCGCCCGTGGGGGGCGTGACGAACGGGTTCACGTCGCTGATAGCGGCCATCAGCCAAGCTCCGGGTTCGGGTTGCGTACGCGGCCGAGGTAACGGACGCGCGGATGGTTGTTCAGCTCACCGAGCAGCGCGTAGGCGCGGGGCGCAGCATGCGCTGCGGCGACTTGCGAGCCCGAGTCGTTCAGGTCGCCGAAGACGATGGCTTCGGCCGGGCAACTGTCCTGGCAGGCGGTGCGGATGGTGCCGTCGGGGATGCCCTGCTTCACGTTCTTCGCCTTGATCTTCGCGTTCTGGATGCGCTGCACGCAGAACGTGCACTTTTCCATCACGCCGCGGGAGCGGACGGTCACGTCGGGATTGAACACCATCGACTTGACCTTCATCTTCGGGTCGTCCGTCGGCGTGTACGGCGTGATGCCGATCTCGTTCACGTTGTAGTTGAAGTAGTTGAAGCGGCGGACCTTGTAAGGGCAGTTGTTCGAGCAGTACCGCGTGCCGATGCAGCGGTTGTAGACCATGTCGTTCAAGCCCTCGTGGCTGTGAATGGTCGCGCCGACGGGGCACACCTGCTCGCAGGGCGCGTTCTCGCACTGCTGGCAGGGGATGGGCTGGAAGGTGACCTTCGCGTTCTCGGGCTCGCCCTGGTAGTAGCGATCGACGCGCAGCCAGAGCATCTCGCGGCCCATCGCGACGTTCTTCTTGCCGACGACGGGGATGTTGTTCTCGGCCTGACAAGCCGTCACGCACGACCCGCAGCCGACGCACTTGTTCAGGTCGATGGCCATGCCCCATTTGTGGCCCTCGTAGGAGACGGGGGGCACCCACAGACTCAAGAGCGGTGGGTGCGGCTCCTCCCGGCTTTCGACGAAGCGGGGATCCTTCTTGTACTCGGCGAGCGTCGCTTCGCGCACGAGCTCGGGGGCGCGCTCTTCGGCGCCTTCGTGGCCGATCTTGTCGAGGTTGTAGATGTCGTTCGTCGTCGAGAGGCGCGGCAGATCGGCGTTCGAGAACGCGGCGCTGCCGCCCGTCGCCGCGTGGTAGCCCGCGACGGTGCGCAGGGCGTACGCGTTCGCGCCCACGGGCGCGACCTCGCTCTTGGCGTGGCCGGCGACCTGTCCCGCCGCCGTGCGCCCGTAGCCGAGCGCGAGGTGAACCGAGCCTTCGGCGCGGCCGGGCACCCAGAGCGCCGGCAACGTCACGGTCTTGCCGCCGACCGTCACGGTGCAGGCTTCGCCGTCCTTCACGCCGAGCTCTGCGGCCGTCGCGGGCGCGATCAACGCGGCGTTGTCCCAGGTCAGCTTCGTGAGCGGCTCGGGTAGCTCTTGCAGCCACGCGAGGTTCGCGAAGCGCCCGTCGAAGACCTTCAGGCACGGCCCGAACGTCACCTCGAGCTGGCCGTTCTGGAGCTTCTTGCCGCCGAGCGCGCGCTCGTCGAGCGTCACGGGCTTGAGCCCTTGCAGCGTCGGGGTCGCAGCCGGGAACGCCGAGCCCGCGATGACGCCGTCGTGCACGGCCTTGCGGAAGGCGCGTTCGTTCGGCAGCGCCGCCTGGTGGGTCGCCTTCACGAGGTCCAACGCCTTGGTCGTGTCACCGAGCAAGAGCGCGAGCAGCTCGATGCTCGAGCGCCCGCCGTAGATGGGCGCGATGAGTGGCTGCACGATGCTGATCGTGCCGTCCCAAGCGCGCGCGTCGCCCCAGCTCTCGAGGTAGTGCGCGGCGTTCAGGTGCCAGGTGCAGCGCTGCGACGTTTCGTCGTCGTAGAGGCTCAGGTGGATGCTGGTCTTCGCGCGGCCGACGAGCGTGTCGAAGGCGAGCTCGCCCGGCGCCGTGTACGCGGGGTTGCCGCCCAGCACGAGCAGCGTGTCCACGCGATCCTTCGCGAGGTCGTCGGCGAGCTGCTTGAGCTCGGCGAGGTCGGAGTCGTTCTCGGCGAGCGTGTCCTCGACGTAACGCACGGTGCGCCCGACGTTGCCGAGCACCGCGTTCAGGCGGTGGGCGAGGGCGTGCACCTCGGCCGGCTGCGAGGGCCCGGCGACGACGAGGCTCTTGCCGCTGTTCGCGACGAGATCCTTGGCGAGCGCGTCGAGGAACTTCGCGACGGACGCTTCGCCGAGGAGCTCGGATTTCGGCAGGGCCTGGGCGGCGCCGAGCTCGGCGAGCGGCTTCGCGAGCTCGCTCACCTTCGCGTCGAGCGCGGCGGCGATCGTCTTCACCTGCTCGGCGCGGACGGGCAGGCGATGATCGGCCACGCCGCCGAGCAGCGTGTACATCGGCTCGACCGCGTAGATGCGGCTCATCGGGCCGTCGGGTGAACGCCCGCGCGCGATGCTGCGAGCGAGCGCGAGGTGACCCGGGAAATCCGGCGCGAAGAGATCGGCGTCGAGCGTGAGGATGACCTGCGCCGCTTCCGGCTTCAGCAGGGCGCGGTGAGCCTTACCGAAAGCAAGGAGGGACCCGGCGCGTGCGCCGTCTCCGGACGTGGGCTCGTACACGGACCAGCGCGCCTGCGGGAACGCCGCGAGGAAGCGCTGCTTCAAGAGCGCGAGCGTGGGCGAGGAGCTGCGTTCCGACAGGACGCGCAGCCCGTAGCCGCGCGTGCCCTTGAGCCGGCCGAAGTGCGTGTTCAAAAACTCCGCGGCTGCCTGCCAGCTGGAGGCCGCGGCGGTGCCGCCGCTGCGCTTCCAAGGTTTGTCGCTGCGGTCGGGATCGTAGACGCCGAGGACGCTCGCTTGGTGCAGGGCGCTCGTGCCGCCGAGGCTCTCGGGGTGCAGCGGATTGCCGTCGATCTTGATCGGACGGCCGTCGTAGCTCGTCGCGTGGAGGCCGACGGCGACGCCGTCGAGCTCCATGGCCGTCGCGTAACGCTTCGTGGTGCCGGGGATGGTCCCTTCCGGGCGGCGCGTGAGCGGGAGGATCTTGTCCTCCTGCCAGTGGCAGCCGACGCCCGCCAAGCCGAGGGAGGCGCCCATCAGCTGCACGAATCGGCGGCGCTCCGGCGCGTCCGGAGGCAGGTCCGTCGGCGGCGCCGCGAACTCGCGCTCGAGCGAGGCGCGGAACTCCGGCGTGTTCTCGAGCTCGGCGAAGCTCTTCCAGAAGCGCGGGCGGCCGCTGCCGTGCTGGGGCGCTGCTTCGGTGCTGGCCGCGGTCTGCTCGGCTCCGCCCGCGAGCATGGGCAGGGCTTTCTTCTTCAGCGATGACATGTCGAGCAATCCGTCGGAGGGTTGAGGTGGTTCTTTTCGCGCAGCATTTTGCCGTACTCGAACGCGTCCTGACCGTCCGGCGGAGCCCAGGTCATGTTGGTGACCTCCTCCGGCGGACGCAGATTCTTTTCAGGCGCGCGGTGGCAGTCGAGGCACCAGCCCATGCTGAGCGGCTCGTGCTGGTAGACCTCTTCCATCTGATCGACGCGACCGTGACAGGTGACGCAGCCGACGCCGCGCGTCACGTGCGCGCTGTGGTTGAAGTACACGTAGTCGGGGAGGTCGTGGACCTTGATCCACTCCACGGGTTCGTTCGTTTCGTGGCTCTCACGGATGAGAGCGAGCTTGTCGCTCTTCGTGTGCACCCGCGCGTGGCAGTTCATGCACGTGTCCGTCGGCGGAATCGCGGCGTGAGCGGCCTGCTCGACGGTGTTGTGGCAGTAGCGGCAGTCGAGCCCGAGCTGACCCGCGTGCAGCGCGTGGCTGTACGGAACGGGTTGCTGAGGCTCGTACCCGACGTCCGTGGTCCGCGGCGATGCGCCGTACCAGATCAGGAACGTGAGGTAGAGGGGGGCACCTCCGAGGAGCATGCCCGCCAGCGCTCTTGTCTTGTTCGCCCAGCGCGGGAATACGAAGAGATTCATCGAGGTCCGAGGCAGATCGGTGGGGCGTGGGGTCGCCGCCTGCGGGATGGCTGCGGGCGGGCCGGCGCTCGCGGGCGGCTAGGTGCCCGTTCTGCGCCGGGAAAAGGCTGTCTCCAACGCGCGCCCTTATGCGCCGAAGGCCCACAAATGTAAATGACATCAGCCGAAACAGCGATAAGTAGATGAAATTATTGTAATTTCACCTAAACATCGCACCGCCGCGGAGGCCCCTAGGAGCCCCGGCTCGGTCCGAACCCGGCTTTCCCGACCACTGGCAGCGCGCTCAGGCTTTTTCGCGCCAGCTCCGGCGCGGTCACAAAACGCCGCGGCCGCCTGGGGGGTCTACCCGCAGACGGCCGATGGGCGCGAACGAAGCCTGCGGGGTCCGAGCCCCGCAGGTTCACCCGTCAAAACTCTCGCATCTGCTTGCGGATCTTGCCGATCGCCTGCTCTTGCAGCTGGCGGATGCGCTCGCGCGACAGGTTGTACTTATCGCCGATTTCCTTGAGCGTGAGCTCGTCCTCGTTGTCGAGGCCGAAGCGCCAGCGAATGATGCGCGACTCGATCGGCGTGAGCGTGCCGAGCAGGCGCTGGACTTCCTCGGCCCATTTCTGGTTCGCGAGGTTGTCGTACGGCGAGAGCATGTTCTCCTCGACGAGGAAGTCGATGAAGCGACGCCCGTCCTCGTCGCCTACGGGGCGATCGAGGGAGAAGGGGGTGTCGGCGTAGAGGTCCTTCACCTTGTCGAGCTTGTCGCGCGGGACGCCCGTCTCCTTCTCGAGCTCCTCGATCGAAGGCTCGCGGCCCGTGCGTGCGATGATCGTCTGCGTGGCGCGCGACACCCGGTTGTAGGTGTCGAGCATGTGCACGGGGATGCGGACGGCGCGGCCCTTGTCGGCGAGCGCGCGGCTGATCGCGTGACGGATCCACCACGAGGCGTAGGTCGAGAAACGGTAGCCGCGCGCGTGGTCGAAGCGCTCGACCGCCTTCATGAGGCCGATGTTGCCCTCCTGAATGAGGTCGATGAGCGGCAGACGTCCGCGGTTATAACGGCGCGCGATGCTGACGACGAGGCGAAGGTTCGCCTTGACGAAGCGGTTCTTCGCCTGCCGCTGCGTGCGATCGGTCTCGCGGACGCGAGCGAGGTAGCGACGGTACGCGGGCGTGTCGGGCGTCGCCTCCGGGACGATCATCTCGTCCCCGCCGTCGACGGCTTCACAGCGTGAGATCCGCTCGGCGTTGGCCATCCAGATGCGATCCGAATCCGGCAGGCGTACGTCGCGACCGAGCGATGCCGAGAGGTCGAGCCAGGTGCGCATCTGGTCGGCGTTGAGCTTCGAGCGCTGCTTCTTGTAAAGCTTCGCGAGCTTTCGGAGCTCGAGGAGCTGGGGCAGCTCCGGACGCTCTTCGGGCGCGAGCGTCTGAACGTCCTTTTCGAGCTGCTCGAACATGAGCTCAGCCGTGGGGACGTAGTTGAGGAGCGCGGTCCAGTGCTGGACCTCCGCCTGCTCGACCGCCTGCGCGGCGGTGAGCTCCTCGTCCGGGCCCATCACCTGATGGGTTGCCATGTCCCGGAAGTACCGGGACAGCATCGAGTCGGTCGCCGCGTCGGACTCCGCGGTGAAGGACTCGCCCGCCTCGGAGAACGTTTCGCCCTCCGGGGCTTCGGACTGGCGCACGCTCGAAGTGGCGCGAACGCGCGTCTCTTCGCTCTCTTCGGTGTAGTCCGGCGGATCGGACGTGGATCCCGCGGTCGAGACAGGGCCCGCGCTCGAGGCGGGGGCGCTGGCAGGTGCGCGGTCCTTTGAAAGCTTCTGGCCGGTCGCTGATTGGGTTCGAAGGCTCATTGAGGACTCCGGTGCGAAACCCTTCTGCAAAATTCGAGCCGCTCTGGGACCGGGCGACGCTGGCGCGCCGGCCGGTGTGCTTGCTGGACGAGGAGGCGCGACGCCTTGGGTGGCGGCGGGCCGGGAGGAGCTTGGTTGCACGGAGCGGGTAGTCATGGCACTAGATCCGGTCCCTCGTATCTACGCGTGAAACCGGGCTTTGGATTCAGCTCGAACGTATCGGGGATTCTTGCAGAGCGAACGGCTCGCGGCCGAGGAAGCCGCAGTTTGCCGTAGAGGTGAAACCCGCAACGGGACACGATCATTCCCGTGTGTCTCGCCTGTCCAAGAGGCAAGTACCCGAGGTGGCTCGAAGCCTGTCAACGCGGGTAACTAGGACCGCAAGGATTGCGAGGCAAGTACTTCGTGCAACCGGCACAGCGTGTGCCGTCGCCCTGACGTTCGTGTCGCGCATGAGGCACGCGGTTCACGCGGCCGCACGTCCGGGCGAGGAAACGCTATTCCCGACGAGTGACGGTCGGATCTCATGGAACGCCCTTTCACTCCGGGGGCGAGAGGCGTCCTAGAACTGCCCGAGAAACCGCGGATCGTTCTCGAACAGAACGCGAATGTCCGGGATGCCGTAGCGAAGCATGGCGACGCGATCCACGCCCATGCCGAAGGCGAAGCCGCTGTAGCGCTCGCCGTCGATGCCGCAGTGCCGGAACACGTCGGGGTGGATCATCCCGGAGCCGAGCACTTCCAGCCAGCCCGTCGCCTTGCAGACGCGGCAGATCGCCCGCGAGCCGTCGTCGGGACGGCAGAAGACACAGGTCACGTCCATCTCGGCGCCGGGCTCGACGAACGGGAAATAGCTGGGGCGGAAGCGCGTCTGGCAATCGGGGCCGTAAAGGCGGCGCGCGAATTCGCTGAGCACGCCCTTCAATTCCGCAAAACTCGTCCGTTCGTCGACGAGGAACCCCTCGATCTGATGGAACATCGGCGAGTGGGTGACGTCGTCGTCGCGGCGATACACCGGACCGCCGCTCACCACCGCGAGGGGTGGTGCGTGCGTGCTCATCTCCCGGACCTGCACCGTGCTCGTGTGCGTGCGCAGGAGAGCGCGAACGCCCGCGGTCGCCCCCGCGACGTCAACCCAGAAAGTGTCCTGCATGTCCGTCGCCGGGTGGTCGGGCGGAAAGGCGAGGCGCTCGAAGTTGTTGCGCTCGAGGTCCACTTCCGGCCCCCACGCGACCGCGAAACCGAGCGAACGGAAGATATCGAGGATCTCCCACTTGACGCGCGTGATCGGGTGCAGGTGTCCGCGCGGGACGGGGAGGCGGGCAGGGAGGGTGAGGTCGAAGGGTGGCGCCTCGAGCTCGGCGCGGCGAGCGGCTGCCGAGAGGGCAGCGAGCCGGGCCTCGAAAGCGGCCTCCACCTCCGCCTTGGCGATGTTCACCCTCTCGCCGATGCGCTTGCGCTCCTCGGGCGGCGCCTGGCCGAGCGAGCGCAGCTGAGCGGTGAGCTCGCCCTTTTTGCCGAGAATTTCCGCCTTCAGCG
>Ga0164241_10006258_pt1 | contig 10902 bp, 9 predicted proteins | sample OricomyardsoilBY_FD_108780 | JGI IMG/M metagenome (GOLD analysis project Ga0164241, IMG submission 108780) | Backyard soil microbial communities from Emeryville, California, USA - Original compost - Back yard soil (BY) | ecosystem: Environmental > Terrestrial > Soil > Unclassified | place: USA... | reverse complement strand
TGAACTATAACTGGCTAGTCTTTTAGTTAGTATCTGTTTCAAACAAAATATGGTACTCTATAAGACTAGCTTTATTCGTTTGGAATAATGACCCAGTCTCAATTATTTTGAAATTATCATCAAATGAGTATGACCACTACTAGATTAGAGAAAAATGAAAAAATTATTGCTTTGGTATTCAACGAAAAGACACTAGTATCTTTGGTCCTCTTAACTGTTACCTAATTATTAAACTGTATATAATTCTTAACAAGCAATATTAACATTAAGGAGCCAGCTCGAGAGTTGAAAATATCGATAGCATATCTTTTTTTAAAGAATAGATTGCCTGGCATAAAAATTATTGACAAAAGAATGAGTTACTTTATAGGTTACATTAATGATTTAATACCATTCAGTAAATATGCCAATATAGGCCAAAAAATGACAATAAGATACAATTTTGATAAAATATGAATTATGTTGGGATGAGAAAATGCTTTTTATAATTGACATATTAATGATCATCATGGCAAGCAATAACAATTTGGACGATTTAAATAAAAGTTATGAAGAAACAATGCGTAAAGTCAATGATAAGGTTTCTTCTGAATTTAAACAAAATATGGACAAAATGAAAGAAAAGAATTTAAATAATCTGAGACATGAAATTGACCAAGTGAATCACTCCCTTGATAATAATGATCTTTTCAAGGCTCAGTATCATGCAATGAATGCAAGATTTTACAAGTATTTGTCTGGACTTTAAGTCTTTATCAACGCAGTCAACACCGGTTTTGTCTTGCTTGTAATAATTTTATTTATTTCCGGCCCATTGAAGTATTTTACAAACCCGGAATTATTGATCCCTTAATGCAGTAAATCTATGAATCCAGGTTTTGTCACTAAAGGTCATTAGTTTTGCAGACATTCATATATATTTGAATGTTTTAAACAATCCAATGGCAATAGACATTGAAGTTTCACGTAAGATATCAATCAAATTTTATTATACTTTTTTAATTTTGATTGGAATTTTTGTGACCGTTTCTATTGGATACGATGTTGAAAGTATCGCTACCTTTGCACAATATGACTCTACGAATTCAATTTCTCAAATAGAACAAGAAGATTTCTATCAGCCAGAAATTATTTCAACTAATAACCAGGACGAAGAATCTTTTTCTAAAAATTCTTTTGCCAATCCAAATGTCGGAAGCAATTCTAACAACACGGCTAGTACTGGTTCAGGCACCCCAGACTTTAGACAAGATCTTAGTGGAAAATATACAAATCCCAAATATGGTATATCGGAATTTGAGATTCCAACAGGCTGGTATGCAACAGAAAGCATGAATGGCGATAATGGCATTATCCTTACCATACTTCCTTCCACAACACAAGAGTTTTTTACTGACCTAAATTCTCTCTCAAACAATGAAACCCTTCCTATAATTAATTTGGTAGTACAAGATAAAGAGGATCTCAAGGAACGACAAAGTGCAGCGTTCGCTGATTCTGGACCATCATCTCTTTCTACAAAGTGTACAGAGCTAAATCCAAATTCGACCTCCACAATAAATGGTAAGCAATTTCAAATCTCAACGATGAAATGCTTGACAGCAGATAAAGAGCCTATCCCAGGAGGTATTGACTTTGGTCAAAATGAAATAACAAAGTCTTACAAATTTGATACTTTGACCAAAATTTATGTTCTACAATTAGTGATGTCTAGCGAATATTCTTCAGATAAGATCGTAAATGAGGCGTATCTATCTAAATTCCAACCAATTCTAGATGATACAATTCAAACATTAAGAATAGAATAGTTATTTGTTACATGGGGTGTATCATAAAGAAAAAAATGATTATTCTAATTAATTTTCAGTTAATTTATTGACAGAGTATTCAATCAAGGGTTCCATATGTTATATCCCATTAATTCAATCGCTTGGAGTGGCTTAACTTTTCTAATAATCTGTCTTCTTATAAAAAATTTCCATATAATTGGTTATGAATCTCGTGTGAACGATATTTGAGCAATACTCAATACAAACTCAAAAATTCACTAGCTTTCTTATCGTTTAATCCACTCAGAGATTTCCCATCTATTTGATCTAAATAAGGTAATCCGGTCAAAATATATTGTGAGATTGTTAATCAACACTTTAACAATATACTGGTTAGCTGATAGAATATACCTAAAAGAAAATTGTCGATAATTCCGCACGAAAAGTATACACATGATACCGAGGGCACATTGTTTATTTAGCAACTAAAATATAATGATTTCATAATTTTTTGTTACCAATTAATTGGGACAAGTATATTTTGGTTCAGATGGGAATATGTCCCGATTCAAGTTAAAGTACAGATTTTTATTTATTCTATTGCGATAGCTCAACGTATATTTTTGAACGGTCAGTATAGGGTATGGCCTCTTTGATTTTGTTTTCAATATTATCAATGATAAATTCGATCGCATCGGTACTTAAATTCTCAATCAAACTAACTTCAATTGCTATCAGAACATCTTCGGCCGCAAGGTGCATAGTCCGTATTGATTTTATTTTTTCAACTTCAGGGATGCTAGAAATTACGTTATTTATCTTTTTTAGATCTCCTTTAGACATTGCTTCACCAATAAGCATGCCTCGGTTCTCCCTGACCAAAAATAAAGCAAAACCCATTAATACTACTCCAATCAGGAGAGAACCTATTGCATCATAAGCAAGATTTCCAGTAATTTCAGAAAGGGCCAACGCTACTATAGCGATCAATATTCCCAAAAGAGCAGCGGAATCTTCTACAAGTACTGTTATGATAATAGTATCTTTATTTTCTTTCAGTTCCGCAAACAATACGGGTAGAGTTAATTTTTCACCCCTATCTTCTATCATCTTGCTAAATATTCTAAATGCTACCCTAAGCGAATAGACTTCAAATACTAGAGCTATTGCCAAAATCACATAATTTACTATGTAATCTTTTACCTCATGAGTATCGTGATCGCTTAAAAAATAACTTATCCCATGTTCCAAAGATAACACTCCAGATATACCAAAAATAAGTATGGCTACAACAAACGACCAAAAGAATTGTTCCTTGCCAAATCCAAAGGGATACTTCTCATTTGCTTCCCTCTTGCTTGTCTTCACACCCACCAAAAGTAGTACTTGATTGAAGGTATCTGAGAATGAATGGTAGGTTTCAGCCCACATAGATGTACTGCCAGTAAATAACGCTGCAAAGAGCTTCGAAATGGCAATTGCCAAATTACCAAATAATGCAGCATAGACTGCCTTCTTTGATTCACCTCCGCCTGTCACTCCCTTGTTTCACTTGGATGGTTAATAAATTAGATTCAGATGATTTTGATTTTTGAATGCTTTTGGGTTTTTGTAATTGGTGGTTAACATTCATTTGATTGTATTAGAACACTTTTTGAAGACTTTTAAACTGAAACAATGAATGTCATTTATTTGATGTACAAAGTTTTTTCAAATATTGATAGGTTCAAAAAATCGTGTTTGTGACCAAGTTGATCTAATTTATAATAATGAAACAAATTCTTATCAACCATTACAAGGCCAATGGTAGTGTACAAGTAAACTCTAGTAAGTACATTGGAAGGCCGAAGGTGAATTAGTTGGATTTACGGTTAATGTAAAGCTGTCTGATCTTGTCGATGCTGTGATCCATTGTGTAACTAATTTAGAAGCTTTTTTCTTGTATTTTCATTTTAGGAGCTCTAATTCTGAATTTTTAATAGTAAACTTTTGCAATTATCTTTTATATAGAGAGACCATAAGGATATTAATGTCATTCTGTCATCAATGTGGTTATTCTCTTGAATCGGATAATGAGACCATATGCCCCGGCTGTGGAATCGATCTGAGACCTTCTAATGATCAGAACAGCACAAATGAAGCAGGTAATATCTCCTCCTCAGAATCTATAAATGATATAAATAATACTCCTTCTTCTGGAACAGCAACTTTCGATAATCAATCGCTAAATTATACAATAGTTGAAAACACAATTATTTTTGATGACAAAGGAGATGCTTCAGTAAAGGTTTTAGATCTATTTCAAAGATTATCCCATAAATCTAACCTGTTGTACCAATTATTAGCGGATAACTATCAAAAAAATGAAAATAAGGCTCAAGAATTACAGGACTCTTCTATTGCGTTGGTCAAACCATGTCAAGACATATTAGATGAAGTCGAAAAAATTGAGGCCGAATGCAAAACCAGGATAATCGATATTAAGATAGGGGAATTACAAATTTCAAAACACGACCTCGAGCTAAAGCATTTAATATTAATGGGTAACCAATATTTCTATCTGGGCAAGTATGATTACGCCCTTGAATGCTACGACAGGATTCTACACATTGATGTCCGTTATTTTGAGGCGATACTCAATAAGGCATTTACATTGAATAAGGTAGGAAGATACAGTGAAGCAATAGACTGGTATGACAAGGCGTTAAAAATACATCCCAACCATGTAAACGCACTAAATAACAAAGGTGAAGTACTCTATACCCTTGAAAGATACGGTGATGCAATAGAGTACTTTGACCGGGCATTGCAGGTAAATCCTAATTATGTAAACGCTTTGAATAACAAAGGTACTGGACTTTATAAGCATGAAAGATATAGTGATGCAATAGAGTACTTTGACAGGACACTAAAAATATATCCTAACCATGCAAATGCTTTAAACAACAAGGGTTGGGTTTACTATACTTTAGGAAGATATGATGAGGCTATAGAGTGGTATGATGAGGCGTTAAAAATAGAACCAGATGATGCGATTTCCTTAAACAACCAAGGAAAGGCTCGATATAGTCTCGGACGATATAATGAAGCTATAGAGTGGTATGACAAGGCTTTGGAGGTAGATCCTAAAAATGTAAACGCTTTAAACAATAAGGGTGCGGCATTTGATAAATTAGGTAGATACATAGAAGCTATAGAGTGGTATGACAAGGCTTTAGATGTAGATCCTAAAAATGCTAACGCTCTAAATAACAAGGGCAGGGCCCTACATAGTCTCGGAAAGTATAGTGAGGCTATAGAGTGGTATGACAAGGCGTTAAAAATAGATCCTAAAAATGTTAACGCTCTGAATAACAAGGGTGCGGCATATGATGAGCTAGGTAAATACATCGAGGCTATAGAATGGTATGACAAGGCTTTGGAGATAAAATCAACATATACAATATCTCTAAACAACAAGGGCGCAGCATTCTACAGCCTTGGTAGGTACAGTGAGGCTATAGAGTGGTATGACAAGGCGTTAAAGTTGGAACCCAATGATCCTGATTCTTTAAATAACAAGGGCAGGGCCTTACAAAGTCTCGGAAAGTACATTGAGGCTATAGACTGGTATGACAAGGCGTTAAAAATAGATCCTAGACATGTAAACGCTCTAAATAACAAAGGATGGGTGTATTATACTTTAGGAAGACACAGTAAGGCTATAGAGTACTTTGATGAGGCACTAAAGCTAAAACCACAAAATGCTAATGTTTTAAACAACAAGGGTGTAGCATTAGACGAATTAGGTAAATACAATGAGGCTATTGAGTGGTATGACAAGGCGTTAGCGATAGATCCTAAACATGTAAACGCTTTAAACAACAAGGGCTCAGCTCTTGACGAACTAGGTAAATACAATGAGGCTATAGAATGGTATGACAAGGCGTTAAAAATATATCCGGAACATGTTAATGCCACATTCAATAAAGGCGCATCCCTGTTTAACCTAGGTAAGTACAATGAGGCTATAGAATGGTATGACAAGGCGTTAAAGTTGGATCCTAAAAATGTTCAGGCTAAAAATAACAAACATTTGGCTGAAGAAAAATTAGGTAAGAGTAAAGGGGTCAGCAACATTTTATCGAAGTTAACAAATGACTAGAATGTTAGTAACAGAGACACCTATACCGAAAAATCCTAAAACTGGCCCGTAAAGCATATTTTTATGGGAAATAAGGTTCGAAAAAGCAAGCAAGAATATCATCTGACTAATGCTCCTAAAAAAGGTACATTTTTTGAGTCAACATTAGCACAGTAAATATACCGATGCATAGTAAATGATGCACAAACAAAATTTTTTGTAAAATCACTAGTTCCTTTCAATAAATTCGGGGACTCGAGACAAATTTAGAAACAATAGATGAAACCAATTTTCTATCTGAGTTATTTGGAAATCCAATTCTGGTAATGTTTCACAAATTTTGAGATTGATAAAACAAATTTTAATCCCTCAAGTAAGATAGTAGAGGACTCATTATAGAATTTTGAGCGATCGAAAACTTTTTTTAGGACTTACTACGCCTTTTAAGATTTGAAAAGGTATAATTTGCGATGTACTTTAGATTACGCTATTCTCCACATATCTCTTACTAAAAAAACAGATAAATTCGTAAATTCTTTTCATCCATAAAAATGTGATAAGATTGAATAGTTCGGAGCTCAGCACTCCATGCTTTTCTTCAGATGAGTTGGTTGCTATTTTATCATCTGGATTCTGAACTTATCCGATCCCATATGTTGAGGTCACAGGCAAGGTGGTTACACTTGTCATTAAATCCACTTATCTCTAAATCAGATCTCATAGATGTACTGACAAAAAGTATCCGATGTGAAATAAGTACTAAACATATTCCTGAAACAAAATATTTAAGAGGATCTATTCTTCGAAATCAGTAGAGCTTATTATAGAAAACGTTACCTAACTATCATATATACAGACTTTCGATAAACTTCTTTTTGTTTTAAATATTACTCAATATAGGATACATAATAAACAAAGAGATTACTTCAAAATACAGACTTCAGGTAGGAAAATAAAGATGTACTTACTCAAAAGAACTCCATGGACTTAAATCACAAATAGTAAAATAATTAAACTGGTAACAGAAATTATCTTTATCAATTCAGGGTTGAAAAGTACTTTATGAAAAAATTATAGTCAGTCCTGTCTGTGCTATTCACAAATTCTTCAATTCATTTTTATAGTTAAGCATATGCCCTACTTTTTTGATTTTTTGTAAGTTTCTGATGATTTTTTCAAAGGATTTCCTTAAATAGGCCCAACGAAGAACTGCTCCAGTCAGATTTAAGCATAGTACGGGCATCCATATATTTGGTCTAATTTGAAATTAAGTGGAAATTTTATAACTTAATTTGTCTAAATGTGAAAATTTTATTAAACCGTTAAATACCTCAGACGACTGGATAAAATATGATAAAAAATTTCTCTGCTAGCCTTATGATGAAAGGAATAGTGGAGGAAGTTGAGATTAGTAATTTAATTTTACCCAATTACACGATTCATGAAAGGGGGAAAGAGTCAACAGATGAATTAGCCCTATCAATCTTACAACATGGTTTGCTACACCCAATTATTATAAGAATCAAAGAAAGCCAGTTTGAAATCATTTCTGGAATCCGTCGATACCTTGCTTGCAAGAAACTGAGATGGAAAAAAATACCCTGTCATGTGATAGAGGTAGACGATAAAGACAGTTTTGAAATATCCTTGGCTGAAAATATTCAAAGAAAAAATCTCAATCCTATAGAAGAAGCAAGAGCGTTCAAAGTCTATATCACCGATTTTGGATGGGGAGGCGTATCCGAACTAGCCCATAAGATCTCCAAAAGTCCATCATATGTATCAAAAAGGCTTTCACTCTTAGAATTAGCAGTAGAGATAGTTGATGAGATTTCAAAATCTAAAATAAGCCCGAGTGTGGCCGAAGAATTAGTTTATGTAAAGAATCATGCAACTCGACATGAAATGGCTATCGAAATAGTAAACAAGGATTTGACAGTAAAAGAAGTTAGGAAACTTGCAAATGCACTATCTATCGCTGATGCTACTGAAAGCCTTGAGTATAATTCACTAATGGATTCAAAAGAAAATAGAGATTTAAAAATAAACAGGTGTTTTGACAAAATTCTTACAACTCTTAAGATTACTCAAAATAGAATTGGAACGATTATTGAAGAAGTCGACGATAACTGGATCATCTATGAGACACTAATGCATCACAAGAATCTGATAAATAATCAAATAGACATCATGATAAGAGAGCAAAAAAAATTTAATCAAAAATTGAAATATAAAATGCCATAAGAATCACTCAAATTTTTCGACGTCGAAAAATTCATGTAATCTTGTTTTGCTTTTAACATTAGTGAATATATCCAAATGGTGCATTCAGGCTATTTTTTGGTGTCTATTTTCAGTCTAGAGAATTTTATCTTTCTACCCTTCTACTCTAAAGCAGGCTGAGTAATCAAAAATTCAAAACGTAGGATACTAGGGCCTGATAAACTGAAAAAAAATGTCTACTCAAAAAGATAGAAAAAAAAGAAATTATTGTCCAAATGGTGCTGGTAAGACGTAAATGCCTACTTGGTTGGAATAGGATGGCTTTGGATCTTTATCATCTTTGGGTTCCATGGTCACAAATAAGTCAGTGTATGTGTATGGATAAACCTGGGTGGATTCCATACTAAAAGATCCATCAGCCTTTATCATCCCAACACTTAATGGATATCCTGATGCACGATAGTTTCCATCATATAGCCAAACTTCAAATACTTTGTCAGTTGGTGGGATATAATTTGCAACCCCAGCAATGTTTAACGAGTGGCCATCAGAATCAATATCAACTAATCCAAAGACACTTCCCTCTCGCCCAACAATAATGCCACTTGAGTCACTTACCTGACTGTAAGCATTAGATACGTATACTGATCCTATTAAAACTATCAAAGATGTAAAAACGATAGATATTTTTAGAGATAACATTACGGTTTATTAAATAGATCTAATATATAAAGATAGAAGAACTCTTGCCTTTGAAATTCTAAATCTTTAGTTCAATTCAATCCAATTGAATTTTAGAGTTGAAAATAATATTTTCAACGATAATATGTAATCTATTCAATATTTCGCAATCATTCTAATTGACTCGCATAAATAAGGTAAGTCTGTATGAATTAATTGTATGGATGTTTTTTTGGCGTGAATAAGAATTAAACCTTTATACTTGTTTCTATAAGTCAAATCATGAAAATCATTTATAAAAAAGAAGGAATCGGGATTGCTCTCGGTATACTTGTTTTTGCAGTTTCAATGGTACTATTGAATAGTGATGGATTATACACTAACAAAGTATTTGCCCAAGGGGTAAACTCAACTTCAGTTCAAGAACCTACCGATAATCTGGATAAGGTTATATCAAAATTTAAAGAGATAGTTGGAAATAATGGAATTAACATTACATCTCTAACAGTGTCTAATAGCTCAGATATTTCTCAAGAATTACAAAAGATAGTTGCAGCCAAAGTAGTTGCAGCAGTATCGGATGCATACAATCAAGCCCTTGAAGAAGCAGGCGTTGCAAATACAACTCAAGGACTGAAGGAAAAATATGCTGGCGACCTATCAATGCTTGCACAAAAGTTCAATGAACTAAAGCAAAATTTAACCAGCTAAGTTCAGGTTTTCACGGCGTTGGAGTTTCTCTAACATCATGATGAAACCGAGTTTAGGTTTTAAGGATAACGCTAGATTCAAGCACTATAACACCAGCATTGGAAAAGGGCTTTAGAAACCTGGATTATCATTAGACCCATCTTTTGGGGTATTTAGAATAACTAATTACAGGATTTAACCAATTCTGGCTTTTGAGTTTCCCCGTCTAGGTACCTCATAAAACCACAATTTGAATTTGCAACACTAATAATTTTCCTTTTTATATACATTGTTTATTAACACCTTTTACTAACTAATGTAAATGCAACGTGGCAATAAAATACTGCTAGCAGGTATAATCATTCTTGTATCAAGTGCGATTATATTTGGATTATCGGCGTATAAAGCTATTTTAATGATCGAAAATTTCCCCGATTTATCAGCCAAAGGATTAGCAGACAAGGCTGCTGATAAAGTAGCAGAAAGGGTTACTGAAAGAATTAATGCTTCCAAAATTGTTGATAGATTAGCTGACAGGGTTACTGCTAGTGTTAATGCTTTCCTGAATACATCCACTGATACCGAAGATGTGTCTACTCAAAATATTAAACAAAAATTAATGATTGATGCAGGAATATTGTTCTTTGCCATAGTCTCGGGTATTGTACTTTTGATTAATGGGCTGTTGGCCATGATAATTGGAATTTATATTTGGGTACACGATAGGAGACATGAAGCATAACGCTGAATAAATTAATTCATCAAAATCAAGATCTGGTAAGAAAATAATTAGTGCATAAAAATAGTGATTGGTTAAAGACCAACGCTATATCCCACCTATGATTTTCTCTTATATTTCATTACTATCTAGAAATGCATATACTGCCTCTTTACAAGTAATCATACACCATCAAAGACATCTTCAAAAAAACGAGAAATTTTGGATGTTAAGATTCTCATAAAGATAGGCAAAAATAATTTCAATACAAATATCGTAATCCTTGGAGTTTCAACAAGATATTATCCAAAGGAATGAATTAGAATATCCAGATAACTATTTTAGTTACGAACACTTTGATATAGATATGAGAGGAAGATGGGCAGCATTTGCAGTTGGAAGAGCTGCAGCTAATAGCAGAAGTCAAGCCGCAATGCAACAACAACAACAACAAGCAGACATGGCAATGCAACAACAACAACAGTTAGCACAGCAACAAGCACAAGCACAACAAGCCGAAATAGATAGATTGAGAGCACAACAATCACAACAGACTCAAAATGTACAATCATCTAGTTCCCAAGGGGATGTGACCGAAAAGATTCAAAAACTTGGAGATCTTCATCAAAAAGGTTTGTTGACTGACGAAGAGTTTGCAAAGATGAAGATGCAATTGCTATCACAAATGTAATGTGATC
>Ga0164241_10006257_pt1 | contig 10903 bp, 10 predicted proteins | sample OricomyardsoilBY_FD_108780 | JGI IMG/M metagenome (GOLD analysis project Ga0164241, IMG submission 108780) | Backyard soil microbial communities from Emeryville, California, USA - Original compost - Back yard soil (BY) | ecosystem: Environmental > Terrestrial > Soil > Unclassified | place: USA... | reverse complement strand
TTATTACGAGAATGGGAATCCGAAGGCAACATCAGAGTGGACCCAGGATGGGGAGCTATACAAATCCTATTTATCAAGTGACGGTGCCGACCTGTTGCGCGACGGTTCGGCCATCATACTTCTCAGCAATGGAAGCAGCCTGGTATCTTCCTTTCAGGAAGTCAGCGACTACAAAGCGATTGCCCAATTTCAGGTAGATCATGAAAATGACACCACCTATTCATTTTGCGAAAAGCCTGCGGAATACAAAACTGGCATGCCCGGTCTCATGTCTGACCTCCGCGATAACGTTGTCTATCCTAAACGTGCCCGCCGTACGGGGGTAGAAGGCATCGTGTACGTTTCTTTCAAAGTGAGCAAGCGGGGTCGCGCCGTAGACATCAATGTTCTAAAGGGAATCGGTGCTGAATGTGACGACGAAGCAGTTCGTGTTGTCAGGCTGTTAGCCACAAATTGGTTGCCGGCCACCCACCATGGTAAGCCTGTGGCTACACGTTTTGTGCTTCCTGTGAAATACCGGCTGACGGGACCATTCGGAAAGTGACCCAGGTCAGATTGCAGGTGCTGTGGTGGCATGACGGAGGATACGACCTTGATCGAATTCCCCCAATAACTACCAAACACTATCGACGAACATAAGCCGTACTGAAGTGCTATCGGCGGCTGTCGACAACAAACTGAATAGGTCCGGGGTATAGAAGACGTCTTTGTCTATAGTTGTTGGAGACCAATGATAAGAGGCCTTTTGAATGTCAAAAAACAAGCCTCAACAACTGATTGTATCGTTCCTGTCATTTCATTGAAACGTTACCGAAGGTCAGAAGACACTCATTTGATATTCAATCCGGATTTCCTAACTTCAGTTCCGGGCTCATCCATATGCGAATCAACAGGTCGAACGCATGGGGCACCAAAAAAGAAGGCAAACTCGTCCGTTTTGAAATTATTAAATTGAATAGCAGGCATTCACCTTAAATCCGAAACACGTGAAAACAACATTGTTAGTTGCTTTAAGTATTGGATGCATGATCCCAGCATTTTCACAAGTGAACCGTCATCACAGAATAGACCCTAAGATCAAGCAGCATGTTGAGAAGCAAAATCAGAAAATATTCGATTTTGGCAATGACACGTTCGTAGGCAAAGTTACTCCCGCATGGAGCTTCGGTCCAGCAGATAATTTCAGTACACCGTTACGGCGCGGAACAATCACATCAGCAAAAGAAATAATTTCAGGGGACGATATTCCCTGTTTGGAACCAAGAGGTGGCTACATCCCTTGTCTCAATCCAAAGGGTTCATTCCCCATGAGGGTCTACAGGCCTGAAAGTGTCATCTGGGGGATCCTATGGGCGCCGAACAATTTCTACTAGTGACCGAACCAGTTGCTGCGACCGTCAACTTTGTTTCAATCGCTCAACGTACCAAACTTTAATTTGAATTAGGCCACAGGGAAACAGCCAGGTTTGTAAAAGGCGGAATGTTGATCCTTTTCAAGTTATCCTTCGAAGTACCGTCAAACTTTCGAAACAAAAAAGGCAGCCACTTTTCGTAACTGCCTGATTCTCACCGCTCCTCCTGTTGGACTTGAACCAACGACCCTCTGATTAACAGTCAGATGCTCTAACCAGCTGAGCTAAGGAGGACTGTACCCTAAAAGGGAGTGCAATATTAAGGACTTGTCGGGCAAAACGCCAAAATCCCACACGAAAAATTTCAAAACGCGAAACATTGCATCATTCACCCTCGTTCACTTACTTTGTAATCCAAAGTACTTTCTAATGAAGGACGTTTCCGAGTACGAAAAAGACCTCGCCTCCATCCGCAATCTGATGGACAGGTCCGCCAAGTTCCTCTCTCTCAGTGGACTATCTGGTATTCTAGCCGGTATTTATGCGCTCGCCGGAGCAACGGTTGCGTACCTGCTCATCCAATACCCGCGGTCGCCGTTCAGCTATCGAACGCAGTCCATCAATGAACCCATCACACTCATAAAACTTGTCGCGCTCGCTGCCGTCGTGCTTGTCGCTTCCCTGGCCACCGGCTTCTGGCTTACACACAAAAAGACATTAAAACACAATACCCAACTCTGGACTCCTGCCAGCAAATTGTTCATGCAGAAGATGAGTCTTCCGCTTGTAACGGGAGGGCTATTCGTACTGATCATGCTGTACACAGGTCATTTCGGACTCGCGGCCCCCGCCTGCCTTATCTTTTATGGACTTGCCCTTATCCATGGGAGCTCCAACACGGTGGATGAAATCCGCTACCTCGGTTTCTGTGAAATCGGCCTGGGTTTGATCTGCGCATTACTTCCCGGTTACGGATTACTTTTCTGGTCGCTCGGCTTTGGTGTTCTACATATCGTTTACGGCGCTATCTTGTACAACAAATACGATTCGTGAAGAACCCCTTCGAACAACTGGATAAGGTACTCGAGCATCGCATCAGGTTGCAAATCATGTCTGTACTTGCGGCCAACGATGGCTTCGAGTTCAACGCCCTGAAAGAGCTGCTGAATGTTACCGATGGCAACCTGGCATCAAATATCAAAGCGCTCGAGCGCGAAAAGTATGTCGTCGTTACCAAAGCCTTTGTCGATCGAAAACCAAACACAAAATATAAGATCACTGACCGGGGACGCCTGGCCTTCAAAAAACATATCGACGCGCTGGAGGGAGTGATAAGACAACAGAAATGATTTTTTTTGAACTACAACTTTCAATTACAAAGTACTTTCAATGAAAATAAAAATGATCCTTCCCGCCCTCACAGAAGCTGAAAGTCCCTTCTGGCGCCCCATCAAGTACTCCCTGTTCCCTCCTCTCGGACTCGCTACCCTAGCCGCTTACTGCAGCAAAGACGACGACATTCAACTCACCGATCAGCACGTAGAAACCGTTGACCTCAACGATTCACCTGATCTTGTTATCATCCAGGTTTATATCACCAACGCCTATCTCGCGTATCTTTTTGCCGACCACTACCGACGCAACGGGTCATACGTGTTGCTGGGCGGTCTCCACGTGACGTCGCTCCCCGACGAAGCGGCCGCTCACGCGGACACCATTTTTATCGGCCCCGGCGAAGATACTTTTCCGCAGTTTCTCAAGGACTTCAAGACCGGTGTACCCCAACGTCGCTACGTATCCACCATACGCACGCTCGTCGACGTGCCCCCTATACGCAGGGATCTCATCAAACGACACCTTTATCTCGTACCCAATTCTATCGTCGTGTCGCGCGGATGTCCGCATCATTGCTCGTTCTGCTATAAGGATGCCTTCTTTGAAGGTGGCAAAGGCTTCTATACCCAACGTGTAGATGCTGCGTTGGCTGAAATCGACCGCCTACCCGGCAGACACCTTTACTTTCTGGACGATCACCTGCTCGGAAACACGCAGTTCGCCGAGGCGCTCTTCGAAGGCATGAAGGGAATAAACCGCGTGTTCCAGGCTGCCTCGACCGTCGATGCAATTCTTCGCGGACGCCTCATCGAAAAGGCGGCAGACGCCGGACTTCGCAGCCTGTTCGTTGGATTTGAATCTTTCACGCCCGCCAATCTGAAACAGAGCAACAAGAAACAAAACCTGCATAAAGACTATTCGAAAGCTGTGAGCAGACTACACGATCTTGGTATCATGATCAATGGCAGCTTCGTCTTTGGACTCGACGACGACACGAAAGATGTTTTCAAACACACGATACAATGGGCTGTTGAGAACGCTATCACCACATCGACGTTTCACATCCTTACGCCATACCCGGGAACGGCCTTGTACCGCGATATGCAAAAGGCTGGCCGTCTCACTACCGACAACTGGGACCTGTACGATACCCGTCACGTGGTGTACAAAACCACCCGTATGACTGCCGATGAGCTCGAAACGGGCTACCACTGGGCCTACAAAGAATTCTACAAATGGAACAACATCCTCGACGCCAGTTTACGTCACCATTCGTTCAAGCACGGACTCAAACATTTTCTATACAGCGGCGGATGGAAAAAGTTCGAACCCCTCTGGAACCTCATCATCAAAACGAAGAACCTGGCATTCATGCTTCCGCTTTTGGAATCAATCCTCGCGGAGGTGAAATACGACCAAACAACTGACGACGTCCAGTTTGATATAGACAAAAATTCTTCGCCAGCGGAGCGTGCCGACAACACGCCACTACAGATCCAGCGGCAACCTTTCACCTACAAGTCGCCAACTAAAGTCACGCATCCCTTTCCACAATCACACTGATTTATATAAACACGACAATCAATTATACACTTATGGAAAATTTAACTCCTCAATTAGGTATCATCGAACGATTCAACCGGTGGCTTCAGGAATCTGTCATGATCAAACTCGCCAGCATTGGTTTTCTGATGCTCATCCTGCTTATTCCCGGTTCCTGGATCAATGAAGTTATCGAAGAACGCCAGGAACGGTCATTGTCGGCAATGCAGGAAGTATCCGACAAATGGTCGGGGCCTCAAACTATCTCGGGACCGATCCTCGTGGTGCCGTTTATCGTGAAAGAAATAATCGACAAGGGGAAGGAAGGAAAGGAGATTCGTGAACACATCGAAAAAGCGTATTTCCTACCGCAGTCGCTACACGTTAAAGGTGTTGTTATGCCTGAAAAGCGGTCGCGTGGGCTGTTCGACGTAGTTGTGTACCAGTCAGACCTGAACGTGAATGCCACCTTCACCGCTCCCGACTTCAAAAGCCTCGACGCAGACACCGATGCGATTCAATGGCAGGACGCGTACATGGTTTTCGGCATCACCGATGTAAGAGGCATTAGCGACTCGTTGTCGTTTAGCCTGAACGGAAAAAACTATACCGCCGAGCCGTCGAGCAACATTGGCGTAAAGGTCTCCGCTATTATCCGCAGCAACACTAGTTCGCGATACAACGCGCAAACCCCTCCCGCACATGGCGTGGCTGGCAACGGCATCATTGTCAAGATCCCCGCCACCGATGCGTCTGACTTTGTCGGCAAACTCGAAATTTCATTAAAGCTGAAAGGGAGCGAACGACTGAATTTTTCTCCCGTCGGCAAATCCACAACGGTACAGCTGGAAGGACCATGGGCTGATCCCAGCTTTGACGGCGAATTTCTGCCGGAACACGAGATCACCGCGAATGCATTCAAAGCGGAGTGGAAGGTGCTGCATTTCAATCGTCCGTTTCCGCAGCAATGGAAAAACGATGACGAATCGGTCGAGAATGCCGACTTCGGCGTAAAACTGATGGTGCCGGTGGATCAATATCAAAAGAGCATCCGTTCGGAGAAGTATTCAGTGCTCGTAATCCTCCTCACGTTCATGGCACTCTTCCTTGTGGAGATCACACAACGCATTCGTATTCATCCTTTCCAGTACATCCTCATCGGAGCGGCCCTGACCATCTATTACGTGCTGCTGTTGAGTCTGTCCGAACACGTCGGATACAACAGCGCTTACCTGATAGCTTCCCTGGCAACGGTAGTACTCATCGCCCTGTACTCAAAAACCTTCCTGGTGGAGCGTAGATTGGTGTCGATGTTCGTTGCACTGCTCGGCGTGTTCTATGCGTTCATCTTTGTGATCATCCAGGAACAGGATTATTCACTCCTCATCGGTAGCATCGGATTGTTCCTCATCATCGCCCTCGTGATGTACTTCTCCCGCAAAGTAAAATGGTACAGCGTGGAAACAGTGTGAGTGGGAGTGTGAGAGCGAGAGCAATGTTTGAATCAAGCTAGTGTCCCATCAGAGAACGTGAAGTAAAAAAGCATGGATGAATCATAAAAAAATAACAAGATAACGCTGGCTAAAAAATTAAGGTCACGCTGTTACCATCTTCAATAAAACAAAGAGGCGAGCTATTCCGATGAGGATGGCCGCCTCTTTTCTTTTTATTGACTCACCTTGCCCTTAATCCGCCTGATGAAACGGATATCGATAATCTGTGGGTGACACAAAAGTTTCTTTGATCGTTCTCATAGATACCCAACGCATCAGGTTGGCCTTCGCCCCTGCCTTATCGTTCGTACCCGAGCCGCGTGCGCCGCCAAAAGGTTGCTGTCCCACCACGGCACCCGTAGGCTTATCGTTGATGTAGAAATTTCCCGCAGCGTTGCTCAACCGTTTAGTCACTTCTTCGATCGCATAGCGATCACCCGAGAAAATTGAACCCGTAAGTGCGTAAGGAGACGTGTTATCTACCAGGGCGAGTACATCATCCCAGTTCTCGTCATTATACACGTAGATGGTAATCACCGGACCGAAAATCTCTTCACACATCGTCGTAGAACTTGGATCCTTCGTAAGGATAACGGTCGGCTCGATGAAGTAACCCTTCGACTTATCACATTTCCCTCCCACGACGATCTCGTTCATCGGATTCTTGCGTGCCTGCTCAATATAACCTGCGATCTTATCGAACGCGCGTTCATCGATCACCGCATTGATAAAATTCGTGAAGTCTTCGGTGGGCCCCATCTTGAAGCTCTTCACGTCTTCCACGAGGTATTTCTTTACCTCTTCCCAAAGAGAAGCAGGAATGTACGCGCGCGAAGCTGCTGAACATTTCTGTCCCTGGTATTCGAACGCGCCACGGGAAATACCCGTCGCTACTTCTTTAGCATCGGCGCTTGGATGCGCGAGAATAAAATCTTTACCGCCGGTTTCCCCAACGATACGCGGATACGTCCGGTACCTGTCGATATTCTGGCCAATCGTCCTCCACATCGCCTGAAACACCTTCGTACTTCCTGTGAAATGCAAGCCTGCAAAATCGTGGTGATTGAATACCACTTCTCCAACTGCCGGACCATCCACATAAACAAGATTAATCACCCCATCGGGCAATCCCGCGCGCTTCAACACTTTCATGATAACATTGGCAGCTAGCACCTGCGTGTAGGCAGGCTTCCATACTACCGTGTTGCCCATGAGCGCCATACACGTTGGCAGGTTACCTGCGATAGCGGTAAAATTGAATGGCGTAATCGCCAGTGTAAATCCTTCCAGCGGACGATATTCAGTCCTGTTCCAAACTCCCGGTGAAGATGCAGGTTGTTCGTTATACAACTCTTGCATACAGTGCACATAGAACCGAAGGAAGTCTATAAACTCGCACGCCGCATCAATCTCCGCCTGATAGGCATTCTTCGACTGGCCAAGCATGGTGGCTGCATTGATCTCGTAACGATAAGGACCTGCAAGCAAATCCGCTGCTTTCAGGAATATCGATGCACGATGCTCCCATCCCAGATCCGCCCACAGGGGCTTCGCGTTGAGGGCAGCCTGCACAGCCTGTTCTACGTGACCGGCATCGCCCTCGTGAAAATGTCCTAACAGGTGCTTATGATCGTGCGGCGGATGGAGCGCAATTTTGTTGCCCGTACGCACCTCTTCACCACCAATGTACATCGGGATGTCCGCCGTTGTCGCCCGCGCCGTCTCGAGCGCTTTACGCAACGCGGCGCGTTCCGGAGTTCCAGGTCCATACGTCAGCACAGGTTCATTCTTCGGGACAGGGATGTGATAAATTCCTTTTGGCATATCGTTACTTTCTAAAGTTGGTATTGAGAATATTTATAATTGATCAGGTCGTTTTTTCGTCGCCGACCTGATTGCGTTGCAATAAGTTTGGACTGTGCATTCAACATCGAACTACAGAAAATGTTTTAACGCGATCAGGCTGTTGATTTCAAAGTCTATGATCTCTTCGTGCTCACGTTGCTCCGAGTTAAAAAAAACTGTGTCTATCTGGGCTCCTCTTGCGCCGCCGATATCGGTGATCAGGTTGTCGCCGATCATGATCGCTTCATGACAAGCCGTGTTGCTTTGCAGCAAGGCATAGTCGAAAATACCCCGAGCAGGTTTTCGATGACCCGCCTTCTGCGAGGTCACGATATGATCGAAGTATCGCGTAATGTTTCCGGCTGCCAGTTTCAGATGCTGGATCTCGTCGAAGCCATTCGTAATCACCGTGAGTCGATATCGATCCGAAAGGTAGTCGAGCATTTCAATCGCATAGGGCATGAGTTGTGCCTTTCGCGGGCACAAATCCAAGTATTCGGCCGACAGGTCGCGGTCAAGTTTTTCATCGACGATCGCAAAGTGCGCAAGGATGCGTTTGAATCGTTCCTTCCTGATCACATCGCTGGCGATCTTCCCCGTATCAAACAAGTCCCAAAGTTCATTGTTAACTAACCGGAATTGGTCCTGGAACGCCTGTACTTCATTCACTCCTCTACGCTTCAGATCGTGTACATCGTACAACTCAGCCAGCGTCGCGCAAGAATTGGATTCGTAATCCCACAGCGTATGATCGAGATCGAAAAAAACTGTGCAGTACTTTTTATGACACTGCTCTGCTCCTCCTTTTCCGTTCTTGTATTTTACTTTATCGTTCATGTCGCCTTCTCTCCACCCACCTTCTCCCGTCGGGTCGACCGTTGCCATTCCTGGATCTGCAGTTTGTTCACGGCCAGCTCGCGGTTCGTGAACAACGTCTGGTAGGTATGTTGGTCGTGCGTCAGCTGCTGATCCCGTTTCAAAAACTGAAACACCTGCTTCACGATATCTTCGACGCTGTCCTTGATCTGATAAAAAACCCAGTGATTGTACCTGCGGGAATTCAGCATCCCCGCATTCTTCAAATAGATCAGGTGGCGCGAAGTTTTAGCTTGTGTGAAATCCAATATCTTCTCAATATCTGAAATGCACATTTCACCATTCAACACAATCAGGTTCAGGATGCGCAGCCTCGATTCGTCCGCGCAAGCCTTGAATATCTGCGCCCCCAGTGTCAGATTGAAGGTTTTTAGCCTCATTGACCGCGTTTTTGTGTCGGCGCAAATGTAGCCTAAATTAGGGAGTTAAGCGCCGTATATTTATATTTGAGGTTCGCGGACAAATAAGCCAGTGAAGTTGAGATTCAGCCATATCCTTTTCGTCACACTCCTGGGTGTGATTACCCTGGGAACCGCGGAAAACGCGTGCGCCCAGCAAAAAAAGCGCATTATCCAGTTGTCGGGCGTCGTGCTTGAAGATGATTCCGTGATGGGTCGACCTATCCCCGGAGTACACGTTTATGTACCCAAAGCGGGACGCGGGGTGACGACCAACGGCATGGGTTTCTTCTCCATGCCAGTGCTTGAGAACGACGAAATCACGATCAGCGCCGTAGGCTATGCACGACAATTCTTCAAAGTGCCGGCCAATTCCAAAGAATATGAAACGATTGTGGTTACGCTGGTGCAGGATACCACGTACCTGAATGAGGTGGTGATTATGTCTTTCCCCACCGAAGAGGTATTCAAACAAGCCGTGCTTGCGTTGAATATGCCGACAGATGACAGAGGCGTCGACAGACGCAACTTTAACGAGGAGTTAATGGCGCTCATGCTCAAGACCACGCCTATGGACGGCTACATGAATCAACGCTACTATCTGGATCAGTGGGCAGGTTCCGCGAACAATCGCTACCAGCCTGTTACCAATCCCTTCCTGAACCCGTTCAACTGGGCCAAGTTCTTCACGCAGCTGAAGAAGGACAAGAACAAAAAATAACCGGCATCACCCGAAGCACTGTGTGTTTGATGGCGTCCACAGGTACCTTGAATGTGCCGGCTAAGTCAACTTACCAAACTAAAGCTTGTTGAAGGCGGTTCAAAAGTAGCGTACTGACTACGCAGGCTGGCGATTTTGAGACAAGCGATCGGCTTTACGCGACCAATCGGCTAAAATCTTCTATGTCAAATGCGCAGGATCGATAAACCGGTGCAGGTTCTCTTTGTAATGTTCGCTGATGGGAACGTGTACGGTTCCAATGCTGATCTTCCCTTTGCGAATGGAGATGATCTTGTCGAGTGAAACGATGAACGACTTATGAACCCGAACAAACTTGTCGGAAGGCAATTTCTCTTCGATGAGTTTGAGGCTCATGCGTGTAATGATCGGGCGCTGAACATTGTCCAGAAAGATCTTGATATAGTCTTTCAGTCCTTCGATGTACATGATCTCCCGCACTTTGATCTTTACCAGGTTGTAGTCCGCATTTACAAACAGGTAGTCGAGCGCTGGCGCCGGAAGTTGTGGATTATTACGATGGGCAAATTGCTCATGCGCCTTATTCACGGCTTTCAAAAACCGATCAAATGAAACCGGCTTCAGCAAGTAGTCCACCACGTCGAGGTTGAATCCTTCAAGCGCGAACTGTTCGTAGGCGGTGATAAAAATGACCAGTGGCGGCGACGTCACTGATTGCAGGAATTGAACGCCAGTGATTCCCGGCATTTGAATATCCAGAAAGATCAGGTCAATCGGTTCACGTGACAATACCTCCTGAGCCTCGAAAGCATTTTTGCAACGCTTTACGAGGGTGAGGTATGGGATTTTTTTGATGTTGTCCTCGAGCAGGTCAAGGGCGAGCGACTCATCATCTACAGCCAGGCATCTCATCATTTCAACATGAGTTTAAGTTCGACAGTAAACCAGTCATCTTTCTGTGTCAGGTTCAACAAGTGCAGGTTTTTGTATAGCAGGTCGAGTCGACGACGCACATTCTGAATACCGATGCCCGAACTGGGATCTTTAGCCTGTGCCACGTTGCTGAATTTATTTCTTACCGTAAAGTAAGCACATCGTCATCAGACACGAGGTGGATGTGAATCGCAGGATTCATCACCATGCCTGTGCCGTGTTTGAAAGCGTTCTCCACAAAGGGTATCAATAGCATTGGCTCTATAAGCAGATCGCCACGCATTACCTGGGTAGTGAAGGTGATCTCAATGTCGTTGCCAAAACGAAGCTTCTGAAGATCGATGTAGCTGGTAAGGTATTCTATCTCCTTGCTGATACTCATCCGTTTGTCACCAGCGTCATACAGCATGTAGCGCATGAGTTGTGACA
>Ga0164241_10006256_pt1 | contig 10903 bp, 9 predicted proteins | sample OricomyardsoilBY_FD_108780 | JGI IMG/M metagenome (GOLD analysis project Ga0164241, IMG submission 108780) | Backyard soil microbial communities from Emeryville, California, USA - Original compost - Back yard soil (BY) | ecosystem: Environmental > Terrestrial > Soil > Unclassified | place: USA... | reverse complement strand
TCTGCGCTAACTGCGGCGCGAAGTGGCTCGCCCAACCAGAGCACGGCCAGCGCGATCAGACGCACGAGGAGAGCCGGACGGTGATACCAAACGATCAGCCCGCTCCCCTTCGCCGAGCGGCGCGCGATCACCGAGAGCGTGGCCTCGATGGCGCTCTGAGTGAGATACATGACGACTCCTTCCCACACCCAAGTCGTGGGGCGGCTCGCGTCGTGACCCGACGCGACCAGCGCGCGCTCGAGATCGTCCCTCGCAAAGTCTACGGGCACGAAACGAACGTCTTTCGCAACCGGGGCCAGAGCTGCAACGCGCTTGCGCTTCTCACGTTGCGAGTCAGGGTGGTCGATTTCGAACACCGTCACATCGCTGAGCTCGGGCATGCGCCACGCACGACCATCGAGCCCCGCGCCCAGGATCACCACTTGTGGCGCTGCGGCCTCGCGAAGCGCAGCGTCGATCTCCAGGGTGCGCGCCGCCATCACCTTCGAGTGCCGCAAGAGGAACCCATGCTCGATGGCTTTCTCGAGGCCCTTCGGCGTGCATTCCGAGCGAACGCTTTCGACCCGACGACGTGCTCCTTCTGGCAAAAGCGCGAACGCAGTCGGGTCCGAAAACGCAGGCAACGACGGGTCACTATCGGCGAGCGCTCGCCCCATGCAGACGAGCACCGCCGTCTTACTCTCCTGACCCGCTTTCATCCGTGCATTGTCGCACGCTCGCCGACGAGGCGCATCGCTATGGGCGCGTGAGCTGCCCCAAGTTCGTCGTGGCCGCGACGCTCGGCTCGAACAGAGCTTTGCGAATCGCCAAATACTCGGGATTGGAGAAGAACGCCTCACGTCGTTCGGGCGACGGAAAAATGATCGTGAACATGCGATTGAACGGCTTTTGCTCAGCCGGTGCGCGGAGCACTTCTGCCACCCACAAATCTAGCCCAAATCGGCCGCCGTGAGCCTCCAGCAAGGGAGTCATCGCAGCGCGATATTTCGCGTACAGGTCGGCGTCTACCACGTTGAGCGCCATCAAAGTTTCGATCATGGTGAGTTTCCTCGCTGAATGTAGATTGTTCCTAGCATGCCTCGCGTCACGACCATTTGCCCGCGTGCGCCCCGCCATCCATGTGCAGAATCTCGCCCGACACGAACGACGCGGACTCCAGGAAAAGCACAGCTTCCGCAATTTCATCCGCAGAACCGATGCGCTTGGCCGGGCTGAGCGTGGACAAGAAGCCGTGATTTTCCTTGGCGTGCATCGGCGTATCGATGATGCCGGCGGCAATGGTGTTGACGCGAATGCCGCGAGCCGCGTACTCGATCGCGAGCGAGCGCGTGGCAGCTTCGATCCCACCCTTGATCAAGATCGGCAACGCGCTCGGCACGCCCGCGATCGGCTGCGCCACGAGTGAAGTCCCGATGTTCACGATCTGACCGGAGCCCGCTTTGACCATCTCGCGCAACGCGTGCTGCGTCATGTGAAAGAAGCCCGACAGGTTCGTGGCCAGCAGTGAAGCGTAGTCGTCCGAGTCGTAGTCCGTGAACGGCTTGGCCAGGAACGAGCCCGCGTTGTTGACCAGCAAATCCACGCGACCAAATCGCGACCGGGCCTCGGCGACGACACGCTCGGCGGTGCGCGCCTCGCCCACATCACCATCGATCAGCGCCAAAAGCGGCGAAGCGGTCAAAGCCTTGCTGCTCGTGGCATGACGTGAAGTGGCAACCACGCCATATCCGCGAGCCAGCAGCAGCCGCGCAATGCTCAGTCCGATCCCGCTGGATGCCCCGGTTACCACCGCAATTTTCGCATTCATCACCGTTCTCCTGTGTTCTGCCGGGCAGCGCCCGCGCAACTCAACAGGTAGGTCGGCAACAAGACTTTCGTTACGAACCGAGCAACGAAAACGAAAAGCCGCGGCTCCGAACGCCGCTCGGTTCGGGACAATTGCGCAAGTGCTCTCGCGCGCGATGTAGCAGCACGCGAACATGGCCCGTCGAAATCCCGAGCACCTCGCCAACGCGCTCGCGCGGTTGGTCGTCCAAGAGGCTGAGCATCACGACTTCTCGCTCCAGATGCGCCATCTGCTCCATGCAGCCATTGACGTGCGCAAGCTCTTCCGCTCGCGTGATCAGGTGTTCACTGCTCGGTCCATCGAGCCTGAATTCCTCACGATCCAAGAGCTCGTGCGCGCGGCCGTGACGCGCGCGCTTGCGTCGCTGATTTTGCACGTTGTGACGCAAGATGACGGTCAACAGCTTGAGCGACTGCAGCTCGTCTTGCAAAATCGCGAGCGCCTCCGGCAAGCCCAAGAACGTGATGAAGCTGTCTTGCACCGCGTCGAGCGCTTCTTCTACGTCGAGCCCGCGTCTGCGCGCGTACGCCAGCAGCCGCCCGCGGTGCGCGTGCACGAGCGCAGCCACGCTCTTCGCGGACCCCGGCATCGCTCGCCGCGCAGAGTCACGGCCCCAGGTTTTCATCGACACGCTTTCGACCATGGCGCTCATCGTCGTATAGGTCTCGACTCGCGGATTCGTTACCCGTCGTCTCAACTTCGCGGAACAATTCCGCAAGCTACGAATATTACTAATATTTATCGGTCCGGATCGATGGGTTGGGGCGCCCGCGGGTTCGCATCGCACCTCCCCGCTCGACTCTGGTCCCGCCCTGCGCGGCAACCGCGCGTCACTTCGAGGTGCGCCGCTGGACCGCGATCGCCCCCCAAAAAGTCCGAGTGCTCAGACCCCGAACGACCTCACCCCGGGTGAGGTCAAAAGTGACCCGGGCTCACCCCGGGTGAGGTCAAAAGTGACCCAGGCTACAAAAGAACAAAGCGTTCGATGCCAGGGACATCGAACGCTTTGCTTTGCTTCGAAGTGGCGCGCGCTCACGCGTGCGTCACTGACTCATGCAGCCTCAGAGGTACTCGTTGAACAAGTTCTCGAGCATCTCTTGGCGGCCGGACTTCGCTTTCGGATCCAGGCCGGTGGAGAGCGCGTGATCGGAGAGATCAGCGAGGCTCGCCTTTCCGGAGGTGATGCGCTCACCCAAACCGGTGTTCCAGCCGCTGTAGCGTTGCTCGAGCAACTTCTCGAGCTTGCCGTCGTTGATCGCGCGCTCGGCGACGAGCAGGCCGCGGGCGAGTGTATCCATACCGCCGATGTGCGCGTGGAACAGATCTTCCGGGTCCATGCTTTGACGTCGGAGCTTGGCGTCGAAGTTCATGCCGCCCGAGCCGAGCCCGCCGCCCTTCAAGATCGTGTACAACACGAGCCCGATTTCGGCGACGTCATTCGGGAATTGGTCGGTGTCCCAACCGAGCAGCGAATCGCCGCGGTTCATGTCGATGCTGCCGAGGAAGCCGTTGGCGATCGAGTACGCCACTTCATGCTGGAAGCTGTGGCCGGACAGGATGGCGTGGTTGGCTTCGATGTTGACCTTGTATTCCTTCTCCAGACCGTAGCGCTGCAGGAACGCGTAAACGGTGGCACAGTCGAAGTCGTACTGGTGCTTGGTCGGCTCTTTCGGCTTCGGCTCGATCAACAGCGCGCCCTTGAAGCCGATCTTCGCCTTGTGCTCGGCGACCAGAGTCAGGAAACGGCCGAGCTGATCGCACTCGCGCTTCATGTCGGTGTTGAGCAGGGTCTCGTAGCCCTCGCGGCCACCCCAGAGCACGTAGTTCTCGCCCTTGAGCTGGAGCGTGACGTCGAGCGCCTTTCGCACCTGAGCCGCGGCGTACGTAAAGATTTCCGGATCGGGATTGGTGGCAGCACCGCTCATGTAACGCGGGTGGCTGAACAAGTTCGCGGTGCCCCAGAGGAGCTTCACGCCGGTGCGAGCCATTTCGCGCTCAGCGCCCGCGACCAAGCGGTCGAGGTTGGCGTGGCTCTCCTTCAACGTCGCACCTTCGGGAGCCATGTCGCGATCGTGGAAGGTGTAGAACGGGGCGCCGAGCTTCTCGAAGAACTCGAAGGCGACTTTGAGCTTGAGCTCGGCGGCCTCCATCGAGTTCTGCACCTTGAACCACGGCCGATCGAACGTGCCCGCACCGAACACGTCACTGCCCGGCCACGCGAAGGTGTGCCAGTAGCAGACGGCGCAACGGAGGTGGTCGGCCATGCTCTTGCCCAGGACCTTCTGGTCCTTGTCGTAATACTTGAACGAAAGCGGGTTCGTGCTGTTTTTGCCTTCGAACTTGATTGGAGCAATGCCTTGGAAGAATTCAGCCATGATTTTACCTGTTCTGTTTTCGCGATCTGAACCAGCGCTAGCACTTTAGCAGGTCAGAGGCCGTTGTGATAGCGTTATCACACTGGACCTAGTTCGAGTGGTTTGCGGCGGATCCACGGATCCGGCGCGTCCGGCTGGAGTACTACACCCCGGCTACACTGCAAGCTCGTAGGCAGAGCCCCCCCGGCTTGACGCACCGCGTGCAAAAAAGCCCGCAAATTCGCGAGGGCCCATCGTAGGAGCTGCGAGCGCGCGGGGGGGGCTCCGGCAGGCGGACGCCCGCTCACCCCGGCGAGTGTTCGCGACTCGCTGCGTTATCGTTATCACTTTTCGATGGTTTAGAAACCTGGCGATCTGGAGTGGCCCTAGCGTGCAGCCCGGCAAGCACGGTATCGTGCTCTCGATGAGAACCCGACGAGGCAAGGGCGACACCGCGACGATCACCACCGTCGCAGCCAAAGCCAACGTCGCGCCAATGACCGTATCGCGAGTAATCAACGGCGGCTACGCGAGCGCTGCGGTACGTGCGCGCGTCGAACGCGTAATCAAGGAGATGGGCTACGCGCCCTCCTCCACCGCGCGGAGCTTGCGTTACGGCCGAAAGGGTTGCATCGGCGTCGCCGTCGAATCGATCCACGACGCATGGTTCATGGGCTTGCTCGGCGGCATCGAAGAAGAGCTCGCCAAGAGCCACGTCGGACTCATGCTCGGCAGCTGGAAGCCTGCGGATGGCCCGTATGATTCGAGCGCCATCGCAGCCTGGATCGACGAACGCCGCGTCGATGGTTTCATCATGGTTCGCTCGACGAAGCGCGAGTTGCCGCTGCTCGAGGCAGCCTCTGCGGCTGGCGTGCCAGTCACCTTGATTTGCCCCGATCAGGCGGCAGAGGTCGGCTTCACGGTGCGTTGCAGAAACTTCGATGCCGGCAAAGCGCTCGGAGTGCATTTGCTCGCGCAGGGCCATCGCCGGTTGAGCTTCATCGGCGGACCGAAGGATTCAATCGACTCGATCGATCGCTTACGCGGCTTGCAGGAGGCGGTCGCTAGCTGCAAGGGCGCGTCACTGCGGCCCGAGGACGTTTCTTTTCAGAGTTCGTACATGCCCGTGGCCGGCAAAGCAGCAGCATTGGAGTACCTCAAGCGCCCCGCGGCAAAACGCGCGAGCGCAGTCGTGCTGGGCAACGATACGATGGCCATCGTCTTCATTTGTGAGATGTTGCGAGCCGGCATTCGCGTTCCAGAGGACGTATCGGTCAGCGGTTTCGACGGCATCGAAGAAGGCGAACGTTGTTTCCCCACGCTGACGACCGTTGCGCAGCCCATGCATCGCTTGGGTGCTGCAGCTTGCCGCGGCCTTCTAGACCGCATCGCCGATCCGTCGCTCGACCCGGGCATCACGGCAGAATTTCCGATGCTACTCGTCGAGCGAGAAAGCACGCTGGCCCCTGGCAACACGGCGAAGCCGCGCAAGCCGCGTAAGCAGGCCGTAGCTAGCGCGAGCTAGCCGGAGGTCCGTCCGATCCCGACGCTGTTCGAAGGCGCGCGGGCTGACTCGACGCGCTTGGACGTCGAAAGGCGCCGTGGCGGCCTCCGACGGGGAACGCCCGAGTCCTTGTACCTTGGTAGATTCACCCCGGGCGATCAAACATTTTACTACTCGTTCACGGGCGGCTGGCATTTTCTCGCGGCGATCGGCGGCGCGGAAATCGCCGGGAAACGCGGTTGATGCGTCGACTACATAGAAAGTGGCAGATCGGTTACGGTATCTGTGCGATTGTCTGACACGTAGACTCGGAGTTAACCATGCCAGGTGACTCTCCTTTCGGATAACATCGGATCGAGGATCAATGAACAGCGAAGACGCTGTACGGCAGATGTTTCTCGAGGGCCAACGCAGGTGGCCACTGGTGAAGTTGGGCTTCGACGTCTTCTTTGGCCACTGTTGTCGTGTGCTCTCGTCTTCGGAAGCTTTCGCCCCGGGTGAAGCGGCGGATCTCTATTTGTGCTGCGCTTGCGCTGAAGCTCAACCAGAGGCGCTGCGAGCATTCGAAAGCGAAGGCTCAGGCGTCGCCAAGGCAGCGATCGCACGCATCGATCGCAGCGCCGACTTCGTACAAGACACGCTGCAGGAAGTTTGGGCTCGTTTGTTGCTCGGCGCCGAGCCCAAGGTGAAATCGTATTCGGGGCGAGGTCCGCTCAAGGCCTGGGTGCGCATCGCGGCCACTCGCGTGGCGCTCGATCGTCAACGCGCGCGAAACCGATTCGCTGGCAATCACGTAGAGTTGACGGATCGGCTGGCAGCACCGGGAGGCAGCCCGGAAGCAGTGTTGCTCAAGGCTCGCTTTGGAGAGGCGTTTCAGCAGGCGCTACGCGATGCCGTATCGAGGCTATCCCGACAAGAGCGCAACGTGTTGCGCATGCATATCGCCGGACATTGCAGCATTGACGAAATTGGGCGAGCGTACAACGTGCATCGGGCGACGGCTGCGCGTTGGCTGGAACGCACTCGCACGCAAATCTACGACGAAGTTCGGCAGGAGCTGTGTGTGAAGCGTGCCAATCTCACCGCCAGTGAGTTCAAGAGCCTGGCGACCATCATGGGCGCCGAGCTCGAGCTCAGCCTCACCCGCAGCTCGGATCGCTTGTCTGCCAGCCCGAGCCAAGGCGGCTAGGCGCGCGAAGAGACCTGGAGGCCCGTGATTCCAGCTAAGCTCGATGAAGTCGCTCCTGCTTCGGACGATCTTTCCGCAGCATGCTTGAGCGACGAGGAAGTGCTCGCCTTTGCGAATGGCACCCTAGACCCAACGCGCCACCTGGAGGCTCATTTCCATTTCGATCAATGTGAAGTGTGCCAGCGCTTGTTGAGTGAAGCCGCGCACGCCTTGGCGACCGCGGTGACCGCTCCCTTCTTGGAGAGCGATCAGCTCAGCTGGCACACCACGTTTCAACCGGGCACGTTGGTCGGTCATCGCTATTTGATTCGCCATTTCATCGCACGCGGCGGAATGGGCGAAGTTTACGAGGCGTTCGATCGCGAGCTGCAAGAGCGAGTCGCATTGAAAACGGTGACATCCACCGCTTGTGACAATGCGAGCGCAGTACGCCGACTCAAAGCGGAGGTTCAACTCGCTCGTCGCGTGAGTCATCCGAACGTGTGCCGGATCTACGACTTCGGCACGCACACCATGGCAGAAACCGGCGCGCCAATTTCCTTCCTGACGATGGAGTTCGTGGACGGCGAAACACTGGGACAACGCGTGCGCTTGGGCGGCGCGCTGCCGGTGGACGAGGCCCGCGCGCTCGGCCGGCAGCTGCTCCTCGGCCTTTCTGCAGCCCACGAGGCCGGCGTGCTGCACCGTGACTTCAAGAGCGACAACGTCATGCTCCGCGCCGAGCCAGGCGGCGGATGCTCGCCGCTGATTTTGGATTTCGGGCTCGCCCGCGCGCTGGATGCGGGCTCACGGAGCACCAGCGGCAGCCACTCGAACCTGCTCGGGACCTTCGGCTACATTGCTCCCGAACAATTGGAAGGGCGTCAACACACCACGGCGAGTGACGTGTACTCGTTCGGTCTCGTTTGGTTCGAGATGTTGACGGGCCAGCTGCCTTTCGATTCACCGAGCTCACCAGTCAGCCGCGCGCTGGCACGCCTGCAAAGCGCCGCTTCCGCACCCAGCAGTCGGAATCCGCTGGTGCCTGCCGATCTCGATACCGTGGTTCTCGGTTGCCTACGCCGCTCACCCAGAGACCGCTACCGAACCGCTCGAGAGGTGTTGGATGCACTCGACGCGTCGGAAACGCGCGCGCACCGGGCATCTCCGCGACGGAGAATCCTGCCACTGTGCCTCGGTGCAGTGATCGGAGGCGTCGGAGCTTACGTCGCCGTCGCTTCTTTCCATCATCCTCCTCCGCTCGAAACGACATTCCAGCCAAACCGCGCGGCGCAACCAGCGCACGGCGATGACCCTTCGCCGCGCAGACTCGCTCCGCCCGCAAACCCGTCGCCGAACGCAGCTCCCTCGTCAGCTGCACGCCCCGAGACGCAGGCCCCGATCGCGTCGCTGCGCGGCGTGAAGACACCGAAAGCTCCTGCTCCAATCGTCGCAACGAGCGCAACCGTATCCGTTAGTTCGGCCACAGAAGATTCTCCATCTGCCATCGCGGCAATCGGCGCGGGCTCGGCGACACCGGCCGCGCCCGCGGCACACTCTCCCGATCCAGCGCCGCATGGTGCTGCACCCAATGCTGCAACACCGCAGAAAGCACCTCCGAAGTGGGAGGATCCGTTCAGCAACGCGAGCGCGCAATCCGGAGGCGGCGGACCGTAGTCCGTTTCCCTCAGTGATGACTCGAACTGTACTGAATCAATCGGTGCACGACGGCGCCCCTACCCGAAACACCGAGTTTTCGAAACACCGTTGCTAGTTGGTTGGCCACCGTGCGACGAGAGGTCGCCCGCAAATCCGAAATTTCTGCGTGACTGCGGCCGGCCACCAGCTCACGCACCACCGCTGCTTCAGCGTGCGAAAGCGGCACGGGAAAGTCGAGGTCCGGTCGCACCACGCTCACTACCCAATACGCTTGGCCGTCTAGTTGGAGCCGGCTCAACCGTCCCTGCGTGGGCGAAGATTCCGGTTGATGTGCGGCGCATGCAGCCATCGTCAAGACAACCGATGCCTGGGAGAGCCGGCCGGGAATGCCCATCCCGAGCAGGCAATCTTGGATGGCAGCGGCAACGGAAGACAAGCCCATTCGCAAATCGATCGCGACGACCTTGGGGGTCTCGCCCAGTAGGACTCGCTTGAGGACACTGAGTTTGCACGCCTTGAGCGGTTGCGGAAATCGCACGCTGGGTTCTTCGATTAGGGCGATGTATCGACTTTCGGTCGGGAATGTGTCGCGAAAGCGCCAAGTCCCGCGGCACAGCTCGAGCCATACGCGCGATAGGTCAAAGCTCTGGCTAGCTGCTGCATCGCGCTCGGATGCCAAGAGTCGAATCACCGCTTGCGAGTTTCGTCTTGGCCCGGCGGTTGATCGTCCGTTCAGATGAGAATTATCGTAGTTCTTAGTATTGGGACTAGAAACGGTGTTAGCGACGATATGAATTGCCTCGTGCTCGGTCATCGGGTCTTCCCTCTTGCCGAGAATGACGATCGCCCGACGCGCAAGTCGCACACGAAATTAACTATGTGTGGCCTATTCGCTCAGCGACCCTCGTGCTATCGGACGACAAAAGTGAAGCGAGCCTCGCGAGTGCTGCGGATAGCGTTCATTTGCACGCCGATGATGTTGGCGAGCGTGCGCGCGCACGCCGACGATAGTCCTACGCAAAAGGTGCCAGCCGCGAACACCGACGCCAACGCGCGCACCCAGCCGGAGACAACCGGGCCGGGCATGGCGCAAGCGAGTTCCGAGCAGCTCGCCGCCGTTGCCTACCAAAAAGCCGTGGCCAGCTACGCCAATGGAGACGTAGCCGCGGCTTTGGGCAGTATGCGAGAGTCCTACGACCTCTCGAAAAGAGCAGAACTATTGTACAACTTGGCCCAGCTCGAAGAAGAGCTCAAGGCATGTAGTGATGCCCGAACGGACTATCGTCGATATCTCGAGCTCGTTCCGAACGGCCGTTACCGTGACTCAGCCAAGCAGGCGAGCGTTCGACTCGAGCAGGAATGTCCGCCGGTTCCCCCAGCGCAAGCGAGCCCGGCTCCGGTAGCGAGCGCGCAGCCATCTGCGGAATCAGCCGGCGAACCAGCCAAAGCCTCCTATTGGACCGCAGCGCGCATCATCGGCTGGTCCTCCATTTCCATCGGCACGCTTGCCGGTGCTACTGCGATATATTTCCAGGCCGAGGCTATTCAAGCCAGGAACGAACTGCAGCAGAGTGTAGACGAAGCCAGCGCGGGCGGACCAGCGGTCGACATGACCCAGCAAGATCGGATGCGTCGTTACAACCACGCGGCGATCGGACTCGGTATTGCCAGCGGCGCCATGATTGTGAGCGGCGCACTGGTACTTTTGTTGGATCCCGGTAAGCCCGAACAGCGCTCGCGCAGCGCGAGTCTGTACGCTTTTCCTGGCTTGATCGGCGCTAGCTACGCTCAGCGATTCTAGCGCTCTGGGTCCTAGTCAAATCTTTCCTGGGCCTTGTCGGAGCTCGCTTCCGAGGCGCATGCTTCGCCGCACAAGTTCAGGCGAAAGACGCATGAGGCTCGTGCGACATCGACGAGCGAATTCCGTCAATCCATCAGCCCATGATCAAGCACACCGTTTCCACCCAGCGAACAACGTCGGACCAATGCGCTCGGACACTCCAGCTTTGGAAGCAGCCCCTCGCGTTCGTGATGCTGGCTCTCGGCTTTGTGTCGAGCGCGTGTTTGTCAGACATCGATATCTCACAATGCGCGATGCACGGTTCGTGTGGCGGCGCTGGCGCGAGCGGTGTCAGTGGCGCGGACGGTTCCGCGTCAGGTACGCCTAACGCTGGGGGCGGCGGGAAGCTCGTCCAGGCAGACGCCGGCGAGGGTGGTGAGGCCGCGGACAGCGGGGGTGACGCAGGTGGAGCGGGGCTCCCTGGGGGCACTGCTGGCGTTGGGGGCACTGCTGGCGTTGGGGGCGTTGCGGGCACTGTGGCCGTCTGTGCCCCTGGCCGCGCTGGAGGCATACTGGCGGAGTGCGGCATGAC
>Ga0164241_10006255_pt1 | contig 10907 bp, 9 predicted proteins | sample OricomyardsoilBY_FD_108780 | JGI IMG/M metagenome (GOLD analysis project Ga0164241, IMG submission 108780) | Backyard soil microbial communities from Emeryville, California, USA - Original compost - Back yard soil (BY) | ecosystem: Environmental > Terrestrial > Soil > Unclassified | place: USA... | reverse complement strand
GGCCATGCGCCACCTCATCGCCGCCGTGCTGTTCCTCGCCGCGTGCTCGGACGACCCCGCCGCGGGCGGCGACACGACCACCACGACCACCGACACGACCGCGACCACGACCACCGACAGCACGCCCGACGTGACCGCCGGCTCGTGTACGCCGCTGACGTCGACCTGGCGCAACGAGACGTCCCCGCAGGTCGACGCCGTCGAGGCGACGCTCGTCAATGGCGCGGGTCAGCCGCTCATCGGCGTCGCCGTCCAGGTCTGCGGCATCGAGCTGTGCTTTGCCGGCACGAGCGGCGCCGACGGGCACGTGAGCATCGCCGTGAACCACGCGCTGACGCGCCCCGCGCTGCGCTTCGGCGACGGCCGCCACGATGCGACGCTGGCGGTGCCGCTGGGCGTCGGCACGTCGTCGCTCGGCACCATCGTCGACGCGGCGCTGCCCGACGTCGGCGCGACCATCGCCCCGGGCAACGTGACGTCGAACGGGCTGACGCTGCGCGTCGCCGCCGACACGACCGTCACCATCGACACGCTGACCTACGGCACGGAGCAAGACCAGCAGCTACGCGCGGCGCCGCTCACGCTGTCGGCGATCCTCATGGCGCCGAGCGGCGCGACGCTGGGCTGGGGCCTCGGGCCCCCCGGAACCGAGCTGTGCCCGCCCGCGTCGATGACCGTGCCGAACAGCCAGCACTGGCCGGCGGGCAGCGCGGTCGAGCTCGATCTCCACGGCACCGACGTCAGCCAGTACTGGGCGCCGTTCGGCGGCTGGGCGCCGCTGAGCGATGGCACCGTCAGCCCCGACGGCACCACCATCACGTTCGACTACGTGCCCGTGCTCGGCACGTTCGCGCTGCGCCGGAAGCCCTGACCGAGCTCAGCTCGTCGGCTTCTCGACGGTGCCGTCGGCGTGCCGCGCGAAGCGGCCCTCGCGGCCGTGCACCGGGTCGTCGCTCGACCAGGTCCAGCCACCGAAGTGCGTGCGACGGTAGTCGTCGAACGCCTGCTGGATCTCCTCGCGCGTGTTCATCACGAACGGCCCGTACTGCACCACCGGCTCGGCGATCGGCCGGCCCTGCAGCACCAAGATCTCCGTCTCGGTCTCGGCGTCGAGCTGGATGGCCACGTCGGGCTTCACGACCGCCATGGTCGAGGCAGTTAGTGAATGGCCATTTACTTTCAGCCCGCGCCCCTCGAAGAAGTAGAGCGCGCGGTTCGTGCCGGGCTTCGCGGCGGGCAGGATCCAGCGCGCGCCGGGCGTCATCTTGATGGTCCAGATGGCGAGATCCGAGTCCGCCTTGCTGCCGTACGAGCTCGGCGGCGGCGCCGGCGGGGCCGTGTCCTCGAGGCGCCCGGCGGTGAGCGTGACCGTGGTCGTGCCGCGCTCGTCGCTGAAGACCTTACGCGGGATGGTGTCGTTCCAGAGCATGGTGAAGTGCGGCTCGGCGAACTTGTCGGCCTTGGGCAGGTTCAGCCAGATCTGGAAGAGCTCGACGGGGTTGTCCTTGTCGGCGTCGAGCAGCGGGAACATCTCGGCGTGGATGATGCCCTTGCCGGCCGTCAGCCACTGCACGTCACCGCCGCCGTAGCGCGCCGCGGCCCCGAGCGAGTCGCTGTGATCGAGCAGGCCCTTCCTCACCACCGTCACGGTCTCGAAGCCGCGGTGCGGGTGCTGCGGGAAGCCCGGCACGACCGCGCCGTGGTACATGCGCCAGCCGTCCTTCACCTCGAAGTCCTGGCCGATGTTGCGCCCCGCGAGCGACGCCGCCGGGCCGAACTTGTCGTTGCCCTTGGGGTACTTGTCGTCGTGGTGCACGCAGAAGAGGAAGGGGTCGAGCGTCGGCCACTGGAAGCCGAGCGCCTGGGTCCTGAGGATCGGGTTCGTCGTCATGTCGGGTTGCTCCGGACGTGCGGGGCTCTGGTTGGGGACGGCCGAGGCGGTCTCGCCAGGAGAACATCCAGTGGCCGCAGCCGCGGTCACCACCGCCATCGCCTTGAGTGCGTCTCGTCGGTTCATGCCGTTCATCTTCAACCTCCGCGTCGTCGATGCCAGGTAATCTGAGCACCATCGTCGCCTCGGGTCAGCCACCGGTTTGGTGACACATCGTTCTCCAGGCGAGAACGAAGGCGTCAGCCCGCGGCCTGCACGACGTGCTCGGCGAAGTGCGACAGCGTCTCGACGTCGTGGATGTCGCGCGCGAACAGCGGCACTGGCACGACGGTGGCGCGCGCGGGCAACGACGTCGTCAGCTCGGCCACGCGCATGGCGTCGGTGCGCGCGAGGATGGCCCACTGCAGCGCCGCCGTCTCGGCCGCCTGCGCCACCCGCTCGAGCGCCGCGTGGTCGCCGATCTTGGGCGCAATCGCCAGGATGTGCTCTTCGACGCCGTGCGCCTCGCTGGCCTCGAGGTAGGGCGTACGCACGCGGTTCACGAGCACGCCACCGGTCGGCATGTGGGCGCGCGCGAGCTGCTCGTAGAAGAAGACCGCCTCGTCGATGGCGGCCTTGTCGGTCGACGTCACCACCACGAAGGCGACATCGGGGGCGCGCAGGATCTCGCGCACGCGCGCCGCGCGGGCCTTGAAGCCGGCGTACATGTCATGGAACGACTGGATGAACTCGAGCAGGTTCAGGAACATGTCAGCGCCGACGAACTTGTTCAGGCCGCGCATGATGAACGTGTTCACCTTGAGGAAGCCGAGCCCGAAGCGGCCCGCGGCCTTCACGCCCTGCACCATCAGCTTGGCGGTCTGGCTGCCGAGGAAGTCCTCGAGGCTGTCGGCGGCGCTCAGGAAGTCGAGCGCGTTCGAGGTCGGCGGCGTGTCGAGCACGATCAGGTCGTAGTCGCGCTGCTCGCGGATCTCGTAGAGCTTCTCCATCGCCATGTACTCTTGCGAGCCAGCCATCGCCGCGCTCGCCTGCTCGTAGAACGGATTCGAAAGGATCTTTCGCTTCGCCTCGGCGTTCGGCGCGTAGCGCTCGATGAGGTCGTCGAACGTCGACTTGACGTCGAGCATCATGCCGAAGAGCTGGCCCTGCTTGCCGTTCGGACCGGGCATGAGCGGCACGCCGGCCTCCTCGAAGAGCTTCGGATCGATCTCGACCTCGCGGTTGCCGAGCTCCTTCAAGCCGAGCGAGCTGGCCAGGCGCCGCGCTGGATCGACCGTCAGCACCAGCACCTTCATGCCCTGACGCGCCGCGTGCACCGCGAACGAGGCCGCGGTGGTGGTCTTGCCGACGCCTCCCGGGCCCACGACGATGATGGTGCGCTTCTCGGCGAGCAACTTCGACAGCATCACTGCACCTCTCGGGGCGGCTCACGCTTGCCCAGTCGCGGGTACCCTTCGAAGTGTACCTCCGTCAACGTCAGGCCGCGCGCGGGCGCCGTCGGCCCGTTCTTGGTGCGGTCACCGTGGGCCAAGAGCGCCGCTATCCAGGCCGGCTCGCGCCGACCGACGCCGACCTCGACCAGCGCGCCGACCATGATGCGCACCATGTTGCGGAGGAACGCGTTGCCGGTGACCTGCACGGCGACGATGCCGTCGTGGTCGGGCTCGGCCACGTCGATCTTGTACATGCAGCGCTTGGTTGTGTGCGCGTCGCACTGCGCGCTGCGGAACGCGCCGAAGTCGTGCTCGCCGATGAGGCTCTGGCCGGCGATGCGCATGCGCTCGAGGTCGATCGGCCGCCAGCCGAGCCACCATGTGTAGCGCGCGGGGATGGCGCGGCGCGCGCCGAGCTGGATGCGGTAGGTGTAGGTCTTGGCGACGGCCGCGTCGCGCGGGCGCCAGCCGAGCTCGATCTCACGGGCGTCGGTCACCGACAGGTCGTGCGGCAGCGCGGTGCCGAGCCCCTTCACGAAGTTCAGCGGCGCGATCGCGCGCGTCGTCTCGAACACGACCGGCATCGCGCGCGCGTGTACGCCCGAGTCGGTGCGTGAGCTCGCGTACAGCGCCACCGGGTGGTGCACCATGGCCGCGACGGCCTCGCTCAGCGTCTGCTGTACGGTGCGCTGGCCGGGCTGGTGCTGCCAGCCGCAGAAGTCCGTCCCATCCCACTGCGCCGTCAGCAGGATGTTCCTGAGCGGCTCGTCCTCGCTCACGAGGACCTCTCCGGCGGCCGGCCGCGCCGCGGCCTCGTGACGCGGCTCAAAACTCGAACGCGAGCCCGAACGACACCGCATCGGCCGACAGGTCGATGCTCGAGTCGGACCCGAAGTCATCGACGTCGGAGTGCATGACCTCGACGAAGATGTAGGAGTTGTTGACCCCGGACTCCTCGTCGAACTGCTGCGCCATGCCCGGTGAGAAGATGTCGAGCAGGAACTGCAGCCCGGCCGCGACGTGCCAGCCGAGCGTGAGGCCCGCGCCGGTGCGCTCCTCGCCGTTGGGGCCGCGCGTGTTGGCGATGTCGTCCTTGGCGTCGGTCGCCCACCAGATCGTGCCCGACAGGCCGGCCTTGAAGTAGGGCACGAACGGCACGCCGTACTTCACCTCGAGCCAGTCCCAGCGATACACGAGGCTGATGGTCAGCGGCACGATGTTGAAGCCGACGTCGTCGTCGGTCTTCTCGCCGTCCGACGACAGCGCCTTGCCGTTGACCCAGCCGTAGCCGAGGCCACCGCCGAGCGCGAGCGTGCCGAAGCCCTGCCACATCTCGTAGTCGACGTGCAGGCTGAGCAGCGTCATAGAGGTGCCGAAGATGTCGCCGTACGGCGTGTTGCCGTTGCCGAGGCCATCGTCGACACCGGGCGTGAAGGCGCCGCCGTGCAGCTCGAGCATCATGTCGCGCGGCGAGTCGGCGCGCGCGGCGGTGGTCGAGAGGAGCGCGACCACGACGCCAAGGACCAGACCAACGCGCATCAGCGGAGCTCCGACGACATGAACGAGAACGTGCCGCTGGTGACGCGACGGCGCGCCCAGCGGAAGAGCGCGAAGGCGCCGAGCAACATCAGGAACGCCACGTACGGACCGAACGTGAGGATGACCTTGGCGGCCAGGACGACCGGCACCAGCAGCACCCGCACGATGGCGCGCGCGACCGGCTTGTCGGCGATCCAGGCGGCCCAGCGGCGGCCGTGTTGGTAGTAGCTCGACACCAGCGCGCTGCCGCCTTCGGTCGGCATCAGCATCTGGTCGCGGAAGGCGCGCAGCGTGTCGAGCTCGGGCTCGAGCGCGCTGCCGTAGGCCGCCGTCGCGATGAAGCAGAAGCCGCCCGGGTCGGTCCCGCCGGCCGCCTGGTAGGCCTCCCAGAAATCCTCGGTCTGCTCGGGCGTGACGGTCAACGAGTTCGACAGCACGCTCTCGTTGTCGGCCTCGTCCACCGCCACGACCGCCACGTGGAGCGTCTCGTCGTTGCTGACGCCCGAGTCGATGGTCGCGCTCGAGCCGGTGAAGCCACTCTTGTGGTGCACGCCGTCGGCCTCGGTGTCGCTGATGGCGTCGGTCGACCAGTAGACGATGTACTTGGTGTCGTCCTCGGCGCCGCTGTCGTCCCACTCCACCGTGAAGCGCGCGTCGCCGCCCGTCACCTCGGTGACCTCGGGCGGGTCGGGGCGCTTGAGATCCACGGTCACGTCGACCGTCTTCGAGCTGGTCGTCTGCGCGCCGCTCTCCTGGATGACCAGGTAGAGGTGCGCGTCGCCAGAGTCGCCGGAGTCGCATGCGCTGCCGATGAGCTTGTCGAGGCTGACGCGCATCGTGACGGTCGCCGAGGTCACGTCGTCGCCCGGCTCGACCACGTAGCAGCCGACGGTGGTGGTCGCCGGGTTGAGCGTGATGGGGCAGGTGACGCCGGGCTGCGCGTACATGAGCGCGTAGCTGAAGTCGCCCAGGATGTAGTCGCTCAGCTTGCCGAACGTGACGTCGATCTCGCCGGCCGCGTAGTCCGCGCAGTCGTCGATGTTGATGTAGTGGTTGGCGGCGTTGAGCGTCTCGCCGAGGCGATCGTCCAGCTCGACGTCGCCGACCGCCTTGAAGCTCACGTCGACGGTGAGCTCGGCGAGCGCCGGAGCAGCGAGCGCGGCGACGAGCCCGATCGCGAGAGGGAGCGCGCGGAGAGCGGGGAGGGGGAGGGTCATAGCGGCGGCAGCTAAGCAAGGCATGTGCCGCGCGTCAACTGCCGCGTGTAGCATGCGATGATCCGAGCCGGGCCGCGCCGTGTGCGGGCCATCTTCGATCGTCGCGCCTGCCAACTTGGCCTGCCCCAACGGCTCTTGCGCGGTGCAATGCCATTTTGTCACGCGCACGTGGCGCGCTCAGGCGTCGGCTTCGGCGGCCTGGACCCAGCGCGCGACGAGCTCCTGGGCGGCCAGCGCGGTGCGATGCAGCGGGTCCGCGAACGCCACCACGCGTAGCGCCCCGTCGCGTGTGAGCGAGACCGGGGCGAGCCGCACCTCGTCTTGATCGAGCGCGTCGCGCAGCGCGAACGCGTCGGGTGCGACGGCCGCGATGACCGCGCCCGCGCCGTCGCCGTCCTCGTCGTCCTCGCTCTCGACGGGCGACTGCGCGTCGGCGAACGCGAGATCGGGGTGCGCCTCGATGGCCTGCGTGAGCGCGCCGAGCGCGGCCTCGTCGAAGCGCGTCGCGGCGCGCAGCGTGATGACGAGCGTGAGGCCGGAGAAGGCCGGCGTCCACAGCGTCACGAGGCTCGGGGCGAGCGGCAGCTGCGGCACCAGCAAGACGAGCTCGCGCGCGAGGCGCGTCTCGTCCACCTCGTCGACCGACGCGGGCGAGGTGAGCGTGTTGAACGCCAGCAGGTGCGAGAACGGCGCCGGATCGATGACGGGCTGGAAGCCGAGCAGCCCGACGGCCTGCTTCGAGAGCGCGTCGATGCCGCTCTTACCGGCCGCCGACGCGGCCGTGAGCTGCACGACATCGACCGTCACGACGCGCGCCACGCCGAGCGCCTCGATCGCGGCGAGCGCCTCGACGAGCGGGGCGAGCGTCGACGCGAGGCCGGACGGCAGCGCCACGGCGCTTACGACCTCGAAGTCCACGGCCTTCATCGAGGCGAGCCTGGGCCACACCAGCGGCGCGCCCGGCAGCGAGCCCGAGCCGTCGATGACCTTGGCGCCCGCGTGCAGCAGCTTCGGCGCCTCGGCCTTCGCGACCTCGGGCGAGGTCGCGAAGACGGCGATGTCCACGTTGTGCAGCTCGACCTCGGACGGGCCGATGATCTCGACCTCGTTGCCGCGCCAGCGCACCGACTGGCCCGCCGACCTCGGGCCCGCGACGGCGATCAGCTCGCCCAGCCCATCGTGCTCGACCTCGAGGGCGATCTGGACCTCGCGGCCGAGCGCACCAGTTACTCCGTAGATGGCGACGTTCTCCGACATGCGCCGGGTTTACGCGCCGCGTGCGCTTCGGTCCAGGGCCCCGTTGGGACGTCTTTCGACCTCGGCTCTGTTCCGTCGCGCGGCACGGCGCTATAGTCGGCCTCGCGCATCCCCCGACCGCCCCTCGGAAGCAGAACCAAGTGGCCTCGAACGCATGAAGAATATCGCAAGGCGCTTCCAGCTCGTGTGGCTTCGTGGGCGACTCCTGTTCGCTCCGGACGACGCGCGCGCGCGGCTGCGAGCCGGCGAGGTGCTCCACGATCTGGGACGTCACGCGCAGGCCTGGGGTGAGCTCGAGCTGGCCGTCGGCCTCGCGCCCGAGGACGGCCGCGCGCACTTCGCGCTCGGCACCGCGCTCGCCACGCTCGGCTGCCTGCCCGAGGCGCGTGTCGCCTTCGCGCGCGCCCGCCGCTACGACCCGGGCAACCCCGACTACGCGTTCGCGCTCGGCAACATCTACTTCGAGTGCCAGGACGTGGACCTGGCCGTGCGCGCCTACGAGGCCGCCATCCGGCTGCGTCCCGATCACGCGCGCGCCTACTTCAACCTCGGCCACGCCTTCAAGGAGAAGGGCCTCCTGCAGCAAGCGGGCGCGGCGTTCCGGCGCGCGCTGGCGGTCGAGCCGCGCTTCTTCAAGGCGCGCTTCATGCTGGCCTACGTGTACGCGCTGATGGACCTCAACAACGAGGCCATCGAGCAGTACCGGCTGACCATCCAAGCGTCGCCGACCTACGTGAAGGCCTACTACAACCTCGGCAACTGCTACCTCAAGCGCGGCCAGACGTCGCAGGCACTCGAGGCGTACCAGGCCATCCTCGATCTCGAGCCGACGCACGCGCGCGCCCACTTCGCCATCGGGCAGGCGTACGCGCGTCGCGGCCAGCTCGCCGACGCGCTGACGTCGTTCCAGCAGGCGCTGTCGCTGAAGAGCGACTTCCCGGAGTGCCACCTGGCCTATGCCCGCTCGCTCGAGTCGGTCGGGCGCGTGCGTGCGGCGCTGCACCACTATCGTGTGTACGTGAACGATCCGTCGGCCGAGGAGCATCGCGACGAGGTCAAGGCGCACATCATGCTGCTGTCGCAGTCGCTGCCGCGCCAGACCACCGCCGAGATGCGCGCGCTCGCGCGCCCCGCGGCGGGCCCTGTCGGGGGCCACACGAGCGGCGAAGAGCTGCGTGCGCTGGGGGAGTCGGTCGAGATCGGTCGCCGTCACTGACGCGTCGCCATTGACGCGAACCGTGGCCTCGTGGGAGTCCGCTCCCCGTGAGCACCGAAGCGCAGACTCATCGATGCTTGGTCGTCGGCATCGCGGGTGGCACGGGCTCGGGCAAGACCACGCTCGCCCGCCGCCTGGCCCGTCGCATCGGTGAGGACCGCTGCGCACTGGTCCCGCAGGACAACTACTACAAGGACCTCGCGGCGCTGTCGGCCGGGGCGCGCGCGCGCGTCAACTTCGATCACCCCGACAGCCTCGACTCGGCGCTGCTCGTCGAGCACGTCGCGGCGCTGAAGGCGGGCCAGTCGGTGACCTCACCGAAGTACGACTTCGCGCGCCACACCCGCTCGCCCGGCGGCCTCGAGGTCCACCCGCGCGAGGTCATCCTGGTCGAGGGCATCCTCGTGTTCGTGTGGCCCGAGCTGGTGCGGCTCTTCGATCTGCGCATCTTCGTCGACGCGCCCGACGACATCCGCCTCTTGCGCCGCGTGCGCCGCGACATCGCGGATCGCGGGCGCGACATGGACGGGGTGCTCGCGCAGTACCAAGAGACGGTGCGACCGATGCACGACGCGTTCGTGCGCCCGTCGGCGCGCGGCGCGGACCTCATCGTGCCGGGCGAGGGCGACAACCAGATCGTGGTCAAGTTCCTCGCGACCGCGATGAAGTCGTTCCTCGGCGACGATTGATCGAGCCTGCTGACCTAGACAGGGTCGCATTGGCCGACAGACATGCGCGAGGCTAGCAGCTGTTCAGGCCTGCACGCCGAGGAAGCCCGAGGGGCGCGCGGCTGGGTCCTTGCGCGGGCCTGACGTGTCGAGCACGAACGCGGTCTCGGTACGCACCTTGGCGACCACACGCACCACCAGGCGATCGACCAGCGCGTAGATGCGCCCGAAGCCGAGGCCCGCGCCGCCGGGCTTGTCGCTGAGCGTGCCGCGCAGGCCGGCCGCGAGGAAGCGGCGCACCGTAGCGAGCTCGAGGCTGCCGTGCGGATCGATCATGCTCGCGCCCACGCGCGCGCCGTTGACCACGACCTCGAGGCGTGGGCGCGCGGCGTCGGGCAGGTGCACGGCCGTCTTGCGATCGAGCTCGGCGTGCACGCGCCGGCCCGCCCGGTCGACGGGCGCGTCGTAGAGCGCGTTGGTCACCAGCTCCTCGATGGCGTCGACGGCGATGCGCACCATACGCTGGCGGATACCGGCGTCGGCGAGGAAGCCCTCGAGGTGATCGACCAGCGCGTCGCGCTCGTCGCTGCCAGCGAGCGTCTTCGTGTAGCGCGTGGTGGCGTCGCGCACGAGCGTGTCGGCGCCGAACGGGATCGACTCACGGGTCGCGGTCACGGTGCGCAGCGCCAGGTCGATCTCGGCGTCGCGGTCACGCGTGTCGCGCGCGATGAGCGCCGCCACGTTGGTCGTCTCCAGCAGCTCGGCGAGCTGGGTCTTCTCGAGCGGGCCCGACAAGATCATCAGCGGCGCGCGTGGATAGGCCAGCGCGGCGCGGTGGATACGCGCCAGGCCGTCGCCCGCGAGCGCGATCGGATCGACGATGATGGCGGTCGGTGAGCTGCCCGGCTCGGGCTTGTCGACCGGCGCGTAGCCCTGCTGCCGCACGGCGTCGGCCATGCCCTGACGATCGCCTTCGCGCACGCGCAGCACCACCTGCCCCGTGATCGGCGAGGGCCCGCCGCTCATCATGGGAAGTCCGCGGTCTCGGGGAAGTCGGGACGCACCAGCGCGCTGGCGTCGACCGTCGGATCGGCGATCTTGCCACGCGCCTGCAAGCGGATCGGCGGGGCCACCGGCTTCGCGTCGACGCCGCCAGTGAGCAACGCGGGGGCCGTCATGACGCGCGGCGCGCCCTTTTGTGAACGGAGATTCGTAAATGAATCGCCAGCGCCCGCGACGATCGCGCCGAGGCCTCCACCACCGCTCGGTCCCGCGCCGAGCGCGCTCATCAGCGCCGCGCGCAGCGGCTCGACGGCCGCCTTGTTGGCGACGACCAGCACGCCGACGGGGTAGGCGCCGCCCTGCGCGAGCACCTTCAGGCCAAGCGCCGCCGGGTGCCCGACGGGCGCGAACGCGGCCGATGCGGTGCCCGCGCGCACCGCCCCGAGCGCGGACGCCGCGTCCTTGGTGCGGCGGACCTCGCCGAAGAAGCCGGTCGGCTCGAGCTCACCGCCGAGCGCCGTGTTCGCGTAGAAGTTCAGGTCACCGGGGCCGGCCTCGGGCACCGCGATGGGCTTGCGCAGCAGATCGCCGACGTTTTCACCCGAGGCCGCGTAGAGCGCGACGGCGGGGCTGGCGGTCGCGTGTCCGATGACCTCGCTGCCGCGCTCGAGCGCGTAGAGGCCG
>Ga0164241_10006254_pt1 | contig 10907 bp, 9 predicted proteins | sample OricomyardsoilBY_FD_108780 | JGI IMG/M metagenome (GOLD analysis project Ga0164241, IMG submission 108780) | Backyard soil microbial communities from Emeryville, California, USA - Original compost - Back yard soil (BY) | ecosystem: Environmental > Terrestrial > Soil > Unclassified | place: USA... | reverse complement strand
TGCGATCTTCATGCAAAAGGTGCGGCATCGCTTCGACCGCGACAGCGAGCTCGTCCCGCTCGGCCTCGAGCTCGGACCGCACGCAACCAGCTCGTTTCACATCGTGTGCGCCAAGTCCGCGCTGGGGGTGGCCCGCATTCGCGCCGTCGCCGAGCTGCTCAAGTCCGAGCTCATGCACGCCGAAAAACTGTCTCGGGAAGCGTTTGGGCCCGTTGCTTGAGACTTGGATGGCAGGTGTTACAGTCCGCCCGCCTCAGCCATGACCAAGCTCTCCGTCAACGTCAACAAGGTGGCCACGCTGCGCAACACGCGCGATCTCGAGATCCCGAGCCTGGTGAAGCTGTCGCGCATCGCTCTCGAGGCCGGCGCTCACGGCATCACCGTGCACCCCCGGCCCGATCAGCGCCACATTCGCCCCGCCGACGTGACCGAGCTCGCTCAGGTGCTGAAGGCGTATCCCGCCGCCGAGTACAACATCGAAGGTAATCCGTTTCACGGTTTGTTCGAGCATTGCGCGAGCGTGAAGCCGCAGCAGGCCACGCTCGTCCCGGACGCGCGCGAAGCCCTGACCTCCAATCATGGCTGGAACTTGGTCGAGCTGGACGCAGCGTCGCGCGCCGCCCTGGGGCGCAGCGTGGCCGAGCTCAAGGCGCTCGGCTGCCGGGTCAGCTTGTTCCTGGATCCGGTCGTCGAAATGATGCCGATGGCGCGCGACTTGGGTGCGGACCGGGTCGAGCTGTATACGGAGCCGTACGCGGCGGCCGCGGTGGTCGGACGTGCCGCGGAGTCGATTGCGCTGTACGGGCGAGCGGCGGCGGCGGCGCGCGCCGTCGGCCTCGGCGTCAATGCCGGGCACGATTTGAACCTGGATAATTTGGCGGCATTCGTGCGCCAGGCGGGGCCGATCGACGAAGTTTCGATCGGGCACGCGCTGATCGGCGACGCGCTGGAGCTGGGGATGGCCGAAACGGTGCGGCGTTACCTCGCGGCGTGCTCGTCGCCCGGCGTCGAGCCTACGCCGCGCGAATCAAGACTTTGATCGGCTCACGTACCGAGCCGGGCCGAAAGTTGCGAATACGCTCCAAGAATGCGGGCGTCACTTCGTAGCCGCGCGCCACGAACAAAGTACCAGTCGCCATTTTGACGTCGGCGGCCAGCACCATGCCGATACGCAGCGCCGCCACGGAAATATCGCGAATCTTGTCACCTTCTTTACGCTGACCGTGCAGACCCAGGAACGCGGTCAACACCTGGGGGTCGTACTGGTCGGCGCGCCCCTTCAGGGTGTTGAGCGCAATGGCGCTGCTCAGGCCCTGCGCTTCGAGGGTGTCGAAATCGACGGCCACGCGCAACACCTGGGTCCAGCGCTGCAGCTTGGCTTGCTCGTGCGAGACGTCGGGCTTGTCGGGCTTTTTGTAGGGCTTGCCGTAAAGCGCCAAGATCTCCCGCACCAGCTCCAAGCGCGGCACGTGGCTGAGCAGCTGTTCGGTCACGTCGGGGGCGCGGTCGAGCATCGCCTGCTCGTCTGGGGTCAACTCCGCTCCGTAATAGACCTTCTCGAGCGTCTCGGGCGGTAGCGTGAACGTCGCGAGCTGCGACAGCATCGCCGCGACCTCGACCTGCCAGCGCTCATTCAGCTCCAACTTCTCGCACAACGCGCTCACGTGCTGCTTGACCCGTTGGGCTCGGCCGAACGAAACCGGGTTGGTGATCGACATCACCTCCGTCAGCATCTTGATGCTGCCGTGGAGGGTCTGCTCGAGCAGGGTCTGTTCGGTGACGGTCGTGCGGTGCAGCTCGATCCCCGCCTCGACCGCGGCCACGAGCTCGGGCGGCGGACACGGCTTGACCAAAAACCGGAACACGTGACCCTGGTTGACGGCGGCGATCGCCGAATCGACCTCGGCGTACCCGGTCAGCAGGACGCGCGTGGTGTGGGGATAGGTCAGGCTCGCTTTCGCCAACAGCTCGGCCCCGCTCATGCCCGGCATGCGCATGTCCGAAATCAACACCGCCGCTTGCGGTTGGCGCGCCAACAGCTCGAGCGCGGCCGCGCCGCTGGTGGCGGTCTCGACCTCGTAGCGGCGGCGCAGGTGCAGCGATAGTCCGCTCAAGACGTGGGGTTCATCGTCGACGCACACGACGCGGTAGCGCGTTTTAGCTTCCATCTTTGTTCCGTTTGGCCAAGACACGCTTGACCACTGCGACTAGCTGCTCCGGCCGACAAGGCTTCACCAGCCAGCCGACCGCGCCCACGTTCTTGGCCTGCGCCAGCGCAGCCTCGCTGATCTCGGTCGTCATGAAGACGGCCGGGGGCAAGTGCGGCGATGCGTCCTTGCGCATCCAGTCCAAGACGCCGAAGCCGCTCAGCCCGGGCATGTTCAAGTCGACGATCACGAGGCTCAGGTCTCGGGTCTCCTTCAAGGCCGCGATGCCCTGAAATCCATCGCCGGCCGTGATGACGGAAAACCCTGCTGGTTCCAGCGCGTCGACGACCGAGCGACGAATGGTCTCGGCGTCGTCGATGATCAGCACCTTCGGCCCGGTCAAAGCGGCGCTCCGCTCTTGTCGGTTTCGGCACGCAACGGAAGTCGGATCACGAAGGTGGTGCCTCGCCCCAACTCGGTCTCGAAATCGATGCTGCCTTTGTGACGTTTGACGACGCAGTTGTAGGCCATGGCCAAGCCCTGGCCGGTGCCCTTGCCGACCTCTTTGGTCGTAAAAAATGGGTCGAATACCTTGGCCCGCGCATGCTCGGGAATACCGGTCCCGCTGTCGCGGACGCGGATGACGGCGTGGGTGGCGTCGCAGGCCGCGCTGATCGAGATCTTACCTTTATCGCCGCTGTCGCCCACCACGTCCGCGATGGCGTGCGACGCGTTCACGATCAAGTTCAACACCACTTGGTTGAGCTCGCCGCCGATGCACGGAACGGACGGCAGGTTCTGATCGAGATCGAGATCGACCTCGGCCACGTATTTCCACTCGTTGGTCGCGACCATGACCGTGCTTTCGATCAGCGCCTTCAAGTCGGTGGGGGTCAGGCGGTCGCCGTCGGGGTGCGCGAAGGCCTTCATCGCACGGACGATCTTGGTCACGCGTTCCACGCCCGTCATCGAGCGTTCGATGGCCGTGGGTAGGGCTTCGCGCGTGTACTCGAAGTCGAGCTCGACCTCCGCTTGCGCCAGCTCGTTCAGGCGGGCCTCGCTGGGCGGAGCAAGCGCCGCCGCTTCGACGGTGGCGCGAAACATGTCGAGCAACGTGAGTAAATCGGCGATACCGGACTTGGCGAAGTGCAAGTTGTCGCCGATGAACTGCATGGGCGTGTTGATCTCGTGCGCCACGCCCGCCGCCAGCTGGCCGATCGCACCCAACTTCTGGCTCTGCAGCAGCTGGTCCTCGAGGCCGCGTTGGTCCGTGACGTCGCGCACGATGCACACCAGCTCGTCCTCGTTGCTGCGAACCATGCGAATTTCGTGGTGAATGGGCGAGGTGCCGCCGCTGCTGACGCCGAAGGTCTGCGCCTCTCGCGACCGCTGGCCGGGCTCGGACAGGGCCGCCTCGAGCCGAGAGCGCACCCGTTCGTCCGAGATGCTGTCGCCCAGCGTCATGCCCTCGCGCAGGCCCGCGAAGGGTGAGCCTGGTCGTTCGATGCCCTGCTTCAGGCTCAAGATGGTGCCGTCGCTGCGCACCCGAAACAGCGTGTCGGGCAGGGCCGAGACCAGCGCGCGCTGCCGCTCTTCCCCGCGAATCCGGTCGTCGATGTCCGAGAAGATCATCACCATGCGTACCGGGGTGTCATGGGCGTCGCGCCGCGCCGCGCCGCGCACCAAAATGTGCCGGTAGCCGCCGTGGCGGTGGCGCATGCGCACGGTCGTGTACAGCGGCCAACCTTGCTGCAAATGGTCGTCGATCAGCTTGAGCGTGGGCGGCCGATCGTCGTGGTGCATCAGGTCCCGCCAGGCGTCGGGTAAATCGCAGTACTCGGCGTGCTCTTCGCTGTCGAAGCCGAGCAGGTGCTTCCAACGCGCGTTGTAGATGACCTCGTTGGTTTGCAGGTTCCAGTCCACGATGCCGTCCTGCGTCGCGCTCAGCAGCACCTCCAACAGCTCGGCTTTCGCGGTGAGGTCGCTTCCGTCGAGCGCGCCGCTCATGGTGCGAGCATTTCCTTGGCCTGGGCCAACACCTCGCGGGCGGTGTCCTCGAGCTGGCTGACCGCGGCGGGCGTCACGCCCAGGCGCTCCAGGCGAACGAAGTCGCAGCGGGCCGGCGCCTGAAATGGCGACGGCGCTAGTCGGCTGACGACCGCGTCGGCCAGGTTCACCACGTCGACTACCTCGAGCGTCTCGTGCTCCACGCGCTCGGGGTGCTCGTGAAAGGCCACCGCTTCCAGCACCGAGTGCGGAATGCCCCACAAGCCGAGCAGGTAAGCGCTGAGCGCTGCGTGCTGATCGCTCTCGGCTTCACTCGAGCCAGGGTGCGTGGCCAGCACCAGGTGGCCCATGTCGCGCAGCATGCCGGCCACGAACGCGTCATCGGCCTTGCGTCGCTCGCCTTGAAACCAGCGTCGCCCCAGCAACCCGACGGCCAGCGCGTTGACCTGAAATGCCGAGTAGCTCTGGGCCGGCAAGGGGCGCTTCCCCTTTTGTAAGCCGGCCATGGTTTCCATCGCCAGCGCCAGATCGCGCAGGGCCAGAGTTCCGAGAAACGTCGCGGCTTGACTCACGCTGCTGACCGCGCGCGGCAGCCCGAAAAAGGCGGAGTTGACGACCTGCAGCACCTTCGCGCACAAGGTGGGCTCACGCTCGACGATGCGCGCGACGTCGGTCGTGCTGGAGTTGGGGTCGTTCAGCACCTTCGAGATCGCCAAATACGTCGTCGGCGCCGCCGGCAGCACGCTGACGTCGGCGCACAAAGACTTGAGCGCGTCGGCGGCCAGCAACTGGTTCAAGTCGCAGCAGCGCTTCACCACGTTGCGCAGCTTTTCGACGTCACAGGGCTTGGCTAGAAACTGATGCGCGGTAAACACGCTCTTCAGCGCCGTTTGGGCGTCGGTCTGGCCCGAAAGTACGAGCCGTACGGCGTGGGGCTGCAGCTCCTTGACGCGGGTCAGCAGCGCGGAGCCGTCGATGACCGGCATGCGCATGTCGGTGACGACCACGTCGAACTTGGAGCCCTCGATCTGCTGCAGGCCCGCCGGACCGCCGAGCGCGAACACCATGTCCCACTCGCGCCGCTGAGGTCGCAGTACCGCCCGCAGCCCCTCCAGGATCGCCTCCTCGTCGTCGACGAACAGCACTCGTTGCCGGGCGGAAGCGTTCGATACCGGTAGCGTGCCAGAGGAGCTGGGGTCGGAGGCGAGGCTTCGCGCTTGCATGAGGGCTGACGGGGGCGAATTGCCCCAGGCCGAAGCGACGCTTGAGGGCGTGAAGCGCGTCCCGGCGATGGACCAAACGGCCAAGCGCGGCTGTGCTGAAGCCCAGATTCCGTAGCGATTTAGGTCGAAGTCTCGCCATGGTGGCGGTCCGCGGCATCGATGCGGCCGGGACCGGTCATGCCCCCTCGACTATTGGCTGGAGCTCACCGCGCCGAACGGCAGCGGGACTTCGCCGTGGATCTGTACCGCGTGCCAACCCGGTTGCGGGTCGGGCACCAGCAAGAGCGCGCCACCAAGATGGTCCATTGGCGTGCGGTAGACGGTGACGCTGGCGATGACGTTGCCGCCGACGTCCAGAATGTCCGCCAGCTCGGGCTCACCGCTCGGGTAGCGCGGCGCGGGGCGTTCGATACCCCAACGCGGCCCCGTCATGTCGGTGAGCAGAAACAGAAAATGCTGCATGCCACCCGGGGGCGGTAGCTCTCGGGCGTTGCCGTTCAAGAACGCGACCCGTTCCGTCAACAAGCGGTACGTGTAGTCGCTGATCCACTGGTTCTTGCAGTACCCCATGATGTCGGTATCGTTCGCGGGGTTGTGCAGCTTCTCGGGGGCTTCGAAGCCCCACCAGCCGATCTTGGCGCCGTCGTACGGGTACTTCGGATCCGGCTCGGCCGCGCCACCGCACGGCGAGTGCGGCCGGCCGTGGTTGTGGCCGACCTCGTGGGCCATGGTCTGGGCCGACGTGACGTCGTTGTACGACAAGCCGAGCGCAACGCGCTGATGGCGCGCAAAGCTTTGGGTGTTGGTCACGAAGCCAATGCCCGCCACGCAGCCACCGTTGCAGTACTGGCCGAGCGTATCGCTCGGCTGAAAGAGGCCGTAGTAATAGGTGTCGGCGGGGGCGTTGTCCTTCTCGTGCTCGTTGGCGATTTGGTCGAGCGCTTCACCCCAACCGTTGCCCTGCGCCGAGACCGTCAGGTTGATTTTGAGCGCCGGCCCGACCGTGTACTCGACGGCGTTGGTTGGATACATCAGCGCGACATAGGCCTTGTAGGCATCCAGGCGCGCGGCGTCGCTGTTGGCGGTGCGCCCGTTGGCGTTGAGCGGAATGAAGCGAATTTTGACGGGGCCCGTCTTGCGCGTCACCAGCTCTTGGTTGTCGGCGGCGGGAAAGCGCGGCTTGCCGGGCGTACCCTGGGCCGAGCCGTCGCATTCGACGATCTCTACTGCGTAGCGGGTCGTGGCCGTGATGTCTTCGCCCTTCACGTCGAAGTTGAAGGTAGTGGCGAAGCTGTTCTCGGCCGACACCGCCGTCACATTGCGCTTCGAGAAGTAGTTCGACTTGACGTCGCCGTTGGTCAACAGCAGCCGCGCCGAGACGGTACGATTCACCCAACCGCTCTCCAGCTTCACGAACGCGCGCACGCGTCCAGGTTTGCCTTGGATGATGTCGGCGGGGCGGTCATCGGCCGGGACGGCAACGCCGGCCTTCATCACCGGGATCTTGCCGACTTGATAGACGTCGATCTCGTCGAGGCTGATACCCACGGCCAGCGTGCTGGTGCAGGCGTCGCCGATGGCGCCCGAGCACTTGCCGGCTTGGCACGATTCGCCGACCGGGCAGGCCATCGCGCAGCCGCCGCAATCCGTGGCGGTGGAGTCGGTGTTGATGCATTTGCCGCCGCAGAGGGTCTCGCCTTCGGGACAGGCGCACTTACCCTCGGTGCACGGCAGGCCACCCATGCACTTGGTCGCGCAGTCTCCACAATGATTGGCGTCGGTCTTGGCATCAGTGCAGGCGTTGTCGCAGATGATGTCGGTCGCCTCGGCGCACTTGCATTGGCCAGACTGGCACGATTGGCCGGCGGTGCAGGTGACGGGGCAAGCGCCGCAGTGCAGCGAGCTCGTTTGTAAATCGACGCAGCTGCCGTCGCACGACGTCTTGCCCGCCGGGCAGCCGCACATCCCGCCCGAGCAGGCTTGACCGCTCGCGCACTTGGTCTCGCACGTGCCGCAAGAGCTGGCGGTGGTCAGTAGGTCGACGCAGGCGTCGCCGCAGCGGGTGAGGCCGCTCGGGCAGGCTTGGGTGCTGGGAATGCAGCTGGTGACGGCGCAAATTTCGCCCGTCTGACAGGCCTTGTCGCAGCTGCCGCAGTGCTTGGGGGAGTTCAGATTCGAGCACTCGGTGCCGCACAGCTGCTCACCGGGGCCGCATGCGCACTTGCCGTCGATGCAAGCGGCTCCGCCCGCGCAGGCCGTTTCACACGAGCCGCAGTGGGCCGCGTTCGACATCGGATCGAAGCACTGACCCTGGCAGAACAGCACGCTCTCGGGACAGCCGCACACGCCGCCGTAACAGGGCACGCCCGCGTCGCACACCTTGCCGCAGGCGCCGCAGTTGCCGGCGTCGGTCGCGAGCTTCACGCAGCTGTCGCCACACTTTTGGAAACCCTCGGCACAGGCGGTGTTGCATGACCCGCCCGCGCACACCGCGGGAGCGGTACAGGCGGTGGTGCACTGGCCACAGTGGTTGCTAGCCGACTGCAGATCGACGCACTCGGTTCCGCAAGCGGTGAGCCCGGCTTGGCACACCAGCTGATTGCCGGTGGTAGGACTTCCGGTCAGGCCGGGACCGGGATTCTGCGTCCCCTCGATGTTCGCCGTACAAGCGCTGACGAGCAGCAGCATGACGAGCATGCCGAGCCACGCTCCCCAGTTTCGCGACCGCGCGCCATGGTTCCAGAATTTTCGCATTTGGGCAGCCAGACAAGAACCTGAGGCACCCACCTCACGGCTTCCAATCTAAGGTGTGGGAAGTGTGCGACTTCGGCTCACGCCATTACTAATCGAGCGCCAACCTCGTTCATGGACGCACCGCCGCAGAATCTTTCGCGCGTGACGGTGGCGGGCTCGCGCGCGGCGCGAGATCGAAATACAACATGACGCCGCCGACGCCCGCTACACCCAACCCTCCCCCCGCCAAAAATGCGGTGGTCCGCGACATGCCGGGTTGGTCGCTAGCCGCCTCGGCCGCGATCGCGCTGCCAAGAAGCACGAGGCTGGTGCCGAGCGTGATCAGCGTCTCGACGCTGACGCCTGGCTGCTTTTGTTTGATCACGATGAGGGGGGCTGGGGCCACCTCGAGCTTCGGAAGCGGCAGCAGCACCAAAGGCACGTCGCGCGCTTCGTAGGCGTCGACCTCGATCAGTTGCTCTTGCGCGGCGTGGCCATCGAGGGTCAGGGCCAGCCGGTGTTTGCCCGGGTACGTTTCGCCGGTCCACGGCGTGATGCCCACCGGCTTGCCGTCGAGCAGCACCGTGGCCGAGTCGGGCTGTGACAGCACCGTGAGTTGCTGCACACCACGCTGAGCGATCTGCTGCGAGAGCTTGCGTACGCGCTCTTTCACCTCCTCACCGTCGGAGGGTCGATCGGCTTGGCGCATGTAGTCGCGGTAGTAGCGCAACGCCGCGCTGACATTGCCTAGGTTCTCGTAGGCGCGCGCGATGTTGAAGCACAGCTGTGTGTCGGGATAGACGCGCTGCGTTTGCAGAAAGATGGCGACGGCGTCGTAAAACTTACCGTCGCGGTAGGCGGCAACGCCTTGCTGAAACAGCTCGCGCGCGCGCTCCTTGGCTTCGGCTTCCGGGCCTTCCAAATCGAGCTTGGGGGCCAAGCTCACTGCGGCCGCGCTCGAGCTGATGGGAGCCGGAGGTGAGCTCGACTTGTCGGCACGAGTCGGCGCAGCTTGGCTGAGCAAGCCGGCGAGGAGCAGTGCGGCTCCAAACCGCGCGCGGGGCCGAGCCATGAGCTTCCGAGGGTCCAACGGCCTGAACGGCCGCCCTCGGGAGCGGCTTAAGGGCCCGCGACTGGCTAAGTCGGTCGAAGATCGACTTAGCCAGTCGCGGGCCCGAAGCTTCAGGCCAGCAGCTTGTTGTCGTGCTTGTCACAGCGCGGCGTGAGCCGCTCGACCAAGAAATCACGCAGCAGCGTCACTCGGCGGGGCCGTTTCGGGCCGCTGGGCGTCACCACCGCCACCTCCGCCCCGCCCATGCTGAACTCCGGCAGAATGCGCTCCACGGGGTCCAAAGAGCCCACCCGCTTGCACGTCGCGATCACGATCGTGGGTAAGAGCCCGATGCCGATGCCGGAGCCGACTACCTGGCGGACGAACAGCATCTCGTCGACGCTGATTTGTCCGCGCACCTCGACGTTTGCCACCTCCCCGTTCGGGCCGTCGAGGCGCCACGACGCCTTGCCGTACTTACCCCGAAACAAGACGCAGTCGTGGTCGGCCAAATCGGCAGGGGTGCGCGGGCAGCCGCGCAGTTTCAGGTATTCCGGCGAGGCGTACAAGCCGAGCGCCGAGTTGCCCAAGCGACGCGCGACCAGCGAAGCGTCACGGGTTTTTCCGGCGCGTACCGCGATGTCGAAGCCTTCGGCGACCAAGTCGACCACCTTCGAGCTGAGCGAAAGCTCGACATGAATGTCCGGGTATTCGCGCACGAACTCGCTCACCAGATCGGCCAAGCCCATCACGCCGATGTCGACCGGCGCCGTGAGCCGTACGATGCCGCGCGCTTCCGTATCCATACCCGTCGCCGACTCGGCGGCGGCTTGCAACTCCGTCAAGGCGCGCTCGGCCTGCTCGAAGTACGAGCGACCCGCTTCGGTGAGCGCCAACTTGCGCGTGGTGCGATGCAGCAGCTGCACGCCCAGCTCTTCCTCCAGCTCGGTCACGCGACGGCTGACCGACGACTTCGGGAGCCCCAGCGCCTTGGCGGCGCTCGTGAAGCTCTGTTGCTCCACGACCCTCACGAACGCGGTCACCAGGTTCAGGTCCATTGTTGTCAGGCTAGCAACGAGCGGTTCCTAATCAAGGGCCTAGTTATCGCTCTGGCAACAATTAGGTTTCAAGCATCGGAGCTATGAAACCAATGACCCGCACTCAATTCAAAGCCAAGACCGCCGCCCGTCTCGCTCTCGGAGCCATTTTTACCGTTTTCGGCCTCAATGGCTTCCTCCATTTTCTACCCATGCCGGCTCCGTCCGGCCTTGCGGCCGTATTCATGGGCGGTATGGGCGCAACGGGTTACTTCTTCCCCTTGTTGAAGGGCACCGAAGTCGTGGCTGGTTTGCTGTTACTCGGCAACCGCTACGTCCCGCTCGCGCTCACCGTGTTGGCGCCCGTCGTCGTCAACATCGTGCTGTTCCACGCCTTCCTAGCCCCCGCCGGCCTCGCCCTGCCGCTGGTCATCGTCGCGCTCGGCGTGTACCTCGCGTACACCGAACGCGCCGTCTTCGCGCCGCTGCTGCAAGCCAAGTCGAGCGACCCCGTGCCCGCAAGTCGCCCCCGCGGACACGCTTCAGCAGCCGCGTAACGGCTATTCGTGGACCCAGATTTTCTCACAGGAAGATCAGAAGGGCAGAAGACCGGAACAAGCGTGAATGGGGGCGCAGCCCCGAAGCGGCTCTTGCGTCGCCCCGTGCGTCAACGTCGACGTGCTGAGCGACGCGAGAGCCGTGTCGCATT
>Ga0164241_10006253_pt1 | contig 10908 bp, 10 predicted proteins | sample OricomyardsoilBY_FD_108780 | JGI IMG/M metagenome (GOLD analysis project Ga0164241, IMG submission 108780) | Backyard soil microbial communities from Emeryville, California, USA - Original compost - Back yard soil (BY) | ecosystem: Environmental > Terrestrial > Soil > Unclassified | place: USA... | reverse complement strand
GCTGGCGGCCTCGGGGGCCCGCTGCAACCGGAATGCGTTGCCACCGAGCTGCCTGGCTTCAAGGCCAGTGCCCTCCAGCATGATGATCAGTGCCTGCGGTGCCGTGTAGGTGCCGACCACCGCATGGGTGCGCACCCGCGGCAGCGCACCGGACATGCCCACTGCCATGCCGGTCCGGTCGCTGAACGCGGGCAGCGCGCGCTGCAGCGTCGTGGCCTGGATGTCGAACTGGAATTGGGGTTCGGCGGCGACCTGCGCCGCGTCAGCGTTGGGGGCTGCCAGCAGACAGGCGCACAGTGTCGCCGTCGCGCGCGCTGACCAGACTCGCGATTTGAACCAGTTGCGCAACAAGCTGCGAGCCATCCCCGATCTGCATAGTAAGAGTGACCCGACGGTCCGCAATGCCCGGATCCACGCTGATCCCGACGCCCGCATGCCGGGCGACCTGCTGCGCGATCAGCGACAGCGGCTCATTGAAGAACGCCAGCCGGCCCTCACGCCAGCTGGCCACGTCCTGGGCACCAATGCTCGCATATTCCGCCACCGGCTTCGCCCCGCTGAACAACAATCGCTGGCCCGCCAGCACCTGCGCGCTGCCGGCCTGCCCCGGCAGATCCACGGCCACTGCTCCTTCGGCCACCGAGACTTTCAGCTGGCCCTGCCCCGACACCACCTCGAAGCGCGTGCCGATATCACGGATGGAATAGCCACCCGCCGCAACCACCAGCGTGCGCGACGGATCATGCGGCACATCGAAGTAGGCAGAGCCTTCCAGCTCGATGCGGTTCTGGTGACGCCCGGCAATGGCAACGCTGCTGCCCGGTGCGAGCAGGATGGTCGAACCATCGTCCAGCTGCAGGCGCCGCACTTCACTCGCACTGGCCTGGTAGTTCTGCACGGCCGGGGCCGTGAACGGCGTGCCCAGCCATGACCACGCCAGGGCCACGGCCACCACCAGGGCTGCGGCAGCGGCCAGCCAGACCGGCCGGCGACGGCGCGGTGCCGGCGCGGAGGCCGCTGCCAGCACGGCGCGGCCGCGGGCCAGCTGGTCTTCCAGCAAGGCCACATCGTCATAGGCCTGTCGATGCGCGGGCGACTGCTCCAGCCACGTGGTGAAGCTGTCCCAGTCGCACTCGTCACGGGTGGTCTCATCGTGCCACCGCAGTGCCGCCTGCCAGATCTGCGCTTCATGGTTCATGGGTTCATATTCCTGTCTGCAGGTAGAGACGCCGCCACCGGCGTCACTCCGCAGCCAACAGCGCGCGCCGCAGATGCTGCATCGCGAGCGCAATATGTTTTTCGACGCCACTGCGGCTGATGTTCAGCCGCGCGGCCACCTCGGCATGGCTTAGGCCATCCAGCTTGTGCATGCAGAAGGCCCGCCGCGCGCCTTCCGGCAGCGAATCGATGGCCGCCGCGAGGCTGCGCAGCTCCTCGGCCTCGATGGCTTCGCGGTCCGGCCCAAAGCCTGGATCTGCGGTCTCCATGGCCTCCGGGCCAGCGCCGTATTCCTGCTGCGCCCAGGCCTGGTTGCGCAGCACCCGGCGGCGGCGCTCGCGCGCCCGGTCCAGCACCAGGTGATTGGCCATCTGGAACAGATACGCGCGCCCATTGGAGATCGGGCCTATGCGCGTGCCATGCAGCTTCAGCCACAACTCCTGCATCACGTCTTCGGCCTCGGAAGGATCGCGGGTGCGCGCGCGCAGGAAACGCAGGATCTCGCCGCGATGCTTGTCCAGCAGCGCGGCGAGACCGGAAGACGCGCCATGCATGATGGCTGCCGCCTGGTCCCTGGGCTCAGCTCCCGTCACGGGTCCTGCTTCCGATCTTCTGCATCAAGGCCATGATCTCGCCGCGCCGGCCCTTGTCGGCCAGTTCGCGCCCGGGCCGCGGTGTCGCCGCCAGCGCGTGCTGCGCAGCCTGCCTCGCCGCGGGGTAGTCACCCTGGTCGTAGAGGTAGTCCGCGTAGAAATAGTTGGTGTCGATGCCATCCGGATCGATCTTCAATGCTGCCTGCAGGTTGGCGCGCGCCTTGTCCTTGTTGCCGAAGCCGATGGGCCAGCCGGGCACCTGATAGTACAGCGCGGCCAGGCTGGTCAGCGCACTGCCCTCCAGCGCACCGGGCTGCAAACCCTCGGCCTTCTCCAGCAGCGAACGCGCCTCCTTCGCCAGCGACAGCGCCCCCAGCCCGCCCTTCAGTCCCGCCAGCGTGGAAGTCACGATGCCGTCCCAGATGAGCAGGCCCGGATCCTTCGGACTGGCCGCAACGGCCGCATCAGCCCTGCTCTTCACCTGCTGCATCGCTTCGAGCTGCTGGCCTTGCGGCAGTTCGTACTTCACGTGCGCCCAGTCGCTCTGCACCCGCTCCATGGTCTGGGCCTGCACAGCCGTCGCCAGCACCGCGGCCAGCATCCAGGGAATCCGTCTGCGGAATTTCATGCGTGTTGCTCCGATTGATTGAAGATGGCTGCCGCCTTGCGGTCGTTGGCACGCAGCGCGCGATCCACCAGCGATGGCGCCACGGCATTGATCCGCACGAACAGCGACTCGGGAAAGCCGATCACCACATTGGCCACCGGCTCGCCGATCACCGCCGCGATGCGCGCGGCAACCAGCTCGGGCGGATCCATGTTCATGCGCGTGATCGCGGCGAAGCGCAGCACCGACGCACTGTTGAAACGCGTGCGCACGGCGCGCGGTGCGATGTGCGTCACCTGCACGCCGCTGCCGGCGAGTTCGCGCCGCAGCGCGTCGCTGAAGCCTTTCAGGCCGGCCTTCGCGGCGGAATAGGTCACGAAGTGCGCGAACGGAATCGCGCCGAACACCGACCCGATGTTCACGATCTGCCCGCTGCCCCGTTCGCGCATCTGCGGCAGCACCGCGCGTGCCAGCAGGCTCGGTGCCACCAGGTTCACCGCATAGCCCAGCTGGATCGCGTCTTCACCCTGGTGCGCGAATGGCCCGAAATACTGGATGCCGGCCAGGTTCACCAGCACGTCCACGCGACGCGCCGACAGCTGGCGCGCCACTTGCTGCGCGCCGGCCGTCGTTGAAAGGTCACCCCGCAACGAACCCTCGCACTCCGGACAGTCCGCCAGGTCCACGCCGATGACGCGCGCGCCCTGCTCGCGCAGCTGCCTCGCCACCAGCGAACCGATGCCACCGGCCGCGCCGGTCAGTACCACTTCCAGGCCTTCAGGCTGCATCACGTACTCCGAGGTCGATGGAGCGGAACAGGTCGGCGAACAGCCGGTACATCTCGCGTGCCATGGCAACGATGGCGCGCTGGTCCGCCGGATCGTCGATGGCATTCATCAGCCGCGCGAAGAAGCGCAGGTGTTCCTGGTCCAGCTCGCCGTGGGAATTCAGATACGTGAAGGCCGAGTCAGGCAGGTCAAGACTGGCCTGAATCGCTGCGGCACCGCGGGTGGCCAGCGCAACGCTGGTGCCTTCCAGCACGAACACCATCCCGAACACGCACACCGGGTTGATGTTGCCGATGCTCTCGTACACGTGCCGGACCATTGCGGCCGTGGCCGGGCGCGGCGCAGACAAGGCCGCCTGCGCCGCATTGGCACCGACGGCCTCGATGTCGGTCAGCACCCAGCGCTCATGGCCGTGTTCTTCCTCGATGTACTCATCCAGCGCTGCCGCGAGCAATGGCCGGTGCCCGAGCAGATCGCGCGCCATCCGCAGCAGCGGCACCGTGTGGCGCACGTGGTGATACGCCTGGGTGAGATAGTCGACGTAGCCCGCGGCCGTGATGTGCCCGGCCAGCCCGTCACGCAGTTGCGCCACATCCATGAGCGCGGCCCGCTCGGCGCGCGTCGCGGCGACCAGATCCTCATAGAACGGCATCTTCAGGCTCCTCAAGCTGTTGATGAATGTGCGCGCGGCGCAGCCGGCCGTTGCCGGTCAGCTGGCCATTGGCAGTCGTGAAGGGCGGAACTTCGCGCCAAGTGGCGATGCGGGCGTAATCCGGCAGCGTGGTGTTGACCGCGGCCACGGCGGCGCCAAGCTCGGCGGCGCCACGCGGCACCAGCAGTGCGGACAGCTGTGCGGCGCCGTCGCCGTACACCAGCGCCTGAACGATCGCCGGCTGCTCCAGCAGCAGGCTCTCGATCCACTCGGGCGAAATGTTGCGGCCGAACGAGGTCACGATCAGGTTCGACTTGCGGCCTTCGATCCACAGACCGCCGTGCTCGTCGAGGCGGCCGATGTCGCCCGTGTGAAAGACCTCCGCGGCACGTGGCGCGCCCACGGTGCCCAGGCACAGCGCGCCCGAAATCAGGATCTCGCCATCCGGTGCCAGCTGCAGCCGGTGTGCGCCCAGTGTCTTGCCCACACTGCCCAGCGAATGCTCGTCGCCATCGTGCAGGCACACGACCGAACCGCACTCGGTCAGTCCGTATCCCTGTCGCACGGGCAGGCCGACCGCCAGCGCGCGATGGAGGAGCGGCGGCGTCACGCGCGCGCCGCCCACCGCCACCAGCGTCAGCTTCGGCAATTGTTTTCCGCTGCGCTCCAGCCAGGCCACGAGTCCGGCCAGGTATTCGGGCACCAGGATGATGGACGTTGCGCCGAACCTTTCGATGGCGGCGGCCATGGCACCGAAATCAGGGCGGAATGGATTGCCAAGGCCAACCGCCGACTGGCTGGCCGCGATATACGTGCCACCGGCCAGCAGCGTCGCGTAGCAACCGGCCACGTTTTCCAGCAGCAGTCCGGGCGGAAGAATGGCCAGGTGCCGGCCCACATGTTCCGGCCCGACGGTGTCGATCACTGCGCGCGCGACCTGCAGCAGGTGATCGGCGGCAACGCAGATGCCCTTCGGCGTGCCGGTGGAGCCGGAGGTGTAGCTGATGCGTGCCGTACCATGGGGCAGTTCCGCGCCGGGACCGGCCACCCCCGGCACGCGCCACGAAAGTCCGCCGGAGAATCCATGCAGCACACCGCGGGCCCCGCTTTCGCGCATGGCGTGTTTGCGCTGCGCTGGCGTGAAGAATAGTGGCAGCGACAGCACGGGAATGCCGGCTTCCATCAGCGCAAGGTCGGCCACGCAATGTTCGATGCCCTGATCGGCCTGCACTGCCATCGGCCGCCGGGTGTCGGCCACGTTCCTGCGCAGACTGCGCGCTTCACGCGCCACGGCCTGCGCCAGCGCCTGCCACGACATGCAGCGACCCGCCTCGTCTTCGAGCGCTGGCGCCTGGGGCTCGCCCTGCGCATGGGCCTCGAGCACTTCCAGCAGAAAGCTCATGCGACCGCCGCGACACGCCGTCGCGCGAGGAAGCCAGCCAGCTGCTGGCGGGCCTCGATCAGCGACCCGGCGCACACGACCGGATCGTTCTCGTAGTAGCTGCCCCAGTGCAAGCCCTGCACGCCCAGCCGCTCGACACGGGCGGGTGCCAGCTCATGCACGGTGATGCCCAGCCGGCGGAACATCGCGCGCAGCGGACGGATCAACACTGCGACGCCGATATCGGTGTCATCACCCAGCTCGCAGACCGCGGAATTCCACAACGAAACCAGTGCCGCGGAACTGTTGGCGGCCAGGCCGCCAATCTCGACGACTCGCGCACGCGCGATCGGCGCGCCATGGTGACACTGCAGCACCGCTTCGATGGGCTCATCCAGGTAGGCTTCGAGGAACAGCATGCCTTCGCTGGCGCGCCGGTAGCCCAGTGCGGCGCCACGATCGGCGGCGCGCATGCGGCTGATGAAGCGGCTGTAATTGACCGGCGCACTGGCGCCGTGCACTGCAGAGAAGCGTTCGCGGATGAAGTCGATGATCTGTTGGGACATGGCGTCTTCCGGGTCTTTGCAGATCAAGACGCCACACCCGCGCGCGCCCCGCAGTGGCCCCCTCCCTGTTCTGCCCTATCATCGGCAAGCCGATAGAAGAAGGAGCCGCTTATGTTCAGGCCCGCCAACATCCTGTGTGCGCTGCTGCTCGGCGCAGCATCGGCAGCCACCGCGGCCGAGCAGCCCCTGTCGGCTATGCAGCAGGTGCGCGAAATGCAGCGCGGCGTGAACATCGTGGGCTATGACCCGCTGTGGCAGAACCCGCAGGCAGCGCGCTTCAAGCCCCGGCACTTCGAAATCATTCGCAGTGGCGGTTTCAGCTCGGTGCGCATCGTGCTGATGGCATTCCGTTTCATGAACGAGAAGAACGAGCTGCCATCCAAATGGTTCGACACGCTCGATGCACTGGTCGATGGCGCCCTGGCGCAGGGCCTGAACGTGATCATCGACGAGCACGACTACAGCGCCTGCGGGCGCGATGTGGTTGCCTGCCGTCCGAAACTGATGGCGTTCTGGACCCAGGTGGCCGCGCACTACAAGGATGCGCCGAACAAGGTGGTGTTCGAGATCCTCAACGAGCCCAATGAATCCACCAACGAGGTGTGGAACGAGGTGCACGCCGAGGCGCTGGCCATCATCCGGAAGATCAACCCCACGCGCAATGTCATCATCGGCCCGGCTTTCTGGAACAACGTGAACTGGCTCGACAAGCTGGTGCTGCCGGAGAACGACCGGCACATCATCGTGACCGTGCATTACTACCTGCCGATGAGCTTCACGCACCAGGGCGCGAGCTGGACGCCCGAATACGCAACCCTGTCGGGCAACACCTGGGGCACGGCCGCCGACCAGGCCGCCCTCGACCAGGACCTGGATGGCGTGCAGGCGTGGGCGCGCAGGCACGACCGGCCCATCCTGCTGGGCGAGTTTGGTGCCTACGACAAGGGGCCAATGGAATCGCGGGTGAGGTACACCGCAGCCGTGGCCCGCGGTGCCGAGCAGCGCGGCTGGGCCTGGGCCTACTGGCAGTTCGACCGCGACTTCATCGTGTACGACATCGACCGGGACCAGTGGGTGGAGCCGATCCGGCGTGCCCTGATACCGCAAGCCGCCAACTAAGCGGCGCCATGCCACGGCACCGTGCGCGGAATCTGTCGTTGCTGCTGGCCATGCTGGTCAGCGCCGGCTGTCAACGCGCGGCGTCGCCGCTGAATCACGACATGTACGTGTGGCAGCTGGCCTGGACGCCTGCGGTCAGCGCTGCGCTCGCCGCGACTGCACCAGCCATGACGCGCGTGCATGTGCTCGCCCTTGAAATCGACCCGGTCGGTGGACTGCGCCAGCCTTCGCTCGATGCCGCTGCACTGCACGCGCTGTCGCAGCCACTGGTGGCGGTGGTGCGCATCGATGGCCGCGTGACCGACCTGCCACCGGCCATCGACCACATCCGCGCGATGCTGCAGGAGTGGCAACGCCTGCAGCTCCCCATGCAGGCACTGGAAATCGACTTCGACTGTGGCACCGCTCAACTCGACCGCTATGCCGGCTTCCTTGCCGAAGTGAGGCCCCTGCTCCCCCGCGACGTGAAGCTGATGATCACCGCACTGCCTGCGTGGATGGCTTCGCAGCGTCTGCCGGAGTTGATCGGCGCGGCCGACCAGGTGGTGCTGCAGGTCCACTCGGTGATGGACCCCGTGCAGGGGCTGTTCGATGCGGACCAGGCCTACCAGTGGATCGAGAAGTTCTCCGCGATCGCGACCCAACCATTCCTGATCGCACTGCCCACCTATGGCTCGGAGGTGCGTTGGGACGAAGATGGCCGCATCCTCGCCGTGACCTCCGAGACTACTGCCCGCATTGGCAGCGGCGTGAACCGCGAACTGGCCGTGGATCCGGTGACCATGTCAGCCTTCGTCCGGCGCCTGGCGCGTCATCCGGTCGCAAAGCTTGCCGGCATCGCGTGGTTCCGGATGCCCACCGCTGCCGATGAGCGAGCCTGGAGTGTCGCCACTTTCCTGGCCGTGGTGCGCTCCGATCCGCTGCAGCGCTCGGTGGTGGCGCGGCTGGTGGCCAATGGCAGCGGCGGCGACATCGTGATCGAGAACACCGGCCTGCTCGATGCACCAGTACCGCAATCGATCCAGTTGCGCGGCACCTGCCGCGAAGCCGATGCGGTCAACGGCTTCGTGCTGAAGAGGACCGGCCACACGCTGCAATGGACCCGTACAACTGACAGAATGATGCGCGCCGGCGCAGTGGTCAGCGTCGGGTGGGCCAATTGCGAGCCGGTGAGTACACCACTTGAAGTCAGCTACTAGATGGGGCCTGGCGGGCGCGGTGGCAGCAGTGGCTGCCACCGGCATCGCGCTGGCCTGTGGCTTCGATTTTCCCCAGACGCTGCTCGATCGGCGCGACACCACGCTTCTCGGTCTGTACCCAAGGGACTGGATGTCGGCGCAGATCGAGGCGCTGTACCCGACCCCGGACGATTCGCTGCATGCGAACGAGCGATCCGGAGAATCGACTGCCGACATCGAGAAGCGCGAGGTGGATCCATCGCAGTGGCCGCAGCTGGCGGCGATGCGCGCCGCTCCCGACGGAGGCGGCGCCTATGCGCTCGGCGCTGGCCTGCCCGAAGCCATGCGCTTGTACATCGCGGGCGCGGTGGAATTCAACACCGCCCGGTCGGCCATGAAGGCGCGACAGGATCCATCCGGACATGACGCCGCGGCCTTGCAGTACTTCCTGAAGGTGCTGCAATTGCCGACCGCAGCGCGCGCGCCACGCGCAGTCTGGGCCAGCTACATGGCCGGCCGGGTGCAAAGCCTGTCGGATGATCCGGCCGCGCCGGCGCGGGCCATCACCTACTACAGGCAGTGCCGCGATCTGGCGCGCCAGGGCCTGCCGGATCCGCTGGGGCTGGCGGTGGCCAGCTTCGGGGAGGAAGCTCGCATCGCGCTCAAGGCCGACGACGTGCAACACGCGATGGATCTGTATCTGGAACAAGGTGCGCGCGGCTCCTTTCAGGCTCGCAATTCACTGGACCTGATCGCCTCGCGCCTCGTGACGGATCCGGATCTGACGGTGCGCAACATCCAGGATCCGCGCATCCAGAAGCTCTGGTACGCCGGCATGTTTTCGGCCGGTGTAACCGGCTACTACTTCGCGGGGCCCGATGAAGCCGCCAACAGCTGGGCCAGCCGGGTGCAGCGGGTCGCTGCGGTGATCGACCGCACCACGGCCTCACCGCTGGACGGTCTGGCGGCCATCGCCTATTCCAACGGACGTTACGAGCTGGCCACATCGTTTGCCGCTGGCGTGGAATCCCCGCTGGCCGCGGTGGTGCGCGCGAAGCTGGCGCTGCGCCAGGGGGATCGCAAGCAGGCCGCTGACGAGTTCGCCGCCGCCATCGGGTATCGCGACCGCGAAGCCGCGCCGAACACGACCACCATGCCCTACTACGCGTGGTCGCAGCTGCTGGCCGAGAACGGGGTGCTGGCCATGTCCCGTGGCGACTACACGGCCGCGCTCGAGAATCTGCTGGATGCCGGGCCCGAACACTGGCTGGATGCAGCCTACGTGGCCGAGCGCGTGCTGAGCCTCGATGAGCTGGAAGCGTTCGCCGCAGCGCATGTTCCGGCGAACACGCCGCCCGACCAGGACAATTCAGGCGGGGGCGGCTGGAACAACTACTGGGGCAAACCCGGCAACACGGCAAAGGCGCTGCGCCTGCTGCTGGCACGCCGGCAGATGCGCGAGGGCCGGTTCGATGCAGCGCTGAAGAACTTCCGTGACAACGACTTCGCGCTCGACGCAGAACACCCGAGCATGGCCCGGATCGCTGCCGATTACGTCGCTGCAGAGAGCTCCGCCCGGCACGCCTGGACCAGCGTGAAGCGCGCACAGGGCCTGTTCACCGAAGCACGGTTGAGCAGGCAGTTCGGCATGGAGCTGCTGGGCTACGAGCTGGCGCCGGATTACAACTCCGTTGGTGGCCAGACCGTGCTGGACCAGGATCCACCCCCCGACAATGACTTCACCAGCGCGAACGAGACGGTGCGCGTCACTGCCCATGCGCCGCCGGAGGAGCGCTTTCACTACCGCGGCATCGCCCATGATCTGGCCAGCCGTGCCGCGGACAACCTGCCCGCGCGATCGCAGGCCTTCTCCGCGGTGCTCTGCCAGAGCCTGCAGTGGTCCGAGGCGGGCAATCGCATGGACCGCGCGCAGGCGCTGTACCAGCGCTATGTGCACGAAGCCGCCTACGTGGACTGGTCGCCGAAGTTCGGAGAGATCTGCGAGGAGCCTGACTTCAAGCGCGCCAGCTCGTTCCTGTGGCACGCACGGTTCAATGCCGTACGCCTGACCTTGAGGCCATGGAAGATTCCGCTCGAAGTGCTGGCGGTGGCGCTGGTCGCCGGATTGGCCGCCTGGGTAATTCGCAGGCGCAGGGCAGCCTGAAGCCGGGTGATGTTTCTACAGCTGCAGTGACAGGCCCGTCACATCGCCCTGGCGCAGGTCCGCCGCGGGCATGAACAAGGCCCGCACCAGCGTGCCCGCGGCGTCGGCGGAATTCCAGGCGCGAACCGCCACCTCGTAGACCGCGCTGGGCACGGCGGCGGGAAGATTGTCTACGGTGAAATCGATGGACGCATTGCCGGGCAAGCTGCTTGCCAGATTCACCGTCTCGACGATCTGGCCACCACGGCTGACTGTCAGGTACAGCGCGTCGTATTGATCTGCCGCACTGAAGGCGATGGTGCCGGAGATCGAACCGGCCACCGCACCGGCAGGCAACACCGGCTGCGGCAATGTCTCCAGCTGCGCGGTAGACGGGCCGAGACCGCCGTTGATCACCGTTGCATAGCCGCTGGGCGCGCGCCAGCGCGCATCGGCCGCGAGACGATACGTGCCCGCCCCTTCCGTTGGCGTTGCAGACGCGAAGGAAATCACCTCGCCATCGTTGTACGCGCCATACACCAGGCTGGCCGTGGACAACGCCAGGTCGGAATTGAAACCACCGCCAAACGGGTTCACTGCCGCGAAGTCCACCCTGTACGGCCGCGCGTCCGCCGGCAGCGTCTGATAGAAGGCGGCGCGGGT
>Ga0164241_10006252_pt1 | contig 10908 bp, 9 predicted proteins | sample OricomyardsoilBY_FD_108780 | JGI IMG/M metagenome (GOLD analysis project Ga0164241, IMG submission 108780) | Backyard soil microbial communities from Emeryville, California, USA - Original compost - Back yard soil (BY) | ecosystem: Environmental > Terrestrial > Soil > Unclassified | place: USA... | reverse complement strand
CGTATGGTTGAGCGTAAAAAACCAGGACGCAAGAAAGCACGTAAGAGATTCCAATTCAGTAAACGTTAAAATTTTAAGGAGAACAACACAATGGCAAGAACAACATATGACGAGTTACTGGATGCTGGTGTACACTTTGGTCACCTTACCCGCAAATGGGATCCGAAAATGTCACAGTACATTTTCATGGAGCGCAACGGTATACACATTATCGATTTAAATAAAACCTTATCAAAGGTTGAAGAAGCTGCTGCAGCTATAAAACAAATTGTAAAATCAGGCCGCAAGGTATTATTCGTAGCTACAAAAAAACAAGCTAAAGATATTGTTGCTGAATATGCAAAAGGTGTAAACATGCCTTTCATAACCGAGCGTTGGTTAGGTGGTATGTTAACCAACTTTGCGACTGTACGTAAGTCGATCAAAAAGATGTCAAACATCGATAAATTGACTAAAGACGGTACTTACAGCAACCTTTCTAAAAAAGAAAGACTGATGATACAGCGTGAGCGTATTAAATTGGAAACTTTATTAGGCGGCATTGCCGACCTGAACCGTTTACCGGCAGCGCTTTTCCTTATCGACGTTAAAAAAGAGCACATCGCTGTATCTGAAGCGTTAAAGTTAAATATCCCAACCTTTGCAATGGTTGATACTAACTCTGATCCTTCAAACATCGACTTCCCTATCCCTGCGAATGATGATGCTACCAAATCAATTTCATTGATCACCGGTATCATAATCAAAGCTATTGAAGAAGGCTTGGAAGAGCGCAAACGCGAGAAAGACGACGAAGCTGAAAAAGAAGCGGCACAGGCTAAAGCGAAAGCTGATGCTCCTGAAGTTGCTGACAGATCTGCTACTGCAAGCGAAGGCAAAAGAGCACGCAAAACTGCTGTTGAGGCTACTGCCGCAGTAGAAGACGAAGCACCTGCTGCTGAGAATACAGAAGAATAATTTTGTGAATGGTGAGTAGTGAATGGTGAGTTTACCGATTCGCTATTCATCACTCACCATTTACTATTTAAAACACATAACAAAAAATAAAATGTCTACAGTACAAATATCTGCCGCTGATGTAAACAAATTACGCCAGCAAACCGGTGCCGGTATGATGGATTGCAAAAAAGCTTTGACCGAAACTAACGGTGACTTTGAAGCAGCCATTGACTTTTTAAGAAAAAAAGGCGCTAAAGTAGCTGCCAGCCGTCAGGATCGCGAATCAAACGAAGGCGTTGTGATTGCACGCACATCTGCTGATGGAAAACGCGGTGTTATTATTGAGTTGAACTGCGAAACAGACTTTGTTGCTAAAAATGCTGAATTTGTTGCTTTTGCTAACGCGATTGCTAACGAAGCAGTAGAGCAAAATCCAAAATCATTAGAAGAGTTAAATCAATTGTCTATAGACATTGAAAACTCACGCCCAACTATTGCCGAAGCTTGCATTGAGAAAACAGGTAAAATTGGCGAGAAAATAGGCGTATCAAAATACGAAGTAATTGAAGGCGAAAAAGTTGTAGCTTATATACACGGTAACTTCCGTTTAGGTGTATTGGTTGGCTTAAGCGCTGCTGTTGCAGGTGCTGATGAAGCAGGTAAAGACGTTGCTATGCAAATTGCTGCAATGAACCCTGTTGCTGTTGATAAAGACGGCGTTGATGCTACCGTTATTGAACGTGAGCTGGAGATAGCTAAAGAGCAAATTCGTGCTGAAGGCAAACCGGAAGAAATGGTTGAGAAGATTGCCGCCGGTAAATTGAATAAATTCTATAAAGATTCTACCCTGTTAAACCAGGAGTTTGTTAAAGATTCGTCAAAAAATGTTGCTCAGTTTTTAAGCAGCATTGATAAGGGCCTTACGGTAACCGCCTTTAAGCGGGTAGCTTTAGGAGCTTAAATATTTATCCCCCTCGTTTACACGAGGGGGATTTTTTTTGTCGTATTTTTTGGTATGACGTTGAACAGCTTACGTTTTACACATCGCGCTAAGTTTTAACAAATACGACATAAAATTTTAACAGTAACTTTAATTCTATATTTTTGGTAAACCCACAGCATCTATATGAAATATAAAAGAATCCTACTAAAACTTAGCGGAGAGTCGTTAATGGGCGACCAGCAATACGGTATTGACAATAAGCAGGTTTTACAATATGCGCAGGATATTAAAAGCGTACGCGAGAAAGGGATAGAGATAGCAATAGTTGTGGGAGGTGGTAATATTTTCAGAGGGTTGAGTGCAGAAAAATCGGGGATGGACCGTGCGCAGGCTGATTATATGGGCATGCTGGCCACTGTTATAAACTGTATGGCGCTGCAAAACGCTTTAGAAACCGTGGGTGTTGAAACCCGTTTACAATCTGCTATTAAAATGGAACAGGTATGCGAGCCTTATATCCGCCGCAGAGCCATGCATCATTTGGAAGAAGGCAAAATTGTAATATTTGGCGCCGGTACAGGCAACCCTTATTTCACTACTGATACCGCTGCCTCTTTACGCGCTATTGAAATGAAAGCCGACGTTGTTTTAAAAGGCACCCGTGTTGATGGCATTTATACCGCCGATCCTGAGAAGGACCCTACCGCCACACGTTTTGACGAAATATCTTTTCAAGAGGTGTACGACAAAGGCCTTAACGTAATGGACATGACCGCTATTACCCTTTGCCAGGAAAACAAGCTACCTATTATTGTTTTTGATATGAACAAGGAGGGCAACTTTATGAAGATAGCCAGCGGAGAACCTATTGGTACTTTGGTAACATAAGCCCTTTTATACACGATAAAAAAAAGTGGCCGATCGATTGGCCGCTTTTTTTATTTCTTCTTTTTTAAATAGATATTGCCTCCTACAGATCGCATTAAAATATCCGATCCCCCTCCGTTTATCTTTCCGATAGCTTTATTTTTAGAAATATCTTTGCTATCCGGCGATACGATATCAAAATCTGACTGCACTTTGGCAAATTCAGTTTGAAGCTTAACATCAGCTTTTACGTTAGTCGGCAGGCTCACCTCAATTATACCCATCACATTGCTAAAGGCCAAAGGGGTGTCTTTTTTTACCGAGTTCATATCAACTTTAATATTGCCATACTTTGTATTAGCCGAAATGGAACCGTCAATATTCTGAAGAGTGATATTACCATTCACTAATGATACATCATGATCGCCGCTCAAATTCTCTAAAAAGATATCCCCGGCAGTTTGAATTTTCAAGGTTATTGAAAATTTTTCAGGAACTTTAATTACGAAATTTAATGTCAGCGGTTTTTCTACCGTCAGGCTTACAACATTGTTTTTTTCCGAGATCGTCACTTTATTGGCATCGTAGAATCCTGACGCGTTTATGATCACATCCTTTCCCGGATAACCCACCACCTTAACCGAGCCAAAAAAAAACTCAGCAGCTAATTTTCCCGCTTTTGATGGGTCGGACAACTTAACCGTAAATTCTTTACTCTGACTTCTTGCCATGCTCACGTTCAACAACAACACTAAGGCCGTTATCACAATCTTAATACTCTTATTCATTTTTAAATAATTTGATAGCGTTCATATTGATTCTAACTGTTGAACGGTCTGCGCTAACTTCTCTTTAATTAGTGCGTTCCCGTCGTTCTGATTCTCCAATAATTTTTTCAGTGGTTTTAGAGAGCTTTTTTCCTGCAGATGTAGCATCGCGTTGGCCAAAGCCACCTGCATCAGTTCTGAATCTTGCCTTATAATTGAATTAACCAACCCCGCACGCACTTTCGGGTTATCTGCTAAGGCCACCAACGCATCTAATGTAACCAGCCTTACATTTTCGTTGGGGTCCGTATCCAGGGTTGTAAGTAAAGCCTCAATAACCTTGTCGTTTACCACCAGCAATTCCTGCGTGTATCCCACGGCTTTCATACGCTCAATAGCCGTGGGGTTTTCCAGCATACTCAGCATTGTTTGCGTTTTACTATCGCTTTCTGCAATTGCTCCTGAATTTACATTGCTTTGGTGTTTAAGAAACAAGAATGCACCAAACGCTCCAAAACATACCAGCAATATCGCATAAGCAAAATTATGCTTTGGCGTGTAGGTAAACATGCCCCTAACACTTCCCCAAAAAGTTGGTTCGTGGTGTTGCTCCAACTCAAACGTTTTAAGCATAGCCTGAAAATTGCTTTTTACCGACGCATCCATCTCAGGTACTTGCCGCACGCCCAGTCCTTCCCAAACTTGTTTTACCTCATTAAATCGGGCATCAAAAGTCGTCGACGATTTTCGCAGATTCTCTACCTCCGACCGCTCTGTTTCTGACAAACGACCTTGCAAATAATCCAATATCCTTATTTCTATAGCTATATCTTCCATGGCATTATTGTTTATTATACATCTTTTTTAGCTCTTGTACGGCTCTATACACTTTAACCTTTATGTTCCCTTCCGTGGTTTTTAATATCTTGGCAATCTCGGCATAGGGCAATTCCTGGTATTTGCTCATTATTAAAACCTCACGCTGATCGGCCGGCAATCGCGCTATCGTGCTTTCCAACTCTTTTCTGGCCTCGCTGTGTTCAAAGTTCTTCTCCATATCCCGATCAACAAATTGAAATTCATTAATACTCATGTCCTCCTTATAAACCATTCGGTTGTTTTTCTTCGCATCGTTTATCAATGTGTTCCTGGCTATCTGATACATCCACGCCCTGAATACACCATCAGCCACAAAAGTGTGTCGGTTTTTCAGCATCAGATAAAACACCGTCTGTACCAGATCTTGGCTCTGAACCCGCTGTCCGGTTTGATGGAACAAGTAAGCGAACAAAGGTTTATGGTATCGCTCAAACAGCAAACTCATTTTACCGAGGTCGCCGTTCTTTACCTTCAACATTAAGCTATTATCTGAGAGTGGATCCAATCGTTTATTGCTTAGTTTCCTATTTTTACCCTGTTACGTTCATCTTCAGTAGCGGTTGAGCGAGACCTGGCAGATTTTACGCTGTTATTTCCAAATTTATAACTGAAGTTAACACTTACCGTGCGACTGTTTGATTTATTACTTGAATTACTGTTAACGCCGGTAGTATTAACCGTACCATAAAAACTATTGGTAGCAAAAATATCATTTGCCGAAAAGGTCAAATTTGCTTTTCCCTCCAAAAGCGATTTCCTGATGCCAAAGTTTACAGCATATTGCTCCTTGACCTTGATCTGGCCATAAATGTTTTTTGAATTATAGTTTATCGAAGCCTCTAAACTGGTCTTGCCTGGCAACTTAAAAACCTGGCTCGAATAAAAATTATAAGGTATTACCTCGTAATCTAAAAACGAATTAGCAACCTTGCCTTTGTAGATAACATACAGCACGGTAAAATTATTGCTGGCCGTCCACCAACTCGTGAAATTAATCGGGAAAGTGATCCCAAGGTTTAAGACTTTTGATGTAGCCAAATTTTCGGTAGTTAAAAAAGTGATCTTAGCCGGGTCAACATTTGTCCCGGCAGTTGACGCTTTTATTTTTTCGTAAGCGGCAGGATCATCTATGGCATTTTTATAAAGCTCGGCCATAAAATTATTGGTACTGCTATAGCCTAAGCTGGTTATAATGGAATGTTTAAACGTATAGTTAATCCCAAACGAATGGGTAAATGCTGGTTGCAGTTTTTCGTTACCGATCTCAAAATTATATGGGTCAGAAAAATATACAAACGGATTCAGTTTATTATAAGCGGGTCTGTCAATGCGGCGGCTATATGAATAGGTCAGCTCATTATCTTTATCAATTATCTGCTTTACAAAAACGCTCGGGAAAAGGTTAACATATTCCCGGTTTGTGGTTTGATCAATGGTTACCGAGTTGCCTTCTGCTTTGGTATATTCCATTCGCAAACCAGCCTGTAAGCTCCATTTAGGGCTAAATTCTTTGCTAAGAGTTCCATATAAAGCATTGATGTTTTCGGTATAAATAAAATGGTTGGTGCGCCCGATATCAACCGCCTGGTTTTTAAAATATTTAAAGTCGTTATCAGATTTTACCCAGCTGCTTTTTGCCCCTATTTCAAATTTTGCTTTACTTTTCGGTATCGGCAAGGTATAATTTAATCTGCCGGCAGTAATATTGTAAATATTAGGAATATCGTTTGTAATACTTAAAGGCAAGTCGTTTTCAACTCCGTTGGCATTGTAAAAGCGCGTGATCATACCATGCTCCGTACCATGATTATTATAAAATGAACGGTCAATATCGATGGATAACTCCCTTCCTGTTGTGTCAAATGTGTGCTTAAAATTGGCGTTGATAGTGGTATTTGCCCATTTGTATTCTATGAGTGATGTTGTTCTGAGCTCGCTTTGTAATGCCCCGTCGGTGTTTTTGATATAGCCATTCATGTTTGACAAGTCCGGATTTTCAAAATGCCCGTCATTACCGCTTACCAAAAGGCCAATGGTTGTATTTTTATTGACAAAATAGTCTAAACCTGCTTTGTAGTTTAAGTTATGGCTGGAATTTAAGCGGTAAGTATATTGGTCGTATAGAGTGTTACTTATTATTCTGGACGATATGCTGTTATTTGAACTCTCGGTGTTACTAAAATTGGCGTTTCCAAACAAGTTCACTTTTCCCTCGCGGTTATTTAAACTCAGGCTGGTATTATAACGTGGAAATTGGCCCAAACGCTTATAAACAAATCCGCCTTTCGTTTCGGCTATTGGTACGGTCGGGGCAAAATTCAGCCCGACTCCTGTACTGATGCTCCCGTTTGTACCAAAGTTTTTGTTCTTTATGGTGACGATATTAATGACGGCTTTGCCTGCTGCATCATATCTTGCCGATGGGTTTGAAATGATTTCGATCTTATCGATCTGATCGCTCCTCATATTTTTCAGCAGGTTGGTCAGGTCACTTTGCGACATGTAGGTTTGCTTTCCATCCATCAGGATCATGATACCTGTTTTGCCATTCAAGCTGATGTTCTCGCTTGGGTCCAAAGCTACGCCAGGTGCTTTTTGTAAAACTTCAAGTGCGGTGTTACCAGTTGCCGTGATGGTGTTTTGCACATTCATTACCAGTTTATCGGCCTGCATTTCAATCAGCGGTTTTTGAGCAATAATGGTTACGCCCTGCAATGAATTATTAGCCAATACTAGTGAAACGGCAGGCAGTGTTATTAGCGCGCCTTCAACAGAAAATGGAGCTACAAAGTATTTTTGATATCCGATACTTGAAACAGAGATAAGGTAACGCCCGGAAGCAAGCTGATCAAAGTTAAACCGTCCCTCAGCAGTAGTAACGGTACTTTTGACAAGCGTTGAATCCTGCGCTTTTAATAATAATACCGTCCCAAATGGCAAAGCCTGCTTTTTTTCATCGGTAACGCTGCCCGAAACTTCTCCCCCGTTTAAGGCGCTTTGTGCAAATAGGACTGTACTAATTGCCGGCAGCAATAGTAAGAGTGTAATAATTTTTCGCATGTTTTGTCTTTTAATTATTTGATCCATTGTCATCATCATGCTGTTTATCTTTTAGGCTGCCGGCTACCTTTGTGATCTTAGCTTTGTATGATGGTGCGCCATAATAATGGGCTTTGAATTGAATACATTCGGGAAAGGAACAGGTTACAGTTATTTCAATTCTTTTTTGCAAGGATTGGGCTGGAGGAAATTGACGAGCGTAGTTTGATCAATAATTACACATTTCAAGAATGGCGAAAACTGATACTTTTTATTATTTTTGGGCAAAACTTAAGAAAACAACAATGAGCGAACTCATTAAAAAGCAAATAACTGACGCAAAGGCTTCTATGGAGAAGGCCATTGACCATACCGATAACGAGCTAAATAAGATACGTGCAGGCAAAGCCAGCCCATCTATGCTTGATGATATTATGGTGGAATATTATGGCACACCAACTCCACTTAGTCAGGTGGGCAGTGTTAACACACCTGATGCCCGTACTATTGTGGTACAGCCATGGGAGAAATCGTTATTGGTACCTATTGAGAAAGCCATTATGGAGGCTAATCTGGGTGTAAATCCTCAAAATGATGGTATTATTATCCGCATTAATGTACCGCCATTAACAGAAGAGCGCCGCCGCGATCTGGTTAAAAAAGCAAAGGCCGAAGCAGAAACCGGCAAAATTGCTATCCGTAACATCCGTAAAGATGCTAACGAGAAAATAAGGAAGCTAAAATCAGAAGGTGTATCAGAAGACGAGATGAAAACCGGCGAGGCTGAGGTACAGAAATTAACAGATGCTTACATCATTAAAGTAGATCAGCTATCTGATGCCAAAGAAAAAGATATAATGACTGTATAGTTTAACTGCATTGTCAAATTAAAAGGGAATGAGCTACTTAGCCGTTCCCTTTTTTTATGTTTGCACATATAATTTATGAACATACTTTTATCCTATTTAAAAAAGCACCAGATGGTGGTTGTGCTGGCGCTTCTATTGGCAGGCGTTAACATCGGCTTTTCACTACTTGACCCTTATATAACCGGTCGTATTGTCGACCTGGCAATTGAGAAACGCGAGCAATTGCTTTATGGCGAGTACCTTAATATAGTTTTAAAACTGGTTGCTTATGCCGTGGGCGTTGCCATGGTATCGCGCATAGCTAAAAATTTTCAGGACTACTTTACCAATATAATTACCCAAAAGGTGGGTGCAGAAATGTACGCTGATGGTCTGCGGCATTCGCTGGAGCTACCCTACCAGGTTTTTGAGGATCAGCGCAGTGGTGAAACATTGGGCATATTGCAAAAGGTTCGGCTTGACAGCGAGAAGTTCATTACCCAATTCATCAGTATACTATTTGTAAGTATTGTCGGGATGATCTTCGTGATAGTTTACTCTTTTAAAGTAAGCTACCAGGTTACATTGGTGTATTTTGCCGCCATACCGGTAATTACCTTTGTGAGCATGGCCATGAGTCGCCGCATAAAGAGGATACAAAAGAGCATTGTTGCCGAGACAACCGCGCTTGCCGGTTCAACTACGGAATCGTTGCGTAACATAGAGCTGGTTAAAAGCTTAGGCTTAGCTAAGCAAGAGATAGAACGCCTGAATAAAACAACTTATAAAATATTAGACCTTGAGCTACGCAAGGTTAAATATGTGCGCAGCATGAGCTTTGTACAGGGCACTACGGTAAACTTCGTGCGTAGCGTTATGGTGGTGGTATTATTGCTACTCATCTTTAAAAACACTATATCACCCGGGCAATACTTTACGTTCCTGTTCTATTCTTTTTTCCTGTTTAACCCATTGCAGGAGCTGGGTAACGTAATCCTTTCATGGCGCGAGGCGCAGGTATCATTAGGTAACTTTGAGCGCATAATTAACACACCTATTGATGTTAAACCTGAAAAGCCTGTACTGGTTGAAAAGATAAACAAACTAACCTTTGATAATGTAAGCTTTAAGCACCTAACTGCTAACCGCAACGCGCTTAACCATATTAGCTTTGAAACCAGCACCGGCGAAACCATTGCCTTTGTAGGGCCTTCAGGCTCAGGTAAAACCACTTTGGTTAAACTGTTAGTCGGTCTATATCAACCCCTTGAAGGTGACATACTGTACAACGGCATACTAAGCAAAGAAATAGATCTTGACCAATTGCGCGAGCGCGTGGGCTTTGTAACGCAGGATACACAGTTGTTTTCGGGCACTATTCGCGAGAACTTACTGTTTGTTAGGCCTGAGGCTACCGACGAGGAATGTATGACCGTGTTGCAACGCGCCGCCTGTCAAAGCTTACTGGCTCGCGCCAGCAACGGCCTGGATACGGTTATCGGCGAGGGCGGTGTTAAAGTTTCCGGAGGTGAAAAGCAACGCCTTTCTATAGCCCGGGCCTTGCTGCGCAGACCTGACCTGTTGGTATTTGATGAGGCTACTTCATCGCTTGATTCGCTTACTGAAGAGGAGATAACCGAGACCATTAAAGACGTTTCGGTCTACAACGACCATATCACTATTCTTATCGCCCACCGCCTGTCAACCATTATGCATGCCGACAGGATATATGTGCTGGAAAAAGGCCGCATCATAGAATCAGGCGGGCATACCGAGCTGCTATTGCAAAAGGGGCTTTACTACGCCATGTGGCGCCAGCAGATTGGTGAGAAAGTGACGGTAGAAGAGGATCAGATCTAACATATCGGGGTGATCCAAAAAATATGCGAAACAGAAGAAACGAGCAAACAGATTTTTTCGCAAATAATTGATTAAGAATGTGTTACATACAACTGATGAAACAGTTGGAACAATACTATATTCGCATTTTATAATACAATTTTCACACGTTAAATATAACTTATTGTAAATAAGCTATTTAACGCGCCTTTAGATAGTGCCAATTTTGGATCAAATCTCCGGAGTCAAAAATTTTTAACTATCTGTATTTCAGATAATTGCAAAATCATCTATTTAGATGTGGATCACTTTGGATCATTTGGATCAGGTATAAACCTATTTCAGGACCAGGTGAAAACCTTACTCTTTAAACGGGGGGTCGTTATGTTGCGGAGTATGGATCTCATTAAGCGATAACGGAACCAATCTTTTAGTTTTGAAGAAAGTTACAATAACGATCAACAGCGTCATACTACCGCCAAAAATAACAGACGGCACCGTCCCCATTAGCTTAGCGGCCGTTCCTGATTCAAACGCGCCAATCTCGTTAGACGAGCCAATAAACATTTGGTTTACCGATGACACCCTGCCACGCATATGATCGGGCGTGAGCAATTGCATAATGGTACCCCGTATTAAAACGCTCACACTGTCAAAACCGCCTTCGGCAAACAGGAACAATAACGATAAATAAAAATTCCGCGATAGCGCAAAACCAATTATAGAAAGACCGAATCCGGCAACCGCTATCAGCAAATTCCGCCAGGGCTTGCCCATAGGCGATATT
>Ga0164241_10006251_pt1 | contig 10909 bp, 13 predicted proteins | sample OricomyardsoilBY_FD_108780 | JGI IMG/M metagenome (GOLD analysis project Ga0164241, IMG submission 108780) | Backyard soil microbial communities from Emeryville, California, USA - Original compost - Back yard soil (BY) | ecosystem: Environmental > Terrestrial > Soil > Unclassified | place: USA... | reverse complement strand
GGCAAGGTTCATGCAGTTGCATTTATCGCAACCCGGTGTTTCCAGATCAGCGCCCGTGCGAGGCCGGCGGCATGCTTGTTGCATCGGCCGGCGACGCATATGTTCTCGGGCATGACACGCGAACCCTGTGAATCCGCCGTCCGGGCCTGGTCGCAGCTGATGCGGGCGCATCAGGCGGCCGTGACTCACGTGCAGGGCGCGATGAAGGCGGCGAACCTGCCGTCGCTCGGGTGCTACGACGTGCTGCTCGAGCTCGAGCGCGTGGGTGACGCCGGCCTGCGGCCGGTGGCGCTGGAGCGCGAGCTCGCCATGCCGCAGTACGGGCTGTCGCGGCTGCTCGCCCGGCTCGAGGAGGCGGGGCTCGTCGAACGGCGGAGCTGCCCGCACGACGGCCGCGGCCAGCTCGTCGTCATCACCGAGGCGGGCCGCGAGATGCGGCACAAGATGTGGTCGGTCTATGCGCCGGCGCTGCACGAGGCGATCGGCCGCCGGCTCTCGGCGGCGGAATCCGAGGGCCTCGCGGAGCTTCTCGGCCGGCTCCTGGCGCCCGGCGGCTGCGAGGCCGCCGCGCCCCTGGACGAGACGCTGACGCCGCGGCCATTGACCGACGAGCGGCGTTGACAGGCGGGATCCGGGCGTGCCACGCCTCGGCGAGCCAGCGACCGCGGGAGCCCGAGTGCGCGATCTCGTCATCACCAACGCTCTCGTGGTCACCGCGGACGCCGCCGGCACCGTGGTTGCGGACGGGGCGGTCGCGGTCGCCGGCGGCCGGATCGAAGCGATCGGCCCGGCGGCGGCGATCGGCGGCGATGCCCGCGAGGTGATCGACGCCCGCGGCATGCTGCTGATGCCCGGGCTCGTCAACATGCACTGCCACGCCGGAGACAGCCTGTTTCGCGGGCTGGTCGAGGATCTGCCGCTCGAGCCATGGCTCCGCACGGTGTGGAAGGCCGAGGGGGCGATCCTCGACCGGGAGACGGTGCGGCTCGGCGCCACGCTCGGCCTCGCCGAGCTGCTGCTCGGCGGCGTCACCACCACGCTCGACATGTTCTGGTATCCCGACGAGACGGTCGGCGCCGCGCGCGACCTCGGGATGCGGGTGGCGACCGGCGGCATCTTCTTTGACGGTCGCGGCATGGACCGGGTGGCGGGCGAGGCGCGGCTCGCCGAGGCGGCGGCGTTCTTCGACGCCTTCGCGGGCGCCGACGAGGTCTTCGCCGGCTGCCTGCCGCATGGCGCCTATACGGTCGGGCCGGAGAGCCTGAAGGCGGCGAAGGCGGCGGCCGAGGCGCGCGGCGGCTTCTTCTCGACCCACGCGGCGGAGACCCGCGCGGAGCGGCTCGACATCGAGACGCGCTACGGCCGCTCGGTGATCCGGCATCTCGACGCCCTCGGGCTGCTCGACGCGCGCACGGTGCTCGCGCATTGCGTCTGGCTCGACGACGAGGAGATCGAGATCCTGGCGCGGGCTGGCGCGACGGTGGCGCACAACCCGGTCTCGAACCTGAAGCTCGCGAGCGGCTTCGCGCGGGTGCCCGACATGCTCGCCGCCGGGGTGCGGGTGACGCTCGGCACCGACGGGGCGATCTCGGGCAACGACCTCGACCTCTGGATGGCGCTGCGCCTAGCGGCGACCCTGCACCGAGGCGCGACGCTCGACGCGCGCGCGGTGACGACGGCGCAGGCGCTCGCCATGGTCACGCGGGACGCGGCGGCGGCGCTCGGGGCGGCGGACCGGCTCGGGTCGCTCGAGCCCGGCAAGCTCGCCGACATGATCCTCCTCGATCTCCGACGGCCGCACGCGGTGCCGCTCTTCGACGCGGCGACGCATCTGGTGTTCTCGACGGCGAAGTCGGACGTGCGCCACGTTTTCGTCGGCGGGCGGCAGGTGGTGCGCGACGGCGCGCTGGTGTTCCACGATCTCGACGCGACGCTCGACCGGGTGGCGGCGCTGGTGCCGCGGATCGCCGCGAGCGTGCGGGAATGAGCGGCGCGCCGCTCCCGGCGGCGATGGCCTCGCTCGCCGGGCGGACGGGGGCGCCGGTCGAGGTCGCGCTCATCCTCGGCTCGGGGCTCGGCGGGCTCGCCGATGCGGTAGCGGTGGAGGCGGCGATCCCCTATGGCGAGATCGCCGGACTGCCGGCCTCGACCGCGCCGGGCCACGCCGGGCGGCTGGTAATCGGGCGGCTCGCCGGGCGGCGGGTCGCGCTGATGCAGGGGCGGCTGCATCTCTACGAGGGCTGGAGCCCGGCCGACATCGCGCTCTCGGTTCGGATCCTGCGCCGGCTCGGGGCGGGGACGCTGGTGGTGACGAACGCGGCCGGCGCGCTCGATCCGGGCTTCACGCCGGGCGACCTCATGCTGATCGAGGATCACCTGAACTTCACCGGGGCGAACCCGCTCATGGGGCCGAACGACCCCGCGATCGGGCTCAGGTTTCCCGACATGACCCGGCCCTATGACCCGGCGCTGCGCGATCTCGCCCAGCGCGCCGCCGCCGAGGCGGGGATCGCGCTCCGCACCGGCATCTACGCCGGTGTCACCGGGCCGTCGCTCGAGACCAGCGCCGAACGGCGGTTCCTGCAGGCGTCGGGGGCGCAGGCGGTGGGCATGTCGACGGTGCACGAGGTGATCGCGGCGGTGCATTGCGGCTTTCGGGTGCTCGCGTTCTCGGCGATCACCACCGACGCCTCGGGCGGGCCGCATCAGGCGGAGGACACGATCGACGCAGTGCTGGCGCGGGCCGAGGAGGTGGGCCGCACGCTTGCGGTGCTGCTCGCACGGATGCTGCCGGACCTCTGAGGACGGTAATCCGCGCGATCACGAGAGTGCGACGGAACCCTTTGCAAGCACGAACGTTTTATCAATCGGTTGGGCGGGATCGCGATTGACCGCCGGTTGGCCGTTTACCATATGCCGACGACCGCGCGGCAAGACGCGGGACCGCCAGGCAGCCTTTAATGAGTTGTTAGAAGCCGTCGTTCAGGAATGGGGGAACAAATCGGAGGGCTTTCCTTGAACGTCAAGCTTGCCATCCTGTTGATCTCTGCCGCCCTGGGCGCCGCCGGCGGTGCCGCGATCTCGATCGCCTCCGGTTGGGGGGTGATCGGCGGCCTGCTGATGTATGGAGCGGGCGGGTCGCTCAGCTTGTTCGCGGCCAGCCTGCTCATCCTCGCCGCCGAGCGTCCGCCGGCCGGTAAGCCGGCGCACGCCTGACCGGCGCGGTCAGCCCGGCACCGCCAGGGGATCGATCAGCGTCCGCCCCCCGTCCACCGACAGAACCTGACCGGTGACGAAGCTCGCTGCCGGCGAGGCGAGGAAGAGTGCGGCCTCGGCGCATTCCTGTGGCTCGCCGACGCGCCCGAGCGGCGTCAGACCGGCGAGTGTCTCCGGCAGATCGATCTCCGGAAAGGCGGCGGCGAGCGCCGCGCCGGGCATGCCGCCGATCGCGATGGCATTCACACGGATTCCCCGTGGGGCGAGCGCGAGAGCGAGCACGCGGGTGAGCTGCTCGAGCGCGGCGCAGGCGACGGAGAAGGCGAGGAGCTCCGGCGCGGCGCGGCGGCCGAGGACCGAAGAGAGGTTGAGGATCGCCCGGTCGGCGGGCCGGCTCTCCTCCGCGGCGAGGGCGCTCATCCGTCGGGCGGCGAGCTGGCAGAGCCGGAGGGGCGCCACGACGTTCTCGTGCAGCGTCGTCTCGACGGCGTCGCCCTCGGGGTCGAGCGGACGCGAGGGGACGAGGAGCCGGCTCGCGTTCACGAGCACGTCGAGCCCGTCGAAGGCCTCGATCGTCGCGGCGAGGAGATTCGACATAGAGAGCTTCTCGCGCAGGTCGGCCGGAAAGGCCTGCGCCCTGCCGTCCCAACCCTCTGCCGTCAGCGCCGCGACCTCGCGGGCGAGCGCCGCCTCCTCGACGTCGGCGAGGGTGACCGAGGCGCCGGCGCGCACGAAGCGCCGGGCGATGGCGAGCCCGATGCCCCGCGCCGCGCCGGTCACGATCACCGACCTGCCGGCCATGCCTGCCATGGCGCACCGTCCCCCGTTCGTCCCTCGAGCGAGCCTAGCCGAGCGGCGGCGCCGGCGCGAGGCCTCTTGAGATCGCGGCGGACGGCGCCCATAGATCGGCGATGGAGCGGGACTTCGACCATATCGTGGTGGGCGCCGGCACCGCGGGCTGCCTGCTCGCGAACCGGCTGAGCGCCGATCCGGCGAACCGCGTGTTGCTCCTCGAGGCCGGCGGCTCGGACAACTACCACTGGATCCGCATCCCGGTCGGCTATCTCTACTGCATCGGCAATCCGCGCACCGACTGGATGTACATGACCGAGCCCGATCCGGGGCTGAACGGGCGGCGGCTGCGCTATCCGCGGGGGCGGGTGCTCGGGGGATGCTCGTCGATCAACGGCATGCTCTACGTCCGCGGCCAGGCGCGGGACTTCGACGCCTGGGCCGAGCTCACCGGCGAGGACGCCTGGTCGTGGGAGAACGCGCTGCCGGACTTTCTCGCCCACGAGAGCAACTGGCGGCTCGATGGCGCGAGCGACGCCGAGGCGGCCCGGTTCCACGGGCAGGCGGGCGAGCTTCGGGTGGAGCGCCAGCGGCTGAGGTTTCCGGTGCTCGAGGCCTTCGCCGCCGCCTGCACCGAGGCGGGGATCCCGCCGCGGGCCGATTTCAACGACGGCGACAACGAGGGCGTCGGCTTCTTCGAGGTGACGCAGCGCCGCGGCTGGCGCTGGAACGCGGCGAGCGCATTCCTGAAGCCGGCGCGCGGGCGGGCGAATCTCGTCGTCCGGACCGGCGCCGAGGTGGAGCGGCTGCTGATCGAGCGGGGGCCCGAGGGGCTCGCCTGCACCGGAGTGCTCCTCCGCGGCGACGAGCGGCTGCGCGCCCGGCGCGGCGTCGTCCTGGCGGCGGGGGCGGTGAACAGCCCGAAGCTCCTGCAGCTTTCCGGCCTCGGGCCGGCGGAGCTCCTCCTCGAGCACGGTATCGACGTCCTCGCCGACCTGCCGGCGGTGGGCGGCAACCTGCAGGACCACCTGCAGATCCGGAGCATCTGGAAGGTGCGGGGCGCGGGGACGCTGAACGAGCTGTCGCGCGGGTTCGGCAAGGCCCGGATCGCCCTCCAGTACGCGCTGAGGCGCACGGGACCGATGAGCATGGCGCCGAGCCAGCTCGGCGCCTTCACCCGCTCCGAGCCGGGGCGCAACCACGCGAACGTCGAGTTCCACGTCCAGCCCCTGAGCCTCGACGCCTTCGGCGAGCCGCTGCACCCGTTCCCGGCGATCACGGCGAGCGTCTGCAACCTCAATCCGACGAGCCGGGGCCGGGTCGACATCAGGAGCGCGCGGCCGGACGACGCGCCGGAGATCCGGCCGAACTATCTCTCGACCGACGAGGATCGCCGGGTCGCGGCGCAGAGCCTGCGACTCACCCGGCGGGTCTGCGCCCAGCCGGCGCTCGCCCGCTACGCGCCGGAGGAGTGGAAGCCGGGGGCGGAAATCCAGACCGACGAGGACCTGATCCGCCACGCCGGCGACATCGCCACCACGATCTTCCATCCGGTCGGCACCACGGCGATGGGCAAGGATGGCGACCCCGAGGCGGTGCTCGACCCGCACCTGCGGATGCGCGACGGTAGGGGCGGCCGCATCGCCGGGCTGCGGGTGGTGGACGCCGGCGCGATGCCGGTGATCCCGAGCGGCAACACCAACGCGCCGGTGCTGATGATCGCCGAGAAGGCAGCGCGCTGGATTCTGGCGGAGGCGTGAGGTCGCTGGCGGAGCCAGGACGCGGCGACGGCTCGCTTGTGACCGGAGTGGAACGCCTGCGCCCCCTTGTCCATTCCATGAGCTACCGCCACTGTCGCCACAACCAAGGAGGCCGGTCGATGATCCGCACCGTCGTCTGGAACGAGTTCGTGCACGAGCAGGAAAGCCCGCTCGTCCGGTCGATCTATCCCGAGGGAATCCATGCGACGATCGCCGAGGCGCTCGGCAAGGATCGCGACATCGTCGCCTCGACGGCGGTGCTGCCCGAGGAGGAGCACGGGCTGCCGGAAGAGCGGCTCGCCGAGACCGACGTCCTGCTCTGGTGGGGGCACAAGGCGCACGGCAAGGTCGCGGACGGGGTCGTCGAACGGGTGGTGCAGCGGGTCTGGGAGGGGATGGGACTCATCGTGCTCCACTCCGGGCACTTCTCGAAGCCGTTCAAGCGGCTGATGGGCACGCCCTGCTCGTTGCGCTGGCGCGAGGCGGGGGAGCGGGAGCGGTTGTGGGTGGTGAACCCCTCGCACCCGATCCTTGCGGGTCTGGGCGACCGGATCGAGGTGCCGAACGAGGAGATGTACGGCGAGCCATTCCTCGTGCCCGAGCCGATGGAGACGGTGCTCATCAGCTGGTTCGAGGGCGGCGAGGTGTTCCGCTCCGGCCTCACCTGGCAGCGGGGGGCGGGGCGGATCTTCTACTTCCGCCCGGGGCACGAGACCTATCCGACGTACCACGACGCGACGGTGCAGCAGATCCTGCGGAATGCGGTGCATTGGGCGCACAACCCGGCGCCGGCCTGGGCCGATGTCTCCGCCGCCCCGAACGTGCCGGTGGCGAAGGCGCCGGAGAAGATCGAGGCCAAGGGTGGGTCGCTGCACAAGGCGGGCGAGGAGGGTTACCGGTGAGCGCGGGAGAGCAGCGGCTGCTGATGGTCGGGACGGGCGCCATGGGGCGCGCCCATGCGCAGCGCTTCGCGGCGCTGCCCGGCTGCCGCATGGTGGCGGCGGTGGACGTGACCGACGAGCGCGCCCGCGACTTCGCGGCGGCGTTCCAGATCCCCGTCGCCTTCAGCTCGCTCGGCGATGCCATCGCCTGGGGCGAGTTCGACGCGGCGGTGAACTCGACGCCGGACGGCGCGCACAAGATGTCCACCCTGCAACTCCTCGCGGCGGGCAAGCCCGTGCTCTGCGAGAAGCCCCTCGCCCTGAACTCGCCCGACGCGTTCGAGATGACCGAGGCCGCCGAGGCGGCGGGGGTCGTCAACATGGTGAACTTCACCTACCGCAACGCCGCGGCGATCCAGATGGCACGCCAGATGGTGCGGGACGGCCAGATCGGCGAGGTCCGCCACGTGCAGGCGAGCTATCTCCAGAGCTGGCTCACCGGCCGGCACTGGGGCGACTGGCGCACCGACGAGCGCTGGCTGTGGCGGCTCTCGTCCGCCCACGGGTCGAAGGGCGTCCTGGGAGACGTAGGCGTCCACATCCTCGACTTCGTGACCTACGGCACCGGCCTCGACATCGTGGCGCTCTCGGCGAAGATGCGGACCTTCGACAAGGCCGAGGGCGGGATGATCGACGTCTACAAGCTCGACGTGAACGACAGCGTGGCGATGACCGCAGAGTTCTCGAACGGCGCGCTCGGCGTCATCCACATGAGCCGCTACGCCACCGGCAAGGCGAACGACCTCGACCTCCTGATCCACGGCGAGAAGGGGGCGCTGAAGGTCTGGGCGAACTCGTTCGAATCGCGGCTCGAGGTCTGCCTCGGCCCGGACATTGAGACCCAGAGCTGGAAACCGCTCGACTGCCCGCCGACCCCCCGGAACGAGACGCGCTTCCTGATCGCGCTGCTCTCGGGCGAGAACGGGGAGCCGAGCTTCCGCCATGCGGCGGAGGTGCAGCGGCTGCTCGACCTCGCGTTCGTCTCGGACGCGGAGGGGCGGATGCTGCCGGTTGCATGACCCAAGCCGAAATCAGGTGGAAACTGTCGAATGATCGGGTAACCTTCCTCCGGCGCGGCTAGTTTCGGTCGCGCTGCACCCTGGGGAGGCACTAGTCTTGAGGACACTTCTCGTATCGGCTGCCATCGTCGGCGCGCTTGCTGGGCCTGTCTTCGCTCAAACCGAAGAGGTCACCTGCGGCGATTACTCGATGATGGACAACGCCAAGCAGATGGAGACGATCGCTGCGATCGAGGCCGAGACCAGTCAGATGGCGCACGAGGAATCGCTGACTGCGGACGCGATCCACGAAAAGCTCGCCGCCGACTGCAAGGACAAGGTCGACGTCCTCGTCATCGACGTCGTCAAGGGCTACTGAGCCCGGAGGCGGAGGGGGCGCCCCCTCCGCCGTCTCAGCCGACCAGCCAGAGCGTGAGATAGAGGACGGCCATGCCGCCGAAGATCGAGGCGAGGACGTTGCGCGTGGCGATGCCGACGCCGAGGGCGGCGAGCGCGGCGAGGAGCCGGGCGGGGTCGGTCTCGCCTCCCGTCGCCTGCGGCCAGGCGATGAGCGGGGCGACGAGCGCGGGCATCACCGCCACCGGCACGTAGCGCAGCATCCGCGCCGCCCAGCGCGGGATCGCGCGGTCGCCGACCAACCCGATGAAGGAATAGCGGATCAGGAAGGTGCCGACCGAGACGGCGGCGATCAGGATCCAGATGCGGGCGCTGTCGCTCATGCCCGCCGCTCCAGCCAGATTTCGGTAAGGGCGCCGGTCGTCATGCCGGCGAGGGCGGCGATCAGCAACCAGAGATTGTAGGGGAGCGCCGCGAGCGCCAGCGCGACGACGACCGAGACGAGGGCGGCGGCGATCTGGGGGAGCGTGCGCAGGCCGGGGCCGACGAGCGCGATGAAGGTGATCGGCGCGGCGAAGTCGAGGGCGAGCGCCGGCGGGATCGCGCTGCCGAGCGCGGTGCCGAGCCAGGTGGCGAAGTACCAGGGGATGCAGACCGGCACCGCGCCGCCGAGGAAATGGGCGAGCCGCTCGCGGGGGGTGAGCTCGGGCCCGCGCGCGAGGCGGGTCATCGAGATGCCGTAGGTCTGGTCGGTGAGGCAGTAGGCGGCGAGCACGCGCCCCAGCGGCGGGGTCGCGCCGATGTACTGGGCGAGCGAGGCCGAGTACATGGCGAGGCGCAGGTTGACCGCGAGCGCGGTGACGATGGCGATGAGGAGCGGCGCGTGCTCGGAGAGGAGCTGCAGCGCGGTGAACTGCGAGGCGCCGGCGATGACGAGGATGGTCATCGCCATGATCTCAGTCAGGCTCCAGCCCGCCTCCCCGGCGAGGACGCCGAAGAGCATCCCGAACGGCACGATCACGATGAGGAACGGCAGGCCGTCGCGGATGCCGAGCCGGAAGGCCCGGGTGAGGTCGGGGGGATCGTGGTCCACGGGCTTTGCCTCCGATCGGCGGGGCTGGGCCGCCGGCTGCGGCCGTTCTATCCTCGGCGCGGCGGGACTGACAACCGGAGGCAGGGCGTGATCGTGGGGGTGATCCTCGCGGGTGGACGGGCGTCGCGGCTCGGCGGCGGCGACAAGGGGCTGCGGCTGGTGGGCGGGCGGCCGATCCTGGCGCGGATCGCGGCGCGGCTCGGGCCGCAGGTCGACCGGCTGATCCTGAACGCGAACGGCGACCCGGCGCGATTCGCGGCTCTCGGGCTCGAGGTGGTGGCGGATGGGGTGCCGGGGCTGCCAGGGCCGCTCGCCGGGGTGCTCGCCGGGCTCGACCACGCCGCAGGACTTGGTGCGGTCGCCATCGTGACGGTGCCGGGGGATGCGCCGTTCGTGCCGTGTGATCTCGCGGCGCGGCTGGCGGCGGCCGGGCCGTTCGCGATGGCGGTGGGCCCGGACGGCCGGCGGCATCCGACCTTCGGACGCTGGCCCACCGCGCTCCGGGGCGCGCTCGCCGCGGGGATCGCCGCCGGCGCGCGACGGGTCGGCGAGTGGATGGCTGGGGCGGGCGCGGCCGAGGCGCGCTTCCCCGACGCGGCCGGGTTTCTGAACGTGAACGCGCCGGAGGATCTCGCCGCGGCCGAGGCGCTGGCGGCGCGGCTCGGCTGAGGCCTTGCGGAGCTAGCGCGCGCCGATCGGCCGATCGGCGCGGATCACCTTGTAGATTCCGCTCTCGTCGAGCTTCTCCACCTGCCGGAACACGGCGGCGAGGGGGGCCTCGTAGGGGAGCTGGCGATTCGCGACGAGGTACAGCGCGCCGCCCGGCTTCAGGATGCGGGCGGCGGCGGCGATGAAGGCGGCGCCGAGGTCGGGCTCGGCAGCGCGGCCGTGGTGGAACGGCGGATTGGCGATCACCGCGTCGTAGCGTCCAACGCCGGGGCCGAGCGCGGTCGCGTCGCTCCAGTGGAAGCGCGCGCGCGGGTCGGCGACATTGGCGCGGGCGGCGTCGAGCGCCAGCGCGTCGGCCTCGTAGAGGTCGAGCTCGCCGATCGCGGGGTTGGCGGCGAGCGCCTGAGCGGCGAGCCAGCCCCAGCCGGCACCGAGATCGGCGACCCGGCCGGCGAGCCGGCCCGGCAGCTCGGCGGCGAGCCGGCGGCTGCCGGGGTCGGCGTGCTCGGGCGAGAACATCCCCGGAGCGGTCAGGAAGCCGTCGGCGTTCGGGCGCGGTCGGGCCGCCTCGGCCCACTCGGCGGTCACGGCGGGGAGGGCCGCCGGCCGGTCGAACCAGAGCACGCGGCCGTGCGCCTTGGCAAAGCTGCCGGCGATCAGCGGGAAGGCGCGGGTCACTTGGCGGGTGAGGGCGTCGACGCCGTCGGACTTCGCACCGGCGATCACCAGCCGGCCGCCCTCGGCGAGCATGCCGAGGCCACGGGCGACGTTGCCGAGGTTCTCGGCCCGGTTGCGACCGAGGTTCACCACCACCGCCGCGGCGCGGGTGGCGTCGGGGAGCCGCGGCTCCACCCGCCGATTCGCGCGGGCGAGCGCGTCGAAGGTCGGACGGAACCCCTGCTCGCAGAACACCCCGCCGGGGACGAGGTCGAGGAAGGATCCGGGCTCGGCCCGGAGGACGACGATGTCGCCTTCGGGCAGCACGAGTGCGCCGCTCTCGACGGCGATGGCGAGACGGTCGCGATTCGACATGCGGGGAGGGCCGGGCGCCCTACTCCTTTTCCATGGTGCACTGCAGGGGGT
>Ga0164241_10006250_pt1 | contig 10909 bp, 7 predicted proteins | sample OricomyardsoilBY_FD_108780 | JGI IMG/M metagenome (GOLD analysis project Ga0164241, IMG submission 108780) | Backyard soil microbial communities from Emeryville, California, USA - Original compost - Back yard soil (BY) | ecosystem: Environmental > Terrestrial > Soil > Unclassified | place: USA... | reverse complement strand
TTCGCCGTTGATCTTCACGAATACCTCGTCGAGATGCCAACGCCATTGGCTAGATTTCATTGCGCCAACGCGACGTTTTCGGATTTCGGAAGCAAAAAGCGGACCGAACCTTTGCCACCAAAAGCGAACCGTCTCATGGCTTATCTCGATCCCACGTTCGTGCAGCAGATCCTCGACGTTGCGAAGCGAGAGCGGGAACCTCACGTACATCATCACCGCCAGGCGGATGATCTCGGGCGAGGTTTTGAAGTAGCGAAATGGAGAGCGATTGGTCATCCATCGATCCTAGTCTGCGATGACGTTTGGCTCAAGCGGGTTTCCTCTGACAGTGCCTGCGGCGAAATTCCGCTTCGAGCCCAGAGTGGTCATCGTCTTGCCAGTATTGCTGACGATGTATACGAGACGGAAATGAGCCGTGTTTCATTTGATCCTAACTTCCATGACACACTTGAACGTGCAGCCGCTTGTCTGAATCAGGAGGGTGTCAGCTGGATGGTATTAGGGGGTGCAGCCATGGTGCTGCATGGTCATCTTGAGACCGAGTTTAAGGACATCGACATCGTTGTGACCACCTCCGGCGCATCCATATTGAGTGAACGCTTTTGTTGGCGAAATTACGCAGATGACTGTTCACTCCGTTTTCGCTCAGACTATCTGCTCCGACCTGATTTCGGGCCGATCCCTGTCGAGATCATGGGCGGCTTTCGTATACTTACCGAGGCCGGGTGTACCACCGTTCAGCCTGGTGAAACGCAAAATGAACTGTTTGGTTCGCAAGTTGTGCATTTGCCGTCCAAGGATCGGCTCGCCGAGATTTTCCGACTCTGTGGTCGCCAAAAGGACGTCACCAGAGCAAATACTCTCAGCAGGGCCTGAAAGGCGGTTTCGTACACATTGCGGACAGTCACCAGACGGTCGGTGACGGTCCGCTGTCTGCCGTTCGCCAGTCAAAACTCAACCGTTTGTGTCCCAGGCGGAATCCACCGTTTTAAAACGCGACCCACCAGATGTTTTGTTTGGGCTGGCGAAGGCTTCGCAACCCGCTGTAATAATGGCTAAAGGCGCTGCATCACGTTTGAACTGGGATGGGGCTGACCCCAAAGTCGGTTTAGTTTGGAATGGAGGACTGGCACGCTGAACGGGTTCAACATGTGCGATCATGGACTTCAGGTGCTGGTGGCCAACGCAAGCAAATTAATAGGCATCCGACTCCCTGCGTGACGATATCGCAATTCGGATTGACGCGCCCCCCCGGAGGTAGAAGATCATGACGATGATTCAACCGTGAATTCAGAGAAGCTAATGTGAAGAATATCCGATTTGTCCTGAAAGTTATAATTAGTGCTGCGTTGTTGTCGTCGGTTGATGTAGAAGCCACATTTTCCGCCGACTTTGATCCAGCCTGTCGTGCAATGCATTTTGATGAAGACTTACTCGATTTCACGCTGATCATGGACCTTGAGGGTGGCGAGGTCCGCCTGCGCTATCCGGCGGTCTATGCGGACAACCCCAAATTTGCCGCCCATCCCCGTAAAGATACCGCCGAATTGTTCAGGCCTGTCGGAACCGACGATTTTGAGCCATTGCCCTATGGCGAAGCAAGCCGAAGGAACCGCGCGGGAATCTGGAACTGGATGTATATTCTAGTCAATGATGTCCTACCGTTGGAGGAGATTGCCAAGATTGCGCTCGGCGTCCGAATCAACGATAGGGACAAACCGCTCGAACTGGACCGGTCCGCTCCGGCTCCCTACGGCCTGCGCGAACTCGCGAAGATTCGCGACTACCCAGATCGCGACGTGTTCATGGAACTTGGGCCGGATCGCAAGGTGCTGACGGTCATAAGCTGCAGCGAGGACGAGCCCCCGAGCGTCCCATTTCCGGGCTGCAGCATCTACTTCCGCGCTAGCGACATGGATGTGAAGCTAACTTTCCGCCGCACTGAACTTTACCGCTGGCAAGAACTGACGAGCAAGGTTGAGACCTTCCTTGCCTGCGCCACCACCGAATTCTGACCAGGAGAGCAATATGCCGACACTGACCGCCGCTCAACTTAACGTATTGCAAGCACATGCCGATGCAGGCGACCGAATCGCCTATTACTCGGCCCTGGCAAGTTGTGGCTTCGAATACGGCGCGCTTGCGCTTGGCGTCGTCCTGAACAACACGATCGCGGGCGCAACAGCCAACATTTATTTTGAAGACACCGCCTCAGACATGAACGGTGCGACCCTGTCCCGAGACCAACTCGCGGAGCTGAGCACGGCTTTGATGCGAGCAGACTTTGATGCCAGGCAAAACAACGGCGGCGCGGACATTTCCGGCAGCAACATTCAGGACTACCACCGGGAGGTATTTTTGGATTTTGGCGTCTCCGCGGATGCCTGGACGCCGAACATCTATCTCGACAGCTTTGCAACCGAAGCTGAGAAGGAGGCGGCTTGGCAAGGTATGCTGGCTTCAACATCCGTTGGTACGTTTGCCGATATCGCCACACATTTCGCTTGGGCGACCGAAGGGAGTTTTGAGTTCGACTACTTGGTCCGGCTGACAAATGCCGGAACATCTGCTCAAATTGCGGGTAGCGGCGACTACGGAAACTACAGCATTTCAACGGGGAGCGGCCAGCACCTAGAAGGCGGAACAGCGAGCGGCAATTCCATTTCCGGGACAACAGGAAATGACGTCATTATCGCTTTTGGCGGGAATGATACGATCTCAGGCAGCGCAGGCAATGACAGGCTCTATGGCGGGGACGGAAACGACGCTTTAACTTTTGCGCAGTTAGAGAATGCAGTCACAATAAGGATCGGCAGCTTCCATTCATCCGCCGCGCAATCGCTCTGGTCGCCGGTCAGCATAACGAATGTCGTGGAGATTGAGACATCGGAAAGTACATGGACAGTCGCGGTTGGCTTCGAAACTCTGGTGGGGAGTAATCAAGACGATGTCCTCGCCATTTCAGGGACGATTGAAGGACTTCGAACTGCACACGAAATGCTCTTTGACGGGCTGGACGGCTCTGGCAGCGGAATATGGGGAGATACGATCGATCTTCGGTCAGTGACTGGCACGAACGGGTGCATCGTGACGCTAGATTACGACAACTGCTACATTGTCGAAGACGGACAGATACTGGGGGCACAGGGTATCTACGTGCTTAACTTCGAAAATGTGATCGGTACATTTCGAAATGACACGATCACCGGCAATGACCTCGCCAATATCCTGAACGGCAAGGGCGGCGGGGACAGGCTTGATGGCGGCGGGGGCGACGACATACTGGTGTTCGATCAGGACGACACCTTTGTGTTCGGCGGCGAGGGTTATGACACCGGGATATTCCGAGGACCGGGGTCATTGAACGGGTTCAACATGAACGAGCACGGTCTTGAAGTGCTGGTGGCCAGCGCGGCTTCGGACACGATTTATCTTGGTGGCTCAGATCAGGTGCAGATGGTCGCGGGTGGTAGTGGGGATGACGTGTTTTATATTGATGCCTCTGGGGACATGCCGGTTGTCGTCTGGGGCGGCTCGGGCGCAGATAAGTATGTTGTAACCTCGGCTGGCACGATTGGTATACTTGCGGTGACTGTAAGTAATATTACGGCCGAGAACTTTCAGTATCTGACTCTATCGGATATTAATGTTGGCGAAGGATTTGATTGGTCAGAGATAGACATCGTTGTCTTGAACCCAGACAGCGGCGACCGAATTTACAATGAATACATTGACGAGGATCAAATGGTGTCTGGTTATAGCGAAACATTTAGTTTTGAAGGGGAAACTCCTTATACTATTAATTATCAATCGCTACATTCAACAACGCAGTTAGGAGGAAGCGTTCAATATGTCTATTCTGAATCTCTATCTCCGGCTGTGAATCTGGGATGGGTTACCGTTCTTTCGGACCCCCATTTCTATGTTGACGGCGTGGAGGATGATAGTTTCAATCCTGAATATCTCGCAGAGGCAGAATTGAGTATTTCAGCGAATAATCCTGACATTCCACCTTTCGCGGCCGCAACTTCAAGTGGTGAGGTCACCTATTGGTCGGTCGATGTCGGACTAGAAGTTCGTGTGACAGAGACCATTTTCTCGTACTATTATTACTACAGTGATGTCATTCAGGACTATGTATATGTCGATTCCCCTCTCACGACCCCTGAGGACAATCTGAATTCAGTACCCTTCTTTATTGCGGGTGGAACATTCGAGTATGATGACGATGATCCGCGGAACTATCAAGATTCGGAGTATGAGACGTTTTACAAGCCGATTCTTCAAGCCAACGGACAAATTGCCGCGACAATTGATGTTCCGGACAGCGCAGGTGACTGGCTTCTGACCGCCTAAAGCTTCGGCGTATCCAGCCCCTGCATCGGCGGTGCGGTCGGGTCAACATTGCGTTTCAGCGCCGCGCGGGCTGGGAATGCGCCAGCGATTGAGACATCTTCTTGCAAACATTGAATGTCGCGACGAAAGCGTTACAGGAACGGGATCGCCTCTTTCAAATAGAGGTCGATATCCTGGCCAAGGTCCTCGGCGGCGGTACAGGCTGACATGCAGGTCGTGGTCGATGCCGTGATCACCCCGTCATTTGTCGGATCGGCGCAGTGGAACGTGCCGCGCGTGCTGTCAGACGAATGCGAACTCGTCTCCGCTTGCCCAGCCCGAGGTTTTGTCGGCCCGCGTGGTGGAGCGGCTCAAGGGGGTGTCGTCTGACAGCGCCCATCCCGACGAATAGCGGCCTTGAAGCGGATGACAAAAAGCGCGCCCGTCTCGCTGGGAAGGCAGTCCAGAGTTGCGCCATACCCTTCCAGAATGGCCGCGACGATGGTCAGCCCCATCCCGGTTCCGCCCAGTTCGCGCCGCGTGGTGAAGAACGGTTCGGCGACCCGGGCCCGGTCACTCTCGGAAATCCCGTCGCCATCGTCAGACAGTCGCAACTCCTGCCCGGCAAAGGTGATCTGCAAGGTCTTGGCGTGATGCGCGCGGGAGTTCTGCGCCATGTGCAAAAGCACGATCCTGCCATGGTCTTCGGACAGGGGAAGGGTGGCATTTGGCGCGGCCACGACGTCGATCTTCAACCCCGCGACATCGGGCAGCATCCGGGCCAGTTCGCCCGGCTCCCCTTCGCGGTCAAAGCGCAACCGCGTCATGTCGCGCAAGCGGCCAAGCAAACGGCTCATCCGGTGACCTTCGGTTTCGATGTTGGACAGAAGCTTGGCCCGGCTGGCCGGGTCAAGTGCGCCGTCCTGCAGCAGTTCGGCGGCCCCGATGATTGCAGTGACCGGCGATTTCAGTTCGTGGGTGACATGGTCGGTATAGGTCGACATCTCTTCGGATTGCCGTGACAGCGTCCCGGCCATTGTCGCGACACTGTCGCCAAGTTCCGCCAGTTCGCGCAGGCCATAATGCGCCAGCGGCGTCGGATCGGGCTTTCGACCGGCGGCAATCGCGCGGGATTCGTCACGCAAGGCATAGATCGGGCGCGACACCAGCCGCACGAACATCCACCCGATGACCGCTGCCGCAAACAGCGTCGCCGCCAGCATTGTCAGCAGGGCGTAACGCTCCTGAAACAGGAATTTCCCCAGATTCAGCGGCGTTCTCGACAGATAGACCACACCAACGACGTGGTCCGCGACAATCACCGGAAATGTCAGGAAGACCCGAAACCCGGTATCGCGGCTCAGCGACGCAAAAGCGTGGGGGTCATAGTCATCGCCCCGCGCTCTGAGGGCGGCGCCGATATCGCCGTTCAGCGCGGTTCGCACCTCGGGAAGGGCGGCAAGCGACGGTGCGCCCTCGGTGGTCAGGTCCCGCCCATCGGCATCCAGAAACACGATCCCGGCCAAGGTGGTCTTCTTGGCCTTGCTCGCAATCGGGATCAGTTGCGCGGCAATCCCGACAAAGCGCGGGTCGAGCGGCGCTGCGACCGGCTCACCTTCGGGCCTTGGGGGCAGGACAACGTCGGTTCTGACGTTCAGCCGTGAGCGTTCGGGATGCAGGCTTGCGTTCCAGTGCTGCTTTTGGTCCTCGTTCAGGGGGGTGCCGATCTGCGGACCGTCCTCCGCTGCAAAGGCGGCGGCATAGATTTCGGCGTAAATCGCGGCCTGATGGATCAGCGATTGTTCCGTCTCGCGCACAAACTGGTTTGACGTCAGCCGCGCCAGCAGCAGCGCGAGCGGCGGCACCGAAATCAGCGCGACACAGACCAGAACCACCACCATGGTGAGCGAGGGGCGCCACTTCTTTGCCGCCCCTCTCATTGGCCACACTGACCAAGCTTTACCCCAACGCCATAGACCGTCAGAACTGCATCGGTGCATCCCAGATCCGCCAGTTTCGCGCGGATGTTGCGGATATGGCTGTCAACGGTGCGCCCTGACAGCGCAGTGTTTGGCCCATGGATGCTGGCAATCAGGCTGGAGCGGTCATGGATATGATCAGGCCGCGCCAGCAGCGTCGCCAGCAGCGCAAACTCGGTCGCTGTCAGATCGACCGCCTTGCCCGCCACGCGGCACAGGTGACGGGCGGTGTCGATCTCGATCACGCCACAGGTCATCACCGCGTCCTTGCGCGGCTTGCCCCGGCCAAGGATCGCCTTGATGCGCAACACCAATTCGCGCGGACTGAACGGCTTTGACACAAAGTCGTCCGCCCCCAGTTGAAACCCGAGAACCCGGTCAACCTCGTGGTCCTGCGCGGTCAGAAACAGGATCGGAACGTCAGACCTTGCGCGGATTTCCTTGCAGCAGTCAAACCCGTCCATCTGCGGCATGCCGATGTCCAGAACCACAAGGTCGACCTTGCCTCGCTGCAGATGGGTCAGCGCGTGCTGGCCGTTTGCCGCCTCCAGCGTGTCAAACCCCGCCGATTGCGCCGCAATGCGCACCACATCGCGGATATGGGGGTCGTCATCAACGATGAGAATGCGGGCAGTCATGGCGCTGACTTTGCAAGTTGACCGCGTGTTGTAAAGCGGGCTGGACATCTCAGGCCCACCGCCGCCGCAAGGCGAAAGTGGTCATCGCGGCGAGGATCAGGAAGCCGAGGAGCGCGCGCGGCTCAGGGGTCGAGGACCCCGAGAAGGCGGTCTGCGGATAAGCATTCTCCGTAACCCCCGAAACCATCGGCAGCGGCACACTGGCCGCTGTGGCGGCTTGGCCAGACGTGTTCACGACCTTTTCGCTGACCGCCACAAACGACGTGTTCTGGGTCTGCAGCGAGAATTCCAGACCCAGTTGGGTGATGGCCTCATTGGCAGTTTCGGGCGATTCGTTCACAGCGATGTCTCGGGTCAGTTCGGCGATGCGGTTTCGCGCCCAGATCAGTGGCAGTGCCGAGGCGTCCTCCGCACCCGTCAAGGTCAGTTTGACCGGCATTTCGGCAGGCCGCCCCTGCACCAGCCCCTTCAACGTCACCGTCGCTTCGCCGCTGCCCTCATGACGGGCGTAGATGCGCAGTGAATTGCCCGCAAACAGGTCGGGCAGATGGCTTGGGGTAACATTGGTCACCGCAAGGTCGCCCCAGTCGATGCTGAGATCGGTCATGATCGGCGATTTCAGATCGGCGGCCAGAGTATCGGCAACCGCGCTGGCATCTTCGTCGACCCCGACATAGCGCACATAGCCGCGACCTTCTTCGGCCATTGAATCAAGCAGGTAGCGGTTCACCGAGTTGCCGATGCCAAAGGCGTAGATCCGCGCCTTTCCAATCACCCGGTGGATCGTGTTGAGAACTTCCGCCTCGTTGCCGATATAACCATCGCTCAGAAACACGACGATGCGCAGCGTGTCGTCTGGTTGTTCAGTCGCGAATGCCGTCCGGATTGCGTTATCGATCTCGGTTCCCCCGCCGGTATTGAGGCGGTTCACATAGGTCAGACCCTGGCGGATGTTGTCAGGGGTGGCCCGCACCGCGCCCTGAGCGAATTCCTGCGTCGTGTTGGCAAACGGGATGATGCGGAAATAATCTTCCGGGCGCAGTCCGTTCAGTGCCGCCGCCATGAAGCGTTTGCTGGCGTCAATCGGCAGGCCGTTCATTGACCCCGACGTATCAAGAACGAACACAAGTTCGCGGGGGGTGATTGTCGCTTCATCGGGCAGGGCAGGGGGTTCGATCATCATCGACAAGAACCCGCCGCGCGCATCGGTATGGGACAGGGTTGCGACCTCCAGCCCGTTGCCGCCCAGTTTGTAATGCACAATGAGGTCGCGGTTATCGAGCTCCTTGCCCTTGGCAAAGCTGGCCTGAAGCCCCTTGTCGGTGACCTGGACGGCAAGCGGGTGGGTCAGACTGCCGAAATCGGAAACCGTAACGCCGGCAACCAGGCTCAGGTCAAAGGACACCCGTTCACTGGTGAATGTCGCAGGCAGGTCAAGACCTCCAACCGGCGGATAGGCGGGCAGATCGCTGACCGTCCAGACGTTGACGGGGTTGGGCTCTGCAGCCGCTGGGAGTGCAGCGGAGTCCGTCATGTCATCGCCTGGCTCACCACTGTCAGCGGGGGCGCCTTCATAGCGTGGACCAACGATCAGGGGGATCACCAGTTCGTACTGGCCGTCAATCTTGGGCACCATCTGCACATAGCGCAGCGTCACCTCGATCGGCTGACTCGGCATCAGATTGGCAATGTGCTGGGTGAACATGTTGGGCCGGTGCTGGGTCAGCAGGGCGGCGGCCTTGCCCTCGGACGCTGCCTGATGGAATTCGGCCTCGGCCTGTTCCTTCTTGCGGATTTTGGCCCGAATGATTTCGTCGCCCACATGCATTTCCATGCCGTAAACAGCGGCAAGCCCGTTCAGCGGGAACAGGTATTCCGCTTCGACCGGAACCGACGCTTCATTCAGGAAGCGCTGGGTGATTGCCACGGTCGCCATGTCGCCTTCGACGGTGACACTGACATGGCTGTCAAGCAGGGGCAGCACATAGTCCGCCCCGTCGATTTCGGTCATCACCCGACCGGCGATATCGTCAAGACCTTCGCCATGAACCGCGGCGGCCGCCGCCATGCCAAGGCCGAACATGGGCAGAAAAAGCAGGAAGTGTCGCATGATGATGATCCTCGCGATGTGTCACAGGTCCAGCGCCGCCAGAACGGCGCGCTCAAGGGAAGTCCGGTCGGGTTCGGGCAGGGATTTCGGAGTGATGCGCTGAACGGATTGCCAACTGCGGGACGACCCGTTCAGCCAGCTCCACACCGCTTCTTCAACGCTGGCGGTCTGCACGCCGTCATCCGACACAAAGCTGACTTCGACCGTCCAGACCCGCCCATCGGGGCCAGTCGCCTCGTAGACCGAGCTTGGCAGCGGATCGAACCGCGTGCCCAGAAACGTGACGCTGTAGCCCATGCCCATCAGGCAGGTCGCGGGCGAATGCAGATGGCGCAGCGGCGAGCGGGTCTGCACGATGTTCAGACCCATGGGTCCGTACTGCATCTTCTGGGCAACGCCGCCAAAGGCGGTGAAATAATAGTCCTCGGTCGGGCTGAGGGCGACCGGCTCACCCCGCAGCCCCAGAAGCTGCAGCGGCAGTTGCACGGCAAGCACCGGTCCGGACAGATCGACAGGACGCCGTGGCGCGTGCATGATCGCCAGCGCCGCCACGATGGCAAGAACCGTCACCGGCAGATGCAGCACGCGGGGAAGACGCCGAGCGCTGAGCGCGCTTTGGTCCTTTGGCGGGCGGGCAGCGGGGCGGTAAAACAGCAGGACCGGCAGCCCCGAAGCCCCAAGCGTCATGACCCCGATGGCTGCATGAAGCGACGGCTCCATCGTGTTGAAACCCGTGGCCAATCCGGCCCCTAGCACGCTGATCCGAAGCGCATTTCCAATCAGGCTGAGAGCGATGACCATCACCCCGCCAACAAGCGCTGGACGCAGCCTTGGCCGATACAGGACGTTCAGGAACGTCCACAACGCCACCATCAGCAACAGCCCCGAGGCCCCCGAACACGGCAAATCCACCATCACGTCGATGCCGTTGATGCGCAGCCGGGTGCCTTTGCAGATCAGGTCGCTGAAGAACGGCGACAGCATCTGGCAGGCCAGATCAGCCGACGCCAGTTGCAACGGAAATCCGGCGACCCGCTGCAGGATCGGCCCAAGTGGCAGCGCGAACAGGAAGAACACCGCCAGCCAGCCCGGCGACAGCGCCAATTTGCGCCGCTCCAGCCGCATCAGGACAGCCAGCGCATAGACATCAAGCGCCAACGCCAGCGCACTCAGAACGTTGATTGCCAGCATCTGGCCGGCAAGCCGGATTGCGGCAGCGATCAGGAACAGACCAAACGCCCGGGACGTCGGCGGCGGCGCTTCAACGCGCGAACTCATCCCCGACAGGGCGATCAGTGCGGCGAGAACCAGACAGTAGAGCGCGCCCCCCGATTGGTAAGACGGATCACTCCAACTGATCAGCAACCAGCGGATCGGTTCAATTGCCAGCAGTGCTGACGCAAGCGCCAGTCCCACCCACAGCACAGTATCACGGTTTTGGTCCATGCCGCCCTTGTCGCGGCCCCATGTGCAGATGGGCATGTCGTCTTGTGCAGAAGTCGTGCACAGACGGGTGCCGTCAGACGAATGCGAACTCGCTCCCGTTTGCCCGACGCGGGGCACTGTCAGAGGAAACCCGCTTGAGCCAAACGTCACCGCAGACTAGGATCGATGGATGGCCAAGCGCTCCGCATTTCGCTACTTCAAAACGTCGCCCGAGATCATCCGGCTAGCAGTGATGATGTACGTGAGGTTCCCGCTCTCGCTTCGCAACGTCGAGGATCTGCTGCACGAACGTGGGATCGACATAAGCCATGAGACGGTTCGCTTTTGGTGGCAAAGGTTCGGTCCGCTTTTTGCTTCCGAAATCCGAAAACGTCGCGTTGGCGCAATGAAATCTAGCCAAT
>Ga0164241_10006249_pt1 | contig 10909 bp, 6 predicted proteins | sample OricomyardsoilBY_FD_108780 | JGI IMG/M metagenome (GOLD analysis project Ga0164241, IMG submission 108780) | Backyard soil microbial communities from Emeryville, California, USA - Original compost - Back yard soil (BY) | ecosystem: Environmental > Terrestrial > Soil > Unclassified | place: USA... | reverse complement strand
GTCGGCGACGAGCGCCTCGAGCGCGCTCGGATCGTGCCGCTGGAATACGTCGTTGAAGCGGTCGATGACGGTTCGCGTCGAGGGTCGCGCCGTTTCGCGCCGCCGGTGACGCTCTCGCGCGTAGAGCTCGCGTTCTTCCGCGACGGCGCGGGCGACGCTCGGTCGAGCGAGCAGCCGAGCGAGGTAGCGGCGGAGCGGGGGCCAGCGGTCGAGGTCGAGGGGCGTGACCTCGGACCAATGAAGCACGGTGAACAGGTACGCGTCGGCGACCGTGAACCGGTCGAGCAGGTAGTCGTGCTCCGCGAGCCGCTGCGCGACGAGCGCGAGCCGGGCGTCCGCTCTGGCGAGGGCGTAGGCGCGGGCGCCCTCGGGCGTGTCGCTGCCGAGCAGCGGCAGGTACACGGTTTTGTGGAGCTCCGTCCCGACGAAGCTCAGCCACTGCTGCAGGCGCGCACGGCCGAGGGGATCCGCGGGGGCGAGCTCGACCGCGCTCGCTGCGGCGACGTACTGGAGAATCGCGGCGTTTTCGCAGAGCAGGGTGCCGTCGTCGAGCTCGAGGGCCGGCACGAGGCCGAGCGGGTGAATGGCGTGGAAGTCGCGCCCGTCGCCCGTGAGCTTGGTCTTGCTGTCCACCTGGACGAACTGGGCGGGGATCCCGGCCTCCCCGAGGGCGATGCGGGTCGCGAGCGAGCAGGCGAGCGGAGAGAAATACAGCGTGGGCATGCCTGGAGCCTGAGGTCGCCCGCGGCGTGCGTCCAACGCATAGATACCATAACATGTATGCGTGGAACGCATAGCAAGCCCGCGGCCCCGGCTCGAGGTGCGCGACCTCGAGCTCGTGCTGGCGCTGGCGGCGACCGGCAGCACCGTGAAGGCCGCGTCCCGTCTCTATCTCACGCAATCGGCGGTGAGCCGCGCGCTCCTCGCCGTGGAGGACAAGCTCGGCGCGCGGCTCTTCGAGCGCCGCGCCCGCGGGCTCGCGCCGACGGCCGCAGGCGGGAGGCTCGTGGCGGGTGCTGGCGCGCTCCTCGCCGAGCTCAGCGCGCTCGAAGCGGACGCGAAGGCCCCCGCGCTCGTGACTCCGCTCCGCGTCGTGTGCGAATGCTACACGGCGTACCGCTGGCTACCCTCGACGCTGGCGACCTTGGAACGCAGCGGCGCGTCACTCGACGTGACCCTCGCCTTCGAGCACACGGCCGCGCCCGTGGCAGGGCTCGTCGCGGGGGACGTCGACGCGGCGCTGCTCACGACGTCGGCCACGCCGAAGAATTTTCGCGAAATGGCGCTTTTTTCCGACGAAATCGTGTTCGTCGTCGCGGCGTCGCATCCGCTCGCGAAAACCAAGGCGCTCGACCCGGGCGATCTTTCGGGGCAGACGCTGATCACGTCGTCGCAAACCCCGCAGGCGGAGGCGCGTTGGTTTTTCGCGCGTGTGTTCGGTCGGAAGGTGCCAAAACTGAAGACACTGACGTTTCCTTTGACGGAGGTGATGATGGACGCCGCGCGGGCAGGAATGGGCGTGGCGGCGCTGTCGGAGTGGATTGCGTTGCCGTATTTGGCGGCGGGGGATTTGCTGGTGAAGAGGATGAAGGGGAGGGATTTGAAGAGGCCTTGGCGAATGGCGTTCGGCAAGGAGCACGAGGGAGCGGCCAGGAGGTTGGGAATGGCGCTCGGCGGGGTGGTGCCGAAAATTCGGTGAGGGCGTCGCACGCTCGGATGGCCCGGCCCCAGGGGCCGTGTAAGAACCCGCTTTCATGCATCGGCTCACTTTGGTGGACGCCACGCTCGAGCTGCTCACAGCGGCCATGGCCGGCGCGCTGGCGCTCGAGGAATTGCTCGCAGTGTCGGTCGCCGAGGATTGGGCTGGTTTTCCGGAAGCCTTGCCCATCATCCGCGCGGGGTACGCAGCGCATCCGCAGGCGCGGCGCTGGGGTGCGCTGTTTTTCGTGGAACCAAGCGCCCGCGTGCTCGTGGGGTTTGGCGGATTCAAGGGTCCCCCTTCGGAAGAGTCGGTCGTCGAAATTGGCTATGCCATAGCTCCCGCTTTCCAGCGGCAGGGGCTCGCGACGGACGCCGTCGCGCAGATGCTCGAGCGCGCGTTTGCCGAGCCGGCAGTGAGGGCGGTTGACGCCCACACGTTGGGAGAGCCGAACGCTTCCACGCGCGTCCTCGAAAAATCAGGTTTCGAGCGGATCGCCGAGCGCGTCGACCCGGACGACGGAGTCGTGTGGCAGTGGCGGCGAATGCGCCCTTGAATAGGCCCGATTCCCGCCGGGGTGGGCGTGAACCGCGACGTAATTAGGTGTTGATGCCGCCGGACTCCCGGCGTGCTATTTTTGGGTGGGCGATGCGGCGCGGCTCGACGTTGTTACTCGTAGTCCTCATCGGCGCCTTGCCGGGGTGTGGGGCGGGTGCGTCGCGGGGCGACGTCGCCGCGGCGGAACTGGAGGCGTGGTCGGCGCGCGCGGAAGCGATGCGCGAGCACTCACGGCTCGTCGAGCTCGAAACGCGGCTCCACGAGATGGAACGCCGGTCGGCAAGCTACACGCGTCCGTGCGACGGCGGTCCCGACGCGCCGTCGGCCGGAGCCGTGACCGCTCCCGATGCGCCGGAAGCGGAGCCGCTGCGCTCGGAAGGTGACTTCCTCGCCGAGGCGCGCGTCGCCACGCCGGCCTCGGCACCGCCCGCCGCGAAGCTCGCGCTCGCAGCGACGCCGCAAGCAGCCGCTCCCGCCTCCGAGCGAGCACGTCTGGAGCAACGGCTCGAGGGTCTGCGCGAATACGCTTTCGATCCGCAGAGCGGGCTTTCAGCCGAACGCCGCGACGCCCTGCGCGTCCTCTTGCGCCGCGAGCGCCAACTCGACCCGATGAATCCGTGGGGCAACCGCTGAGTTGGCGGGACCTGCCGCGCTTCGACGCCGTAGTTTAGAAGGTCATCGGAAAAATTCGTATCCTGTTGGAGGAAGACGTTTTCCTGAACCATCCGACGCGCGCGTAGCGTCTGCCTCTTGGCGACACGCGTCGTCGTGGAGACCCTCCCATGAGAACCGTCATTTCCAGGCAGCTCGCGCTGTTCGCCTTGCTCGGTATCGGCAGCGCGGCGTGCGGTAATTCGGGCGGCGAAAACAACCAGGTCGGCGGCTCGCCGAGCGGTAGCGGCGGGACGGCCGCGGTCGGCGCTGGAGGCTCCTCAGGGGCTCCGTCCACGGCCGGTGGCAGCGGCGGCTCATCGGCAGGGAGCGGAGCGGCGACGGCCGGTTCGGGCGCGTCGATGAGCGTGGGTGGCGGCGCGCAGGGCGGCGCTGCGGGGACCGTCGGGTTGGGCGGCCGCTCGGCAAGCGGCGGAAGGGCAAGCAGCGGCGGAGCGGGCGCTTCCAATGGAGGCGCGGCGACCGGGGGAGCCTCGAGCGCCGGCACCGGTGGAGCAGGCGTGCCGGGCGAGGGGTGCACCATTGGCGCCTGGCCCACCGCCGATCCGAGCGCAGCGGGCCCGTACAAGGTCGTCACCGAGAACGACGTGGGACCAGAAGCGGGCGTCGCCGGCGACGACGGCATCATTCCGAAGTTCACGCTCTTCTATCCGGAGACGCTGTCGCCTGGTGGGCTTTGCCATCCCGTGGTCACGTGGGGCAACGGCACCGGCAGCACTCCGAATCTGTATCGCTCGCTGCTCGGCAACCTCGCTTCACACGGCTTCGTGGTGATCGGTTCGAATAACGAGAACGTCGGTCAGGGCGATCCGAAACCCATGTTGGTGGGCGTCACGTGGGTCCTCGAGCAGAACGAGGACCCTGCGAGCGTGCTTTATCATCACCTCGACGTGACCCACATCGGCGCCACGGGCCACTCACAGGGTGCTTTCGCGACGAGCTCTGCGTCCGGCGACAGTCGCATCACCACCAACGTGCCCATCGAAGGCGCTCAGGTTCAACGCAACCTGCACGGACCGGCGCTGTTCTTCTGCGGAGGCATGGACGACATCGTCGGCTGCGACGGTGCTCAGAGCGCCATCGATGCCATCACGACCCTGCCGGCCATGTATGCGGAATACCTGAGCGTCGATCACGGCAGCTGGCTCGGGCGCGGGAGCAAACCGAGCGTGGTCGAGAGCGTCGTCACGGCCTGGATGCGTGTGCATCTCATGGCCGACGACGCGCTCAAGCCGTGGTTTTACGGTGCGTCGTGCAAGCTTTGCAGCGACGCCGGCTGGGTGATCCAGCAGAAAAACATGGACTGACCACGGCCCGCCGCTCCACGTAACGCGCTCGAACGAAAACGGCCCGTCGCACCTCTCGGTGCCGCGGGCCGTTGCGCGTCGTCGTCGTACGACTACGGACGCTTTGCCGTCAGCTGCAGCCCATCGAGTTGCCGCAGTTCAGGCACTTGTAGCAAGCGCCGTTGCGCACCGTGATGTGGCCGCACGAGTCGCAGACGGGGGCGTCGCCCATCATCTCTTCGAGCTGAGCGTCAAGGGCGCCGTGAGCCTCCATCGCGTGCTCGGCGGCGGGGGCGACGGACGCGGGCGGGGGGAGCAGGGAAGCCGGCGGGTGCTCCTCCGCGATGAGGCGCGGCACCGTCGGATCTTCGATGGCGGCAGGCGCTTCGGCCGGCTTCACCTGGGCGAAGTCGTAGCGCTTCAAGTATTCGACGCCGAGCACGCGGAAGATGTAATCGACGATCGACGTGGAGAACTTGATGTTCTCGTGGCCCGAGACGACGCCGTGGGGCTCGAAGCGGGTGAACGTGAACTGTTCGACGAACGTTTCGAGCGGCACGCCGTACTGGAGACCGACCGACACGGCCATCGCGAAGCAGTTCATCAGCGAGCGGAAGGCGGCGCCTTCCTTGTGCATGTCGATGAAGATTTCGCCCAGCGACTGATCCTCGTACTCGCCCGTGCGCAGGAAGACCTTGTGCCCCCCGACGTACGCTTCCTGCGTGAAGCCCGAGCGCTTCTTCGGCAGGCGCACGCGATGTCCTTCGGGACGGCGCAGCGTCGACGGCGTCGAGACGACGGCGACGGCCGGGGAAACCGAGCTCGTCTGCTCTTCCTCTTTGCGCTCTTTGTTCGTCGTGTTGAGCGGCTGCGAGGCCTTGCACCCGTCGCGGTAGAGCGCGACGGCTTTCAGGCCGAGCTTCCAGCCCTCCTCGTAGATCTGGCGAACGTCCTCCACGGTGGCGTCGTTCGGCAGGTTCACGGTCTTGCTGATGGCGCCGGAGAGAAATGGCTGTGCGGCGGCCATCATCTTCACGTGTGACATGGGCGGGAGGTAACGCTGGCCCGTCTTGCCGCAGCGGTTCGCGCAATCGAACACGGCGTAGTGTTCGTCACGCAGGCCCGGCGCGCCCTCGATCGTCATGCGGCCGACGATGACGTCGTTGGCTTGCTCGATCTCCGATTCGGTGAAGCCGAGGTGCTTGAGCAAGCTGAAGCCCGGTCGGCTCATCTTCTCGGCCGTCACGCCGAGGCGCTCGTACGTCTCCTTGCCGAGCACCCAGGGGGCGAAGGCGAGGCTCAGCTCGAACACGCCGGGCAGGGCCGCCTCGATCTTGGCGAGATCCTCGTCGTCGAGGCCCTTTTGCTTGAGGGCCGCGCGGCTCACGCCCGGGGCGCCCAGCGTCGTGTTGGTACCCGACACGTAGGCGACGATCTCGCTGATCTGTGCCTCCGAGTAGCGGAGACGGCGCAGGGCCTCCGGCACGGATTGGTTCACGATCTTGAAGTAGCCGCCGCCGGCGAGCTTCTTGAACTTCACGAGCGCGAAGTCGGGCTCGATGCCCGTCGTGTCGCAGTCCATGAGCAGGCCGATGGTGCCGGTCGGCGCGAGCACGGTGGCCTGGGCGTTGCGGTAGCCGAACTGCTGGCCCTGGCGCACGACCTCGTCCCAGTCCTCGCACGCGGCGCGCCAGAGGTTCTCGGGGCAGTCGTCGCGGTTGATGGCGTAGGCGGCTTCCTGGTGCATGCGCATCACGCGCAGCATGGGTTCGCGGTTCTTGGCGTAACCCGGGAAGGCGCCCTTGCTCGCCGCCATCTTCGAGCTGACGGCGTAAGCGTGGCCGCAGAGGATGGCCGAAAGGGCGCCTGCAATCGCGCGACCCTTGTCGGAGTCGTACGGGATGCCCTGGAGCATGAGCATCGTGCCGAGGTTCGCGTAACCGAGCCCGAGCGGCCGATAATCGTGGCTATTTTGCGCGATCGGCTGCGTCGGGTAGCTCGACAGATCGACGAGGATCTCTTGCGCCATGAAGAAGATCTCGATGGCGTGGCGGTAGCCGTCGACGTCGAAGCTGCCGTCCTGGCGCAGGAACTTCGTGAGGTTCAACGACGACAGGTTGCAGGCCGTGTCGTCCAAGAACATGTACTCGGAGCACGGGTTCGACGCGTTGATGGGGCCGCTGTTCGCGCACGTGTGCCAGCGGTTGATGGTCGAATCGTACTGAACCCCCGGGTCGGCGCAGCTCCAGGCGGATTCGGCGATCATGGTCCAGAGGTCGGACGCTTCGTACGTATCGACGACCTCGCCCGTCGTGCGCATGGTCGTCTGCCATTTGCCGTTCGAGAGCGCGGCCTTCATGAACTGGTCGTTCACGCGCACGGAGTTGTTCGAGTTCTGGCCGCTCACCGTGTGATAGGCCTCGCCGTTGAAATCGCTCTCGTAGCCGGCGGCGATGAGGGCGCGGGCCTTCTTCTCCTCGCGCACCTTCCACTGGATGAAATCGACGATTTCGGGGTGATCCATGTCGAGGCAGACCATCTTCGCGGCGCGCCGCGTGGTCCCGCCGCTCTTGGTCGCGCCTGCCGCGCGATCGAGCACCTCGAGGAAGCTCATGAGGCCGCTCGACGTGCCGCCGCCCGAGAGCTTCTCCTGGCGGCCGCGGATCGAGCTGAAGTTCGAGCCCGTGCCCGACCCGTATTTGAAGAGCCGCGCCTCGGCCTTCACGAGGTCGTAAATCGACATGAGGTCGTCGCCGACCGCCTGGATGAAGCAGGCCGAGCACTGCGGGCGCGAGTACGCGTTCTCGGTCATCGTGACCGTGTCCGTCTCCGGCTGCCACGCCCAGTTCCCGCCCGAGCCCTCGATGCCGTACTCGTGGAAGAGTCCGCAGTTGAACCAAACGGGGGAGTTGAAGGCGCCGTACTGGTTGGCGAGCATGAAGACGAGCTCGGCCTCGAACGCGTCGGCGTCCTTTTTCGTGGCGAAATAGCCGCCGAATTGGTCGCCCGCGACGCGGATGGTGTGCGCGATGCGGTGCACGACCTGGCGGACGCTCGTCTCGCCCTGGGATTTGTCGCCGTAGAGGCCGGCCTTGCGGAAGTACTTGGAGACGACGATGTCCGTCGCGAGCTGCGACCAACCGGACGGGATCTCGGCGCCGTCCATCTTGAAGACGACGGAGCCGTCCGGGTTCGTGATGACGCTCTGGCGGCGCTCCCACACGACGGAGGCGAGGGCGTCGAGGTTCGGGTCGGTGTAGCGGCGCTCGACGCTCAGGCCTTTGCGCTTACGGGCGTTCGCGCCCTTCGAGGCAGTAGGAGGCTCGGATTCCATGCCGCTCTGCTTCACGCCCATCTTTTCCTGACCCACGAAGGTTGATTGCGCCATTGGTTCCGTACCTCCAGAGCTCGTCGAATTGCCTGTCTCGAACACAAAAACATCCCGTCGCGCCGGCGCCGCGGGGCTCGATGCCACATCGAGCTACGTTGGCCGGCGCGCTTCCTCGAGCTTCGGATCGCCGGGACTCAGCGACCCTGTACCTGTCGTCTTCGCCAATGGAGCCGCGCGCCCGCGCGACCCCACCCGCGTGCTCTTAACTCTGCTTCTGCTTCGTCCTCGCCTCGACCTCCCGGAGCGGGCGGGCGGGGCGAATTGGGGGCCTGATGCACCCTGGACTTCCGTGCCGTACTGTCCTTCCGAGCAGCAGTAGCCGCCCGAAGTGAGTTCGCACACATACCCCAAGGGCTTGGGTAACGCCAAGCAAAAAACCCAACAGCTTGGGCCTACATTGTCGCTAGGCACGCAAGTGCGCGGCCCCCAACTGGTTTTTTGAGCAGTGAACATTTCACCAACGGTCCTCGCCCAAGCAGTGGACAAGTTTTCCCGAGATCGCACAGTCGGGGCACGGGTTTTCCACCGCGCCCTGGGGATAAGGCGCACTCGCTCGCCCGCGCCTCAGAGGCTTTCCACGGGACGTTCACAGCGGACGCGACCCGCGAGCGGGCGAGGTCCGAGGAGCGCACGGGTTTTCCCCAACATGCGCCCTCGGGCGGGGCTCGTCACTCGTGCGCGAGCGTTTTTTTGATGGTGAAGTCGTGCTCGGGGTCGAGCACTTCCACCGGGCCGAAGCGGGCGAGGGACTTGGCCACGACCTCGGCGTCCCCGGCGACGACCACGACGAGCGAGCCCGTTCGGTAGCCGTGCGACGCGGTGCGGGCGACGGCCTCGGCGTCGAGGTTGCGCACGGCTCGGCGGTAGTCGTCGTACGCGTCGTCGGGCAGTCCGAGCACGAGCAGGCGGCTCGTCAGATCCGCGATGGCTCCGGCGGTCTCCATTTTGAACGCGAAGCTATCGGACAGAAAGCGCGCCGCGCGCTCCAGCTCTTCGCTCGACGCCGCGCTCGTGCCCATGCGCTCGTAGTGCTCGAGCAGGGCCGCGACGGCGTCGGCCGTCTTCGGGGTTTGGGTGCCCGCCGAGAGCACGAGCGGCATCGGTCCGTGCGCGGGTTCTTCGAGCCAGGAGCTCGTGCTGTAGGCGAGCGAGCGCTTCTCGCGCACGTCGAGGAACAAGCGCCCGGCGACGCCACCGCCCAAGATTTGGTTCGCGACCATCAACGCCGGGTATTCGTCGCTCTTGCGCTCGGGGCCGAGCGCACCGACGAACACCTGGCTCTGCGCACTGCCAGGCCGGTCGACGACGATGATCTTCTTGCCGTTCGGGCCGCGTGGCTCGGTGAAGCTCGGCGGCGCGGGCTTCTTCCCGCGCCAGGCTCCGAACGCGCGCGTCGCGGCCTGTTCGGCCGTCGCGGCATCGACGTCCCCCGTGACGACGAGCACGGCGTTCTCGGGCGTGAAGTGCTCCTTGTACCAGGCGCGCACGTCGCCAAGCTTGATGTTTGCGACCTCGTCCGGCAGCGCGTCGAAGCGCGCGTACGGATGGATCGAGACCGGCAGCTCGTAGAGCTCACGGTAGAGCACCATCGACGCGAGCCAGCCGGGGCTCGTGCGCGCGCGGTCCTTCACGCGATCGATCTCTCGCTGCTTGAGCTTCTCGAACTCGAGCGGCGAAAAGCGTGGCTTCTCGGCGACGGCCGCCAGGATCTCGAGCGCCCGATCGAGCTCGCCCGTCGTCACGCCGAGGCCGATGCGCGTCGAGTCGCGGTCCGTCCCGATCGCGAGGCGCGCCCCGAGCGCTTCGGTGCGTTCAGCGAGCTCGCGGCTCGACCACGGGCCGGCGCCGCCGTCCTTGAGCAGCTTGCCCGCGAGAGCGGCGACCCCCGGGAGCTTGCCGTCGGTGGCCTGTCCGGAAAAGACGAGCAAGCGGAGCTCGAGCACGGGCAAGCCGCGCCGCGGCACGATCGCGAGCTCGAGGCCGCCGGGCAGGGTGCGGTGCGTGATGGCGGGGAAGGGCGTGCTCGGTCGGAGAACGGACGTGGGCGGTTCGGATAGCGGATCGGGCGCCGTCGCCGCCGGCACGGCGGACGGCGACACGGCGCGGGGCGCCGTTTGGGGTGGGGGTGACGCGGGGCTCGCGCAGCCGAGCGCGAGCGCGGCGGCCACGAGTGCAAAACGACAGACGGTGACGTACGACGAGCGCTTCATGGCGTGGTCCTCGGCTTCGGCATGACTTCGACCGTCACCCGGCGCTCGTCCGTGAGGTAGCGCGCGGCGGCGGCTTGCATCTCGGCGGCGGTCACCGCTTCGTAGTGTTCGAGCTCGCGCGCGATGTTGCGCGCGTCGCCCCAGAAGAGCTCGTACTCCCCGAGCTCGACCGCGCGGCTCAAGGTCGATTCGAGTCCGAATACGAAGCTCGCGCGCAGGCGCTGCTTCAGGCGCGCCAGCTCCGCGGCCGACGGCGGCTTTTTTCGCACGCGGTCGAGCTCCCGATCGAGCGCCTTTTCGACCGTGGGCAGATCGGAGCGTTCGGCCGCCACGACCTGGACCGTGAACTGGTCGGGCCCCACGAAATCACGGGTGTAGGCGCGCGTTTCGAGGGCGATCGCGCGATTTCTCACGAGCTCCTGGTAGAGCCGCGCGCTGTCGCCGTCACCGAGCAGGAGGGCAAGGAGCTCGAGCGCGTAGTGCTCCGGCGTGTGGCTCGGCGGGATGAGCCAGCCGTAATAAAAGCCCGGGGTCTTGGCGTTGCCGTCCTCGACCTTCTCGCGCGCGGAGGCCGCTTTCGGCAGCTCGGCCGGGAGCGTGAACGGCTCTACGTTGCGCTGAGGAATGGGCGCGAAGTAGCGGTCGACGAGCTCGAGCGCCTGATCGACCTCGAACGAGCCCGCGATGGTGAGCACGGCAGCGTTCGGCGCGTAGTGGTGCTCGTAGAAATCCCGCACCCAGGCGAGCTCGGCGCGATCGAGGTCTTCCATCTTGCCGATGGTCGGGTTCGCGTACGGGGCGTAGCTCGCGAATACGAGCTCTCCCAGTCTGAGTGACGCGGGCGCGTACGCGGCGTTCGCGATGCGCATCCGGTACTCCTCCTTGACGACCGCGCGCTGGTTCTCGAAATTCTCCGCCGAGACGTCGAGCCAGCGCATGCGGTCGGACTCCAGCCACAAGGCGAGCTCGAGCTCGCCCGCGGGCAAGACCTCGAAATAATTCGTGCGGTCGGTGTTCGTCGTGCCGTTCAAGGTGCCGCCGCGCTCGCTGATCAGCGAGAAATGCTGGCCCTTCTTCACGTGCCGGCTGCCCT
>Ga0164241_10006248_pt1 | contig 10909 bp, 6 predicted proteins | sample OricomyardsoilBY_FD_108780 | JGI IMG/M metagenome (GOLD analysis project Ga0164241, IMG submission 108780) | Backyard soil microbial communities from Emeryville, California, USA - Original compost - Back yard soil (BY) | ecosystem: Environmental > Terrestrial > Soil > Unclassified | place: USA... | reverse complement strand
TTCAACCTTCGTTTAATATTCGCCGCAACAACATAATGATCTATCAACGGTGCCATTACATTCATAAATAAAATAGCCAGCATCATCCCCTCGGGATAAGCCGGGTTAAACACCCTGAACATTATGGCAAACATGCCTATTAGAAAACCATAGATGTATTTACCCGTATTTGTATGCGCCGCACTTACCGGATCAGTGGCCATAAAAATGGCACCAAATGCAAAGCCTCCTAAAACAAGATGATGTAAAGGGGTGATCTGCATCAATGTATTTAATCCAAACAGGTTGAATAATAGTGCCATTAAATATCCACCGATAAAAACAGATAACATAATTCGCCAACTACCGATGCCGGTATATAACAAAATGGCTGCACCAATTAAACAGGCAATGGTTGAAGTTTCACCAACAGAGCCGGGGATAGCGCCGACAAAAGCCTCCATCGTGTTGGGAATTTTATCAGCAAAGCCGGCAGCAGCATCTCCTAAAGGAGTAGCACCACTATAACCATCAACTACAGCCTGGCCTTTTTCCAGACTGGTATTTATCCAAACCTCGTTACCCGACATTTTGGTAGGATATGCAAAAAATAAAAACGCTCTTGCTGTAAGGGCCGGATTTAAAATATTCATACCGGTGCCACCAAAAACTTCTTTGCCGATAATCACAGCAAATATGGTTGAAACCGCTACCATCCAAAGCGGCACATCAACCGGCATTACCAATGGTATCAGCATGCCTGAAACCAAAAAACCTTCGTTGATGGTATGCTTCCGGATAATAGCAAAAATGAATTCCACTGTTAAACCGGAGCCGTACGAAACAATAACCAATGGCAAAACCCTGATGGCCCCGAAAATAAAATTATCAATCAAAGAAGCATCATTAATGCCCAATGCCTTATGATGCTGGTAACCCACATTCCACATGCCGAACAGCAGGCAGGGCACCAACGATATCACCACCAGTATCATGGTGCGTTTTAGATCAATAGCATCACGCACGTGTGCGCCTTTTGGAGCTGTAGTGTGATCGGGAACAAAAAGAAAGGTTTCGAATGCATTGAAAGCGGGATAAAACTTCTCCAGTTTCCCGCCTTTTTCAAAGCTGGGTTTTACTTTATCCAGTAATTTTCTAAGTGGCTTCAACTTCAAATATTTAAATGATGAAGATCTGCAATCGCATAATTGTAAGAAATGCTTAGGCTATTAACGCATTCGCCTGTTTTATTTATTGAATAAATATAACAAATAGCTTTCCTCGTTAAAAGTGAATTACACTTAATATCAATTGTTATTAACTGAATTCCCTCCGTATAAGATCAATTCCACGGCGGATGATTTCCTGTGATCTTATTTTTGAAGTGCACACAAATTCACAGAGGGCAAAATCTTCTTCCACTACTTCATAAATGCCCAGCTTTTCCATCAGGTCTATATCTTCAATTAAAATTGATTTTAAAAGTTGTACCGGGTAAATATCCATGGGAAAAACTTTTTCATATTGGCCGGTCATCACAAAAGGGCGTTCTTCTCCATGCAGGTTTGTATTCAGATCATGTTTTTTATTGGGTGTCATCCAGGAAAAAAAAGTACGCGACATGCTGAATTTATTAAACCCGGGGGCAAGCCAACCCATAAATTCAAATTCACCTCCTTCGGGAACTACTGTTACCTGTGCATCATAAAAACCTATATACCCACCAGGTGGAATTTGGTAGCCTGTTAAAATATTGCCGCTGATGATCCTGTTCTCTCCTGCTTTCAATCCTCCATCAGCAATTATATTTTTCACGGGATAGCCAATAATGATCTTATAATATGCAGGATCAATAACGGATGAACCGGTTAAGGCAATTATTCTTGTTGCATCAAATATGCCTTCATTAAATAATTTTCCAATAATCAATACATCCTGCGGATTGATATACCAGACTGTTTCTCCTTTGTTTACCGGGTCAATATGGTGTATCTGCACGCCCACATTCCCGGCAGGATGGGGCCCCGATATTTTATTAAGCACAACGCCTTTTGCATTCATGAAAACAGCAGCAACGTTTGCATCTGCATGAACATTCAGATGTACTTTCCCATCGGTTAATTTTTGCAAGGCATTTAATCCTGTTTGAAAATTGGCCGCAGCATCGTACATAACAAAATCATTATCCGGTGCCAGCGGGTTGCTGTCGAAAGCAGAAATAAAAATGGATTTTGGTTTCTCACCGGGGTTGGCAATAATACCAAATGGCCGCTGGCGGATAAATGGCCAGGCACCGCTGTTCAATAAAGCTTCCGTAATTTGTTTACCGCTTAAATCGCCTGGGTTTGATTTATTAAAAGATTCATACTTAATTTCTTTATCAGCAAGGATCTTTACTTCAAGTATCTTTCTTTTTTCTCCACGAACAATTTCTAACACTTCACCGCTAACCGGTGAACAGAATACAACAGCCTCATTACTCTTATCGTAAAACAAAGGAGTGCCTGCCTTTACTTCATCACCCTCTTTTACCAATAGCTTAGGTGTGAGCCCGGAAAAGTCAGCAGGCCTGATGGCGAATATCTCTGGCAGTGGCAGGTTAACCACTGACTTAGACGCTTCGCCGGACAGTTTAATATCCAACCCCTTTCTTATTTTAATATTAGTTGACATATAATAATTTCAACCAGCTCAAGAGAATTGAGCATTTACCGGGATAGTTTGATAATTCGTATGGCAGTTACTGAATCCTGTACTAAAATACCATAATTTAATAATTTAACGGTGTTGTGCTGCTAAATTTTAATTTTAGTAAAAATTGGTTATTTTTAATCTACGATTGCTATACTCCCAATAATCATTTATTAATAAGCCGAACAACTAATAGCAAGTACAGGAGTTAGCTGGTAGTATGCGTTTACAAGATCAGATACTTCTAATTCTAATAAGGCAATGTATTTACATCACTTTTAAACAAATGTTTTATGGGAGCAGTACACCAGATCATACGGGCAAAAGGCAATACCATTTTTTCAATAGAACCCTGCACTTCAGTTTATAGCGCATTGGAAATTATGCAGGAAAAAAATGTGAGTTCGTTGGTAGTTATGGAAAACGAAAAACTCGTTGGTATTTTTACTGAAAGGGATTATGCCCGTAAAGTGATACTAAAAGGTAAATCATCCATGGAAACACCCATAAGCGATATCATGTCGGGGAATGTGATCACAGTAACACCCGACAGCACCATTGATCACTGCATGCAGTTGATGACAGACAAATTCATCCGCCATTTGCCGGTAGTTGAAAATGACAATTTAATCGGGCTGATTTCAATTGGTGACCTGGTGAAATATAAAATTGAAGAACAGAAATTTATTATTGAAAATATGGAGCATTATATCACCGGCACTTAGGAAATGCTTTAGCCCTATTCATTACTACGGCTAATGAATAATTCAATAAGATAATCCAGTGTTAAGTTAATCGGGAGTTTTGGTGAGTTGTGAGTAGTTGACGCAGGGTAGCTGTCTCACCATTCATCTACATATTCCTCTAACATAACACTAGCAGGGTGACTAAATTTTTTTCATTCCAATAGCAGTTTCAAACGCGGCCCATATTTAGGTCAGTCATAGCATCATTAATATTTTTCACTTTTGCGACAGGAACGGTATCGGCATCACCTACCATTGGACCTTCAGCAGATAATTCGCTTCCTTCTTTTTTTGATTTAAAGATCGGCCATAAAAACTGCGCATACCATTCTTCCTGTTTGTAATGTTTAATGCCGTAGCTTAAAGGATATTTTCTCGTAATGATGCCTGTTCCAAATAGTATATCCCATATAAAAAACATATTGCCGAAGTTGCCTTTGTAGTGACCAACTCCATCACCATCCGTATCTGCATGGTGCGCATGGTGTGTGGCAGGTGTTGATATCAATCTTTCCATAACCCAGCCAATTGGCTTCAGCCATTTAATAGCGTAAAAAGGTTTGTCCCATTTAATACTCGAATGCGCCGCAGTAGTGATCAGCGATTTTATTCCCTTCACAAATAAAGCCGGAAATCCCAAACCCAAATAAACCAATATTGCCGTTAAATAAGTTTGTGAGAAAAAAATGGTATACAAAATATTTTGCCTGCTTGCCATCGCCATGCCCATATAAGGCGCTGAATGATGGGTACGGTGAAAACGCCATAACCATGGCAGCTGGTGATGCAGGCGATGATACCAGTATTGCGTAAGATCATCGGCAACCGCTATAATAAAAAAACCCCACCAGAATGGTACCCATCCAAATATATTTTTCCCATCCGGTAACATAACCGGCAAAAATTTTAAGAAGGTATATGTTATAAAAGGCCGCACTATAATTTTAGGTACAACAAAACAAACAATATCGAGCATCCGCTCATTCTTATTCCAGTGGTTTTCATACAAGCCATAGCCAAATTCAACAATGCCAACGACCACCATTATCACAGGCAAACCCCATGTTCCAAGATTATTGAATAACTGCGCGATAAAACCACCGCCATTCAGTTTTGCATCGGCGGGCACATAGTTCAGCCAGGGTTTATCCCCGGTAATGTACAACGCAAGGAACATCAGCAATACAGGTGTTGCATATAATAAAATACTTACAGCAATATCCTTTGAAATTTTTTGCGTTACAGCCTTTTCTGCTTTCATAAAGATTGTATTTATAGGTTAAGAAATAGTTTAAAGTGCATGTTGAATAATCCAAAGAATAGTGGCGATAATAAAAAGCGGCACAAGAAAGACCAGGATGCCTACCACTATTTTTTTTACAATTGTCCAAATGTCATCGAGTGTCATAAAATCTATTTTAATGATTATAGTTTTCATTAGGCGCTGCGATCAGCAACAAACTAAAAGGAATTATTTTTTTAAAAAGGATTGTCATAGCAGCTGATGCTTTTAAAAAAGATGATAACCTCCTGCCTTCAATTACATTTATATGAAACGAGTGAATTTCCTGCTAAACCCTGGTTCCTGTTATATTTATTATATGAAGACAGAAGGTTATCATCGGGAATTATTTTATTAAAATGAACCGGTATTCTGATGTTTATGTTTTTATTTATTTTGATGAAGATGCGGGTGTAGCCTGCTGTTGTGGTGCAGCATAACGTTTCCTGATATTTTCGAAAACATCATCCCAGGTAATCAATGGATAGAGGCGATTTTGTTTAGCCTGTTCATCAAACAATGCTTTTAATTCTTTTAATTTTTCCGGGTATTTTTTTGCGAGATCAACACGCTCATTAAAATCTTCATCCAGGTTGTACAACTGCCAGTCGTTATGCGAGGTATCTGCAACCGAATAATTACCTAAGAAACCGTTTTTTGAAGAAGGTTGAAAAGCATAAGCAGCCTTCCATCCGTCTTTATAAACAGCACGTGAACCGAAAATGTAGTAATACTGAATAGTATGCCTTGATGGCGCAGATGCGTTGCTAAATGAAAATGCCATTGATGTGCCTTGTAAGCTATCCTGTTTAATATTTTTTATTGTGGCAGGTGCCTTAACACCGGCGATATCAAGTGTGGTTGGTAAAATATCTGTTATATAAGTGTATTGGTTGCGTAAGCCGCCTTTCTCAGTAATGCCTTTAGGATAAAATACGATCAATGGATTATGTGTCCCACCTTCACTATGTGCATCCTGTTTCCAGTATTTGAATGGTGTATTGCAAGCTTGTGCCCAACCCAAAGGATAATTCACTTCAATGCCGGCAGGTTTTCCAATCTCATCAAACTTTGATAAATTATACTTCAGGCTTTCTGCTTCTGAAAGTTTTTTACCAAAAATGGGCTGATCGATATCGCCATATAAAGTGCCTTCCTTGCTGGCGCCATTATCGCCGATCATAACAAAGATCGCCGTGTTTTCTAACTGGTTCAGTGCTTTCAGTTCATCAATCAATCTTTTTATCTCATGATCTGTATACGTAAGATAAGCTGCATATACTTCCATAAAGCGCGCATACAATCTTTTCTCATCTGCAGAAAGCGTATTCCATGCTTTTATGCTTGAATTACGTTCAGGCAACTGTGCATAAGAGGGCAATAAACCCAGCTTCTTTTGATTAGCAAAAACTTTTTCACGATACACATCCCAGCCTTCGTCAAACCTGCCTTTATATATGTCGCGCCATTCATCAGGCACCTGGTGTGGGGCATGCACAGCACCGGGAGAATAGTACAGGAAAAAAGGTTTGCCAGGGGCCGCTTTCTTCTGTCTTTTGATATAAAAGATCGCTTTGTCTGTTATCTGCTCATTTAAATGCCTGCCATCGGTTTCTACCTTGGCATCATCTTCTGCAAGATCCGGTTTATACTGGTCTGTTTGTGAACCAAGAAATCCAAAGAAATGCTCAAAGCCTTTAGCGCCGGGCCAATGATCAAAAGGGCCGGCGCTATTATTTTCTTCATCAGGTGTTACACCATATTTGCCTACAGCAAAAGTGCTGTAGCCACCTGTCTTTAGTATCTCCGCAATGGTACCGCTGCTTGAAGGAATTTTGCCATCCCATCCCGGGAAACCCGCACGTATAGTAGCATGCGCAAAACCTGCAATGTGCACATAAGAACTATTCCTTCCGGTTAATAAAGCAGCACGTGTTGGCGCACATATAGCTGTTGTATGAAAGTTGGTATACCGCAAACCATTATTGGCGAGGCTATCAAATGTTGGTGTTGGAATTAAACCACCAAAAGACGAGCTGGCGCCAAAGCCAACATCATCCAATAATATCCAGATAACATTGGGTGCACCTTTAGGAGCGGTTACCGGCGATGGCCAGTATTCCCGGGATTCAGCCAGTGTTTTGCCGATCGTTCCTTTGTAGGTTTCGTCCTGCTGTGCATTCGCTTTTATGAATAGCACAACCGCGATGAATGCAGGTAATAACCGCAGCGATGATCCTGGTTTCATTATACAGTGTTTAAATGTTTAAAATGCTTTATTACCGGATTCACTATCCGGCAGTTTTATCTCTCATTTTTAGAGTGGCAACCCTCTGCTTTCATTACAAGCACTTACCACCAGATACCTGCTTTGAAAGACAGAAGGTTTTCACCCCGTAACAATTTTATTTGCCTTTACCCGGCGGTGAAGGCGGCGCTTTAAATGTTTGTGTTTTTTTGGAGTTGATGAATTTTTGCTGATATACATCTTCCCATGAAATAAGCGGGTACACATTATTTTCTTTCAGTTCCTTATCCAGCAAGGCTTTCAGCTCCGCTAATTTTTCAGGATACTTTTTTGCAAGGTCATTCATTTCATTAAAATCTTCATTGATGTTATACAGCTCCCAAACATCTTTATCAAAATCACTTTTAGGTAACGGTGTGCCACCAAAAGCTGAAGCGTCTATTGCATCCGGATGGTGTGCAGCCGCAGCTTTCCATCCATCTTTATACATTGCTCTTGAACCGAAGATGTAGTAATATTGTTTGGTATGCCTTGATGCTGCTGTTGCATTGTTTATTGAATAAGCCAGCGAAATACCCTGCAGTGTATCCTGCGGGATATTGCGGATAGAGGCAGGTGCTTTTATACCGGCTATTTCAAGCGTGGTGGGCAGCATATCTATTACATGCCCGTATTGATTGCGGATGCTTCCTTTGTCTGAAATCTTTTTAGGATAGAAAACGATCAACGGGTTGTGTGTGCCGCCTTCGCTGTTGGCATCCTGCTTCCAGTATTTGAATGGTGTATTGCATGCCTGCGCCCAGCCTAAAGGATAGTTGGGTTCTGTTTCAGGTTTGCCGATCTCATCTACCGCTTTTGCAACTTTATCCAAATAACCGGCTTCCGTTATTGTTTTATCATAACGCGGCCCCCAGGCTTTTTCAACAACACCATTATCGGTGCCTTCTTTGCTGGCGCCGTTATCGCCTATCATTACAAATATTAAAGTATTATCAAGCTGGCCTATCTCTTTTATATAGTTCACTACCCTGCTAACCTGGTAATCAGTATAAGTAAGATACGCTGCATATACTTCCATAAAACGTGCATAGACCTTGCGCTGTTCCGGCGTTAAACTCTTCCAGGGTTTCATGTGCGGATTGGCAGCCGGCAATTTTGCATCGGCAGGAATAATACCCAGTTTTTTCTGGTTGGCGATTACTTTTTCGCGGTACACATCCCAGCCTTCATCAAACTGGCCTTTATACAGATCTCTCCAGTCGTCAGGCACCTGGTGTGGAGCATGTACAGCACCCGGAGCATAGTATAAAAAGAAAGGTTTATTCGGATCTGCTTTTTTTGTTTTGGAAATATAGCTGATAGCTTTATCTGTAAGCTGCTCGCTGAAATGGCGGCCATTAGGAGTAGCAGACGCATTATCTTCCACCAGTGCAGGTTTATACTGGTCAGTTTCAGAACCTAAGAAGCCAAAGAAATGTTCAAAGCCTTTACCCAATGGCCAGTGATCAAAGGGGCCTGCATCTGTTGCTTCCGCATCAGGCGTTACACCATATTTGCCAACAGCGAAAGTTGTATAACCGGCCTGCTTTAATATTTCTGCAACGGTGCCGTCTTTTTCAGGAATATAACCATCCCAGCCCGGGAAGCCGGCGCTGCCCCAGTAATGTGCAAAGCCGCTCATGTGCGCTGTCCCGCTGTTTCTGCCCGTAAGTAAAGCAGCACGTGTAGGCGCACATATAGCTGTTGTATGAAAATTAGCATAACGTAACCCATTGGCCGCAAGGCTATCGAACATGGGCGTTTTAATTAACCCGCCAAACGGGCTTGATGCCCCAAAACCAACATCATCTATCAATACCCATACAATATTTGGAGCGCTTTCCGGCGCCTTTACAGCATCGGGCCACCACTCTTTACTTTCATCGAATGTTTTACCAATGGTGCCTTTATAAGGCTGATCGCTTTGTGCATTTATTTTAATGCCCGTAATCAATACCATTAAAAAGAAAATGAAGAATTGTTTTTTCATGTGCGCGGTTTTATTTTATGATGATGATGCTTTTGTTTACTTATTAATTTTTAATTCACCTATTGCAATGGAGTTCTCACCGGCTGCTGCATACAGCAGGAACCACTTATTGTTTTCAACATATACATAAGGATCTCTTAACTGGCGAACCTTGCCATAATACAATCCCGCATCAGATTTTATAACCGGAAGATCTGCACCTTCATAACCGGTAGCAGGTGCAGCAACTTCAATTGGGGCAGAAGCTTTCCAGCTAAGCCAGTCATCATTTAAATTGATTTCAGATAATTGAATGCGTTCCGGTGTATCGCCAATGCGGGAATAGAAAACATATAAAGTATTGCCTTCAACTTTAACAGCCACATGCCTTAATCTTGATGCGCTGTCTTTTGTGCTGAAAGGGTTATTCCCCCTTTCAAAAGTTGCGATACCATCTTTTGAACGGCCTACAATACCTGTTCTGGCTAAAGAATAATAACTGTCTTTCCATTTAAACACACGGAAATAAGAATCGCCCAACACGGTTGAATCAGCAGTAAAATGAATACCATCTTTTGATACAGCGCGTAAAGAATACTGCCCTTTCTTTCCTTTATACTCAAGCGGGCAATGGAAGTACATAATGAATTGCTTACAAGGTGGGTCAGACAATACATCCGGTGATGCGATATGCGTAACCTGGTCGCCTTCATTTTCTTTACCATCATGCCTTACACTTTCGCCGGAGGCAAATGGCGCCTTATTGCAGATACAATCTTCAATATGCAATGTGCCGGGTGTATAAATTTTCCACGGGCCTTTCAGATCATTAGCATAAGCAAGGCGTATGTATTTCCCTTTATGATGCGCGAAATACAAATAGTATTTACCTAATTTATTGGGTAACCAGCCCGGCGCTTCAATTAAGGATGGGCCATTGATGTCGTCACCTTCTTCTGTTGAAGGCAACATATCAGCCGTAATGATGGGGTTATTTACAAACCGCTCAAACGACACTGTTTGTGCCTGTACGCTGAGTGTAAACAAAGCAAGCGCAATGCTTATTACAATAAACCAAAAACAATGCTTGTATGTAGTTTCTTCTTTCATTTTTTCAGATTATGAACGGCGATCAAAACATATATTTTACCTGTTTCATTTTACATCCTGTTCAATTGTTATGCGATGTTTAGCGCTCCTTCGGCTGCTTTTAATTTTTCAGTAACCACGCTGCTTGCTGTCTCCCGTGTTTTGCCTTGAACGCCTTTAAAAACAGGCCCGGAATCATACTGCGCATACACACGGCCATGTGTTGAAAACAGGAACAATAACAGCATATATGCGCAGCAGAACTCCAGGTACAACTTCATAAATATTTTTAAAAAATTACCAACCGGGATTTTGTGTGAGTGCCGGATTTAATTCAATTTCAGATAGCGGTACCGGGTATAAAGTATCCTTTACTGCTGCGCCTGTTTTTGCAGGAAATTTTTTCAACGCATCATACAAATAAGTGCCGCCTCTTCTTGACAAATCGAACCAGCGGTTGCCTTCCTGGATAAATTCTTTCCTGCGTTCAAGAAAAACAGCTTCCCTGAAATCTGATTGATTGAGCTCCGGTGTTAAGTTTTCAATATGCGCTCTTGTTCTCACCTTATTAATAGCATCATACGCTTCCTGCGTTGGGCCGCCATTTATTTCATTCAATACTTCTGCATACATCAGTAAAACATCAGCATAACGGATAACAGGAAAGTTCAACCCGCTTTGTGCCTGGTTAGTTAATGGATTAAGTGAATAATCTATCCATTTATTAAAACGGGGTGCGCCAAAATTTACAGTTTGTCCCGTAGCAGGATTGTATTGTGTTGTGAAGAATGTTACAGCACGTCTTGTATCACTAGCATCAAACATTAAATAAAGCGTGCTGTCTGAAGGGCCATCACCGGGATACA
>Ga0164241_10006247_pt1 | contig 10909 bp, 9 predicted proteins | sample OricomyardsoilBY_FD_108780 | JGI IMG/M metagenome (GOLD analysis project Ga0164241, IMG submission 108780) | Backyard soil microbial communities from Emeryville, California, USA - Original compost - Back yard soil (BY) | ecosystem: Environmental > Terrestrial > Soil > Unclassified | place: USA... | reverse complement strand
GATCGCCAGCTCCCGTCCGCTCATTCTCGGCATCATGAGATCGGTGACGAGCAGCTTGATGTCGTCCGCGGAGCGGCCGTAGCGTTCGAGCGCCGTCGGGCCATCACCGGCGCTCAGCACGGTGTACCCAAACCGCCGCAGAGCCGTGGTCACGAGCGTCAGGATCGTCTCGTTGTCTTCCACGACGAGCAGCGTTTCATTGCCGACGGCTCTGGCGACGGGCGTCGGCGCAGCTTCCGCACCGCTCCTCACCGACAGGTGGGCGATCACGTCGGTGATCGCGGCGATGGCGGCATCCACCGCGGCCACGGCGGCGGGAGACGCCGTGGTGAGCTCCGCCTTGACGGACAACGTGTGGTTGAGGGCCGACGTCAGCAGCGACATCACGTCCGCCGTACGGCTGGGGGCGCCCATGGACTGAGCGGATTTTACGTCAAATGGTGGCCGGCTGTGCAGCGGTCATCTCGCGGGCACCGGCGTCCGTGAAATAGAGACGATCGTGATAGCCGCGCGTCAGAAGCAGTTGCAGACAGCTGATGTGGCGTTCGGCAAAGGCGGCTTCGCAGAACGCCAGATACAAATCCCACGCGCGACTGAACCGGTCGTCCATGCCCAGCCGCCGGACGCCGTCGAGATTGGCCAGGAACCGCGCGCGCCATTCATGCAGCGTGCGGGCGTAGTGCGTGCCCATGTCTTCCAGATGGAAAGGCCGGAACGACGTGACGCGGCCGATCGACGCGAGCATCTCGGAGACCGCGGCCAGTTCAGATCCGGGGAAGATGTAGGTCTGCATCCAGTCGGTGGTCTTGCGATAGATGGGGAAGTCCTGCTCGTTCATGGTGATGCACTGCAGCAGCGCGGTGCCGTCGGGGGCGAGCAGGCGGTCGCAGGCCGCAAAAAAATCGTCGTAGTAGCGGAGGCCGACGGCCTCAAACATCTCGATGCTGACGATCTTGTCGTAGCGTCCCGTGAGGGCGCGGTAGTCGCTGGCCAGCAGCGTGATGCGATCCCCGGCGGCGCCGAGCTGGCTGAAGCGCTCGGCGGCATAGCCGTACTGTTCCCGGCTGATCGTCGTGGTCGTCACCCGGCACCCGTAGCGGGTCGCGGCGAAGGCGGCGAAGCCGCCCCAGCCGGTGCCGATCTCCAGCACGTGGTCACCGGGACCGAGCTGCAGCTTGCGGCAGATGCGATCGAGCTTCTGGATCTGCGCGGTTTCGAGTGAGTCGCGCGGGCTCTCATACCAGGCCGCCGAGTACATCAGCTCGCGGTCCAGAAACAGCCGGAAGAAATCGTTGCCGAGGTCGTAGTGCTTGGCGATGTTGTCGCGGCTGCCGTCGATCGAATTGCGTCGCAGGAAGTGCGACGCGCGGTGCAGTTGGCGCGCGGCCCACGAGACCGGGCTGTTCAGCCGCTGCATCGCCGAGTTGTTGCGCAGCGCGAGCCGGATGAGCGCCACCAGATCCGGCGAACTCCAGTCGCCGTCGACAAACGCTTCGCTGAGGCCCATCTCGCCGCCGGTCAGGATCCGTCCGAAGACCCGCTCGTCGTGCACGACCATCATCGACGTCGGCTGATCGGCACCCGGGCCGATGTCGAAACTGCGATCGGGGCACACCAGCTCCAGCCGGCCGTGCATCGCGTGTTCTCCGGCGTTGAGAAACACCGTGCGCGCTGTCCGGTTCCACCACGTCATGCCCGTGTCTCCTGCTCCTGACGTACTCGATCCTATCGAGTTCTACGGGCCTCAGCCTCGGCTGGATGTGACGCGACCGGCTCTCGGGCCGGGACTTCGTAGTGTGGCAGGCCCTTGAACCACAGGCGGGCCGCCTCCCAGTGAATCGCGCCGATGACCTTGGCGGTCATGAAGGGCTGACGAATCAGGGCGCGGCGCACCGTCCGCGCCGACCATGGCTGTCGCTGGAGCGTCAGCGTCGCGTCGAAGTACGGCCGTGCGCCTTCCGGGCCGTGCAGATACGTGTTCATGTGGGCGACCAGCGCATCGCCCGGCTCGGTCAATACGAACTCGTAGTCCATTTCCATGGGCATGAAGGGCGAGACATGCATCGCCTTCGGCGTGCGGTGTCGCAGGCCGGCCGGCGTTCGGTGCGCCACGCGCGCATCGATCCAGTACGCGCGCTGGTCGCCGAACGTGCTGTTCACTTCGTTCAGCACCGCGGCGAGACGGCCCGCGCGGTCGTAGCAGTAGTAAAACGAAATGGGATTGAACGCGTAGCCGAGATAGCGCAGATGCGTCAGCAGGCGGATGGGCCCGTCGGGCAGCGCGAGGCCGGCGGCGGCGGCGCTGGCCGCCAGACGCGACCGCAGCGGCAGCGACGGGTCACCGAGGTGGTCGCGTTGGTCGAACGTGGCCCAATTGAAACGGTTGTAGGACGTGACGCGCGAGACCTGCATCTGGGCCTCGACCTGATCGACGTCCACCATCGCCATGAACAGCGAGTAAGTGAAGGCGTGCGGCTTCGGGTGAAACCGGCGGTGCCGCAGTTGACCGGTGTAAAGGGCGGCGCCGTCTACCATGCCACGCCAAGTGATTCGGCCACACGCACGGCGGAACGCAGTCCGTCTTCGTGAAAGCCATAGAACCAATAGGCGCCGCAGTAGTGGACCCGCGCCCGGCCGCTCACCTCGGCCCAGCGTGGCTGGGCCGCGATCGCGTCACGGGTATAGAGCGGGTGGGTGTACGCCATACGGGCCAGGGTCTTTGACGCCTGGATCGGGCGTGGAGGATTCAGGGTGACGCAAAAATGTTCGGGGACATCCAGCCCCTGGAGACGATTGACGTCGTAGGTGAGTGTGGCCGCGCCGCCTTCGCCGAGGTGGTAATTCCAGGCCGCGCGCGCCGCCGCGCGGCGCGGCAGGAACGAGTCGTCGGTGTGGAGCCAGGTGTCGTTGCGCGACGTCGTGAACGCCGACAGGACCTCGCGCTCCGCAGGCGTCGGATCGGCGAGCAGGGCGTACGCCTCGTCGCCGTGGCACGCCAGCACCACATCGTCGAACCGCTCGCGCGTCGCGTCGGTGAAGGTCAGCTCGACCTGTTCGGGCAACGCCGCCTCGGTGTGCGGCACGCTCTCAGACCAAATGCGCCGGACCGCCGAGACGCCGAGGCCGGTGCGTACGCGGCCATCGAGCGACGCGACGAGCTTGGGGATGTAGGCGCTGCTGCCGCCGACGACCACGCGCCAGGTGGGATGATTCCGCACGTAGAGCATGCCGTGGTTGTGGAAGAAACGGATGAGCGTGACGGCGGGGAACCGCCGGATGTCGGCGAGTGAGGCCGACCAGATCGATGACGCGAGCGGGAAGAGATAGCGCTCGGTGAAGTAGTCGTTGAATTTGTGGCTGTCGAGGAAGTCGCCGAGCGTGATGCGCTCGGCGTCGCGTTCGTCGAGCAGGCGCGGTGCGAGGCGGCCGAACCGCAGGATGTCCCGGACGAGTCCGTAGTGCGCCGGGCTGGCCCACAGCCGCGGCGTCGCGAAGAATCCGCCAATGCTCTTCGTGCTGTATTCGAAATCTCTGGCGGGCCACGAGACGCCGAACGTCATGTCGGAGTCCTGCGTCGCGACGCCGAGTTGGTCGAAGAGCCGGATGAGGAGCGGATAAGTGCGCGCGTTGTGCACCAGAAAACCGGTGTCGAGCGCGAGACGGCCGTACGGCCGGTCGATCAGATGCGTGTGGGTGTGGCCGCCGAGCCGGGTGTCCCGTTCAAATACCGTGACGTCATGCGCGCGCGCCAGCAGCCACGCCGCGCCGAGGCCGGCAATCCCCGACCCGACGACGGCGATCCGGCGCCGCGGCGAGCCGGTCACACCGTCGGATGTTCGTGGGTATCGGGCGCGCGGAACGGACGCAGATCGCGCGTGACGCGGATCCACGACAGGGCCTTGAGGATGTAGTACGTCACGTCGACTTCCCACCAGCGAATGCCCTGGCGAACGCTCGACATGTAGAAGTGATGGTTGTTGTGCCAGCCCTCGCCGAGCGTGACGATGGCGAGGAAGAAGTTGTTACGGCTTTCGTCGGGCGTCGGAAATCGGCGCGAGCCCCAGACGTGCGACAGCGAATTGATCAGGAAGGTGCCGTGGTAGAGCACGACCGTGGCGACCACGAATCCCCAGACGAACGCGTCCCAGCCGCCGAGCCAATAGACCGCCGCGCCGTACGCGACGGCCGGCACCAGGTGGTACTTGTCGAGCCAGCGGAGTTCGGGAAACTTTCCGAAATCGGAGACGCGCGACGGATCGTAGTCGTCATACTCGTCGGACAGGATCCAGCCGACGTGCGACCACCAGAACCCTTCCTGCACCGCCGAATGCACATCCGCCCGACGGTCGGACATCAGGTGGTGATGCCGATGATGCGCCGACCACCAGAGCACGCCCTTTTGTGCCGAGGTCTGCGCCATGAACGCCATGACGAACTGCCAGAACCGGTTGAGGCGGTAGGATCGATGACTGAAATAGCGGTGGTAGGCCGCGGTGACAAAAAACATGCGCAGCGTATACGAACCGACCAACCACAGGACCAACGACCAGTGGAACGGGAAGAAGAACACCGCCAGCACGCTCGCGTGCATCAGGAAGAACGGCAGCCCGGTCGCCAGACTGTAGCGCCGGCGGTTCACAACCAGTTCGGTCATCCCTGCAAGTTTACCATTGGCTGCCATGTGGACGCTGGCGCGTAACCTCGTCGAACGCGGCTGGGCGCCGGATGCGCTGATTCGCGCGGGAATCCGCCGAAATCTGGCGTCCCGGCTCGTCAGCGAACGCGCGAAAGACGCCGCCACCCGGGCGGCGTTTATCGAGGCGCGCAAACACGGCCCCATCGCGGTCGATACGCGGGCGGCCAACACGCAGCACTACGAAGTGCCGACGGAGTTCTACCGATACGTGCTCGGACCGCATCTCAAATACTCCAGCGCCTGGTTTGCGTCCCCCGAGACGAGCCTGGCCGACGCCGAGGCGGCGATGCTGGCCACGACCGCCGCACGCGCCACGCTCGCCGATGGCCAGCGCGTGCTCGAACTCGGGTGCGGGTGGGGATCGCTGTCGCTGTGGATGGCGCGTCGGTTTCCGACGAGCGAAATCATCGGCGTATCGAACTCGCGCACGCAGAAACACTGGATCGACAGCGAAGCCGCGCGCGGCGGGCTGACGAACCTCACCATCCTGACGGCTGACATGAATACGTTCGAGCCGCCCGGCGCTTTCGACCGCATCGTGTCGGTCGAGATGTTTGAACACATGCGGAACTGGCAGGCGCTCGTCGGCAAGGTCTCGGCGGCGCTGACCGACGAAGGACGATTCTTCCTGCACATCTTCACGCATCGCCACTGGGCCTACGCCTATGAAGTGGAGGACGCGTCCGACTGGATGGCGGAGCATTTCTTCTCGGGCGGGATCATGCCGAGCGACGAGATGCTCTACGCATTTCAGGGCGACCTGCAAGTGGCCGAGCACTGGCGCGTGAACGGCACCCACTACGAACGCACCGCCAATGCGTGGCTCGCGAACATGGACGCGCACGCGCCGCAGATCATGGCGCTCTTTGCCGAGACCTACGGCGCGGACGCGCGCATGTGGTGGCATCGCTGGCGCGTGTTCTTCATGGCCTGTGCGGAACTCTGGGGGTACGCCGAGGGCACCGAATGGCTGGTGTCCCACTACGTCATGCAGAAGCGGTGATCAGCCGATCTTCAACTCGAGCGTCGACGCGAAGTCGGTCAGCCATTGACGCACGCGGCGTCGCCGGTCCGGACCGAGCAGCAGAAACTCTTTCTGCACGGGGCGCAACATGCGCAACGTCGGGTCGGCATGCTCGAAAAACCCGGCGCGACGCAGCAGCACCGGCTCCTGTGCCGGCTCCGGCGTGGCGAGCAGCAGCGTGATCGCGCGCGCGAGCGAGTCGTCAAAGTTACCGCCCGGGTGTCCAAGCTCGGCGTACGCCGTGTCGAACAGCGTCTTCAGATTGACGTAGAGCTGCGCCGCGTCGCCCGCGCGGATGGATGTGAGCGCCGTGACGTTGCTCTCCCAGCGCACATAGGCGGCCGGATTAATGGTGCCGCTCTCGGTCCCGAGAATCACCAGGCGCGTCGGCGGTTTCAACACGCGGAGGGGCACGTCCGGCGTCTTGCCGTCACCGATCTGCTCGACCGTCAAGACCGACGCGCGGATCAATCCATCCGTGGCGAGAAAGCGCGCGAGCTGCGGGTGCTCCGAGAGCAGCGCGACAAATTCGCGTACACGCGCGTCGGAGGCATCGAGCGACGGCAAGGCGATGCCTTCCGGACGCGGTCGCGTGGTGCCCACCGCGACATCGGTGGCCAGCGTCGGCGGTGGCGACGCGGGGATCGTCGGCTTCCGGGTCAGCCACCAGAAGTAGAGGCCGCCGCCCGCAATCAGGACCGCCGCAACCGCAATGATCCAGCGCGAGCCGGACCGCGAGCGCGGCGGCGTCGGATGCGACGGCAGCGGGCTCGACGCGCGGCCCAGGGGAAGATCGTCGTACGCCATTGGCAGCTGGTACTAGCCTAGCCTGTGACTAGTCAGGATCAAAGTCATCAAGATGCGCCGCCTCGCGGGGCTGGCCGCCGTCCGGGCCTGACGACATGCGGATCAGGATCGGCGTGCGCGTCCAGAACGTGTGTCCGCAAGCGCTGCAGCGGACCGGGTACGTGCGGGTCAGCGCGGATCGGGCGCGCTCGAAGCCGGAGTGGCGATGCGTGCGGTACAGAAACGGCCCATGGCACCGTGGGCATTTCGTCAAGGTCGCCACGCTGCCAGCGTCTGGCGCCGGCGCCGGCGGCGTGTGTTCGATCGCAGGGCCTGAGCTGGGCGAGCTCGACTCGTCCGCCACGGCCGGTTGCGGTGTGAGCGCGCCGTCGTGCCAGTACCGGGCGATCAAGCCGAGCATGCGGGCGCCGCCGTCCACATTGCCGCTGTGCACCGTCGGCGGCGCCGACGGCCATCGACCCGATTCCGCCATCCAGGCGACCAGGTCGTAGCCGGTGGGCGTGTGCTCGCAGTGGCGCCGGCCGGAACTTTTCAGGTGCTCGCCGCGCCCGATGCAGGCCTCGCACCAGCCGAGATCGTAGTCGAGCGAGATCTCGAGGACCAGGCCGGCTTCGACGAGCCGCCGGGCATTTCGCACCGTCGTGACCCGTAACCAGCCCGGCGGCGCCGGGCGGCTGTCGTCGAGCCACACGCGGAGCGAACTGCGGAGTGACTCGGCGCGCTCCAGCACCAGGCTCGTCAGCGCATCTTCGTCGCGCTCCTGCAGCACGTCCACATTGAGATCGCGGTCGAGCCGCAGTGCCGGCAGATCGGGAAACGCCTCGTCCGGCTTCCACACATCCGGCAGACGGCCACGCCATTTGCACGTGTCACACCGGAACCACTCGGTGTTGGACCACCAGCTCTGAAAGCGTTCCGACGCCGTGTGCGCGCGCGACGGCCGCAAGTGCGAGTACCCGCACTGCGGACAAACGCGAGGGGCGCCCGTGTCGGTCACGAGACTCGTTATTTGATGTCGCGGACCGCAAGCCGCGCCCAGTCCCAGCCTTCGAGCCCGCGCGCGTTCACGGCTTTGACCGACACGACGCTCCCGGCCGGCACGGCCGGTAGTGTCGCGTGGTTGGTCGTCACCGTCACGCGCGTCCGCAGCGGATCGGTCTCCGGTCCGTAGGCCACGAGGTAACTCCGCACGCCCTTTTCCGGGCTCGCCGTCCACGACACGCTCAACGTGCCGTTCTTCCGTTCGGCCTTCAGATCGTTGATCCGCGACGGGCTCGACGCGAGATAGACCAGCGTGGCCGCCGTGACCTTGGCCGTCTCCGTGATCTGCCGGAAGTTCATCGTCTCGATGAAGTCGGTCGGCTGGTGGTAGTTCGGATTCGCCAGCACCGGGTACGACCCGATGCCGCCGACGATGTCGCCCCAGCCGTCGTAGAACGCGTTGGCGTCCGTGCCCTTGTAATACTTGGCGTCGTACAGAATCAAATCGGTAAAGAGAAAAGACGCGCCGTGCTGGATGTCACGGATGCCGGCATTCGAGTACCGGATCGTGTTGTCCATGCGCTGGCTCTCACCGCCCCAGCCGATCATGTCGTTGTTGAGCGCGCCGACGACGCGCCATTTCTTTTCGGCGGCGAGCCGGACAAATTCGCGGCTGCCCAGCAGACCCGCTTCCTCGCCCGTGAACGAGGCGAAGACGACCGTGGCCGGGAGCGGCACATCCGACAGCAGCCGTGCGGTTTCGAGGAGCGCCGCCGTACCCGACGTGTCGTCATCGGCACCGGGGCCCACGACCACCGAGTCGAAGTGGGAGCTGACGACATAAATCAGCTCCGGGTTTTCCGTGCCGAGTTTGACGTTGACCACATTGGCCGTGCGGCCGCCCTGCGCCTGCGGCGGCGAGAACCACTGCTGTTCCGGGGTGTACCCGAACGACGCGTAGGTCTTCGTCAGGTACTCGATCGCTTTGTTGTTGCCCGGCTGCGACACGTATTTCGAATCGAAATCGAATTGCGTCTTCTCGTACTCGTACACACGCGACACGGACGCCTTCGCGACGACGCGCTTGATCAGGTCGGCGACGGGCGCGAACGTGCGCGTCATGCGCTGGCGCAATTCGTTCTCCGCGGCCTGCTGCCGGCCGAGACGCGCCAGAATCTCCGCGGTCGAGACCTTCGTCGTGAGGTCGACCAGATACACGCCGCGCTCGGGCGAAACGGTGTCGCCGTCGCGTTCGGCGCTGATGACGAGCCGGTGGCCATCGGCGGACGGCAGCCAGATGTACTCGGGACTGATGGTGCGGATGGTGTTGTTGGCGAAGAGACGCGTGCGCGTGGCCGACGGCGCGGCGGCCGTCAGATCGTAGATCTGCGACCGGCGATGTCGCGCTTCGCCCATCATGCTGAGGAGCGTGGTGCTCGACAGGAAGCGGGGCAGGAGGTCGTGCTGGATGTCGCGCGTGATGCGGCGGCTGGTGCCGTCGGCGCCCGTGACGTACACGTCCCAGTCGGTGTCGGTCATGTACTCGTAGGCGACCTGGCTGCCGTCGGGTGACAGGGCCGGCGCGTTGACACGCGAGCCCGTGCGCATGGCGGTGGCCTCGCCGCCAAGGGTCGACTGTTTCTCGACCGTGCACGTCGCGCCGTCGCGTGCGAGCCAGGCGATGGTCTTGCCATCCGCCGACATCGTGGGCGACGACCCCGTCACGATCCGTGTCGCCTTCGTCTGCAGATTCAGGATGCCGAACGCCGTGCCGGCGCCGCGGCCGCCGCCGCAGGGATTGGGGCCGGCGGGCGCGCCGCCGCCACCGCCGCCCGCGCGCCCTCCGCGTCCGCCGCCGCCGGCACCCGCGCCCGCGACCGCCGGTTGCCGGAACGTGGGCGCGGTCGCGACCGAGTAGAGCAGGGCGCCGCCCGAACGATCGACCGAAATATTCGACTTGAACCCGGGCTGGTCGGTGAGCCGGGTCGGTGCGCCTTCATCGCGGTAAATGTCGGAGCGCGTCAGATCGGTCGGATCGGCGCCGATAAACAGGACCGTGTTGCGCGCATCGAATGTGGGTGCGGTCTTCAGCACGCCCGCCGTCGGCACGATGCGTTCGGCACCGGTCGCGAGATTGCGGACGACCAGTTCCCCCTCGCTCGCGAGCAGCCACGCCGCCTCGGCATTCGCGGCCGTGCGTGCGCCGCCCGCCGGTGCCTGGTCGATCGCCCGCACGGCCGCGGCCCACGCGGAGCCGGCCGCCGGACGGACCCAGGCGACCTGACGGCTCGCGCCGTCGAAGGCCACGTTCACGCCCTTGACGCTGACCAGCGGTTCCGCGCGATCGCCGTCAACGGTGACGATCTGGGTTGACGGATCGGACGTGGGGCCGAATTCATACGCGACGTATCGGCCGTCCGGCGAGATCGACGGGTTGCGTCCATCGGTCGTGATCTCGATCGTCGTGAAGAGTTCGCCCGTCAGCAGCGCGACGCGATCGCGATACGCCGCCGCCTCTGGACTCTTCATCAGCGACGTGAGGTTCGTCAGCGCGACAGGATAGTTGCCGGCCTCCCACGCTTCGGTCGCCTGTCGATACAGGACATAGGGCGTGGCGGCGCGGGCGGCGGCGGACCGGGCTGGCGCTTGCGGCGCCTGAGCGGCCAGCGCCGTCACAAAGCCAGCGGCCGACAAAAGAACAAGGAGGACGGGAGCACCCATGCGTCGCGACATCTGGGGATGATACGCGACTTGCTTTTTACTGTCCCGCGATCGCGTCCTGCACGGTCTCGTACCGGCTGAAGACGCCGTCGAGCCCGGCCATCGACAGCAGTTCAGACACCCGCGCCGGCACGCCCGCCAGGCTCAGGCGCCCGCCCTGACGACTGAGCGTCACATGGGCCGCAATCAATTCGCCCAGGCGCGTGCTGTCGATGTATTTGACGGAACCCAGATCGAGCACCACATGTTTCGCGCCGCGGGCGACCGCGGTCGCGACCGCGCCCTTGAGCAGGCCGGGCTTGTCGTTCACGGTCAGCCGGCCGGTCAGCGTGATGACCGCCACATCGCCGTCTTGTCGCTCCGTTAACTCCATGAATGGCTCAAACAGGATAATATTACGAGTTGATATGACTGAGATTGCTTCTCTGAGTGCCCTTCGCCGCGTGCCGGCGCCGATCAACGAGCCCATCAAGGCCTACGCGCCCGGTTCTCCAGAGCGCGCCGAACTCAAAACGCGCCTGGCGTCCATGTCCGGCGAACATGTCGAAATCCCGCTGATCATTGGCGGCAAAGAAATCCGCACGGGCACCACCTTCAACGCCGTGATGCCCTTCAAACACGGTCACGTGCTGGCCACCTGCCACTCGGCCGGGCCGGCCGAGGTGCAGAAGGCGATCGAT
>Ga0164241_10006246_pt1 | contig 10911 bp, 7 predicted proteins | sample OricomyardsoilBY_FD_108780 | JGI IMG/M metagenome (GOLD analysis project Ga0164241, IMG submission 108780) | Backyard soil microbial communities from Emeryville, California, USA - Original compost - Back yard soil (BY) | ecosystem: Environmental > Terrestrial > Soil > Unclassified | place: USA... | reverse complement strand
GCGCGGGCACGACGGGCGGCGCGGGCACGACGGGCATCGGCGCGACCGGCGGCGCGGGCGGCGCCGGGGCAAGTGGCGAAAGCGGTGCCGCGGGCGCGGGCGGGCTCGGCAGCGCGGGCAGCGGCGGAGCGGCCGGCGGGAGCGGCGGGAGCCCTCCGTCTTGTGTGATGGTCGCGCCCGACGGCGATGATGCGGTCGCAACGGCGACCGGCGGCCTGGTGCCGTTCAGGAACGTTCAGCCCGCCATCGATCACGCTGACCAACACCGAGCAGGCCCACATGACGTGTGCGTCGCAAGAGGCTCTACGTGTAGCGCGAAGGCAACCTACCCGGGGCCGGCCGGGCAGGAGCTCACGATGCGCGACGGGATCTCGTTGCGCAGTGACTACGAGTCGACGACCTGGACACGTTGCAGTACCCGCGGCACGACGCTCGCGCCGACCACCGGAGCGGGCGTCTACTTCGGGCCGGCGATCCAAAGCACGACCCTCCTCGACGGGTTCATCGTCGCGCGTTTTGCCGCGACGACCACCGCCGCAGTCACCATCGACGGCGCGCGCGGCTCCGTCGTCACGGACACCGACGTGGGCAGCGCGGCGATCGGTGCCACGACTGCGATCGGCGTCGACGTGAAGAACGGCGCCGAGGCACGCTTGAACGTGCACGCCGCCGTTCAGACGCTCGAGCCCTCCGGCTATTGGAGTCCGCTGCATCAATTCGGGATTCGCGCCAAGGATTCCAAGATCGATGTTCAGGCCGCCGACCTCCGGCTCCTCGTGAGCCCCGCTTGGGGACAAGGGCAGGACGGCTACGGAATTTGGCTGGAGAACGCCGGGGGCTCCAGCGTCACGGCTACTACTCTCACTCTCTATGGGGGCGCCACCGTCGTTGGACTACACGCCCAGGGCAGCGCCGGCCTCATCCTCGACGGAACCGCCATCAGCCTGACGTCGGACGGGCTCGAGGAACCGAACGGCGCCGTCGGGGCCGAGCTGATCGGTTCGCCCGATCTCGCGTACGCGAGCGGCAACATCTCGATTTCCGCGAGCACCGTCCAGCAAGCGCTACGGCTCGAGAGCTCGCCGGGCGCGCACGTCACCGCGACGATCTACGCTTCAGGACAGCAGGGGATCGGCTCGGGAGCCCTCATCACCGGCGATGCCACGGCGACCGTGCTCGCCGGCTCCGTGACGACCGCGCAGGCGACGACGGCCGGCGCGATTGGCGTCGAGGACTGCAGTGGAAGCGCGCCCGAGATCCGCGCCTCCGTTGACGCTCGGGCCACGGCCGAGCTCACCGACGGGCTGCGCGTGAGCGGGAACTGTCAGCCTACGATCACGAGCGCGATCACGCTGCGCGCCGTGCTGGCCACCCACGTCACGCTCAACGGCATTCATTGTGTCGGCGCGAGTCGCTGTGCGATCGACGGCGCCAACGTCCAAATCATCGGCGGGACGACGATGCCCGGGACGGTGCTCACGGCAACGGGCGTCATGTGCGATGCAGGCAGTTGCGTTTCGATCCGCAACAGCACCATCCGCGGGCTGAGCCAAACATGGGAGCTCAGAAACACACTCTACTACGGCGGAGGCATCGTGGCGCCCGGCGCGACCACGATCAGCGGCAACGTCGTCGATGCGGGCTGTAGCGGCGGCAACGGAGCCGGCATTCGCGGCTCGGGTCGCATCGAAAACAACGTCATCACGGGGCCGACCTGCGGCGGTGCGTCCGTCGGTTCGCCGCAAGCGCTCGGGCTCGAGGTGACCGGCAATGCGGACGTCCACTCGAACACCATCGCCAGTGGCGGTGCGCTCGACGGCCTCCTTTTCGGCCAATCCGGCTGCCGGAGCGCGGGCATCACGCTCACGAGCGGCACGGCGAGCTTCCGCAACAACATCGTGATCGCGAGCACCTGCACGCCGACCTACGCGTTCGTGCGCGCCGAAACGCTCGGCCAGCCGGTGCCGGCTCCCATCGCGTTGGACCACAACGCGCTGGTCGGCGCGTACCTCGACGGGGCAACGGTGCTCACGACCGACCAGGTGAACGCCCTTCCCTACGCGACCGGCAACTTCTCGAGCGATTGCGCGCAAAATAGCGCGGGCGTCCTGCCTCCGGGGTCGCCATGCATCGACGCGGGCACGACCAGCGGGGCGCCCGCCGCGGACTTCCAGGGGGACGCGCGCGACCTTGCCCCGGACGTCGGCGCGGACGAATGGACGGGCGCCGCGAGCGTCTGCCGCGGCGTGACTTGCTCGAACCACGGGGTCTGCCTGGCAGCGGACGGCTCTCCGGCGTGCCATTGCGATCCCGACTACATCGGCGCCGATTGCTCGAGCCCAAACCCGTGCACGATCGGAAACGGCGGGTGCGACGCACTCGCCTCGTGCAGCGCCTTGCCCGACGGCGGCCACACCTGCGGCGGCTGCCCGCCCGGTTACGATGGCTCCGGCGACACCGCCTGCGTCGACATCGATGAATGCAGCGTCGGCAGCGACGATTGCCACGCCCCCGCGAGCTGCGTGAACCTGCCAGGCAGCTTCGATTGCCAATGCCCGACAGGCTATGTCTACGACCTCGGCCAGTGTGTCGACATCGACGAATGCCAACAACAGAACGGTGGGTGTGACCCTGTCTCTCGGTGCACGAACGAGCCCGGAGGCCGGAGCTGCGGACCGTGCGCGGCGGGCTTTACGGGTTCCGGCGATACCGGTTGCTTCGACATCGACGAGTGCCTCCAGAATCACGGCGGCTGCGACCCGCTCGTGCTCTGCCTCAACTCACCCGGTGGGCGCGAGTGCGGGCCGTGCCCCCTCGGCTACGCCGGCACCGGCGACACCGAATGCACGAAGACGTGCAGTCCCGGCCACATGGGCGCGGAGTGCGACGTCGTGTTCACGCGCCTGAGCGCCAAGGAGGTCCAGAACTGCGGCCTGCGGACGGACGGGCGGGTGCGGTGCTGGGGCGACAATAGCCTGGGACAATCGGCACCGCCCGAGGGCACGTACGTCGCCGTTTCGGTCGGGCACAAGCACAGCTGCGCCGTGAAGAGCGACGGCAGCATCGAGTGCTGGGGCTACGGCTATTTTGGCCTGCCGCCGGGGACGGGTTACGTGGACGTAGCCACGTCGTACGATCACTCGTGCGGAATCGAGGCGAGCGGCAACGTGGTGTGCTGGGGCGACACCAGCGGCGGCAAAGCGACGCCCCCCCTGGAAGCCCTCGAGTCCGTCGTCGTCGGCGCCTGGCACAGCTGCGGGATCCGCGTTGCGACCGGCACGGTCGCGTGCTGGGGCCTCGACGACGGTTTCAACGACTACGGCCAGGCGGATCCGCCGAGCGGATCGTTCACCACGCTCGATAGTTACCTCGCGACGACCTGCGGCATCGACGCAACTGGCAGGCTCGCTTGCTGGGGCCAGGACCTGTTCGCCGGGGTTACACTGCCTTCCGGCAGCTTCAACCGTCTGTCGATCGGGCCTAACTTCGGGTGTGCGATCCGCACCGACGGCGCGCTCGCGTGCTGGGGCGAGAACGGCTTCGGGCAAGCGACGCCACCTACCGGCACGTTCGATGACGTGGCGCTCGGTGACGCGCACGCCTGCGCGCTTCGCAACGACGGCCAGGTCCTCTGCTGGGGGCGCGAGACGAGTGGAGACACGCTCCCGCCCACGGGCGGCGGCTGAACGGCGCTCGCCCGCTGTCCGCAGTATCGATCACTGAGTCTCGCGGAAGTCACCCCTCGGTTCGTGAGCCGGCAACCCAAGGCGGCTGTCGCCCCAGACGGTGAACGCCGTTAGGTGCGCCTGCTTCACGCTGTATTCAGCGGCGTCCCGCCGGACGGCGAAGCGTGGCCGCCCCCGCCTGCGCCGTGAATGCCGTGCGAGGATGGGGCAACAAGAGCAGATGACGGGCGAGCGTCGCCCGAGGAGGAGCTCTTGATGAACCCGATGTCGAGGGTGGCGAAAGCCCTGCTGTTCGTCGTGGCGTGTGTCGGATTGGGCGCGGCCAGCGGGTGCGGAAGCGACCAGGAGGCGAACGAGGCTCGGAGCGTCGGTACGCTGTCGATCCCGCTGACGACCGAGGCGGGAGGCAGCACGTACCGGCTCGAGGCGCTCATCGTCATCCGTGGCCAGCAGGGGGACGTTGCGCTCTCGACGCACGGTGACGAGGCCGTCCTGTCGAGCGCGCTGCCAGCCGGCTCTTACCACGCGCTCCTGCGGTCATTCACGCTTTTCAAGGACGACGGCACGGGGACGTTCCACGCGGTACAGGCTACGGTCCAAGCGGACGATCTGGCGTTCAGCATTCTCGCCAACTCCACGACTGCTATCTCCTTCCGGTTCGAGACGGACGGCGAAGCCTTCCCGCTGGGCTCGGGCGATTTGAGCATCGGCTTCGAGGTCGATGACACGTCGCAGCAATGCGCCTCAATCACCGTCGACCCCGCGGCGCGCACCGTACGCACAGGGCGATTCTTCTTGGACTTCAGCAACGGTTTCGCCAACAATCCGGACGCACTCGAGGTGCTCCGCTGGGCAGGCGGACCGGACCTCACGGCGATCTTCAGCATCGAGGACTGCTCTTCGGGTCTCGCCGGACACTTCGGCAACAGTTGGGCGCCACCGGATCCCCAAGGCGGAGGGCAGGTGCTCGTAGGGGCAGGCAGCGTCGGTAGTTGGGAGCAGGATGGCCGGAGTATTCTGATTCACTCGACGTCGTCCGAGTGCGTGCCGTCCGCTTCAGTGCCGGTCGAAACCCGCTATAGCTTCCCTTCGGACCCAGGTGCCGACACTTTCGACGTCGAGCGACGCTTCGACTTCACGAGCACCGCGCTCGACCAGCCGTTTCGACCTTTCGTGCCGCGCTTGCGCCTGGATTTCGACCGGGTGCTGCACCCGAACGCCGGTGGCACGACCCTGCTCGCAGAAAGCGTATTTACCTGCCCGGTCGGCTGCGAGCTCACCAATTGGGACGGCTCCTGGTTCGCGTACTACGCATCGACCGGGCCTTTTGCCGGACAAGGAATGATCGTGCTGCGGGAGGAGCGCGGACTTCCGGCGCACCTCTGGCTGGATTTCGACGGCGGCCCTACCGCGACGAACGCGAGCTCCGCCTTGCTCTTACCCCCCGCTGGCGGCTTCCCGGACCAGGTCGAGGAGAAGGAGCGTTTCTGCTTCTTCGACGCCGCAAGCTGGAACACCGCTGACCAGCTCGCGCTCGACCTGCCGCCGGGTTGCACGTTCGACCTCGAGTGCGACGGCGGCGAGAGCGGGCAGCCCGCTTTCACGGAGCTCTCTGCCGGCGAAGTGCACACGTGCGGACTCCGCAGCGACGGCAGCGTCGCGTGCTCGGGCGAGTTCGCGCTCGACCCCCCACCAATTTCCTTCGAACAGATCGCCGTCGGCCTCTACCACGGCTGCGGGATCCGCAGCGACGACCGCACCATCGTGTGCTGGGGAGGCAACGGCGCCGGTCAGACGACTCCGCCCGCGGGCAGCTTCGACTCCATCGCCGCCGGCCGTATGTATAACTGCGTCGTATCGACGGCCGGTACGCTTAGCTGCTGGGGCCTCGATGGGTTCGGCCACGCTTTAGTCCCGCCATCCGGCACCTATCGTTCCGTCGGGCCAGGCAGCGCCGCTGGGAGGCTCTGTGCCATCCGCTCGGACGATACCGTCGCCTGTTTTGGTCCGTCGAGCGGTGATGGTAGCGCCCCGCCGCCAGGGTCGTTCAAAGCGGTCGCGTCCGGCCTCTTCGAGAGCTGTGGCATCACGCTGGATGGCCACCTGACGTGTTGGGACATGGATTTCAGGCAGGCCGTCCCACCTGCCGGCGAATTTAGCTCGCTCGCGCTCGGCAGTATCAGCGGATGTGCCATTCGAACAAACGGCACGCTCGCTTGCTGGGGAGAGGACACGGCGGGCAACACCTACCCTCCGAGTGGCTCATTCAAATCCGTGGCGGTCGGCCAAGACTACGGGTGCGCCATCCGCAGCGATGGCGAGATTTCGTGCTGGGGCAGCCAGTACGCCCAATTCCCGTGACGCCGCCATGGATCGCGCCTGCCTCGCACGTCGCAAAGACGTTAGGTCTTCGGGAACGGCTCGCGTGTCGCACCCTTGATGTTCGAAGCATCGGTGCCGTGCGCGAACTCGGTCTTGCCGGTCGTCTCCACGAAGGGACCGCCCGTGTCTTCGGGCACGGTCTGATTGAAGATGTCTTCGGCCACGTCCTCGCCGCTCGTGGCCGTCTGGATCACTTCCTCGCCGAGCTGCTCGCTCAACGCATCTTTGCTGCGCGGCCCGCCCAGGAAGGCGTGGGCGTCCTCGGCGCTGCGCGCGTGGCCGCTCTCGGCGCGGAGCTTGGCTTCGTACTCGGGGTCGAGGTGGCCGGTTGCGTCACGGCGGCGAGGAGGCGTGGTCATACCGTTCGCCTACCGCAATCGGCGGCGCGCGCACGGTGCGCCGTCATTCTGCGAGTAAAACCCGACTTGCACGGCGACGCCGTGCTCCGTTTCGCTCGCGAGCGGCGCGGAGCAGCGGGCCCGAGCTAAATCTTGGGGATGCGAACGGTGCTGATCATCGCGCTGCCGCTCGCGAAGTAGATGAGAGCGAGCGGGTGCAGCGTGAGCCCCGCGAGCTCGAGCCTTCCGAGCCAGAGACGTTCGCCCAGCAGGCCGCGTGCGTCGAGCAAGGCCAGGACCCCGACGAGCAAGACGCTCGTCGGGATCGGCGTGCCCTCGAAGTATTTGACCTTCCCCGAAGCGTCGGAGAGCCCCTGGGCCGTGACGTTGAAGCGGGCCAGGCGGCTGATGCCGCAAGCGACGAAGTAGAGCAGCAAGACGACGTCGAGGTTCGCCCGTAGGCCGACGGCAAAGCCGAGCGCGGCAGGCGCGAGCCCGAAGGAGATGACGTCCGCCAACGAATCCAGATCGGCGCCGAACGCCGAGGACTCGTGGCGCCAGCGCGCGACGCGGCCGTCGGCGAAATCGAAAATCAGCGCCAGAGGCAGCAGGGCGAACGCCGCGACGAGCCAGCGATGCTCCGCGGAAATGAGATACTGCATCAGCGCGAAGACGCTGCCGGCCCCGCACGCGCCATTGAGGAGCGTCAGGAAGTCGGCCAGGGCAAACGAGCGGATCATCGAGAACCGGCGGCCCTTCGAAGCGGAGGCGGGTACGGGTGCGGTCATCGCTCTCGGACACCGTCGTGCGCCAGGCCCCCGGGCGACGCAAGCGAGGCTTCGCGCGCCGCGATTTCTCGGGCCCTTCGCGAGCGCGGCGGGCGTCGCGAGCCGCCGCCCGCGCTGCGGGTAGTCGGCTAACCTAGCGGCGATGCTTGATTGGGACCCGTCGTTCCGTTTGGCTGCGGCCTACGGCGCCGTGATCTTGTTGGTCGCGGCGCTGCTCCGCGTGGTGCGCGGCGCACCGCGGGCGCGGCTACGGCGGAGCGTCCTGCTGTTCGTCGCCTACCTGCTCGTGGTCGGCGCGCGGATGCTCGTCGGCGCTCGTGCCGGTGCTGCGGTCGACCAGGGGTTTCGCTTCGCCGACGCGCTCGTCGCGCTGCTCTTGGCGGTGCACCTCGGGGCGCTGGTGCTCTTCGACCTCTTGCTGGGGGCTCTGCGCTGGCGGGCGTCCGACATCTTGCGCGACCTCAGCGTCGGCGGCGCGTACTTGATCGCCACCATTTGGCTGATGCACGGCATGGGCGTGAACGTCACGGGCATCGTCGCCACGAGCGCCGTCGTCACGGCCGTCATCGGCCTGTCGCTGCAATCGACGCTCGGCAACGTCATCGGCGGGCTCGTCCTTCAAATCGACGATTCGGTGCGCGAGGGCGATTGGGTCGAGTTGGAGAACAAGACCCAAGGACTCGTGAAGAAGGTGCGCTGGCGCCACACCGTGATCGAGACGCGCGATTGGGACACGCTCGTCGTTCCGAACAACCAACTCGTCGCGCAGACCATCAAGATCCTCGGACGGCGGGAGGGCCAGCCCGTGCAGCACCGCATGTGGATCTACTTCAACGTCGACCACCGCTTCCCGCCGCGCGAAGTGATCCGCATCGTCGATGGCGCGCTCCAATCCGCGCCGCTACCGGGGGTGGCCGCCGAACCGAAGCCGCACACGATCGTGCATGATTTTGCGCGCGACGGCCGTGACAGCTTCGCGTACTACGCGGTTCGCTACTGGCTCACCGATCTCGCGCGCGACGACCCCACGAGCTCCGCCGTGCGCGAGCGGCTCTACGCCGCGCTCCAGCGCGCGGAGATTCCGCTCGCTCTGCCGGCGTCGGCCGTCTTCGTGACCCGCGACGACTCCGAGAAAACCGAGCGCAAGCGACGGCGTGCCCTCGAAGCCCACCGCAACGCGCTGCGTGGCGTCGCTCTGTTCTCGAACCTCTCCGAGGACGAGCTCATGCGCTTGGCGGAGAGCGCCAAGCGCGCCCCGTTCGCAGCCGGGGAGGTCATCACCCGCCAAGGAGCGCAAGCTCACCACCTCTACGTGCTCACGAGCGGCCAGGTCGACGTCCTCGTCAGCGCCGACGGCGGCGGCGAGCGGCGCGTCGCTACCCTCGAGGCGCCTGCCTTTTTCGGCGAGATGGCGCTGCTCACGGGTGCGGCCCGCGAAGCGACCGTGGTGGCCAAACAGGTCGTCGAGTGCCTGCGCGTCGACAAGGATGATTTCGGGGAGCTCCTCGCTGCACGCCCCGAGCTCGCGCGCGACGTGGCGGCCATTCTCGCGGAGCGACGCGTCGGCCTGGAGGCCGCGCGCGGGGGCTTGGATCAGGAGGCGCGCACGCGGCGCATCGCGCACGAAAGCCGGCGTATTCTCGCTTCGCTCAAGGACTTCTTCGCGCTGGAGGAGTGACGGCGCGCGCGCCGCGGCTCAGTCCGCGTCTTTCGAACGTGAGCCGTGCGACAGGAAGCGACCCGCGCGTTCCAGGCTGCGCGGCGCCGCGGGCTCTTCCGCGGACGTGAGCTGCTTCACGAAACGAACGCCCAAAAAGAGTCCCGAAACGAGCAACAGCACGCCCATGCCCCGCAGCACCTTCGCCTGCAGCGCGGGAGTGACGCGCCGGTGCCAGGTGCCGATCACCGTGACGGCGAGAGCGAACCACGCGAGCGAGCCGAGTCCCACGCCGAGCGCGAACGCGGCCGCGGAGCTCAGGTGCGGCGGGAGCCAATCGTTAGCGTAGAGCGTGCTGACGGCCACGGTCCACGTCGCGATCAACGTCGGGTTGAGCAGCGTCGAGAGCGCGCCGCGGAGCACGCCGCGGCGCGGGGACGTTTCGGCCGCTTTGCTCGCGGCGCCGGGCCGCACGAGCAGCAACGTGCCGAGCGCCACGACGACGAGAGAGCCGAGGCCGAGTGAGACGAGCACCACACCGCGCGTCTTACCGACCAACTGCGGCAAAAACGCAGCAATACCGAAGGCATACGCGGCTTCGACCAGCGCCCCACCGAGCGCGAGCAAGAGGGCCGGCCGGCGCTCGCGATGCAGCGCCCGGGTCATGATGAGCACCGCCACGGGTCCGCTCATCGGCATCGAGCCGACGAAGGCGATCCCGAACCCGAACGGAAAGGCGAGGTTCAAAGCGGCTGAGTACCTCGTAGCAAGCGACGTTCCAGGCCGGAAGGACGCGAGGGCGGCCTGCGCCCAGAGGAGCGTAGCCCACCCGGCGGCACGACAGTTGCTCTGAGAGGAAGCATGACCATGCAGGAGCTCCCGTCCCTTCCCCGTGCGGCCGAACCCGCCAAACTCGCTAAAATGACGCCGTCGGCCCGACCTTCCACGGCGTCGCGCCTGGCCGTCTACGCGCCACCGCTGGTCGCTTTGCCCGCGGTGGGGTTCGGCCTGGCGGGGCTCTTGGGGGCGGGTCCGTCGTTCTTGCGTCGCCACCCGATCGTGTCGGCTGCCCTCGCCTGTGGCGGAGTGGTAGCGCTCGCCAAGTCCCAATTCGATCGCTTCTTCATCGAGCACCCCGACTACGAGGTCGTGGACGTGATGAACGGGCTAGAAATCCGGCTCTACCGCGAACGTATCGTCGCGGAGACGACCGTGCATGCACTCACGTTCGACGAGGCTCGCACCGAAGGTTTCCGTCGGCTCGCAGGCTATATCTCCGGGGACAACGAACCGGCGAGAAGCTCGCGATGACCGCGCCCGTGCACCTTTTCCGTAAGATCGCGCGTCGTCACGGCGAGCACCTGGCCATGACGACGCCGGTGACGGTCTCGCCTTCCGAGGCGGACGCCGGCTACGTCATGCGCTTCCACATGCCGAAAGACCGCGCGCTCGCGTCGCTGCCGACGCCGAAGGATCCGAGGATCAGCTTGCGTCGCATGCCCGAGGATCTGATTGCCGTGCTGAGGTTCCGTGGCAGCTACGACCCGGAGCGCATCACCGCCAAAGAGAGCGAGCTCTTGATTCGCGTGCAGGCCGCTGGTCTGACGCCCACGGGGGAGCCTGCGTTCGCGGGCTACGACTCCCCGGCGGCGCTCCCACTGCTGCGCCGTGTCGAGGTGTGGACCTCGCTCGGCTGAAGCGATCGCACGCGTTACGGTCCGCCGCAGCCGAGCGGTGCCGGCGGCCGCACCCTGGGCCACTCGCCGAACGACGCCGCGCTGCCGCGCCTCGCGGCGCTCGTCGGCGGGAGGCGTTTCGTTCGCCGCAGGCGATAACTACGGCTCGGTCACGGCGTCGCCAGCGAGGACTGACGGGCACCCCGCCGCAACACCAGCGTATCCGCCTGGATTTACCGCGACGGTGCTGGAACGCGCGCTTACTGGCATGATGGGCGTGCATGTACGGGGCCCCCGGCGACAGTGATCCATTGTCCGAGTGGCTCACCGGCCCCGGGCTCACGACGCTCGACGCCATCGTGGGCGAAGCGGTGGACGTCGTCG